>Ga0157369_10002533_pt1 | contig 21842 bp, 15 predicted proteins | sample C25metaG_FD_113461 | JGI IMG/M metagenome (GOLD analysis project Ga0157369, IMG submission 113461) | Corn rhizosphere microbial communities from Kellogg Biological Station, Michigan, USA - C2-5 metaG | ecosystem: Host-associated > Plants > Roots > Rhizosphere > Soil | place: USA: Michigan...
CGAGCAGCCTCGGCGAGACCGCGCTGTCGGTCATGCCGGTGTTCCGCCAGCTGTTCGTCGCCGGTCTGCGCGGCGAGGTGGGCCTCGGCCTCGAGCGCCGCGCGTTCTGCCTGCGCAAGCGGATCGAGCGCGAGCTCGGCGTCTACTTCGCGTCGCTGTCGTGCCGGACGCTGGTCTACAAGGGCATGCTCACGACCGACCAGCTTCCCGCGTTCTTCCCGGACCTGCGCGACGAGCGGGTCGAGTCGGCGATCGCGCTGGTGCACTCGCGGTTCTCCACCAACACGTTCCCGTCGTGGCCGCTCGCGCACCCCTACCGTTACATCGCGCACAACGGCGAGATCAACACGGTCAAGGGCAACCGCAACTGGATGGCGGCGCGCGAGGCGCTGCTCGCCAGCGACGTGATCCCCGGCGACCTCAAGCGGCTGTTCCCGATCGTCACGCCGGACGCGTCCGACAGCGCGAGCTTCGATGAGGTGCTCGAGCTGCTGCACCTCGGCGGCCGCTCGCTGCCGCACGCCGTGCTGATGATGATCCCCGAGGCGTGGGAGAACCACGCCGAGATGGACGCCGCGCGGCGCGCGTTCTACGCGTTCCACTCGTGCGTGATGGAGCCATGGGACGGCCCGGCGTGCGTCACGTTCACCGACGGCACCGTCGTCGGCGCCGTGCTCGACCGCAACGGCCTTCGCCCCTCGCGTTACTGGGTGACTGACGACGGCCGGGTCGTGCTCGCGTCCGAGGTCGGCGTGCTCGACATCGCGCCCGAGCGCATCGTGCGCAAGGGCCGGCTGCAGCCGGGCCGCATGTTCCTGGTCGACACGGCCGCCGGCCGCATCGTGGACGACGAAGAGCTGAAGTCAGAGCTCGCCGACGAGAACCCGTACGCCGACTGGCTGCACGCCGGGCTGATGCACCTGTCCGACCTGCCCGAGCGCGAGCACATCGTGCACTCGCACGAGTCGGTGCTCCGCCGCCAGCAGACGTTCGGCTACACCGAGGAGGAGCTGCGCATCCTGCTCACGCCGATGGCGCGCGCGGGCGCGGAGCCGATCGGATCGATGGGCACCGACACGCCGATCGCGGTGCTCTCCGACCGGCCGCGGCTGCTCTTCGACTACTTCACCGAGTTGTTCGCGCAGGTGACCAACCCGCCGCTCGACGCGATCCGCGAGGAACTGGTGACGTCGCTCGCGACGACCATCGGGCCGGAGGGCAACCTGCTCGACCCGACGCCCGCGTCGTGCCGGCAGATCACGCTTTCGTTCCCGGTCATCGACAACGACGAGCTCGCGAAGATCATTCACATCAACGACGACGGCGACCTGCCCGGCTTCGCGGCTGTCGTGGTCAAGGGCCTCTATCCGGTCGACGGCGGCGGTGACGCGCTGCGGGCGGCGCTCGAGCGCATCCGCGCCGAGGTCAGCCAGGCGATCGACAACGGCGCGCGCCTCGTCGTCCTGTCGGACCGCGACAGTGACGCCGATCTCGCGCCGATCCCGTCGCTGCTGCTGACCGGCGCGGTGCACCACCACCTGATCCGGGAGAAGACGCGGACGAAGGTCGGTCTCATCGTCGAGGCCGGCGACGTGCGCGAGGTGCACCACGTGGCGCTGCTCGTCGGCTACGGCGCCGCCGCGGTCAACCCCTACCTCGCGATGGAGACGGTCGAGGACCTCGTCCGGCACAACGTGATCCCGGGCCTCGACGCGACCACCGCGATCAAGCACTACATCAAGGCGCTCGGCAAGGGCGTGCTCAAGGTGATGTCCAAGATGGGCGTCTCCACGGTCGCGTCGTACACGGGTGCGCAGATCTTCGAGGCGATCGGCCTCGCGCAGGATCTCGTGGACGACTACTTCACCGGTACGACGTCGCGGCTCGGCGGTGTGGGCCTCGACCAGCTCGCGGCCGAGGTCGCGGCCCGGCACGCGCACGCCTACCCGCGGGTGCCGCACAAGCACCGGCGGCTGTGGGTCGGCGGCGAGTACCAGTGGCGCCGCGAGGGCGAGCTGCATCTGTTCAACCCGCAGACCGTCTTCAAGCTCCAGCACGCGACGCGCTCGGGCCGCTACGACGTCTTCAAGCAATACACCGCCGCCGTCGACGCGCAGGCCGAGCGGCTGATGACGCTGCGCGGGCTGTTCGACGTGAAGTACGGCGAACGGCCGCCGGTGCCGATCGACGAGGTCGAGCCGGTGTCCTCGATCGTCAAGCGGTTCGCGACCGGTGCGATGTCCTACGGCTCGATCTCGGGCGAGGCGCACGAGACGCTCGCGATCGCGATGAACCAGCTCGGCGGCAAGAGCAACACCGGCGAGGGCGGTGAGGATCTCGACCGGTTGCTCGACCCGCGCCGCCGCAGTGCGGTCAAGCAGGTCGCGTCCGGCCGGTTCGGCGTGACCGCTGCTTATCTCACCCACGCCGACGACCTGCAGATCAAGATGGCGCAGGGCGCGAAGCCGGGCGAGGGCGGCCAGCTGCCGGGGCACAAGGTCTACCCGTGGATCGCGCGGACCCGGCACTCGACGCCGGGCGTCGGTCTGATCTCGCCGCCGCCGCACCACGACATCTACTCGATCGAGGATCTCAAGCAGCTGATCCACGACCTGAAGAACGCCAACCCCGACGCGCGCGTGCACGTCAAGCTCGTTGCCGAGGTCGGCGTCGGCACGGTCGCCGCCGGCGTGAGCAAGGCGCATGCCGACGTCGTACTGATCTCCGGGCACGACGGCGGCACCGGCGCGTCGCCGCTGACGTCGCTCAAGCACGCCGGTGCGCCGTGGGAGCTCGGCCTCGCTGAGACGCAGCAGACGTTGTTGCTCAACGGCCTGCGCGACCGGATCGTCGTACAGGTCGACGGGCAGATGAAGACCGGCCGCGACGTCGTCATCGCGGCGTTGCTGGGCGCGGAGGAGTACGGCTTCGCGACCGCGCCGCTGGTCGTGAGCGGCTGCATCATGATGCGCGTCTGCCACCTCGACACCTGCCCGGTCGGTGTCGCGACGCAGAACCCCGAGCTGCGCAAGCGGTTCACCGGCAAGCCGGAGTTCGTCGTCAACTTCTTCGAGTTCCTCGCCGAGGAGGTGCGCGAGCACCTGGCCGCGCTGGGGTTCCGCTCGATCGAGGAGGCCATCGGCCACGTCGAGTTGCTCGACACCGCGAAGGCGGTCGAGCACTGGAAGGCGAGCGGGCTCGACCTCGGACCGATCCTGCACGACCCCGACGTCGAGGGTCCGCGCCAGTGCGTGACGACGCAGGACCACGGCCTCGACAAGGCACTCGACAACACGTTGATCCAGTTGTGCGAAGGCGTGCTCGACGCGGTCGACCTCACGCAGGTGCAGCCGGTGCGGCTGGAGCTGCCGATCCGCAACGTCAACCGCACGGTGGGCACGATGCTCGGCCACGAGGTGACGTTGCGCCACGGCGACGACGGCCTGCCGGACAACACGATCGATCTGACCTTCACCGGATCGGCCGGCCAGTCGTTCGGCGCGTTCGTGCCCCGCGGGATCACGATGCGGCTGGTCGGCGACGCCAACGACTACCTCGGCAAGGGGCTGTCCGGCGGGCGCATCGTCGTCCGCCCGCACCCGGATGCGCCGTTCCGCGCGGAGGACAACATCCTCGCCGGCAACGTGATCCTGTACGGCGCGACCAGCGGCGAGGTGTTCCTGCGCGGGGTCGTCGGGGAGCGGTTCGCCGTACGCAACTCCGGCGCGGTCGCGGTGGTCGAGGGTGTCGGCGACCACGCGTGCGAGTACATGACCGGCGGGCGGGTCGTCATCCTCGGCCCGACCGGGCGCAACGTCGCGGCCGGCATGTCCGGCGGCATCGCGTACGTCCTCGACCTCGCCGAGCAGCGGCTCAACACCGAAATGGTCGACCTCGCCGAGCTCGACGACGACGACCGCGAGTTCCTGCGCGAGACCGTCACGAAGCACGCGGCCGAGACCGCGTCGACCGTCGCGGCGGCGCTGCTGGCCGAATGGGACGACGCCGTACCGCGGTTCGCGAAGGTGCTGCCGCGCGACTACAAGCGGGTGCTCGACGCCGCGCGGGCCGCGGCCGAGGAAGGGCTGGACGTGGACGAGGCGATCATGGCGGCCGCTCATGGCTGACCCCAAGGGCTTCCTGACGACGCCGCGCGAGACGCCGGCACGCCGGCCGGTCGACGTACGGATCCTCGACTGGCACGAGGTCTACACCGACTTCCCGCACTCCTCGCTGCAGAAGCAGGCCGGGCGGTGCATGGACTGCGGCATCCCGTTCTGCCACCAGGGCTGCCCGCTCGGCAACCTGATCCCGGAGTGGAACGACCTCGTGTGGCGGGAGGACTGGCGCGAGGCGATCGAGCGGCTGCACGCGACCAACAACTTCCCGGAGTTCACCGGCCGGCTGTGCCCGGCGCCGTGCGAGACCGCGTGCGTGCTCGGCATCAACTCCGACCCGGTCACGATCAAGCAGGTCGAGGTCGAGATCGTCGACCGCGCGTGGGACGAGGGCTGGATCTCGCCGCAGGTGCCGGAGCGGCTGTCGAGCAAGACGATCGCGGTCGTCGGCTCCGGACCCGCGGGTCTCGCGGCCGCGCAGCAGTTGACGCGCGCCGGTCACACGGTCGCGGTGTTCGAGCGGGCCGACCGGATCGGCGGGCTGCTGCGTTACGGCATCCCCGAGTTCAAGATGGAGAAGCGGCACCTCGACCTGCGGCTCGCGCAGATGCGCGACGAGGGCACGAAGTTCCGCACCAGCGTGAACGTCGGCGTCGACATCACCGCCGACCAGCTCCGCAAGCGGTACGACGCGATCGTGCTCGCGGGTGGCGCGACGAAGCCGCGCGACCTGCCGGTGCCGGGCCGCGACTTCGCCGGCGTCCACTTCGCGATGGACTACCTGCCGCTGTCCAACCGGGTGCAGGAAGGCGATCTGGACGCACCGCCGATCAGCGCGGCCGGCAAGGACGTCGTCATCATCGGCGGCGGCGACACCGGCGCCGACTGCCTCGGTACGGCGCTGCGCCAGGGCGCGCGCACGGTGACGCAACTCGAGATCCTCCCCGCCCCGCCGCAGTCGCGCACCGACGCGATGCCGTGGCCGACGTACCCGATGATCTACCGCGTCTCCAGCGCCCACGAGGAGGGCGGCGAGCGCGTGTTCGCGGTGTCGACCAAGGAGTTCCTCGGCGACGCGGACGGCGCCGTACGCGCACTCGTTCTCACCGAGGTGGACGAAAAGTTCCAGCCGATCGCCGGGACCGACCGCGAGATCCCCGCGCAGCTCGTGCTGCTCGCGATGGGCTTCGTCGGCCCGGAGCAGGGCCCGCTGCTCACCGATCTCGACGTCGCGCTGGACGAGCGCGGCAACGTCGCGCGTGACGAGGCCTGGTCGACCAACCAGCCGGGTGTGTTCGCGTGCGGCGACATGGGCCGCGGCCAGTCGCTCATCGTTTGGGCGATCGCCGAAGGCCGTGCGTGCGCGGCCGCGGTCGACCGCTGGCTGATGGGCGACACGCAACTGCCCGCGCCGGTGCTCCCGACGGATCGCCCCATCGCGTGACTAGTGCGCGCGTGTCATGACACGCGCCCGCGCGCGGCGGACCCTCGGCGGTGACGGCCGGTATTGATGCCGGCCTCGAGCCAGGGGAGTGCACATGGCTGAGCACACCGTCTCGGAACGAACGTGGGAGCGCTACGGCGCGGCGACGGGGATCGCGTTCGGCATCCTGCTTCTCGGCGCGGTCTTCATCGCACCACAGCCGCCGCACATCGACGCGAGCGCGCAGAAGATCGCGAACTACTACGGCGACCATCGCCATGCGGTTCTCGCGGCCGGCGTCATCGGCATGTTCGCGACCGTCGCGGCGCTGCTGTTCATCTCGCACCTGCGGCACGTGTTCGACCGGGCCGAGAACGGCATCGAGGGACTGTCGACGGTCGTCTACTCGACCGGGCTCGCGACCGTCGCGGCGAGCCTGTTCTTCGGCGTGATCTCCACGACGCTCGCGTTCATGACCGCGCAGCCGGGCGGCCTGTCCGACGCCGGCCTCGTCCGCGCGCTCTATGACATCGGGTACGTCGGCAACGGTGCGACGTACATGTTGTCCGCGGCGTTTCTCGCGGCCATCGCGGTCGGCATGGTGCGCGGTGAAGTCGCCACACCGGCGCTCGGCTGGTTCGCCGCGCTGGTCAGCGCGGCCAGCGTCGTCGCCGCGATCGGGTCGCTGACCGTGAGCAGCTACAGCGCCGGCTGGACAGCGGTCGGGCTCATCGGCATCGTCGGGATGGCCGCGTGGGCCATCACGGCCGGTGGCGCGATGCTGCGGCACCCCGAGGTCGAGGCGGCGGCGTCGCACCGCTCCCTGATCGTGCCGGCGCACTAACTAGCCGCGGCGCCAGTTTTGGCCATGCCGGGGACGGCAACGCTTCCGGCATGGCCAACGAATTGAACGGGAAGACCATCGCGTTCCTCGTCGCAACCGAGGGCATCGAGCAGGTCGAGCTGACCGAGCCGTGGAAGGCGGTCGAGGAGGCCGGCGGTACGCCACGCCTCGTGTCGCTCGAGACCGGCGAGGTGCAGGCGTTCAACCATCTCGACAAGGCCGACACGTTCGCCGTGGACGAGACGGTCGAGACGGCTGAGGTCGCGTCGTACGACGGCCTTGTGCTGCCCGGCGGCGTCGCGAACCCGGACCAGCTGCGGATGAACTCCGACGCGGTCGCGTTCGCGCGCGGGTTCGCCGAGGCGGGCAAGCCGATCGCGGTCATCTGCCACGGGCCGTGGACGCTGGTCGAGGCCGGCGTCGTACGCGGGCGCACGCTGACGAGCTGGCCGAGCCTGCAGACCGACATCCGCAACGCCGGCGGCGAGTGGGTCGACGAAGAGGTGTACGTCGACACGAACGGGCCGGGCCCGATCGTCAGCAGCCGCAAGCCGGACGACCTGAAGGCGTTCTGCCAGGAGCTGGTCGACCGCTTCGCCTGATCTCCCGCCGCTCCCGCGACTTGTCAGCGCCACAGGTGGCTATAGCCACTTCACGCGCTGACAACTCGCGGGACCGCGGTGCCGGGAGCGGGATTCGAACCCGCACGCCCTTTCGAGCAGACGCTTTTGAGGCGTCCATGTCTGCCGTTCCATCATCCCGGCCGGCGCGACCAGGATATGGGTTCCGTTACCCTCTCGACCGTGACGACGACGTCGCGTCGGGTCCTCATCGCCGAGGACGAGGCGCTCATCCGCCTCGACCTCAAGGAGATGCTCGAAGAAGAGGGGTACGACGTCGTCGGCGAGGCGGGCGACGGCGAGCAGGCCGTAGCGCTCGCGGAGCAACTGCAGCCCGACCTCGTCATCCTCGACGTCAAGATGCCGGTCCTCGATGGCATCACCGCCGCTGAGCGCATCGTCGCTGCGCGCATCGCGCCGGTCGTCATGCTCACCGCGTTCTCGCAACGCGAGTTGGTCGAGCGCGCCGTGGACGCCGGCGCGATGGCCTACCTCGTCAAGCCGTTCGCGAAGAGCGACCTGCTGCCGACCATCGAGGTCGCGGTCGCCCGGCACGCGCAGGTCGCCGCGCTGGAGAACGAGGTCACCGACCTCACCGAACGCCTGGAGACGCGCAAGATCCTCGACCGGGCGAAGGGTCGATTGCAGGCCGAGCACGGTATGTCCGAGCCCGAGGCTTTCCGCTGGATCCAGAAGACGTCGATGGACCGCCGTACGTCGATGCGCGCCGTCGCCGAGAGCGTGCTCACCGGCGACGAGCGGCCGACGCCGTCCGAGTCCGGATGATCACTCTCGGTCACGACACGGGATCAGTCATTCAATTCAACGGGCAAACGCGCTAGGTTGCCCTCGCCCGGGTCCGCATGATCGGCCGGGCCCATGACGGCACAGGAGGAGCGACAGGTGGAGATGAAGACGGTGATGCGCGCCGCAGTGCCGCTCGCATTGGGCGCGGTAGTGCTCGCGGGTTGTGGCAGCAGCAGCAGCGGTGGCAAGGGCAACGGCGGCGGCAAGAAGACCATCGCCCTCGCCTACCAAGGGCCCCTGTCCGGTGACAACGCGCAGCTCGGCATCAACATGGACAACGCCGTGAAGCTCGCGGTCAAGCAGGCCAACGACAAGGGCGACCTGCCGTTCACGCTCAAGTTCGTCGACGCCGACGACCAGGGCACCCCCGACGGCGGCCCGCCGGCCGCGCAGAAGCTGATCGGTGAGGCGGACGTCCTCGCGGTGGTCGGCCCGGCGTTCTCCGGCGCGACCAAGGCGTCCGAGCCGTTCTTCAGCCAGGCGCACCTGCTCTCGGTGAGCCCGTCGGCGACGAACCCGAAGCTCACCAGCCTCGGCTTCACGACGTTCTACCGCGTGGTCCCGCCGGATGACGCGCAGGGCAAGGAAGCGGCCAACTACCTCGCGAAGGTCGTCAAGGCGAAGACCGTCTACTCGATCGACGACAAGAGCGAGTACGGCGTCGGCCTGTCCGGCGTCCTCGAGCCGCAGCTCAAGTCCGACGGTGTGAAGGTCATCCACGACGGCATCCCGCCGACGAAGGACTACTCCGCCGAGGCGCAGAAGGTCGTCGGCGCGCACCCGGACGCCGTCTACTACAGCGGTTACTTCGCCGACTTCGCGCTGTTCACCAAGGCGCTCAAGGCGGCCGGCTACAAGGGCCCGCTGATGGGTGGCGACGGTGACAAGGACCAGCAGTACGTCGTTCAGGCCGGCGCGGCCAACGCCGAGGGCACGCTGTTCAGCTGCCCGTGTGCGGACGCCACCGTCGACCCGAAGGCCGCGGACTTCGCTTCGGCTTACAAGGCGATGTTCAACGCCGACCCCGGCACCTACTCGCCGGAGGCCTACGACGCGGCCAACTCGATCATCAGCGTGCTGAAGGGTCTCGGTGCCAACGCGACTCGCCAGCAGGTGGCCGACGCCTACAAGACGGTCGACTTCCAGGGGCTGACCAAGGAGATCAAGTTCAGCCCGAACGGCGAGGTCGCCGGGACGACCATCTTCATCTACCAGGTGAAGGGCGGAAAGATCGCCGTCCTCGGCACCACTGCCGATCTCATCAAGTGACCTAACCGCCCGGCCGGGGCGCCCGCACCTTGGGCGTCCCGGCCGTGGCGTATACCCGGCCGATTTCCGCAGGGGGCAGCGCGCACATGTGCTTCACGCACTCGTTCTGGCAGCTGACGATCTCGGGTCTGTCCGACGGCTTTCTCTACGCGCTCATCGCGTTGGGCTACACCCTCGTCTACGGCGTCCTGCAGCTGATCAACTTCGCGCACAGTGAAGTGTTCATGTCCGGCGGGTTCGGCGGGTTGTTCGCCGTACAGGCTCTCGTCGGCAGCAAGACCCCGCACGGTGTCGCGTCGGTGATGTACGTGCTGCTCGGGGTTGTCGTCGGCGCGATCGTCGGCGGCGCGGTCGCGTTCGTGCTCGAACGGGTCGCCTACCGGCCGCTGCGGCGGCGCAACGCACCGAAGCTCGCGTTCCTCATCTCCGCGATCGGCGCGTCGCTGTTCCTGGTCAACATCGCGGGCAAGGAGTTCGGCCGGCTCGCGATCCCGATGCCCAACCTCTACACCAACGGCAACGTGTTCAGCGTGTTCGGCGCCGAGGTGCAGACCAACTTCGTCGTCATCGCGATCGCGGCGGCGCTGATGCTCATCTTCCTCGACCGCCTCGTCGCGAAGACCCGGCTCGGTCAGGGCATCCGCGCGGTTGCGCAGGACGCCGACACCGCGAGCCTCATGGGCGTCAACATCGACCGCGTCATCTCGCAGACGTTCGTGATCGGCGGCCTGCTCGGCGGCGCCGCCGGCTTCCTGTTCGGCATGGTCTTCAACGTGCAATACAACATGGGCTTCACGCCGGGTGTGAAGGCCTTCACCGCGGCGGTGCTCGGCGGCATCGGCAACATCCGTGGCGCCGTCCTCGGCGGGCTGCTGCTCGGCGTCGTCGAGAACCTCGGCGTCTCGTGCGTGCAGTCCGCGTGGCGTGACGTCATCGCGTTCGGCATCCTGGTCCTCGTGCTGCTGTTCCGACCGACCGGCCTGCTCGGCGAGCGCCTCGGGCGGTCGGCGTGAGCGTCTACGAGAACCCGCCGGCGGACGACGGGGGCCCGACCGGTTTCTCGGTCCGGCAGGTGGTCGGCTCACTCGGCGAGAGCGACTGGCGCCGGCTCGGTGGCTGCATGTTCGCCGCGCTCGTCTTCGCACTGATGACCGGTACGTCGGGCAATGCGCAGCACCTCACCGCCGGTGTGACCGGCTCGCTGTTCAAGCCGCGTGTCGTGGTCTTCATCGTGCTCGGTCTCGCGCTCTGGGCCCTGATGACGACGTGGACGCGCTACCGCGACGACATCCGCGCCGGCCTCGAGCCGTTCCGCAAGACCAAGGCCGAGATCACGGGCAACCAGTGGGTGCAGCTCGGCGTGTTCGCCGCCGTACTGCTCATCGCGATCCTCGTCCCGCCGCTGCTCTCGGTGTTCTGGCAGCAGGTGCTGGTCAGCCAGATCGGCATCTTCGTCCTGCTCGCCATCGGCCTCAACGTCGTGGTCGGGTTCGCCGGCCTGCTCGACCTCGGTTACATCGCCTTCTACGCGATCGGCGCCTACACCGCGGCCTACTGGACCGGCTACCCGGACAGCAAGCCCGGCCACATCTCGCCGCTGCCGGTGCACCCGCCGTTCCACCTGAACCCGTTCTTCGTGTTCCCGCTCGCGGTCGTCGTGTGCCTCATCGCCGGCCTGCTGCTGGGCGCGCCTACGCTGCGGCTGCGCGGCGACTACCTCGCGATCGTGACGCTCGGCTTCGGCGAGATCGTGCGCATCGTCATCAACAACAGCGAGAGCGTCACCAACGGCCCGCGCGGCGCGTTCGGCATCCCGCACTTCTCCGTCAATTTCGGGTTCCTGAAATACAAATGGACGCTCGATCTGATGCCCTACTGGTACCTGCTTCTCGCGATGATCGTGATCGTGTTCATCCTGTTCCGGCAGCTGGAGAACTCCCGCGTCGGCCGGGCCTGGACGGCGATCCGCGAGGACGAGGTCGCGGCCGCCGCGACCGGCATCCCGACGCTGAAGTACAAGCTGATGGCGTTCGCGATCGGCGCGTCCACGTCCGGTCTCGCCGGCGTGGTGTTCGCCAGCCAGATCGGGTTCGTCGCACCGGACAACTTCGTGCTGATCAACTCGCTGCTGGTGCTCGTCTACGTCATCTTCGGTGGCATGGGATCACTGCCGGGCGCGGTCGCCGGCGCGTCGTTCCTCATCTGGTTGCCCAACGAGCTGCGTGACTACGTCGCCCCGCAGGACCGGTTCATCTACTTCGGCGCGCTGCTCGTCGTCATGATGATCTTCCGGCCGCAGGGCGTCTTCCCGTCCCGGCGCCGGGCGCGCGAGATCGGCCTTGCCGAGGCCGGTGCCGGCGGAGCCGACGCGATGGGCGCGCCGGACGGGGTGATGCCGCGATGACGGCACCGCCGGTCGAGCAGGTCGACGCCGTCTCTGGCATCGAGGATCCCGTCGTCCATGTCGCCAACCTCACCCTGCGCTTCGGCGGTGTGACGAGCCTCGCCGACGTCTCGCTCGCGGTCGCGCGCGGCGAGATCCTCGCCGTGATCGGCCCGAACGGCGCCGGCAAGACCTCGCTGTTCAACTGCCTCACCGGCGTGTACGTCGGGGAGAAGGGCACCATCTCGTTCCTGCCGCGGCCGGGGGTCTCGGTGCCGCTGGCCGGGCGCAAGCCGCACCGGATCACCCAGCTCGGCATCGCGCGGACGTTCCAGAACATCCGGCTGTTCAACGCGCTGACCGCGATCGAGAACGTCAAGATCGGCGTCGAGTCGCGGCAGGCGACCGGGCCGATCGGCGCGATGCTGCGGCTGCCGAGGACCCGGCGGGAGGAGCGCGCGAGCGACGCCCGCGCGGCTGAGCTGCTCGAGTTCGTCGGCTTGCGCGCGCAGGCCAACCGGCTCGCCTCCGCGCTGTCCTACGGCGAGCAGCGCCGGCTCGAGATCGCCCGCGCGCTCGCGACGCAACCGGCGTTGCTGCTGTTGGACGAGCCGGCCGCCGGCACCAACCCGGCGGAGAAGGTCGACCTCGAACGGCTCATCCGGCGGATCAACGTCGAGATGGGCCTGTCGGTCCTGCTGATCGAGCACGACATGCGCCTGGTCATGTCGGTGGCGGCACGGGTCGCCGTACTCAACTTCGGCCGGCTGATCGCGGCGGGCGCACCCGCGGAGGTGCAGCGCAACCCCGCGGTCATCGAGGCCTACCTCGGTGCCGCGGACGACGAGGGGGGCTCCGGTGCTGCTCCGGGTTGAGGGCCTGCGGGTGAGCTACGGCGCGATCGAGGCGTTGCGCAACGTGAGCTTCGAGGTCGACGAGGGCGAGATCGTCACGTTGCTCGGCGCCAACGGCGCGGGCAAGACGACGACGCTGCGGACGATCTCGGGCCTGCTGCGCCCCAAGGCGGGCGCGATCACGTTCGACGGCAAGGCGATGGGCGGCGTCGCCGCGCACGACATCGTCGCCGCCGGCATCGGCCACGTGCCCGAGGGCCGGCGAATCTTTCCGCGCATGAGCGTCCACGAGAACCTGCTGATGGGCGCCTACCGCCGCCGCGGCGACCTCGGCCCGGACATCGAGCGGGTCTTCGACCTGTTCCCCGTGTTGCGCGAGCGGCGCGAGCAGGAGGGCGGCACGCTCTCCGGCGGCGAGCAGCAGATGCTCGCGATCGGCCGGGCGCTGATGAGCCGGCCTCGGCTACTGCTGCTCGACGAGCCCTCGATGGGCCTCGCGCCGCTGATCGTGCTGAAGATCTTCGAGATCATCCGGGAGATCAACGAGGCCGGGACGACCGTGCTGCTGGTCGAGCAGAACGCCGCGCAGGCGCTGCGGCTCGCGACCCGGGGTTATGTCCTCGAGACCGGCGAGGTGGTCATGACCGACACCGCGGCGGCGCTGCTCACCAACGACCGGGTACGCGCGGCTTACCTCGGCGACGATGCGGCCTGACGTGAGGGCCGCCTGAGGTGAGGGCCGCCGCACGAATTTTGCCCACGAATCGGGCATAGGGGACCCCACTCCGGCGGCGCCGGGACAAAGGGGCAGCGGACGGTGCACAATCGCTCTGCCGCGCGGACCCAGCCGATCGCGGCGAGCGACGTTCATGAGCACAGGGAGTCCGCGTGCCGAGGTCCCAGGTCACCACCCGTCTGGCGACTCTCGACGACGTCCCGGTACTCACCACCTTGTGGCACGAGCTGCGCCAGCTCGGCGGCCGGGCCGAACGCGCGATGAACCCGGTGGCGATTCCTGACATCTCGCTGCGCCTGGCGCAGGCGATCGACGCCGACGACTGCCGGGTCGTGCTCGCCTCTGCCGACGGTGAGCCGGCCGGGATGGCGATCTACCGGCCGATCCGGCCCGATCCGCTCTCCGACAGCGAGGTCCTGCAGATGACGCACGTCATCGTCTCGCCGGGCAAGCGCCGCCGCGGGGTCGGTCGCGCACTGCTCGCGGCCGGCGCGGACATCGCCGACGGCCTGCAAGTGGAGCACGTCGGCGTCGGCGTCTACCCCTCGCTGCGGGACGCGAGCCGTTTCTACGCCCGGCTCGGTTTCGCGCCGGTCCTCGTCCAGCGCATCGCCCCGATCGGGGTGCTGCGCCGCCGGCTCGGCACCGACACAACGGTCGCCCGGGTCGAGGACCTGGTACGCCGGCGCAACCGGGTACGCCGGCCGTTGCCCGCGCCGCGCGCGGGCCGTCGTACGCCGGAGCCCGTCGGGCAGGCGCCGACCGGCACCGACCCCCGCGCCTGAGGCCCCGGCGCCCTGGACACGCCGGGCCCGCCGTTCGTGATCATGGCGTTCGCTGCGCTTTTCACGGCTTGACTGTGACGTTGTGTGTCAGTGGAGGGCATCGCACTGACACACAACGTCGCAGTCGACGTGGCAGGTGGCGACGTGGCAGGTGGCGACGTAGCAGGTGGCGACGTGGCGGGTGGGCTAGCGGGCGTCCCGGAGCATGCAGGTCAGCCGGGCCGTGCAGACCCGGCGGCCCTCCTCGTCGCTGATCACGATCTCGTACGTCGCCGCCGACCGGCCGCGGTGCACCGCCGTCGCCACCCCGGTCACGACGCCGCTGGTGACCGCGCGGTGGTGCGTCGCGTTGATGTCGACGCCGACCGCGATCCGGCCCTCGCCGGCGTGGATCGCCGAACCGATCGAGCCGAGCGACTCCGCGAGCACGCACGAGGCGCCGCCGTGCAGCAGCCCGTACGGCTGGGTGTTGCCCTCGACCGGCATCCGGCCGACGACCTGTTCGGCCGACGCCGAGACGATCTCGACGCCCATGCGTTCGAGCAGGCTGCCGTGCGGGTCGATCCCTCCGGGGAGGTCAGGTGGTGTCGTCACGAGAACCTAGGATGCCGGTGTGCCTGCCGGAGCCGCTGCCCACCCCCATGAGGGCAGGGCCAACCGGCTGCTGCTGCTCGACGGACATTCGCTGGCCTACCGCGCGTTCTTCGCCCTGCCGGTGGAGAACTTCGCGACGACGACCGGCCAGCCGACCAATGCGGTCTACGGCTTCACCGCGATGCTCATCAACGTCCTACGTGACGAGGAGCCGACGCACGTCGCGGTCGCCTTCGACGTCGGCCGGCAGACCTTCCGCTCGGAGATGTACAGCGAATACAAGGCAACCCGCTCCGAGACCCCGGTCGACTTCCGCGGCCAGCTGAGCCTCATCAAGGAAGTGCTCGAAGCCCTCGCCGTACCCATGGTGGAGGCGCCCGGCTTCGAGGCCGACGACGTCATCGCGACCCTCGCGACGCAGGCGGAGCAGGACGCGATGGACGTGCTCGTCGTGACCGGCGACCGCGACGCGCTGCAGCTCGTCGACGACAAGGTGACCGTGCTGATGACCCGCCGGGGCATCAGCGACATGACCAGGTTCACGCCGCAGGAAGTGCAGGCGAAGTACGACCTGACGCCGGCGCAGTACCCCGACTTCGCGGCGGTCCGCGGCGACCCGAGCGACAACCTGCCGTCCATCCCCGGCGTGGGGGAGAAGACCGCGGCGAAGTGGATCCGCGAGTTCGGCTCGCTCGACGCGCTCGTGGATCGCGTCGACGAGGTCAAGGGCAAGGCCGGCGACGCGTTGCGCGCGCACCTGTCGTCCGTCGTCCGCAACCGCCAGCTGACCGAGCTACGGCGAGACGTGCCGCTTCCTGTCGGACCGCACGACCTGCACCTCGGTCAGTGGGACCGCGAGGCCGTGCACACGTTGTTCGACACGTTGCAGTTCCGGGTGCTGCGCGAGCGGCTCTACCAGACGCTGTCCGCCGTCGAGCCCGAGGCCGACGAGGGCTTCGAGGTCGACGGCCGGGTGCTCGCCCCCGGCGACGTACCGCAGTGGCTGGAGGAGCACGCGTCGGTGGCCGGTGCGCGGGTTGGCGTGTCGGTGGCAGGTTCCTGGGGCCGGGGGACCGGCGTCGTCACGGGACTCGCCCTCGCGGCCCCCGACGGCACCGAGGCCTATCTCCAGCCGGAGCAGCTGACCGAGGAGGACGACCGCGCGCTCGCGGCCTGGCTCGCCGACCCGGACCGGCCGAAGGTGCTGCACGACGTGAAGGGGCCGATCCTCGCCCTCGCCGCGCAGGGCTGGACCCTCGGCGGCGTCAGCAGCGACACCGCTCTCGCGGCCTACCTCGCGCTGCCCGGCCAGCGCTCGTTCGACCTCGGCGACCTCGCGCTGCGCTACCTGCGCCGCGAGCTGCGGGCGGAGTCGAGCGGGTCGGGCGATGGCGCGCAGCTCACCCTCGACGGCTCGGCCGAGGAGGATGCCGCGCAGGCCGAGATGGTGCGCGCGCAGGCGATCGTCGACCTCGCCGACGCGCTCGAGGCCGACCTCGAACGCCGCGGCGGCTCGACGCTGCTGCGCGAGGTCGAGCTGCCGCTCACCGCGCTGCTCGCCGAGATGGAGCGCACCGGCATCGCCGCCGACATGGAGTGGCTGGTTGCCCTCGAGGCGCGCTTCGCCGGCGAGGTGAAGCGGGTCGCCGACGACGCCTACTCCTGCGTCGGCCGCGAGTTCAACCTCGGCTCGCCGAAGCAGCTCCAGGAGATCCTGTTCGTCGAGCTCGCGCTGCCGAAGACAAAGAAGATCAAGACCGGCTACACGACCGATGCCGATGCGCTGATGTGGCTCGCGACGCAGACCGAGCACCCGCTGATCGGCCACCTGCTCCGCCACCGCGACGTGTCCCGGCTGAAGACCGTGGTCGACTCGCTGATCCCGATGGTGGACGACGGCGGGCGCATCCATACGACGTTCAACCAGCTCGTCGCGGCGACCGGCCGGTTGTCCAGCCAGGACCCCAACCTGCAGAACATCCCGATCCGTACGGCGGACGGCCGCGAGATCCGCAAGGCATTCGTCGTGGGTCAAGGGTTCGAGTGCCTGATGACCGCCGACTACTCGCAGATCGAGATGCGGATCATGGCGCACCTGTCCGGCGACCAGGCGCTGATCGAGGCGTTCGCGTCCGGCGAGGACCTGCACACCTTCGTCGCGTCGAAGGCGTTCGGGGTGCCGATCGAATCGGTCGAGCCGGAGATGCGGCGGCGGATCAAGGCGATGTCTTACGGCCTGGCCTACGGGCTATCGCCGTACGGGCTCGCGCAGCAGCTCGGCATCACGCCGGAAGAGGCGCGCGAGCAGATGGACGTCTACTTCGACCGGTTCGGCGGCATCCGCGACTACCTCACCGGCGTCGTCGCGCAGGCGCGCAAGGACGGCTACACCGAGACCATCCTCGGCCGCCGCCGCTACCTGCCGGACCTCACCAGCGACAACGGCCAGCGCCGGCAGATGGCCGAGCGGATGGCCCTGAACGCGCCTATTCAGGGCAGCGCCGCCGACATCATCAAGGTCGCGATGCTGGGCGTGCGGCGGGCGCTCGGCGAGGCCGGGCTGTCCTCGCGGATGCTGCTGCAGGTGCACGACGAGCTCGTCCTCGAGATCGCGCCAGGGGAGCGCGAGCAGGTCGAGGAGCTGGTCCGGCGCGAGATGGGCTCGGCCTACGACCTCGGCGACGTGGCGCTGGACGTGAGCGTCGGCTACGGCGACACCTGGGACGCGGCCGGGCACTAAGAGGGTCCGTTCGCCTCTGTTCGGAGCGTCGGCGCGGCATGACGATGCGCGTAGACCTAGAGCAGAACGGGTGATCGAGATGCGTCGTACGCCGTGGATCGTGATGGTCGTCGTAGGAATCGTGCTGGTGGCGGGAGCCGGCATCGTCAGATGGGCGGTCGCGCCCGCACTCACCGTGCTGCCGGGCGACCTCAACACGTCCCGCACCTATACAGGCGTCGCCTCGACGCTCGCGAACCCCGCCTGGCTCGCCGGCAGCCACACCGTCCCGGCGCTGCTGCGCAACGTGCCGGTGACCGTCGTGCACACCGACAAGGTGCTCGACACGAACGGCGACAACGCGCTCGTCGCCGACCGGCGGCTGCTCACCGTCCCGGGCTTCACCCTCGCGGACCTGAACGACCGGTACGCCGTGAACCGCAGCGACTTCGGTCCCGGTTCGGCCTCCGGCTTCACCGGGGTGACGACCCAGCGCGGCCTCACGTTCAACTGGCCGATCGGGACGCACAAGCACAACTACACCGGCTGGGTGTCGGACACTCGCCAGACCGCGACGTTGCGGTACGCCGGTGAGGCCACCCGCGGCGGCGTCGACACGTACGTCTTCAAGGCCGACGTGCTGCCGACCCGGATCGTCGACCCGCAGCTGACGAAGCTGCTGCCCTCGTCGATGCCGAAGTCTGAGCTGATGACGATGGTGCCGAGCCTCGGCCTCAGCCCGGGCCAGCTCACCGACCTGAGCAAGACCCTCGCGAACCTGCCCGACCCGGTCCCGTTCGCCTACACCTATCAGGCGACCAACACGTACTGGGTCGCGCCGCGCAGCGGCGTGGTCGTCGACATCAGCTACCGCGAGGTCCGGTCCGTCGCGTTCGCGGTCGGCCCGCTGCTCATCCCGGTCGCGCCCGTGATGGACCTGACCTACACGAGCACGCCGATGACGCTGTCCGCCGCGGCCAAGGACGCGCGGGACAACGCCTCGGCGATGAACATGATCGAGAGCACGCTGCCGCTGTGGCTGCTGCTCGGCGGTCTCGCACTGATCGTCGTCGGTGGGTCGGTGCTGGCCACGCGCCGGCGCGAGCCGCCGGCCGCCCCGCCGGTCCAGCCGGTCTCCCCGCGGGAGCTGACCCCGATCGGGTGAACCGGCGCCGGTATATCCCGGAGGGGCCGCAGCGGCGGCCCTTCCGGCGTTTCCGGGCCCAGTTGGTGGGGGCGGGTCAGTTCGTCGTACGCGGCATCTTCGGGTCGACCACGAGCGCCGCGCCCTGGTAGGTGCAGCCGGCGTTCCAGAGCAGGAACGAGCCGATGCCGTCGCGCTGGCCGGCGACGATCTGCGCCTTCACCTGCGGTACGCCGTAATGCACGCCGAGGGAGAAGTCCTGCAGCCACGGCATGACCTGCGCGGTCGTCCCGGCGACCTTCTTCAGGAAGTCCTTGAGCGAGCGGTTGACGATCGCGTACGGCTGGGCGTTCGGGTTGGCGACGCCGTACTCGCCCGGCCCCCAGTGCGACGGGTAGACCATCGGCGCGACGTAGTCGACGTAGCGGGCCATCGCACCGATGTCCTGGCCGACCTCCTTCGGTCGGGTCGCGGAGACACCGAAGACGGCGAGCCCGAGGTACGCGCCGTTCGCGCGGACCGGGCCGCTCGCGTCCCGGACGAAGTTCGCGACGCCGACCGGTGCGGTCACCCGGCCGGCACCCGGGAAGCGCATCGTCGCGAGCGGGCCGTCGGGCCGGCGGACATAGTCGAACATCACGTCGTCGTAGCCGAGCTTCGCGGCCTCGGTCGCGAGCGCGATGTTGTAGGCCTGCACAGCCGGTGACGCCCAGTTGGTGAACGCGGCACCGCCGTACTTCGCGCTCTTGTACGGCGCCTTGCCGCCCGGCGCCTGCACGTCCCAGTCGCGGTGGTGGTGCGCCCAGGCCCACGCGGCGAGCTTCGGGTCGCGGAAGCAGACGATGCGGCCGACGACGCGGACCCCCATCTTGTGCAGCTGCGCGATCACCTTGTGCGGGTCGTAGAGCACGCGCACGGCGTGGATCTGGTGTGCCAGCCGCACCGACGTGTTGAAGTCGACGTACCCGTCCTCTTCCTTGATGTCGAGCTCGATCGTGTTGATCCGGTGCTGGCGGGCGAGCTGCAGCACGGGGTTGCGCAGCACATCGGCGTTCCAGCCGTAGCCGGTGAGGTGCACGCCGCGCATCAGCGGGTGTGTCACCGAGACCGAGACGACCTTGTCGGTCTCGTTGCCGGCGGCGTCGACCGCGCGCACCTTGAGACCGGCCGGCGGCGTCGCCAGGGTGACGGAGAAGTGACCGCCGGTGACGGTGACGACTTGCGCGCCCGCTTCGACCTTGCTCGCGCCGTCGGCCGTGCCGGTCAGCGTGACCGGCGAGCGCAGTGACGGCGCGGTCTTGGGCGCGTCGACGGTGAGCGTCGGCGGGGTCGCGTCAACCGTGAACGTCCGGGTGACCTTTGCACCGTCGGCACGTACGACGATCGTGTGCGGGCCGTCGGCGAGCGGTCCCGGCGTCACGTCGACGGTGTTGCCGTCCACAACGACCGATGCGGGGCGGCCGTCGACCGTCGCGGAGGCATGCTTCGCGCTGCCGCCGTGGGTCGCGACATGCACGACCAGCGCGGCCGCGGACTTCGCATTCAGCACGGTGTTCGCGGCGAGGCCTTGAATCGTGAGTGTCGTCGCGGTGCCGCAGCCGGCAAGGGACGCGACGGAAGCGAGAGTGGTGACGGCGAGCGTGCTGGACAGCAGACGATGGCGAAGCGGTGACAACGTTGTCCTTCGGTTGGGTTGCGGTGCCTTCTCGTCTACCCGACCGGCGGCGCGAGTGCAACGTTTTCTTTGGAAACAACGAAGATTGCCGTGCCCGGCATGAGCCGGCCGCGCAGCGGGCTCCACTGCGCCCACGCCTCGTCGTGGTCTTCGGGCCACTCCGGCTCGACGACATCGACCAACGTCAGCCCGGCCGCGACGATGTCGCGCACCCGGTCACCGAACGTGCGGTGGTGTTCGACGTACGTCGCGTTGCCCGCATCGTCCTGCTCGACGTACGCGCGCCGGTCGAAGTACGACGACTCGACCACGAGGCCGCGCGGTCCCGGATCGTCGAGGAAGCACCAGCGCATCGGATGCGTCGTGGAGAACACGAACCGGCCGCCCGGGCGCAGCACCCGCGCGCATTCGCGCATCAGCCCGGCCGAGTCGGCGACGAACGGCACCGCGCCGTACGCCGTGCACACGATGTCGAAGGACTCGTCGGCGAACGGCAGCCGCTGCGCGTCGGCCTGCACGAGCGGTACGTCAATGCCGGTCGACGCGTTGAGCCGCCGCGCCTGGGCGAGCTGGCCGGCGGAGACGTCGCTCGCGACCGGGTTGGCGCCCTGGGTGGCGAGCCAGCGGGAGCACTGCGCGCCGCCGCAGCCGATCTCCAGCACGTCACGGCCGCGGACCTCGCCGAGCAGACCCGCCGTACTCTCCCGCAGGCCCTCGGGGCCCCAGAGGAAGTCGGCGTCGCCCAGGAAGGCCCCGTGCTCGTCGTAGTAGCCGGGGGCCTGGCCGTCCCACCACTGGCGGGAGGCGCGGCCGGATTCGGCCGGGTCGGCAGCCCGGCGGAGCACCCGCTCGACGCCCGCTTGATCGACACCAGTCACGCTGAGCATTAGACTCTACGGCGCGCTGTAGGTCTGCCATGCCTCGGACTGGAGCAGGCTTGCGCTCGTAGGTGATCGGATTTCGACTCAGTCGGCCACTCGCGAAACGGACCTGTGGCGCGTCCGCCCGACAGTTGTCCGTTCCGATCCCTGTCCGTTCGAGAAGAGCCCCGACTAGATGACCAGCACGACCACCGCAGCGCCCACGACCCCCCAGGTCGCCATCAACGACATCGGCACCGCAGAAGACTTCCTCGCCGCGATCGAAGGCACGATCAAGGAGTTCAACGACGGCGACATCGTCGAGGGCGTGATCGTCCGCGTCGACCGCGACGAAGTCCTCCTCGACATCGGTTACAAGACCGAGGGCGTCATCCCCAGCCGCGAGCTGTCGATCAAGCACGACGTCGACCCCAACGAGGTCGTCACCGTCGGCGACGAGGTCGAGGCGCTTGTCCTGCAGAAGGAGGACAAGGAAGGCCGGCTGATCCTGTCCAAGAAGCGGGCGCAGTACGAGCGCGCGTGGGGCACGATCGAGAAGATCAAGGACGAGGACGGCATCGTCACCGGCACGGTCATCGAGGTCGTCAAGGGCGGTCTCATCCTCGACATCGGCCTGCGCGGCTTCCTGCCCGCGTCGCTGGTCGAGATGCGCCGGGTGCGCGACCTGCAGCCGTTCGTCGGCAAGGAGCTCGAGGCCAAGATCATCGAGCTCGACAAGAACCGCAACAACGTCGTGCTGTCCCGCCGCGCCTGGCTCGAGCAGACGCAGAGCGAGGTCCGGCAGAACTTCCTGACCCAGCTCCAGAAGGGCCAGGTCCGCAAGGGCGTCGTCTCCTCGATCGTCAACTTCGGTGCCTTCGTGGACCTCGGCGGCGTCGACGGCCTCGTGCACGTCTCCGAGCTGTCCTGGAAGCACATCGACCACCCGAGTGAGGTCGTCGAGGTCGGCCAGGAGGTCACCGTCGAGGTGCTCGACGTCGACATGGACCG
>Ga0157369_10002537_pt1 | contig 21826 bp, 21 predicted proteins | sample C25metaG_FD_113461 | JGI IMG/M metagenome (GOLD analysis project Ga0157369, IMG submission 113461) | Corn rhizosphere microbial communities from Kellogg Biological Station, Michigan, USA - C2-5 metaG | ecosystem: Host-associated > Plants > Roots > Rhizosphere > Soil | place: USA: Michigan...
AACTGAACGCCAAATTTCTTGTTCACAGACAACATCAACTCCTCAGAATCTCTCTTGACATCGGCGTTGTAAGAAATCAAATCATAGCCCAAATCGTGCTGGTCAAAGCCTTCTTCCACCATCGAAAAATGATTGATGGCAGAAATCACAGCAATCTCAGAAAACTTCTCAGAAGCCAAAATTTCATTCAGTTTTTCCTCAACCAAATTCTTTGGCGTCTCTTCGTCCTTCAGCCAGATTTTTTCTTCCAAAACCTTTCTGGACTTAGAAATCTGCCACTGCAAGCCGTCTTTCGTAAAAAGCAAGGATAATTTCCTCATATTTTAAAATCAATAAATTAATTTTTTGGGCAGCTATTTCCGCCTTCCGCTCCCAATCTTTTTTGCTCGCGTTTTCTCGGTAATAGAACTCGAGTTCACGCAAAAAAGGATTTCCGCTCAAGTCGGGCTGCGCTTCGCAAAGTTGAAACTTTCAGCATATTATCCAACTTCGTACTGTCAGTTAAAACAAATATTTGAAAGTCTTTAATCTTTAGTCTTTCATCTCAAAATTTGCTCGGAGATTTGCAAAGTTAAAAAATTAAAACTTTAGGATTTCAAACTCTGTCCATTCTTACAGAATTGGTTATCTTCGCAAGATAATTCGATTTATTCTCAGAATGCAAAAAATATCATTTTTCTTTATACTATTTGCTTTTCAGCTTGTTTTTTCTCAACAAAATATCAAATTTGAAGATTCAGATTTCGCAACTCTTCTTGCCAAAGCCAAAACCGAAAAGAAACTCATCTTTCTGGATGCTTACGCTTCTTGGTGCGGACCTTGTAAACTTATGGAACGCAACGTTTTCACCGATGCAAATGTAGCAGATTATTACAACAAAAATTTCATCAATGCGCATTTTGATATGGAAAAAGGCGAAGGCGTTGCTCTTGCTGCGAAATATGGCATCAGAAGTTACCCAACTTTGCTTTTCCTTAATGGAGAAGGCGAAATTGTTGGAAAAGAATTAGGCTACTTGAAAACCGAAGATTTCCTGGCTTTAGGAAAGAAAAATAACAACCCTAAATTAGTAAATACGAACCTGAAAGACGAGTTTCTAAAAGGGAAATTAGATCAGCCGGCATTACTTAATTTCATCAACCTTTATGCAAGCAAAGATCCGGTCTTAGCAAAACAAGCATCGGAAAAATATTTTGCTAACAAAAAAGACAAAATATTTTCTGGAGAAGAAGTGAATGCACTTTTGAATTTTACTCAATCTGTAGATGATGCTAATTATAAAGTTTTCGCTGCAAATAAATCTGCAATCGTAGAATTATTAACTGAGAAAAATTACACTCAGTTTGATAATTATCTGAAACTGATGAAACTCGTAACATCAGCAACAGATGACAAAACAAAAACAATCGACGATGCGAAAGTTTTGAAAGAAGGCGAAGGTTTGCTTCCAAAAGAAGACCTTGTAAAAAGCCTGAATATCTATAAGCTTAATTATTATATTTCTCACGAAAATTTTCCGGCTTACGAGAAAACGGCTTTGGAATATTACAAGAATCCCGACGAGTTCAACAGTTCGGAATTATTGGCTGCGGCTAGTGTTTTTGCAGATCATGTTTCCAATCCGAAATCTTTACAGAATGCTGCAAGATGGGCTGAAAAAGTAGTAATGTCATCGGAGAATTTCGATTCATCTAGTATCCTAGCTATATTGTACGATAAACTAGGAAAGAAAGACGAAGCTAAAATGTTCGCAGGAATGGCAGCAAATTTCGCAAAAGAAGAAAATAAAGATGCCACAAAAATGAACGAAATACTGAATAAAAAATAATGATGAAAAAACTAATAACTTTAAGTTTAATATCTCTTTCAACTTTTTGTTTTTCACAAAAAAATGACACCTACATCAAAGCCAACGCCTTATTCCTTCCACTCGGAATGTTAAATGTTGGAGTAGAACACGGTTTTACAGAACATATTACAGGACAGGCAGATTTATTTGTTTCGCCGTGGAAATCTTTTGGAGGAAAACATGCACAAGTTTATATGCTGGGTTTTAATGGAAGATATTATTTTAAAGAAGCTTTTAAAGGGTTCTATCTTGGAGCGGATTTTTCTTTGGCCGGATTTAATATACAAAAATGGGGTTACTGGAATGATAACTTTTATGTTCACAAAAACGGCGAGGTTACACCTTACATCAACTCCAATCTTTATCAGAGAGGTTATTCGTTTATGATTGGCGGGATTACCGGCTACCAATTCACGCTTGGCGAACGTTGGAATCTTGATCTATATCTTGGTCTCGGGACTATGCAGAGTTTCTACAAAGGTTATGATAAACTTAGCGGAGACAGATATGACACAGAAGGCGACTCTATGGGAAGAGAGACCAACAGAAGTGGAGAGCTGCTACCATATAAAGGTGGTCTGATGATTTCATATAAACTTTAATTATGAATATTAGATATATTCTTATAAGCATCATTGCATTCGTAATTATATTTCTGATGAATTATATTGGTAATGATTCGCCGGACAAATTATACAGGGCATTATTAACAGCTTCTGCTGCTGTAGTCGGATTAGGAATAGGAATGTGGATCTACAGCAAAAGAGATCAAAACGACGAACGTAATAAGTTTGATTAAATATTAAATTAAAAGGCTTTATGCAAATCGATTTAATACAGGGAAAAAAAATATATTTCGCTTCCGATCAGCATTTCGGCATCCCTGATCTGCAGCAAAGTAGAATCCGTGAAGAGAAATTTATCCGCTGGCTGGATATCATCAAAAAAGATGCACAGGTTCTCTTCTTGATGGGCGACCTTTTTGATTTCTGGCATGAGTGGAAATATGTTGTTCCGAAAGGATATATACGTGTTTTAGGAAAAATTGCAGAACTCAAAGATTCAGGTATTGAAATCTATTTTTTCGTGGGAAATCATGATTTGTGGATGAAGAATTATTTCGAAGAAGAATTGGGAATTCCTGTTTATTTTGAAAAAAGATATTACGAAATTAACGGTAAAAATTTCCTCCTAGCACACGGAGACGGACTTGGACCTGGAGATAAAGGTTACAAAAGGATGAAGAAAGTTTTCACAAACCCGTTTGCTCAATGGGCTTTCAGATGGCTGCATCCTGATATTGCGATGAGAATTGCCAATTACATGTCCCAAAAAAATAAATTGATCTCGGGAGACGAGGACAAAGAATTTCTTGGTGAAGACAAAGAATTTCTAATACAATATTCCAAAGAAAAACTAAAAACAGAAGATATCCATTATTTTGTTTTTGGCCATCGCCATCTTCCTCTTGTTTTTGATTTGGAAAAAGGGGCAAAATATATCAATCTTGGTGATTGGATTGTCTATTTTACTTACGGCGTTTATGATGGAAACTCGTTTGAAGTGAAAAAATTTGAAGGTTAAAATTTCAAAATTTGATTTGAAAACAATGAAGCAGAATATTTTCGAAATAAAATACGAATCCGATTTCCAGACAGCTTGTCTGGAAACTTTTCGTTATCAATATGAGAATGTGGAAGTTTATAGAAAATTTGTTGATTATTTGAACATTGATTTATCATTAATAAAAGAAGTCAATAATATTCCGTTTCTTCCAATTGAGATGTTCAAAAACCATTTGGTTTTGGATAAAAATTCTAAAGCAGAAAATTATTTTCAAAGTTCTGGAACTACCCAAATGAATCGTTCCAAACACTATATCGCAGATTTTTCTCTTTACGAAGAAAGTATTTACAAAAGTTTTGAACAATTTTTAGGAAAGCCGGAAGATTACATTTTTCTTGGTTTACTTCCGAATTATTCAGAAAATACACATTCGTCTTTGATTTATATGGTCGATTTTCTGATGAGAAAATCGGACAAACCAGAGAACGGTTATTTTCTTTACAATCATCTGGAATTATTCGATCTACTTCATACTTTGACTGATAAAAAAGTCATTCTTTTCGGCGTTTCTTTCGCATTATTGGATTTTCTTGACACTTTGGAATCTCAAAACTTTTCAATTTCTCAATCTCAAAATTTAACCGTTATCGAAACTGGCGGAATGAAGGGCAGAAAAGAAGAAATGACAAAAGATGAACTGCTGAAAATCTTCAAAGAAGGCTTCAAAACAGATAAAACCTATTCAGAATATTCGATGACGGAATTGCTTTCACAGGCTTATTCTTTGGGAGAAAATGTTTATAAAAGTCCAAACTGGATGCGAATTTTAATCAGAAATACAGAAGATCCGTTTTCTTACGTTGAAGAGGGGAGAACAGGAGCCATTAATATTATAGATTTGGCTAATAAACATTCCTGTTCATTCATTGCCACTCAGGATTTAGGACGATTGGAAAACGGAACTTTTCAGGTTTTAGGAAGGATTGATCATTCTGATATTCGTGGCTGCAGCCTTTTGGTTTCATAAATTGTAAAACAAAAACACAAATTTAATTTAAAGTCTAATTTTTAATTTCTGTTTAGTGAGATTTTTATCATTAATTTTCATATTGTGTTTTTCTTTTTTCAAATCTCAGAAATGTTATGATCTGAAAGAAGTTCTGAAAGTTGAACCTACAGAATTATATAGGCCTCATTTGCTCGCTGCACAAAATTTTGGAATTGATATTTTAGAAAATACGAAGTCAGTTGATAAATACATTGCAAAGGGAAAATTTGTAAAAGTCAAAAAGAAATCCCGTGGTTACAGATTGCAGGCTTTGGAATACAGCAGGCCATATTTGGTTAAGAAAGCCAGAACGACTCTGGAAAATATGGCAAGTAAATTTGCTACAGAAACCAAAAGTTTCTTCGTTGTATCATCAGTCACAAGAACTTTGGAAGATCAATGCCGATTGAGAAAAGTCAATTCCAATGCATCACTAGGGATTAGTTCCCATAATTACGGAGCCGCTTTCGATATCTCGTATGTTCGTTTCGATCACGTTTTGAAAGTCAATTCAAAACTCGAAAAACAATTGGAAAAAGTTCTTGAAGAATACAAAAATCTCGGACGGATTTTTTATATTAAAGAGAAGCAGCAAAGTTGCTATCACGTTACAGTTCGCAGATATTAGACCAAATTAATAATGTTGAAAATAGAAGAACTTGTCCATAGTTTTATCAATACCAATTGTGATTTTGATAAAGAAATTATTCTGACCAATTTTTTTCATTCAGATTGGGAAGCAGATATTTTGTCGATTAACAATGAAGGTTTCAGTCATGAAATTGAAATTAAATTATCCAAATCAGATTTCAAAAACGATTTCAAAAAAAAATATACCAATCAGAAAACCGGAGAAAAATTCCTGAAACACGACAAAATTGGCTGTGGCGATTACATCTGTAATTCATTCAGTTTCCTTTTACCAATGGGAATGATCGAGCATCGGGAGATTCCGGAACATTGTGGCATCATAGAATTTTATCACGACGAAGATAATTGGGAAACGACTTTTTATAAGATCCGTGAACCCAAAATAATTCATCATGATTCTTACTGGAAACTCTGCGACAAAGATCATTTTATAAGAAATATCGCCAGAACTCTGCTTTTCAAAAAATTTGAATTAAAAGGAAAGAAGGAAGAATTAATTTTCAAAAATTTCTTCGAAGTGAAAAACAAAAAATAAATCCTGCCGAAACTGACAGGATTTTTAATTTTTATTAAAGATGTTGATTTATGCAATTTCCTTTTTCTCAATTAATAAGTTATAAACAAACGCTGCAAAAACACCTCCTAAAACCGGAGCAACGATGAACAGCCAAATCTGAGAAAGCGCTTCACCTCTTGCAAAAATTGCTGGCCCAATACTTCTTGCCGGATTCACAGAAACGCCGGTAATTTTGATTCCAACAATGTGAATCAGAACAAGCGACAATCCAATTGCCAAACCTGCAAAACCACCGTGAATGTTCTTGGTAGAAGTAGATCCAAGGATGACCAACAAAAAGATGAATGTGAAAACAAACTCCGCAACAAAAGCTGCCAAAGTATTATATTCATCAAGATAACCGGTTCCCCAACCATTAGATCCCAAGGCCCAGGGTCCTAATTCCGCACCCGGATGATTTGTGAAAATAACGTAGAGAATTCCAGCTCCGATAATTGCTCCGATAATCTGAGCAACAATGTAATACACTGCTTCTCCGATTTTCATTCTGCCTGCTGCAACCATTGCAATAGAAATCGCAGGATTGATATGACAACCGGAAATATGACCGATTGCATAAGCCATTGCAACAACACTTAATCCAAAAGCAAAAGAAATTCCTAACAGTCCAACGCCTGTAGTTCCGTCAGCGCCGGCAATAACTGCACTTCCGCAGCCCATTAATACAAGAACCATAGTGCCGATCATTTCGGCAACAAATTTTGAAGTTGTAGATACCATTTGTAATGTTTTTTATAGTTTATTGCAACAAATGTAATAATTATTTCTATTGATTGTAAAAGATTGTTATTAATATTTTAAATCGTGACAAAATTTCTTACATTTCTCTCTATTGATCGATGGTTTGCTTTTTGAATTAAACATTTGTATAAATCTTAAAATATGTCAATCAAATATTCAATTCTGGACCTTGCGACTATTGTCAAAGGCGATGATACCTATAAAACGTTTCAGAAATCTGTGAAATCTGCTCAGCATGCGGAAAAACTTGGATTTACCAGATATTGGTTTTCAGAACATCATAATTTCCCGAATGTTGCGAGTGCAGCAACCTCTATTTTAATTGGCCACATTGCTGGTCAGACAGAAACTTTACGAGTTGGTTCCGGCGGAATTATGCTTCCAAATCATTCGACTTTGTCGGTTGCAGAACAGTTTGGGACTTTGGACGGATTATTTCCCGGAAGAATAGATCTTGGTTTGGGAAGAGCGCCCGGAACAGATATGCTGACAGCAAGTGCTTTGAGAGGTAATAATTTTAATCCCAATTATAATTTTGAATTTCATATCAAAGAACTTCAGAAATATATGTCAGTTCAAAATTCCGAAGCAAAAGTCAGAGCAATTCCTGGCGAAGGAGCTGATGTTCCGCTTTATATTTTGGGAAGTTCAACAGATTCCGCTTTTTTGGCTGCTAAATTAGGTTTACCCTACGCCTTTGCAGCACATTTTGCACCGTCGCAGTTGGAGGTTGCATTGGAAATTTACCGGGAGCATTTTCAGCCTTCCGAATTTTTGGATGAGCCTTACGTGATGATTTGTATTAATATTATCGGAGCGGATACTGTGGACGAAGCGCATTATTTATCAACCTCACATTTCCAGGCTTTTGTCAATATCCTGACGGATCAGAGACAACCACTTTTACCACCCGATGAGACAGATCTTGCCAATATTGGTGATGATGTTGCATTACATCTCAACAGAATGGCAGCGAAAACGTTCGTCGGAGACAGAGAAACACTCAAAGAAAAGCTGTCGAAATTTGCGAAAGATTACAGACCAAATGAGATCATCGTTTCCGGAAATATTTATGATTTCGAAGCGAAACAAAAATCTTACGGGATCGCAGCAGATATTATCAAATCATTATAACTGAAAAAGCACAAACATAAGTTTGTGCTTTCTTTTTTATTTCAAAACATCAAATTCTATTGTACTTCCGCTGGAAACTTTGATCTCGGCTCTTTCGTAATCATCCTTTGTTGCTTTATAAGGATTTTCTAAAAACTTCTGAGGGTTGATTGCCATTAGCGGGAACCAAGTACTCTGAACCTGAATTTGGATTTTGTGCCCTTTCTTAAACGTATGAAAAACATCCTGTAATTTCACATCTATACTTACACCTTTGTTCGGCATTAATGGTTCTGGTTTTTCAAAACCGTTGCGGAATCTGGCAGGCATTATTTCGCTTCTTACCATTTGGTGATAGTTGGCATAGACAACGTTAGGTTTATCAGCATTTGATTTTTCATCTGCGGGATAAACGTCTATTAATTTTACAATAAAATCAGCGTCAGTGGAAGATGCTGTAATTTTTAGTTTGGTTAAAATCTCTCCTGCTAATGTCATATCATTTTCCAGAACATCACTTGTATAACTTAGAACATCTGATCTGTAGCTTGCAAAACGCTGATCTTCGCTCATGTAATTTTTAGGAGTGAAGCCATTCATATCCTTGTAATTCTCACTACTCAAAACAGGTTTTTTAGGATCAGAAATATAAGATGCAAATGTTTTCGGATTTTCTCCAGTTTCAGAAAGTTTTCCTGAACTGTTCAAATGAAAGCTTTGTTTGGCGGTTTCTTTTGGTGGCCAGTTTTCGAATTGTTTCCATTCTTTTTTTCCGGTGTCAAACATATATGCTTCCGGAAGTTTCGCTGCAGTTTTAGAATCTTCTTTTAAATAATGATGGAAGAAAGGCTGTTCTATATTTTTCTGATAATAAGTTGCAATGCTGTCACCGAAATAGATATCGTTATGATAATGTTTTCCGCTGTCGTAATTCCAGCCGCCGTGAGAAAAAGGTCCCATTACGATGGTGTTTTTAGCTTTCGGGCTGGACTTTTCTATGGTTTTGTAAATTTCCAAAGGCCCACGAAGATCTTCAGAGTCAAACCAGCCTCCAACGGTCATTACGGCGTGGTTAATATTCTTAAGATGTGGAAGAAGATTTCTTTTTTGCCAATATTCATCATAGTTTGGATGATCTACAACTTCCTGCATAAAGAAGTTGTCTTTGTAATATTTGTCAACGCCATCTTTCAGCGTTCCCATATTTTTATAGAAAAGATAACCGTCATCAGAAGTTGGTTTTATCATTTTATCAGCAAACCAGGATTCTTTCTCAGCCTTGGTTTTATTAACGCCAAAAACCGGAAAAGTTTTGAAATAGCTCATCAAGAATGCACCGTTATGATGAAAATCGTCATACCAAAAATCAGATATTGGTGCTTGCGGAGATGATGCCACTAAAGCCGGATGATTAGCTAAAGCACCAACAGCTGTGTAAAATCCGGGATATGAAGTTCCGTATTGACCAACTTTACCATTGTTATATTGTACATTTTTTACCAGCCAATCTACGGTGTCGTAAGTATCTGTACTCTCGTCTACATCTTTTTTTGTTTTGTGATCCACTTGCGGTGTCATATTCGTAAAAGTTCCTTCGCTCATATATCTGCCTCGGACATCCTGAAATACGAAAATATATTTTTCTTTTTGAATGAATTTATTCGGACTCAGTATTTTTCTGAAATTTGTTTCTCCATAAGGCGAAATTCCGTAACACGTTCGGTTCATTATCACCGGATATTTGTTGCTTTTGGAAATGTCTTTAGGCGTGTAAATGATCGTGAACAGTTTTGTGCCGTCACGCATCGGGATGTAAACTTCTTTCTTGGTGTAGTTTTCTTCCACAGAATTAGTCTGAGAAAAACCAATTGTAAACGTACAAATGCAGATTAATAAAAGTAATTTATTCATTGAAATAAAAATTTGAATAAAGATAGAATTTTGAGTATTAATATCAAATTTAGAGTTCATTAATTTTCCTTATTTATCCATTACAATGGCAAGTTTATCGACCATATTTCTCTACCCATTCCAAAGATTTTGAATAAATCAATTCTCTGTCATTATCCTTTAATAAAATATTGTGGCTCGCTCCCGGAAGCGTGATGAGTTGATAATTATATTTTTTCTGATCCAGCAACTTTGATAGCTGAGTGGCCTGAGAGTAAGGAACCAATTCGTCCTGATCGCCGTGGAAGATCAACGTCGGAATATTTTTCACGTGGTTCACCGGACTTACATTTATATATTTCTCAGGGATTTTCTTAGCGATATCAACCTCTTCTTTGTTGCCGGACATTTTATTTATGGCGCCAATCAAATTGTTTTTCTGAGCATTTTTAAGGTTTTCTATATCGCCGAAATTCGTTGGTGCACATCTCGTCATGATCGCTTTTATATTCTGAGGATATTGGTAAGCATAACTTAATGCCATATGAGCTCCTGCACTTTCTCCGGTTATTGAGTAGCCATTATTTCTAACATTCCATTCTTCGGAATGCTGCTGTATATATTTTACAACATTATTAATATCGTCTAAAAGTTGAGGAAGATGTGTAGCATTGTCATCCGCAAATCTGTAATTCATATTTACCACGGCAACATTATGATGATAAAGATATTCAGAAATACCCGCTCCCCAGACTTTGTCTCCCAATGTCCAGGCACCGCCGTGAATATTTATTACGAAAGGGATTTTTTTATTTCGGCCTTTTGGGAGGTAAATATCCATGATATTTCTTTCGTACGAACCATATTTTACATTTGCCAGTTTGATTTCATCTAATTGAGATTCAGTCTCTGATGGTTGTGTATGACAAGACGATAAAAAAATCATCATTAAGAATAGCGGAATGAATTTCATAATGTATAAATATTTTGACGAAGTTACTTTTTTCCAATAGTATAAGTTTTATTTTCGATCACAAAATAAATGCTTTAGTCTGTCCGCATCCGTCGATTCACGAGACCGCCCCCGTGACTTGACGAGACCGCCCCCGCAGTCGAACGGGGGCGGTCTCGTGGACACTGTTCTGTAATGCCGATGAATAAAGGGTTACAAAGGTCATTTTTTCATTAGTATTGAAGAATCAAACATAAAAAAACCTGACTCAGTTTGAATCAGGTTTGTATTTATTTTTATTGAATTCTTACAATCCGAATATTTTAGCGAATAAATCAGGAACAATTCCCATTGAAACCAAGGCTAAAATAATCACTACAGAAACGATGTTATAAGTGATGCTCGCCCTTTCGGTGTTGTGGAAGTTGTCTTCTTTGTAGAAGAACATTGCGATAATCAGTTTTAAATAATAAGCGATACTCAACGCAGATCCTAAAACAGCGATCAGAACCAAGAACTCATAATGTCCGCCAATTACCTGATTGAAGATTCCTAATTTTCCAATGAAACCAGCGGTCAAAGGAATTCCCGCCATTGATAACATAGAAACTGTGGAAACAATTGCCAAAACCGGCTCTCTCTTTCCAAGTCCATTGAAAGCTGTGAATGAGGTTTCTTTTTTTATCTTCTCAATCCAAAGTAAACTGATGAAAACACCAACTGTTGCCAATGAATAAGCGAATAAATAATATCCTAAAATATATGTAGAGAAATTATTGATTCCGAAGAATATCAAAGCGATGTAACCTGCGTGGGAAACGGAAGAGTAGGCGAGCATTCTTTTCGCATTGGTCTGAACCAATCCCATTACGTTTGCAAGAAGCAAAGTCAGGATAATGAAAACTCCCAAAATATTAATCCAATCTCCGGCAATACCATTGAAGGCAATTGTCATTAATTTGAATAATGCAAAGAATCCTGAGATCTTAACTACTGAGGCCATAAAAGCAGTAATCAAAGAAGGCGAACCTTGATAAACATCCGGACTCCACATATGGAAAGGTGCCAATGAAACTTTGAATGCTAATGCACAAAGCATCAAGATGGCTCCCATTATCAGCATCAAATTTTTTGGATTGTTGATGGCGAAATCGTGAATCGTGTAAAGGTCAAAACTTCCTGCGCTTCCGTACACCAAAGCGACTCCGAATAATAAGAATCCTGTTGCAAATGCTCCCAATAAGAAATATTTCATTGAAGCTTCTGTTGAGCGAAGATCTGTTTTATCAGCTCCAGCCATTACGTACAATGGAATTGATAAGATTTCGATTCCTAAGAATAAGGTTACCAAGTTTTGGAATCCGAATAATACGACGCCACCGCAAAGTGCGAACAACATCAAGGCATATAATTCTGACTGGTGACTTCTGTGATTGCTGAATGCAAATCCTCCTAAGAAGAACAACAGCATAGTCACAACTACGGAGATCTTAGTAAACAAAGCGGCGTTGTTTCCGTACTCATACATCGATTTGTACTGGTCGAAAAACTCGCATTCCGGAAGAAAACTGACATATAAACCAACGATCAATCCTGCGATTCCGATATATCTTGCGTATTTTCCTTTCTCGAAAACACCCGAGAATAATACAAGAACAGCCGTAAGGAATAAAATTATTAAAACACTCATTTCTTTTTAGATTTTAGATTTTGGATTAGATTTTAGATTTTCATCTTCTGTCTTAATCTTTTAATCTTTTAATTTTTTAATCTTTTTATTAATTGATCATTGATGAATAAATGAAGCTAACCGAGCTTGTCAACATTTCTATAACCGGTTGAGGATAAACTCCCAACACAATTACAAAAACTGATAAACTTGCCAATACTGTGAATTCTACATTGCTCACATCTTTCGTAGTCGCCAAAACTGAATCGTCACCCTTTCCGAACATTGCCTTTCCGTAGAATCTCAACATATAAGCGGCAGCAAGGATGATTGTTAAGCCAGCCATTGCAGCCATAATGTGGTTGTAATCGTAAACTGATTTCAATAAGATAAATTCTCCAACGAAGCCGTTTGTTAATGGAACTCCGGTTGCACCAAGCAAGATGATCATAAACAAGATGGCAAATTTAGGAGCGACTTTCGCCAAACCTCCCATTTTTCTGATGTCTCTTGTTTTGAATCTTTTATAAAGAATATCTGCACAGTAGAACAATCCTACAACGTTGATTCCGTGAGCAAAACTCTGAATCATCGCGCCTTGTCCACCTTCGAAAGTCAATCCTGTTCTCATTGTTACAACTGCTGAGGCAAAAATACCTGCGACAATCAATCCAACGTGGGAAAGAGATGAAAAAGCGATCAATCGTTTGCTGTCTGTAGAGATCATTGCGATCAGAGCACCGTAGATAATTCCGATAACAGAAAGAATGATAACAATTTCTCCGGAAATTCCGCCAATTGCTAATGGTGTGATTGGTAATAAGTATCTTAAAACACCATAAACTGCCATCTTCAACATAATTCCAGACAACAACATCGATCCTTGAGTAGGAGAGTAGGTGTACGTGTCAGGCTGCCAAGTGTGGAAAGGGAAAACTGGTAACTTCACAGCAAATGCAAAGAAGATGAACCAGAATATTACATTTTGTTCATTGATATTAAGGTCAGCATTATAAAGATCTGTCAGTGCGAAAGAAGCTGCGTGGTTGTAAACGTAGATCAAACCGATCAGCATAAACAACGATCCTACGAATGTGTAAACAAAGAATTTCGTTGTGAATTTGATTCTCTTGTCCTCTTGTCCCCAGATTCCGGCAATCAACCAGATCGGGATCAAAGTAACTTCCCAGAAGATGTAGAATAGCAAGCCGTCCAAAGAAGTGAAAACACCCAACAATCCGAATTGCATCAATAATATCAATGCATAGAAAGAATTTGGATAGCCTTTCGCTTCATTATAAGAAGACAAAACGATCAATGGAACCAGGATGTTCGTCAGTAAAACCATCAGCATACTCATTCCATCGATGCCGAAATTCAGGCTACTTTTGATGTAGCTGGACCAAGGATATGTGATCTCATATTGCAATGGCGCATCAACAGTTGGATGAAAATCGAAACCGGACAGCATATAAAATGCCAGGAACATTTCTGCAAAAGCGAAAGCCACTGCGATATGTTTGCTAGAAGAATTCTTCCAGAAAAAGAGTAAACCCGAACCTACAAGAGGTAACAGTAATAATGTTAATAGTAAATAAGACATTATCTATTTATTTCAATAAAAAGTTAACAATTAATACGATACCTACAGCCAACGACATAATCAGCACATAGTTTTCTACATTTCCGTTCTGAAGGCGTTTTGCCGCTCTTCCAGAATCTGCCGCTCCAAGTCCTATGAAATTCACGATAGGATCCAGAACCGCTTTGTCAAACATCGCTGCTGCTTTACCAGCTTCCTCGAAAGGTCTTACGATGCAGGCGTTGTAGATTTCATCAACAAATAATTTTCTCGCTGATAATTTTTCCCAACCTGTATATTGATCTTCAGGAAGTGCTCTTTTTTGTTTTTTCACATAAGTGTTTTTAACAAAGAACCAAACGGTGAAGAACATTAATATTGTAGCTCCAAGAAGGATCATTTCTGTATTGAAACTCACGCCGGAAAGTGTATTTTCCATTTGTTTGAAACTTTCTTCCGTCAAAACAGGTTTTAGCCATTCCATTAATTTGGCATAATGACCGTGACCGATGAAGTGAGGAAGATTAATAAAACCTCCGACTACTGAAAGGACAGCCAAAACAATTAATGGCAAAGTCATATTTGCAGGACTCTCGTGCAAATGGTGCTTTTGATCTTCTGTACCTCTGAACTCGCCATGGAAAGTCAGATAGTACAATCTGAACATATAGGTTGCTGTGATAGCTGCTAAAACGAATAACATTACCCAATAAATTGGATTTTTAGCGTAAGCTGCTACCAGAATTTCGTCTTTTGAAATCATCCCTGATAATAATGGGAATCCTGAGATTGCCAAAGTCCCAATCAAGAATGTAATGTGGGTAATTGGAATATATTTTTTCAGACCGCCCATAAAACGCATATCCTGCTCGTTGCTCATCGCGTGGATCACAGAACCTGCGCCTAAGAATAACAAAGCTTTGAAGAAAGCGTGCGTCATTACGTGGAACATTGCTGTAGAATAAGCGCCCAATCCTAAAGCGATGAACATAAATCCAAGTTGAGAAACTGTAGAATATGCCAATACTTTTTTGATATCGTTTTGACGAAGTGCATAGAAACCTGCCAATGCTGCGGTCAGGAATCCAATTAATAAAATACCGTCCTGAACGGTTGGTGCTAAAACAAATAAGAAGTTAGATCTCACAACTAAATAAACACCAGCTGTAACCATTGTTGCAGCGTGAATCAAAGCAGAAACCGGTGTCGGTCCAGCCATTGCGTCCGGCAACCAAGTGTATAATGGAACCTGAGCAGATTTACCCGTTGCTCCAATGAATAAACAAGCAGTGATAAAGATAATTGGGGTTCCGTCCAATTCAAAGCTTGAAGCGTTTTGAGCTACAGAAAGATAATCAATTGCGTTCACGTGTGCTGCAATGGCGAAAATCCCAATCAATAAACCAAGGTCACCAATACGGTTCATAATGAAGGCTTTTCTTGCCGCTTTTCCATATTCTTCGTTAGTGTACCAGAATCCGATCAATAGATAAGAACAAAGTCCAACACCTTCCCATCCGATAAACAAGATCAGATAATTGCTTCCTAAAACCAAAAGCAACATCGAGAAAATGAAGAGATTTAGATAAGTGAAAAACTTATAGAATCCTTTGTCGTGGCTCATGTAGCCAATCGAGTAGAGGTGGATCAATGAACCAATTCCGGTGATGATCATTACCATCATTAATGATAACTGATCGATTTGGAATCCGAAATTAACCTGAATTCCATTAACTGTAAACCATTCAAAAGCTTTCACAATAACAGGCGCGCTGTCATCATTAAAACTAAAAAACAGACTTGTCGTGATAACAAACGAAGCGAAAACTACCAATGTTGCCAGACTACCAACCACTATTTTAGGAAGATGTTTCCCAAAAAGGCCGTTGATTATGAATCCAACTAAAGGTAAAAGTATGATCGCGTAAACTAAATTTTCCATTCCTTTTATTATCCTCTTAATTTATTAAAAATACTCACGTCTACAGATTTGGTATTTCTGTACATCATTGCGATAATCGCCAAACCTACAGCTACTTCAGCTGCGGCAACCACCATTATGAAGAACACCAAAAGCTGACCGTTACCATTGCCACTGTAAGCAGAAAATGCTGCCAGTAAAAGATTCACGGAATTAAGCATCAATTCTACACATCCTAATATCACGATGGCATTTTTACGAAGCAAAACTCCCAGAACACCAAGACAAAACAGAAGCGTGCACAGAATAATAAAATATTCCAAAGGCACTTGCTGTATAAATGTATTTACGTCTCCTCCCATAATCTTATAAATCTTTTTTACCGATAAGAACAGCACCTACAATCCCTGCTAAGATAAGGATAGAAGCCAGTTCGAATGGCAATACATATTCGTTAAACAATAATCTTCCAAGGTTTTTCGTCAATCCTACAGAATAATCGATGTTGCCTTCTGCTACTGTTTTTCCGCTAAGTCCCTTGTAAGCACCCAACATTCCAACAAACAAAATACAAACTGAAAATATTCCGATGAACTTTGGAAGATTGTCCTTTTTGCTTTCGTCTTCTTTGTTAAGATTCAACATCATTAATATATAAAGGAACAATACCATAATGGCTCCTGTGTAAACGATAATCTGAACTATACCTAAAAACTGAGCATTAAGAAGAATGTACATTCCAGCGATGGAAAACATCGTCACAATCAGTGAAAGGATCGCGTACATTGGATTTTTTGCAAATACAAAGTAAACTGCACTTGCGATGGCTAAAAACGCTACGATAAAAAATAAAATCTGATCCATTATTTTACTGCATTTTTTTGTTTCTCAGATTGTCTTTCTGTGATGTCAATCCTTGCATTAATTTTCTCAACCAATTTATCTTTTCCGTAGATGAAAGAATTTCTGTTTTGTTCCACGTCAACCAATCTGTCTGTTAAATAGATAGCAGATTTAGGACAAGCCTCTTCACACATACCGCAGAAGATGCATCTCAACATGTTGATCTCATAGATCTCAGCATATTTTTCTTCTCTGTAAAGGTCTTTTTCCTCTTTTTTTCTTTCGCCAGCTACCATTGTGATGGCTTCTGCAGGACAAGCCACGGCACAAAGTCCACAAGCTGTACATCTTTCTCTGCCTTCCTCGTCTCTCTTCAAAACGTGTTGGCCTCTCCAGATTTCTGCTCTTGGTTTTTGAACCTCAGGATACGAATATACGTTTGGAGCACGTTTTACAACGGTTCTCACAGCGTGTTTAAAAGTGATTCCCATTCCTTTGAAAATCGCCGGAAGGTAGATCTTCTCAGAAAAGGTCATTTCTTTATTCGAAACAACTTTTGATCTGTTAGTAAGTTTCATTTAATTATAGATGTTAGATGTTAGACATTAGATCTTAGACCATTCTTGTCTTATATCTTTAATTATTATTCAATTTTAATTTCCAAATGCCAAAATCACAGCACCTGTTATCATTAGGTTTATTAATGCCAATGGAATCAAAGTTTTCCATCCTAAGTGCATCAATTGGTCATATCTGAATCTCGGAAGTGTCCATCTGATCCACATAAAGATCAAAATTCCCGTGATTGTTTTAATTAAGAAAGCTACAATACTTAATATTCCGGCTGCATTTTCTCCCCAATTGTGAGTTACCCAATCGATTCCAGGATAGTTGTAACCTCCGAAGAAAAGAACTACGATGAATGCATTTGAAATGAACATATTCACGTATTCCCCAAACATATACAATCCTAATTTCATTGATGAATATTCGGTAGAATAACCAGTTACCAATTCGGATTCACATTCAGGTAGATCAAAAGGGTGACGGTTGGTCTCTGCCAAAGCTGCAACAAAAAATATTAAGAATGCTAATGGCTGATAAAGAATATTCCAGTTGATCCCGGAAATTGCAGGAATGAATCCCCAAATTTTTCCAGTAGCCTGTGCTTCAGAAATCGCTTTCAAATCAAGACTTCCTGTCATCATAATGATAGAAAGAAGTGCCAATCCCATTGCCAACTCGTAAGAAATCATCTGTGAAGAAGCTCTGATCGCTCCTAACAATGAATATTTGTTATTGGAAGCCCAACCTCCGATCATAATTCCGTAAACACCGATTGAGGCCATTCCGATGATGAACAAAACGCCAACGTCGATATTAGCAACCTGGAGATCGTAGGAAACACCTCCGAAATTCAATGTTTTACCCCAAGGAATCACTGCGCCAGTAATTAATGAAATAAACATTACCAAAGAAGGTCCTAATATAAATAGGAATTTCTCAGCGTGTTGTGGCGTAAAATCCTCTTTGAAGAAAAATTTACCACCATCTGCCAACGGCTGCAACAATCCGAAAGGTCCCGATCTGTTTGGTCCGATCCTGTCCTGCATAATTGCCGCAACTTTTCGCTCTGCCCAAGTAGAGTAGGCAGCGATCGTAAGCGCCAGAAGGAATAGAGCAAGTACCAATATGATTTTAAAAGTCAGTAATTCCATATCAATTTATTTGAGTTTTGATTCTTGAGAAGTTCTCAATATCAAATAGTCTCATTATCTAATTTTTCAATTTCTTTTTCGTCTGAAACACCAATTTCTTTGGCTTCAAAATTTTCTAAAACATTGTAGCTGTCTGTTTTTTTCTCGTAATGGTTAAGAGAAATCACAGAATGTCTGTCGATATGTCTTGGTCCTTCGATGTTCCAAAGTGCAGTATCTTTTTTATGGAAACGACATTCGTCACAGATCCATTCTTCAACTTCACCGTATTGGTCTTTTCTAGCCGTTACTCTTACCACTTCATCACCTTTCATCCAAACTACCGCTTTCCCGCTACATTTTGTACAAGTACAAGTCGCATTATAAGGTTTTGTGAACCAAACTCTGCTGGTAAATCTGGCGGTTCTGTCAGTCAATGCGCCAACTGGACAAACATCGATTACGTTTCCGATGAAATCGTTGTCCAAAGCTTTGTTCAACATTGTAGAGATTTCTGCATGGTCACCTCTGTAAAGGATTCCGTGCTCTCTTTTCTCGGTCAACTGGTTCGCTGCCAATACGCATCTTGCGCAAAGGATGCAACGGTTCATATTCAATTTGATGTTTGGACCGATGTCGTCTGCATCATAAGTGTTTCTTTCGAATTCAGTTCTGGTTTCCAGGTTTCCGTGCTCGTAACCAAGATCCTGAAGATGACATTCTCCGGCTTGATCACAAATTGGACAATCCAAAGGGTGATTTACCAAAAGAAATTCGGTCACCGCCTTTCTACCTTCTTGTGCTTTTTCAGAACTAAGGTTTTTCACTTCCATTCCGTCCATCACGCCAGTTCTGCAACTTGCGACTAATTTTGGCATTGGTCTCGGGTCTGCTTCAGAACCTTTGGAAACTTCTACCAAACACGTTCTGCATCGTCCTCCACTGGTTTCCAGTTTGCTATAATAACACATAGCTGGCGGAACAGATTTCCCACCGATTTGTCTTGCAGCTTCCAAAATAGAAGTACCAGGCAAAACTTCAGTCGTTTGTCCGTCTATGGTAACTTTAAATTTTTTGACTTCTTCGCTCATATTTCAAGGTTTTAGATTTTCGGATTTTTAGATTTTGATGAAATCTTTGTCCTAGATCTTTTGTCAATTCTATTTATATTTAAAATATAACTTAATGTATATTTTACTTCTTTAATTTTCTATTAAAAACGTATCCAACCCCAAAATTAACTTGGTAGAATACAAAGTCCTGACTGGCTTTATCAGGTTTATTGTTAAGTGTAGTTTTGATATCCGGCATATTGATATAACCAAATTTTCCTTCTACTCTTGCCATAATGTGATCCCAGAAAACAAAATTGATACTCGATCTCGCATCCAATCCGAATCCTGCCAAATGGTATCTGTCGCTTCTTTCATTTCCGAATAATTTGACATTACTCTTCGGCATCAAAGCACCAACGCCACCTCCGTACGCCCAGAACATATCAAAGTTCTTTTTGCTTGACAGATTTTTATATTTTTCAAGACCTACATTTATATAATTAAGTCCGTCTGTGTGTTCAAAGGTAAGAAATTGCTCATCTAATAAATTGACCTGACCATTCTGAACCATCGCTGCATAAGTTGGATCTGAGATGTTACCTCTGAAATTAGCGATTTGATTCTGATCCATTACATATTTCATATGATCTTGCGCAATTACAAGCGCTAAATTATCCTTAATGAAATAAGCAAATCTAAAATTAAATTGAGGAATAGATAGTCTGGTAGGATCTATATAAGCCATACTTAATTCTGATGGTCTGTCGTGAGCCTCAACATTGTTCAACGTGAAATCATAACCATTCCCTTTGAAACGAATATCAGACTTACTGAATCCTGCTCTATTCCAACCCCAAAAAATGAACATTGATCCTTTTTTAAAGGATTGTTTTAATGCTTTAACTGAAGCTATATCATTTGTTTTGTCCCAAAATCCAGATAAACTTTCGTTTGCTTCTTGTCGTAATTTTCCGTCTAATTTAGCAGTGTCAATTTTTTGTGCAAATACTGTTGTTACTCCTACAAAAAATACAAAAACTAATTCAAAGAACTTCTTCATTATAATATCTTCTACTTTATTTGGCTACTGCCGGAATCGGATCTGCATAATTAGCCAATCCGTAATTTTGGGTTTGGCTCAACTCTGGGTTGTTCACGTGCCATTCAAACTCATCTCTGAAGTGTCTGATAGCAGCAGCAACCGGCCAAGCCGCAGCGTCTCCCAAAGGACAAATGGTATTACCTTCGATTTTTCTCTGGATATCCCAAAGCAAATCGATGTCTGCCATTTTACCTTCTCCTTTTTCTATTTTTTTCAAGATTTTGTACATCCAGCCTGTTCCTTCACGGCAAGGCGTGCATTGTCCACAGCTCTCGTGGTTGTAGAATCTCGCTAAAGTCATTGTATGATTTACCACACACTGGTCTTCATCCAAAACAATAAATCCACCTGACCCCATCATTGTTCCGGTAGCAAAACCACCGTCAGCAAGGGATTCGTAATTCATATATCTTGGTTCGCCATTGATGGTTTTCAGTAATAAATTTGCAGGAACAATCGGAACCGAACTTCCACCAGGAATACAAGCCTTAAGTTTTTTACCGTTCGGGATTCCACCACAATATTCATCGGAATAAATGAATTCCTCAACCGTAATGGTCATATCAATTTCGTAAACGCCTGGTTTGTTGATGTTTCCACAGGCTGAAATTAATTTGGTTCCTGTTGACCTTCCAACGCCGATTTTTGCATATTCAGCGCCAGTAATATCGATGATTGGAACAACAGCAGCAATCGTCTCAACATTGTTTACAACCGTTGGTCTTTCCCAAAGTCCTTTGATAGCCGGGAAAGGTGGTTTCAATCTTGGGTTTCCTCTTTTACCTTCAAGAGATTCTAGCAACGCCGTTTCTTCGCCACAAATGTAAGCTCCGGCTCCACGTTGAACATAGATTTCGCAATCGAAACCAGTTCCTAAGATATTTTTTCCAAGAAATCCAGCTGTCTTAGCTTCTTCGATGGCTTCTTCCAAAATATCAGGAATCCAGGAATATTCTCCTCTGATGTAGATGTACGAAACATTGGAACCTAAAGTGTAAGAAGAAATTAACATTCCTTCAATCAATAAATGAGGAAGAAACTCCATTAAATATCGGTCTTTGAAAGTTCCTGGCTCGGACTCATCGGCATTTACGACCAAGTGTCTTGGAACGCCTTCCGGTTTTGCAAGGAAACTCCACTTCATTCCAGTTGGGAAGCCAGCGCCACCACGACCACGAAGTCCGGAAGTTTTCACCTCTTCAAGAACTTCATCGGTAGTCATTTTCAGAGCTTTCTCTGCTGCTTCGTAACCACCATTTTTACGGTAAGTTTCGAAGTAACGGATTCCCTCGATATGTGCGTTTTTAAGTAAAAGTTTTTTACTCATTATATTTATAAGCTTATAGCAATTGGCTTTTGGCTTTTTGCTTAATTATTTTTCTTAATTAATTCTTAACCTAAATCAATCGCGCCTTGTCTGCAAAGGTCAATGATTTCGTCAACTTTTTCGATGGTCAAATGTTCGTGGTAGAATTTCCCCAACTGCATCATCGGTGCATAACCGCAAGCGCCAAGACATTCTCCAGGTTTCAGAGTGAAAAGCCCGTCTGCTGTGGTTTCGCCGTCTTTA
>Ga0157369_10002540_pt1 | contig 21822 bp, 20 predicted proteins | sample C25metaG_FD_113461 | JGI IMG/M metagenome (GOLD analysis project Ga0157369, IMG submission 113461) | Corn rhizosphere microbial communities from Kellogg Biological Station, Michigan, USA - C2-5 metaG | ecosystem: Host-associated > Plants > Roots > Rhizosphere > Soil | place: USA: Michigan...
ATTCGTGTATTTGCAGATCAGGGTCCAATCGAGCTTTTCGCCTGTGTAGTCGTCGCGTCCATCGCTTGCCACGACTGCTTCATGGATCGCTTTTCGATATGCCGCCCCCATCGCGCCGTTCGCGAAACGCTTCCGATCTCGGCGCACATGAGCGTCGGCCCGGTGAGCCAGCCAACGAAAATAAACCGATTCCGGAACAACGTTCTCAAGAAATGCGGGCAATTGATGCTTGCGCTGCGCCATGCTCCCCCCCGAATCAGTATCCAAGCTATCCGCACTGAGCGGCCTTTCCGGCCGCTTCGCCCACGCCCCTCTCCCCGTTGGCGACGAAGTTCAAAGCGCGTATTTGTCGCTGCGGTTCTTAAACGCCGGCTTCGTCCCTTCGAGGATGTGAATCACCTTTTCGAGCATCTTCGGGTTCTCGATGCCCCCGGCCTCATAAGTGAAGCTGTGCTCGGTCTTGTTGCACTCCGCGTAGATGATCTGCTCGGCGTCGCACACCACGGCCAGGTTGGGATTGTGGGTGACGATGATGACTTGGCGCCGCTCCTTGGCTGCTTTGATGCATTTGACCAGGATCCGGTAGATCGTCTGGTTGTCGAGATTCTCCTCCGGCTGGTCGATGACGATGGGGATGTCGTCTTTGTCCACGAGCAGGTAAAAGACGAGCAGCAAGAGGCCACGCTCCCCCGGCGACAATTGCCCTATTTCCTGCTGCGCGTAAGTCAGCGAATATCGCGGCGACAGGTAGTCGAGCCCATAGAGGTAGTCGAGCACCTCTCTTGGCCCAGCCGTCCGTCGGACCTGGTCGGCCAGCCTCGTCGGCCGCCCTGCGTCGTCTCTGCGGTCGTGGCGAAGCAAATCGTCGAGCTTTTCCGCAAAAGCGATCGTCCCGTCCGCCGTTGAGAAATCTGCTTCGCTCAGAAGCTCCCGCATCCGTTGGTCGCTATCCTCGATCCCGTAAAACGATCCTCGCGCCTGGCGATTGATACTTGCGAAGAAACGCTCCTGAAAACCCGACTCGTCGATCCGAACTTGGAAGTCGAGAGGAAGAGGCATGTCCATCTGCTGCGCCGATTGAACAAAGGATTGAACCGGCTCGTATAGTCGACGGTATTCGTTGACAGCCTCCACAATCAACGCATGAACCTGCTTGGCCCTCTCGACCCGGCTCGCGCGCAAATCCGAAATCCGCCCCGGCAACGCGGCGAGCCCCTCGATCTGCGCTTCCAGCCAACCAATGCTATTTGCTTTGTCCTTCCCGCCGATCAGTTCGGTTTTCGCCTTTTCCCACGCCGCGAGCGCTTCCTTGTATTGGATGAACAGGCGCTGCCTTTCGCCTAGCTTCGTCTTCGTCGCGTCGATGGACGCCTTGACGGTCTCGCGTCGCTTAACGAGGCCGTCCGCCTCTTCGCTCAGAAGCGCCCCGTCAACGCTGAGAATCTCCGTGGCCGCCGCCACGCCAACCTCATTGACGGGAGCCAGATTGATTTGCAATGAGACAAGCTGATCGGGGCGAATTTCCGCGCCCAATTCGGCCAACAAAGGAGCCAGCTCTTGGAGAAACTGATCGTGCGCTTTCTTGTGATTGTCGACCGCCTGCGAGATTCGCTTCGCCAACGCTTGCCGCTTGACAGCCGCCCCCTTGCGATCGCGAAGCTCCGCCTCCTCCTTGTCGACGGCCGCCGCCTGCGCTTCGAGCTGCTGGATCAACTCGGCCGCTTGCTCCGATTCTCGCTGCGCTTCCGGTGAGGCGCCCGGGTCTGCGACCTCGACGGGTTTGCCGGCGTCAAGCGCCGCCAGCTCGGAGCGCTTCGCCTCAAGTTGCTTTTCCAACCCGGCTCGGAACTCGGCCGTCATCCGATCCTCGGTTGCCAAAATGTCGGCGTTGATCCTCGATATCTCTTTGATGATCGCTTGCCTCGCGGCATTGATTTCCGCGACCTTGAAGTCGATCAACGCGTCCATTGAGGGTTGGTCGAGCCGGTCCTCTTCGGGGACATGGGAGAAGATGATTTTTCGAAGTTCGCTGTCGAACGTGGATGAACCGCCCTCGCCAAGCTCGTTGCACAGCGTTTCGAGATACAGTTGCGGCAGATATTTGATTCGCTCGACGCTGGTCGGCGAAGGATTTTCGTCAAGCTGCCTCGTCGACTCCGTGCCGTCTCGCCAAACAATCGACGCCGTGAAATGTTGCGCCGGTTTTCCCTTCGGGTTTCGAAAGCGCTGCTCGTTCAAGAACGAAAAACCGCCCCTGTCCTCCCTGTTCTTCGTGTCGCCCGCCAACGCAATGATGTCGGACAAAGCGCTCTTGCCGCTCCCCTTGTTGCCGATGATCGCCACCAAGTCGCTGTTGAGGGGCATGTCCACGTCGAACCATGGATCTCGCAGCGCCGAGCCGGGCTTCTTTTTCACGCGAATGGACGAAACGTATTTAGTCCTATGGCGCTCGACCAATTGGCGCTTCGGTGGATTGTCGCCGACGTAGACACGGTTCGAAAACTCGCGGATCGCCTGGACCAGGCCCGCGAACGTGGCGTCGGCCTTGATCCACGTGAAGCAGTTGCCAATGCGGTCCTTGTCCTTCTCTCCGCGCAACCAATGAGCGTCCGAGCAATCCAGCAGCAAGTCGTTCACGTTTGCATCGGTCAAGCTTTTGCGCGCTTTTTCGTAAGCCGCCGGACTCTCCGCCGCGGTGAAGACCAGATCCGCCTCATTGATCACGCTTCTCTTGTCGGCGATCGTGTGGTCGCTCCAACGCAAGCTGTCCCACTCGGTTTTTCCGATGGCAAGCAAATGACGGCGTTCGAAGAACGGCGTGTTGAGCGCCTCCTTGACCTTCTCCATGCTGACGTTCAATGAATTGAAGCCCTCGGTCAGCGGGTCGTCATAGCCTGACTTTTGATCGTCAGGCGCCGCGGCGATGATGGCCTCGCCGAGCGCGCGAAGATTCTCGCGCGTAATCACGCCGCCCCATCGCGCCTCATGGTCGCGCGCCTCCGGCATCAGCTTGTAATGCCGCGTGATCGCGCTTAGGAACTGATCCCGGATCAGCGCGGGCTCAATCTGGTCAAAAATGACGTGCAGGTTTATCCGGCTCCAATTCGACTCGGCGTATCCCTCTTTCGTCTTTTGGACGACGCCACCAAACTTGTCGAGCCGAAGCTCGACGACCGGCAGAATCAGATCCAGGTTCTTGAGTCGGCCTTCCTCCCGCTTCGCGCGCAGGACTCGCTCATAGCCGTCGACAAACACATAATCGTTGATGCCGATGACTTTGAATTCGGCTGGCAGATCCTCGAGGTCGGAGATGAACGCCTCCCACGCGGCGTCCTCGGCTCCTGGGTAGTGGTGAATGATGGATGCCGGGGTGTGGACGTGCAAATCCCACTTTTTCCACGTGGACCCAATTATTTCATTTTGCATACGGTCTCCGCGCTATTGGCTTGTTCTCGCGCTCTCTCATGACTGCGGCATGCTTGCCGCGCCTCGGGTCGCTAAACTATATCGTCTCATTCGCGCGGGAGGTAGATGCGGGCCAAGCGTTCGAGTCGACGCGATCCTGCCGCCGTCCAATCTATGCGGATTGCATGTCGCCCACAGCAGAACGGCAAGCAAGAGGCGATTGCGGTGTAAAGAGCCACGCAAAAGCAAACGGCTCGTGCATAACGACGGCGCGCTATGAGAAACTGACGCGCAAGCGCGACATGCCACAAAGTCGCGACGAGACCGAGCCCGCCTCGTATGCGAATGCATTTCGACCGGAGCCCCCGCAGCCCGAGGAGCGCTCATGGCAAAGAAGAAAACGACCGCAGCCGAACAATCGCTCGAAAAGGATGTCGTCGAGCCGCTCTACCTCGCCTGGGACGCCCTTGGCCTCACCACAACAAACGCCGCATTCGAGCGTCGGTGGGCGGGGCCGACCAACGACGCGTTCGGAAAGTTATGGCTCGGTATTGATACGGAAATCGAAAAAGAGGTTCACAAGCTTCTCTTCGTGGACATCGCCAACCGAGAGCTTTCACGATACGGGCAGACACTGTTTCGCCAAGCCTACCTGCTTGCGCGGCTGGTGCATCACATCGAAAGACGCACGGAGGAGCCGGCTAACGCGGATATCGCCCGCTGCGCCGTGATGTTCTACGCTGGCATCCATTTCGGAAGAGAGAAGCCGGACTTTTGGGCGCTCTACCTTCCCCTCAGAGACGCGACCCGCCGGACCGAGCCAGCCTTGTTTCCAGCCAAGGGGGCCGCCGCCCCAAGCGCTCCGCCGAAGGATGCCGCGCAATTCGCGGCGATCTCATGGTTTGGCATGGACTGGCTTTACGGGCATCAATATTTGCCCAGGTGGCGGCCGAATTTCTCCGCCAGCGCGCTCACAGAGCCTGATCCGTTCTCTTCTGATCTCATATATCGCGCGCGCGAACTCCAAGATTGATGGGGTGAAGCAAATGACGCAGGGAAAGCACACCCCGCCTATCCTCCCGCGTGTCGGCGCAACCAACGCTGGGAACCGGCCGGATGTTTCAACTTGGCGCCACACGTCCGGATCGACCAACTCGCTGCGTCGGGATCGCGGTTGAATCCGCGGCGCCTCGCCTCTCGCAACCATGGAATAGACAATGCCAAAGAAGGAAGACAGACAAGGGAAAATCGGCAGAAACGATCCGTGCAGGTGCGGGTCGGGCGTCAAATATAAATTTTGCTGCTTTTCCAAAGAGACGCCCCGTCATCTGGTCAGATTGGAGCGGACATGCAACGATTGTGGAAGCCCGGTCGAAGTCGATGTCGGAAAAGATTGGGCTGCTCTACTGGCTCACGAAGAATATCCTATTAAGCTTTTCTGTAAAGATAACGGGTTTTATTGGTTTTCCACCGTGATAACCATAGGGGAGATCGCCGAAATTTCTCGCATGCTTCGGTCGGGAACGTTGACCGTCCAGCATCTTATGAGTGTCTACAAGTCAAAATTGACGCAAGACAATGTTTTGGGGTTGCTTGGGGACGTCGACCAGTTACACCCAGCCCTAGCGAGCCGCGCTCCCATTCTAAGGGACGCTGTCGAGGCTCATTTCGCCGGGAAGTATTCGCTGTCCATCCCGACCTTGTTTCCACAAATCGAAGGTTTTCACCGAGAATATGGTCATTTGACGCCGAAGCAGGACTTCTCTCCCACGCTTCCGAAGGAAATGTGGAATGCGCGTTTGTTGCCGGGCCTTACTGACAGTGCGACTTTTTTCAACGCCTACCTGACTAATCTTTTCAAAGGTAATCAGCCCGTTGACACCTTTAATCGCAACCCAATACTGCATGGCATGACCCCGAGCTATGCATCCGAAGATAGGTCGCTGACGCTGATCTTGATTGTTCTCGAGATTCGGTTTTTTCTATGGTTCGAAAGGAATACTCAACCGATTCTCCGGGAGGCTCCGCGAAATACTGCATAATTACACCGTCGTAGGGGCGCTTCGGTGGTTGGCGCCTCCGCATTGCGTGCTAGCAACGGGGCCGCAAAAAACAGTGCCATATCGCTTTGTGTGTTAAGAAATCATCGAGCGACATGAAAGCTCAATGTAGCCGCCCGAGATAGCTTCGCGGATCGGCCGGCTCGATTGAGGAGGAAACGCAACACGAAATCACCGCGCACCCTCCTTGCAGAGACAACCGAATACGTCATTTTTTGGGCCGAACCCTAACAATACGTGCGGACCCTCTGCCTACATAGGCGTGCGGTGCTCCAGGCGGCCTGGGATATCGTGGTGACAGTGAGGCTGCGTCAGTTTGACACAACACGCGGTGGGCGGTAGAGCATGATGGGGGCGCCAAGACCGACGGGCGGCGGACGAGCGGCAGAGCCCCCATTGACCGATCCTCGGGGTTTCGTCAGACTGGAGTGATAAAATAAGGTTCTTGGCGACATTGGAGGCCAACATGGCATACAAAGCAATCGACGTCGCGAATTGGTTCATTCATCGCGCTGCGGAGTTCGGGGACGCAACGACCCACCTGAAGGTTCAAAAGCTTCTGTATTTCGCCCAAGCGTGGAGCCTGACGCTGCACGAAAAGGAGCTATTCAGCGAAGACATGGAAGCCTGGGCACACGGTCCGGTCGTGCCGGAGCTCTTTCACCACTTCAAGGAGCATGGCTGGAACGCGCTGCCCGTTCCGACCGACGAGGATTTGGTGAAGTTCGACGGCGAGGCTGCGGACGTTTTGGAGCAGGTCCTCAACACCTATGGGGAATATTCAGCCAAACGTTTGGAAGCGCTCACTCACAAAGACAATCCGTGGATTGAAGCGAGAGGTGATTGTGCCCCCGAGGCCCGCTGCTCGACGGTGATGTCGAAAGAGCGGATCAAACATTTTTTTGCGCAAAAATACATGACCGATGGCAAATAACGGTAAAAAGGGAATACCAAGCCAGGAGATAAAGAAAGAGATCGAGGCGGCGGAGATCCATCCTCCGACCGCGCTCGAGAAAAAGGTTTTTGGATTGCTCAGCGCGGAAAAAAACGGGCGCCGAAAAACTGTTTTTACCGAATTCCCTTATGTCGTTCTAAGGTATTTCCGGCCTGGTTTTGAATGCTTCTCTGCCTGGGGAAGCGTGGAGCTCAAAGCATTCTCTAACTTCGTGGAAGTGCTGGGCCAGCAAACGTGGGAAAGTGTCTACCGGAGCGGCGGAAAACCCGGAACCAAAACGGGCCTTGGCTACACGCAGTATAAAATTGACGAGATGAAAACGGGTGCCGAGCACCTAAAGGCCGTTTCCAGCCTCCTTTCGGAAGATGTTGGTTTTTTTGAGCTGCGTCTTTCCGATCGTGTTCGGGTGCATGGATTTCAAGCACAGTCCGCATTTTTCCTCGTTCTACTGGACAAGGATCACCGAGTGTTTCCATAAAATCGCCCCCCGTCGAATTTAAAATAAGCAAGAGCATGGACGTTGGCCACATACTTGTCCTGACATGTGAGCCACCCCATTCCGCCGCCAACGTGGGAAAGCACTCCAGCCTATTTTTCGCCTCGCTGATCAGGCCCCAAAACGTGGGCCGACGACGGAAACTGGAACGTCGCGAAATAGTTGTGAACATCGCGGATGATCTGCTCCTGCGTCTCTTCTCGCTGCTTACACTTCGTCGCCCACGCTCGTCCTGGATGCAAAACGTCCCAGCGGGGGCAGAGCCCTTCATAACGCCCCTTGCCTGGATCGTGGTTGCCAAAGCCGTCGATAAGCTGATTCCATAGTGGCGAGAACTTGGCGATCAGCAGGGACTCGCCTAGCGGAATCCAGATGTCATCCACGACCAAGAATCGACAGAAGAAATCCTTTATGTCGAGGTTTTGTGCGAACTCAACGCTCTCCGCATGCTCGCGCAAGCGGTCATAGAGCGCGCGGCTACGCACCTCGCCGACGCCGCCACCTTTTCTTGCGCCTTTCGGCACTGCCTTGCCCACATAAATCGGCGCATGAAAAGCGTCATCGCGATTTTGTGCCGCGAGCGGCTCATAGGGCTCGAAATCGCCGGTGTAGTAAATCGCGTAGATGCCAACGCCGATAAACTGCTTCAACTCGCCCAGAGGCTGCGCCCTCTGTTCAAGCATCGCCTCGGCCACGCTCGCGCCGAGGTTCTTCTTGTCAAGCGGATTGAAAGGAATGATGGTGGCGCCCGAAGCCGTCGTGTCGGTCTTTGCGCGACTCTGTTTTGATGCCGTCATGCCACCCCTCGCGCGACCTTGCGCTGTCGCGCCAATTGTTCTAGCTGAACCATCGCCAACTTTTCCGCGACGCTGCGCGCGACGGTGTGCCCGAGCAGCACCGGGACGGCGTTGCCGAGTTGCCGCATCGTCTCTGTCCACGAGCCGTGGAATTTGAAGCCGTCCGGAAAGGTCTGAACCCGAGCCGATTCGCGTATGGAGAAATAGCGCACGGACTCGTCAGTGTTGACAAGCATGTTCTCCCCGCCCGGAACACCGTGATCGCCAGCTTTGAGCGTCTTCGCCGGCAAATCTAGCGGGCTGCCTGTGTGGCCCGGATAGACTCTGGCGCCCGGTTGGAATCGGTGGTCAGGGTATTGGTTCGCCGTTCGCGCGAGCGGGCTCGGCAAGCCGGCGATGGCGTCCCGAACTGTCCGCCAGGGCAATTCGTCGGACAGCGGCAAGGAGTTCGCCAACCGGCGAACCTTGCCCTCCAGGCTGGCCGGCATGGTCGGCCTGTGTCGATGCGCGACGCCGTGTCGCTCCCAATACTCGCCTGTCACCCATTGCGCACGAATCAGCTGGTCATAGCTGTGCGTTGGCCTCGGAAAGCTCCAATCGACGTCGAGATCAGAGCGGAAACCGACGATGAAGACTCGCTCTCGCTTCTGCGGAACACCGTAATTGGCCGCGTTGACCAATGTGGGGACCACGTTGTAGGTTAGCTTTCGGCCCTTTTGACGACCACTGGCCCGCTCGGCCTGAAGTCTCAACAAATGGTCGAACCATTCCTCGTTGCGGCGAGCCGGAACCTCAGGGAACTCAAGCTGCAAGAGGATGTATTGGTAGTAGTTCGCGAACGTCGATCGGGTAAGCCCCTTCACGTTCTCGAGAATGAACGCCTTCGGGCGAAGGGTGCGGACGATGTCCACCGTCGCCGGGAACATGTCGCGCGTGTCATCGTGCGCCTTATGCTTGCCGCCCATCGAAAATGGCTGACAAGGCGGGCCGCCGGCAAGGAGATCGACCTCTTCGTTTTTGAGGGTCGACCAATCAAATTTGCGAACATCTCCCTCGTAGAGCGGCCAGTCGGCCACCAAGGGGAAGCCGCGGCGCTGATTTTCGCGAATCGTGTCACATGCCCACCGATCCCACTCCACCACAGCCAGGGGCTTGAACCCAGCCAGACCAACACCCATCGCGAGGCCGCCCGCCCCTGCGTAAAGCTCAACCGCCTTCATTGTTGTTCTCCGTGTCGTCCAAGAAGGCCCTGACGCGATGCGCCAAGGCCGGCTCGTCCTTCACCTCACATTCCCAGATCACAAGCACTTTCCAGCCGAGCTCTGCCAGTCTCCGCTCAGCCTCCTTGTCCCGCGCAGCGTTCGCCTCCAGCTTCGGTAGCCAAAAATCAAGTTTTGATTTCGGCAAACGCGCCAGCCGGCACCCCTCGTGGCGATGCCAGAAGCAGCCGTGAACGAACACCACCTTTCGCCGACCCGCAAAGACCAAATCCGGCTTCCCCGGCAAGCCCTGCCCATGGAGCCGATGCCGGTAGCCCATCCGATGAACAAGGCGGCGGACGGCCCACTCCGGCTTCGTGTTCTTTCCCTTGATTCGAGACATCCGCTCGCTGCGTTCGCGCGCGGTCAACGTGTCCATATCGATCTGTCGGCGCGCCTTCCGCGCGGGTTGGCGGCGATTGTAACGCGATAGGCTGGGCTAACGCATCCCGTCCGCGCAAAACCGTAGAAGAACGCCACCGCTTGCTAAGAAGGGTTTAGCGGAAGACTCCTGCACACGACCTTGGACAGCAAACCGGCGCACGCTCCGGCAACGCTTGCGACCGTTATATGCGAACGCCGACTCTTCCGATGAACGGAACTTGCAGTTCTTTGTGAATGAAGTAGAAGGAAGCCAATTTTCCTCGCCGATTCGCCTAGTTGCGCGATCAATTCGCTTGAATGCAACTCAAAGGCCGGCGCTCCAGCACTGCACCCGAGAGGCGCTACCATGGGTTGTCGTTCGCTCACACGATGGTTCGCAAGAGCCCCCAGGGAATCTGTTGACCTGGTCTTTTTAATCGCATTTGGTCTCGCTGGGATTGTTGTTAACGTTGTGATGATTACTGCATTAATTGCTAACGCGACTCAGAACTGACGCAGATAGCTAACCACCCCCAGCATAATCGGTATAAACCGGCAAACCGCAGATATCCGCGGTTTGTTTTTTTCGGTGTAGAAATCCACCGCAATTTGCGACAGCGAATTTTCTACAAAAATCACCAACAACAATTCAACAAAACCTCGTTTTGGATCCGGAAGCCTGGCAGGCAGATATATTCCGACGTGGGGGCCATAGTGGTTGACCGACGCCCTCACTAAGTCGGACGCATACCAGACCGCATAAGCCAAACCGCAAATCTGGAACAAAAAGACGAACGCAAGCGCCGTTAGATTTTGACAAGACATCTTCCCCGCTGCGGCTGGCTCGGCCGGCACGGCTGCTTGGTTCGCTGCGCAAGCACAATTTCCTGATGAGTGGGGGGGCGGCGTCGCCGATGCCGGGGATGCCGAAGCGGAACTCACTCCTGATGGCGCATCGGCTGGACTGGATTGTCCGCCGGTCTGTTGAGGCGAATTCATAGAAAGTTGGAGACGATACGGTTGCTCGGGTATGGATGCTCGCAGTCGCTACGTCCGTGATACTATCAGTGAGCCGTAGTTCTTCATACGAAAACTTGGCTTTCCTCGCGCCAACGCGTTGATTTCCTTGGCCTTTCATGCGGAGTGGGTTGTCCTCCCTGATTCGCCACCAGCTTCAAGAAAAAGCCGCTGTTCCGCAAGGTTCAGCGGCTTTTTCTTTGGCTCGACCAACGGCAAGGCGACACATGGCACTTTCCCGTCGAGCATTCATGGCTGCCGCGGCGCTTGCGCCATTCCTCACTTCTTGCGCGACGGATCTTTCCAAGTTCAGCGGCGAACCCTTCCCCCGCTCGCTCAACGGCTTGGCGTTTGCGCGGCGAGCTACGCCATTCTCGATGCCGGAAAGCCCACAGCCGCCACGATGGAGTCGAGTTGCTCGTCGGGTCCGTGCCGTTCCGGCTGCATCGCTCTACACCACAGCGGACGACTATGCGCAGGTCATCTCGGCACTGCTGGCCGACACCGCCGTGCTGCAGCTGACCCTCGCCAAACCAATCGCCGTTGACTTTGAGTTGGGCTGTCCAGCGACAATTACTTTTGCCGGCGGCGCTTGTAGTTGACGCCGGACGGTTGGGCTCTGCACGGGGGTACGGATGGGGCATCGAGACGACCAACAACGACGCCTACCTTTGGCATTGGGGGAAATAACCCGGGATATCGGGCATTTGCCATGGTGTCCCTGTCGTCTCGCAACGGATTCGCCCTCTTTACCAATAGCGAACACGGCATGCCATCGGCCGCTACGCTTGCTCACTCCACCATTCCGGCAAAGCACGGTGTCTTTCGTTACGACGCATAAGCCACATTTCGGCCCGATCTTTTGTATGAATAATGGCCGTGAGGATAATGGTGGCGCCGCCACCGCGCAAGTTCCGATGCGAACAGCGCTGCACGTGGATTCGCGCCCCTTCTGGCACCCCCAGCGCCGATGCAAATTCATGGGAAGCAGCTTTCCGCGGCTTGTCACCGAGCGCGGCCGAGGAGTCGGTACAAGGCATTCACGCTGGATTGATCGCTGCCATCGCACCTTGTATCATGAATTCCCACCAACTTTGGGAATTCCCAAAAGTGATGAGAATTCGTGAGAAGACGGCAGCCGACCCATGGCACTTCGCTCGGCCGGATTTGGCCGAAGCGTATTTGAATGCATTCGCGCTCGGCCTTACCTCGGCTCGAGGCCTATTTGCTCGGCGTCGGATGGGCAAAACGGAATTTCTGTGCAAGGACCTGCTGCCCGCTGCGGCCGAGAACGGCTACCTCACTGCCTACACCAACCTTTGGGATACAAGCGCGCCCGACATTGCGCTTGTATCGGCTTTAGCTCAAGCGCTGGAACCGCGAGGGCTCCGCACGGTGCTGGCCGCGCTCGGCCAGCCGGTAAGGAAATTAAAGGCCAGCGCCAAACTGCCCGGTGTGGCCGAAGGTTCCATCGAAGCCGAACTGTCGCAGGTCGAAGCCGACACGTCGACAACCATGCGGGAGGTCCTTCGCCAGCTCGATCGACAGAAAAAGCCGCTGCTGCTTGTCATCGATGAAGCCCAGGTACTCGCGAAAGAACAGCACGGCATGTTTGCGCATGCCCTGCGCGCGGGGTTGGATATTCGCAAGGACCGTATCAAGGTCGTGTTCGCGGGTAGCTCGGAGACGACGTTACGAGACATGTTCGCGCGGTCGTCGGAGCCGTTCTATAACTGGGCGCCGCTAGAGCCTTTTCCGTTACTGGGCGATGAATTCGTTGCGTTCACCGTTGCATTGACCAACCGCCTGGCGCGAAACTCATTGACTGTGGCGGACGGCAAGCGTGCGTTCGAAGCGCTGCATCGGACGCCCGAATTCTTCAAGCGATTCATCGAGCGATTCCTTCTGTATCAGTTCGAAGGGGTCGAGGCGGCGCTAGCGCATACGAAGGAGACTGTGTTTTCCGACGAGCACTTTCTAAAGCAATGGGCTGCTGCTCACGCGGCGGACCAGGCGGTGCTTGCGCTGGTCGCGAGCGGCGACTCCGATTTGCATTCCGAAGCCGGCCTTCGGCGTCTTAGCGACCTTCTCGGCAACACAGCAAGTCGCAGTACGGCCAGCCATGCATTGCGAAGGCTGCAGGACGCCAACGTGGTCACTCGGCTGGAGCGCGGGCGCTATCGGATCGAGGACGAGGCGTACGCGGAGTGGATCCGGCAGAGAACGTCGAGTCGCGTTCGGGATTCGCTCGTCGGGAAAGCGGCAGCAAAGCCGAAAAGGTAGCGTTGCGATTTGTCTCGTTGGAGAAGACCTCGCCATACGTGTCTCGCTCAGTCGATGTTGTCTCATGAATTCCCAACGACTTTGGGAATTCCCAAAACCGGTGGGAATTCGTGAGACAAGCAATTACTGGTCTGGCGCAGCCCGCGCACTGCTCACCGCACCCGGCACGTGTACTCCCCGCTCCACTTACCGTTGGTGCATCGCCGGCAGACATATCTTGGGCAACTCGTGATCCCCTGCCCCGGCATCGCGCATTTAGACACGATCGTTCCATCGGCTATCGGGCCGTCTTCGCTCTGACATGCACCTCCGGCAGGCTGCGCTACCGTTTGATGGGCGGCCGATGGCGATGCAGCGCCGCCCATTTGCCCGCAGGCACCCATCGCAAACGCGCTCGCGACAATTACCAGCAACTTCAAGCATCGATTCGACGACATCGGATACCTCCCCTCCGCGGCACACGCGAACCGGCGAGTAAGTAGTTAGCTCAGGAAACGCAGAACCACCTACGCATCAACATAAGAACGCAGATGCTCGCCCGTCTATTCCCCCTGCAATCGCGCATTCGCGACGCCTCCTCCAAGGTATGAAAAATGCTCTCGCGTGTGATGTCGCCGCAGCCGGGAGAAAGGTGATGGACCACGCATCCTCGATGTCGAGAATCGTACTGCGCACCCTGGCGGCATGCATCGCCGCTACGCTATGCGGGTCCTGCAGCGGAGGAGGCTCATCCGACGGAGCCGGCGCAGGCGGCAATGCGGGGAGCGCGGGAAGCGGAAGCGGAGCCGGTGGCGGAAGCAGCGGTACGGCCTCGGCCGCCGACGTCCTGACCTATCACAACGACATCGCCCGCACCGGCCAATACCTCGCCGAAACGACACTCACGCCCGCCAATGTGAACGCAACGCATTTCGGCAAGGTCGCGTTTCTCGCCGCCGACGGCAAAGTCGATGCCGAGCCGCTTTACGCCGGCAATGTGTCGATCAACGGCGCGACGCATAACGTCGTCTACGTGGCCACTGAACACGCGAGCGTCTACGCCTTCGATGCGGACACCAACACGCAACTTTGGCAACGATCGCTGCTGGGCAGCGGCGAAACCACGAGCGACAGTCACAGTTGCAGTCAGATCACGCCCGAGATCGGCGTCACGTCGACGCCCGTCATCGATCGTTCTCGCGGCGCGAATGGCGTGCTCTACGCCGTGGCCATGAGCAAAGATTCGAACGGCGCCTATCATCAACGGCTTCACGCGCTCGATTTGTCCACGGGCGCTGAACTGTTCGGCGGGCCGAAGGAAATCGCCGCCACGTATCCCGGCACCGGCGCCAACAGCAGCAACGGCACCGTCACGTTCGATCCGAAACAATACGCGGAACGGCAAGCGCTGACGCTTGTGTCGGGCAACGTCTACCTCGCCTGGACTTCGCACTGCGATCAGCAACCGTACAGCGGTTGGGTCATGGCCTACAGCGCAGATACGCTTGCCCAAACGAGCGTGCTCAACGTCACGCCGAACGGCAGCGAAGGCTCGGTGTGGATGAGCGGCGCGGGGATGGCGTCGGATGGCGCATCGCTGTACTTGTTAGACGCCAACGGCACGTTCGATACGGCGCTAAACGGCAACGGGTTTCCCTCGAACGGCGATTACGGCAACACGTTTTTGAAGTTGGCCGTTTCGCCGAAGCTCGCCGTCGCCGACTACTTCGCCACATTCGATACGGTGGCGCAATCGAATCGAGACCAAGACCTAGGCTCGGGCGGCGCGCTCGTGCTGCCCGATCTCGTCGATGCGGGCGGCGCAACGCGGCGCCTTGCCGTCGGTGCGGGGAAGGATTCGAAGATCTATGTCGTCGATCGCGACGCCATGGGCAAATTCAACAGCACGCGCAACGCGATATGGCAGGAGATCGACGGCCAGCTGAGCGGTGGCGTGTTCGCCATGCCGGCATATTACGGCGGCGTCGTGTACTACGGCGCAGTGGGCGACAATCTCAAGGCATTTCCGATTACGGCCGCCAAGCTAGCGGCAACGCCAAGCTCCAAGAGCCCCGGCACGTTCGCTTATCCGGGCGCAACGCCAAGCATCTCGGCGAACGGTACGCAAAACGCGATCGTCTGGGCCGCCGAGAACGGCAGCGTCGGTGCGCTGCATGCCTTCAACGCTAGCAATCTCGGGCAAGAGCTGTACAGCAGCCGTCAATCGGGCACACGCGATTCGTTCGGCGCAGGCAATAAATTCATCACGCCGATGATCGCGCACGGGCATGTGTATGTCGGCGCGACGAATGGGGTGGCGGTGTTCGGATTGTTGTGAAGCGTGGGTGGTCAAGCCCCAGTCACAAGGCAACTGTAAAATTGCGGCTTCGCCCCGCGTGCGGCCGACGCACGCGTCGACGCTCGATTCATAACAGGACAGGAACAACGCCCCATGCACCAACGCCGCCCACTAGAAAAACTGCTTGAATACTCGCTCTTCAAATCGCGCTGGCTGCTCGCGCCGTTCTACGTCGGGCTCGTGCTGTCGTTGGTGATGCTGTTGGTCGCGTTCGTCGGTGAGCTCGTTCACGGTTTGACCGGTCTCCTGCACGCGACGCCCGAGCAAATCATCCTAGCCACGCTCGGTTTGATCGATCTTTCGCTCGCCGCCAATCTCGTCGTGATCGTGATTTTTTCCGGCTACGAGAACTTCATTTCGAAGATCGATACGGGCAACAACGAGGATCGGCCCAGCTGGATGGGCACGCTCGATTTCTCGGGTTTGAAGATGAAATTGATCGGCTCGATCGTGGCGATTTCGGCCATCTCGTTGCTGCGCGCGTTTATGAGCCTCACGGAGCAAGACATTTCGCTCGACGAACCGCGTCTGCGCTGGCTCGTCGTGCTGCATTTGACGTTTATCGTGTCAGGCGTGCTGTTCGCGACGATGGATTGGATCGCCGCCCGCTCGGAAGCGCATTAAGCCGCGCAGCCGCAGCTAAAAAGCCGCGGCCGTCCAGTTCAAGCGTGGTGCGTGTTGACGATGCACACCTGATTGCGGCCGCCATGCTTGGCGTCGTATAGCGCCTGGTCGGCTTCGGCCACGAGCGTGGCGACGCCCGTCAAACCATCGGTGGCCGCACAGCCGCCCACGCTCACCGTCACGCGCAGCGCGCCGGTCGATACTTCGAGCGCGGCCTGCTCGATCGCGGCGCGGATCTTCTCGCCCACCACCGTCGCCCCCGCCTCGTCGCAATGCGGCAGGATGACGATGAACTCTTCACCGCCGTAGCGCCCCAGGATGTCGCTGTTGCGCAATTGCGGCGATACGGTCGCCGCGATGTTGCGCAGCACGGCGTCGCCCGTCGGGTGACCATACGTGTCGTTGATGCGCTTGAAATGATCGATGTCGAACAGCAAGACGGCAAACGTGTCGTGGTGACGCGTCCAGCTGTTGAATTCGGACTGCAGGCGGCGATCGACGTGGCGGCGGTTATAGAGTCCCGTCAACGCATCGCGCTCCGATGAATCGCGCAATGCTTCGAGCGCGACTTCGCGCTCTTTCCACGCCACGGCGAGCTCGGTGACATCCGCGATCGTCACGCACACGGCGACGACTTCGCCATTCTCGATCAGCGGCATGAACGCGCAGTCCTGCTGCATCAGATCGAGCGAGCCCGTGATCGGGCAATCGTGTTCGAACGGCAGCAGCCAAGGGCGATGCTGCCATGACGAAAACGATCCGCTGTGCAGCAGAAAAACCGTATCGAACTTGCGCTTGAGCCACGCACGCGGCAGATCGGGAAAGCAATCGAAAAAGCTGCGTCCGATCGCTTGCGCGGCGGGCAGGCCGCTATGCTCGTCCATGAAGCGATTCCACAACACGATCCGGTAATCGCGGTCCACGGCGAAAATGCCGAGCCCGACGCGTTCCAGCGCGAGCTCGCTCAATCGAGCGGTGCCAGGGATGTCCATCTTGCTGCTTCTTTAATTCAAAGGTTCGCCAGAAAGCCGTCGAGCGCCGTCATGAGCGACTGCACAGCCTTGGCCGTCATGAGCGTCAGCAGATGCGAGCCGAATACGCCGTCTTCAGTCTGCAGATTGACTTCCAACAACAGCGCCCGGTCCCACGGCAGCTTTGACGGGTGCAGCACCTCTTCGAGGTCGAGCGTTTCCCCGATCAAACGCGGCGGGGTGAATGTCGGCAATTGCCCGAGCTGCTCGAACAGGCCCGTCAAGCACGCGCCGGCGATCAAATTCGCGATGTCGGACAGCACCTCGGCGTCCGACATATCTTCATCGTTCTCCTCGGGCGGCGCGTCCTCCGAGCGGAAGACCACTTTCATATGCGCTGCGCTGCGGCTGTCGAACAGCGAGATCGCTTCGCCCGCGATGTCGCAGCGAAAGCTTTGGCGCAGCGCCGTCACCGGCTCCGAGAAGTCGAGCATGTCCCGTACGGCGGACGGCAGCGTATCGGTATCCACCATGCGGATGCGCGGCACGGACAGATGCACGAAGCGGCCCAGCAGCGAGGCAAGACGCGAGCCGGCTTGGCCCATGCCAATGTTCGCGATTTCTTGCAACGCGTCGCGCTGGTCTTCGGTGAGGATAGGCTCACTCATACAATCCGTACTCTTTCAAGACGGGCATCAGCTTGGCGTTCGTCACCGGCTTGTCGATGAACGCGACCGCGCCGAGCGCTTTCACACGCGCCTTCGCTTCCGGCTGAATATCGGCCGATACGACGATGACGAAGCTATCGAGGCCTTCCGAGCGCACCGTTTCAAGCACGTCGAAGCCGGTCATGCCTGGCATCGTCAAGTCGAGGAACATGACCGACGCCTGCCCCGCCCGATAGGCGGCCAGAGCATCGGGCCCATTCGCGGCTTGCGTAATTTCGACGTCCCACGCTTCAGGCAAAGCGTTGATCAGTAGTCGGCGGGCGAGCGTCGAATCGTCCACCACCAGTACAGGTAATCCCATTTTTGGTAGTTCCTTCATAACCACGTTCGGTATAACGGCCGGTGCGGTAAGTTCTGAAGTACCCAGAAACCCCAACGCAAAAATCGTTTTCAAACTAGGCAAACGTTAGCGAGAACGTTTTACTTTCCGGCAGCGGGTTTCGAACCGGTTCCCGAGTGAATTATTTGGGGACACACTCTATATAACGGTGTGAATTCGGAAAAATCGCGACGCGGTTTGCCGCGTGCTTGTTATAATCCGCTCATTCTTCCGCTATAAATCTAACGCACCCTTTTAAGCGTCGTCCGTTATGGAAGGCGCCGCGCCCCAAGCCCATGGTTAAATCGGATCGCCTGCGCGCCCTCGCCGACGCGCTCGCCAAGCAAAGCGTCATGCGGTTGCGTGACGCAGCCACGCTGCTCGGTGTCTCGGAAATGACCGTACGGCGCGATATCGGCGCCAATCCTGATCGCTTCACCTATTTGGGCGGCTACATCGTCAGCGCCGCCAATGTGCCCAACGCGGCCGGCTATTCGCTCGAACAAGAGCAGGATCATTTCGCACATGCCAAGGCGCAAGCGTCGGCGCATGCCGCGCAGCTCGTCGTCGATAGTGAGACGATCTTCATCGATTGCGGGACGACGCTTACCACCCTCGCGCGCCTGATTCCTGCCGAGGTGCAAGTAACCGTCGTCTGCTATTCGCTCAACATCGCCGAGATTCTGCGGCGCATGGCGAATGTCCGGATGATCTTGCTAGGCGGCGTGTATGTGCCGTCTTCCGATTCGTTCGCCGGCGACGAAAGCCTCGACATGCTGCGCCGCATGGGCATCAACAAGGCTTTCATCTCGGCGGGCGGCGTCGACAGCGTTCGTGGGGTGACGTGCTGGAACTTCCATGAGGTGGCGATCAAGCAAGCCGCCATGGCGAGCGCCGTCGAGCGTCATCTTGTCGCCGATACGAGCAAGTTCGGCGTCGTCAAAGCCGTGCGCTTCTCGCAGATCGACGAATTCGATTCGATCATCACCGAGAAGGGGCAGGAACTGCGCAAGCGCAGCGCTCAAGCGTAGGCGGCGCTCGCCGGCTTGGCGTACAACGAGGCATGCGCCGCGACGGCCACCCTCTCGATCACCGGATCACCCGCGCCGGCGTAGTGCGAACAGCACGCCGGCCACGAGAATGACGGCGCCGACGATCACCTTCTGCCAGGTGCTCGGTACGCCAACGAGTATCAGTGTGTTATCGACGAGCGTAACAAGCGCGACGCCGAGCAAGGTGCCGAGCACCGTCCCGCTTCCGCCCGTGATGCGTGCGCCGCCGAGAATCACGGCGGCGATCACGTCGAGCTCGGAGCCCACGAGATCGAACGGGTTGGCGAGCCGCCCGTTCGCGACATGCAAGATCCCGGCGATGCCCGCCAGCATCCCCGTATAGCCGAACACGAACAAATGCACGGCGCGCAGGTTATAACCCAGCCGCTCGGCGATCGCGAGGCTACCGCCCATCGCATAGACGGCGCGCCCCATCATCGTCCGGTTCAACAACCACCAGGTCAGCACCGCGGCCGCCAATAACGCAAGCACGGAAACGGGCAGCACGGCGTCGAGCCCGTCCACCGTGCGATAGGCCAAGAGCGGAATGCGGCCGAAGCGATCCATGCTGTGCGGGATGTTCATGAAGAACGTCGTCCCGACAAACGTCAGCAAGATGCCGCGAAAAAGATACTGCGTGCCGATCGTCACAATCAGCGAAGGGGCTTTGAGCCGCTGCACGAGCACGCCGTTGATCAAGCCGAGCAACACGCCGCCCACGGCGCCGACCACCAAGATCAACCAAAACGGCGCATCGGGCCACCAAGCGAACACGACCTTCGTGATCGAATACATCGTCAGCGCGCCGATCGCCGTGAACGAGACGTCGATGCCGCCCGAGGCCAGCACGACTAGCGTGCCGAGCGCGAACAGCGTCGTGGTCGTCGCGGAATGCAGCAAGTCGAACAGTGTCGCCCACTGCAAGAACCGCGGATTGATCGCCGCCACGACAATCGACAACAGCACGATCAAGCCGGCGGGCAGCCATTCGGGACGGCGCACCAGCTTCGCGCGCCAGTCGGGCGTGCGGCGCGGCGCGGTAAGGTTGGCGGTATCGGTAGAGCTCATCGTCTGATTCATGATGATTGGGCGTCGGTGTTCGTTCGTTTCGGTGGCATGTCGCATGCGGTCGATCAAGCGGCTTCCGCCAGCAACGCGCGATACAGCTCGGCCTCGGTCAATTCCTGCGCACGGTATTCGCCCGTCATGCGCCCTTTGCTCATCATCAAGATCCGATCGCAGTTTTGCAGCAGCTCGGGCAAGTCGTCGCTGATCAACACAATGCCAATGCCGCGCTCCGATAGCCCCTGCATGATGCGGTAGATGATGTCCTTCGAACCGACGTCGACACCGACCGTCGGGCCGTGCAAGATCAGTACGCGCGGATCGATCGCGAGCCAGCGGCCGATCAGCACGCGCTGCTGGTTGCCGCCCGAGAGCGATTGGACGCTCTTGTCGATGTCGGGCGTGGCGATTTGCAGATCGGCGACCGTCTGCTGCGCCAGCGCATGAGCGCGCTTGCGATCGAGCTGGCCGAAGCGGTCGCGCAAGCTCGAAATCATCGCCGTCACGACGTTGTCGCGAATCGACTTGTCGAGAAATAACCCTTCGCTCAAGCGGTCTTCGGGGACATAACCGATGCGGTGATGCTTCGCGTCGGCCGGGGTCGATAAGACGATCGCCTTGCCTTCCAGCGCGATCGTCCCGGTGTCCGCGGGCGACACGCCGGCAAGCGCACGCGCGAGTTCGTTGCGGCCCGAATCCAGCAGGCCCGTCACCCCGAGTATTTCGCCGCGATGCAAGGCGAACGAGACGTCGTGGAACTGCCGGCCATGGCCTAGCCCGCGCACATCGAGCACGACTTCCGCAGTGCTTGCCGCCTGCGTTCGGTAGCGCCCATGCGAGAGCTGCCGGCCCGTCATCAGCTCGCTCAACTGCGCCTTGGTGTAATCGGCGATCGGTCCTTGCGCCACCTTTTGCCCGTCGCGCAGCACGATCACCTCGCCGCCGATCGCGTAGCATTCGTCGAGCTTGTGGCTCACGAAGAGCACCGTCACACCCTGCGCGCGCAATCCCGACAAGACGGCGATGAGGTTCGCCACTTCCTTTTGCGTGAGCGAGGTGGTGGGCTCGTCCATGATGACGAACTTCGCCTCGCTCGCAATCGCGCGCGCAATGGCGACGAGCTGCCGCGTCGCCAACGGCAACGCTTCGATCAACGTCGATTGAAATTCGGCGTCGGACGGCAAGCCTACGGATTCGAGCGCGCGCGCAGCCGTACGAGCAAGTTCACGCCGGTCGAAGGTGCGAATCAGACGGCCGCCATGCTCCGCGAGTTCGGACGTGAGCGCCACATTCTCCGCGACGCTCATGTTCGGCAGCAGCGAGAGATCTTGGTAGACCGTCTCGATGCCGGCCGCCAGCGCATCGAGCGGCGTGAGGTGCGCATAGCGCTCGCCCTCGATCACGAGCTCACCGGCATCGGGCGGCTGCGCGCCGGAAATGATTTTGATCAACGTGCTTTTGCCGCAGCCGTTTTCGCCGAGCAGGTGATAGATCTGCCCGCGTGCGAACGCCAGCGTCACGCCACGCAGCGCATAGACGCCCGTGAAACGCTTATGCACGTCGATCACTTGCAGCAAGGGCTTCGAAACCTGTCCGTCGCTCATCGTTTTGCTTCCACTTGCATGAAGATGCACCTGCCGCGGAACTGCGCGCGGTGCAGACGCCGCCCGGCGAATTTGCCGCCCAGCGTCGCGCCGCGCGCCTTAACGGTCAGAAGTTGTACTGCTTGTAGTTCGACTTGTCGACGCTGACCCAGCCCTGCCCGCGCACGATGATGCCCTTGCCGGGCCCCTTGCTCACCGTCACCTTCTCGTAGCCCTTCAAGCCGAGATTGTCGCCATCTTTCACAGTCTTGCCGTCGATCAGCATCTTGGCGATCTTGTTCATCGCCTCGCCCGCGAGCTTCGGATCCCAGAAGGCGATGCCGTTGATGGCGCCGCTTTCGAGGTATTTGCCCGCTTCCGTCGGCAAGCCCGTCCCATAGACGCACACTTTGCCGACGAGGCCGGCTTCCTCGACAGCGCGGCCGATGCCGAGCACGTCGAGCGAGGACGAACCTTGGAAGCCCTTGATGTCGGGATGCTTGCGCA
>Ga0157369_10002541_pt1 | contig 21817 bp, 21 predicted proteins | sample C25metaG_FD_113461 | JGI IMG/M metagenome (GOLD analysis project Ga0157369, IMG submission 113461) | Corn rhizosphere microbial communities from Kellogg Biological Station, Michigan, USA - C2-5 metaG | ecosystem: Host-associated > Plants > Roots > Rhizosphere > Soil | place: USA: Michigan...
CGCGGCTCTCGAACCCGACGACCGCGGTGTTCGAGGAGCGCATGGCGGCGATCGAGGGCGGGCGCGCGGCCGTGGCCGCTGCGTCGGGACAGGCGGCCGAGATGCTCGCCTTCCTGAACATCCTCGAGAGCGGCGACCACGTGGTGTCGTCCTCGAAGCTCTACGGCGGCACGCACACGATGCTGTCGGTCAACTTCCGGAAGTTCGGCATCGAGGCGACCCTCGTCGATCCGGACGATCCGGACAATTTTCGCCGCGCGTTGAAGCCGAACACGAAAGCGATCTTCTCGGAGACGCTGGGCAATCCGGCGATCAACGTGATCGACATCGCGGCGATCGCGGCCATCGCGCACGAGGCCGGCGTCCCGCTCATCGTGGACAACACGGCCGCGTCGCCTTATCTCTGCCAGCCGATCCTGCATGGCGCCGACGTGGTCGTGCATTCGGCCACCAAGTTCATCGGCGGCCACGGCACGTCGATGGGCGGCGTGGTGGTGGAGAGCGGCAAGTTCCCGTGGGACAACGGCAAGTTTCCCGGCATGACGGAGCCCTCGCCGGGCTATCACGGCGTCAAGTTCTTCGAGACGTTCGGTGACTTCGGCTTCACGATGAAGGCGCGCATGGAAATCCTGCGCGTATTCGGGCCTTCCATCGCGCCGTTCAACGCGTGGCTGCTGCTGCAGGGGCTGGAGACGCTGCCGGTGCGCATGGAGCGGCATTGCGAGAACGCGATGCGCGTGGCGCAATTCCTCGAGTCGCATCCGAAGGTCACGTGGGTGAACTATCCCGGCTTGCCCGGCAATCGCTATCACGCGCTCGCGCAGCGCTACCTGCCGAAGGGCGCGGGCTCGCTGCTGTCGTTCGGCATCCGCGGCGGCTTCGATGCGGGGGTGAGGTTCATCGAGGGCCTGCAATTCGTGAGCCATCTCGCGAACATCGGGGATGCGAAGTCGCTGGTGATCCATCCGGCATCGACGACCCACCGCCAGCTCTCCGAGGAGGACCTGGTGAAGGCCGGCGTGCCGCCCGACATGGTGCGCCTGTCGATCGGCCTGGAGACGATCGACGACATCCTCTGGGACCTCGACCGCGCGCTGTCGAAGTGAATTCTCTCTCTGAGAGCGGCGACGGTCGTTACCGGCAATCCTTGCGCTTGAGCTCCACCCGCCGGTTCTTCGCGCGATGGTCGTCGCTGTCGTTCTTCACCAGCGGCTGGGTATCGCCGTAGCCGTGCGACGTGAGACGCTCCTTCGCGATGCCGTGGGCGACCAGCCATTGCACGACGGACGCCGCGCGCGCGTCCGACAGCTTCATGTTGTAGTCCGGCTTGCCGACGTTGTCGGTGTGGCCGCCGATCTCGAGGGCGAGCTTCGGCTCGTCCTTCATGAGCGCGAGCACCTGGTTCAGCGCCGGGTCCGAATCGGCTCGCAGCGTGGCCTTGTCGAAGTCGAAGTTCACGCCGTATAGGGCCGCCTTGCAGCCGTTCTTCAGGTCCGCGCGCAGTGCGCTGCCCGCGTCGGAGACCGTGAGCTGGTAGTGGCGGTTGTCGTCGCCGAAGCCGCCCGTGCGCACGAGCGCCCAGACGTCGCGGCCGTTGCGCGTGTAGTGCGCATCGATGCTGCCCACGCCCACGAGCTGGCAGACCTCGTCCCACCCCGCCGCGTGGAACGCCGCCTTGTATGTCTCCTGCACGGCGTAGGCGGTGACCCCTGCGGGCGCGTCGTACTCGCGTTCGGAGTACTGCGTGCCGAACGCCTCCGTCGGCAGCTTCGTGTTGCAGCCGGGATGGATCCTGACGTTGTTCTTCACGTCGTTCCTTCCGCCGAGCGCCCGGCTGCCTTGAATCGGCGCCAGATACGCAATGTCGTCCTTCACGCCGAACGACTCGGGCTTTGCGCCCGGCGGCTTCAGCGCCACGTGGAAAGGGTTGGCCGCGGTCTCGATGATCGAGACCGAGCAGCCACCGTTCTGGATGAACGTCCCGCTCTCCTCGGGGCCCTTTTGCAGCACCGTGCCGCCGCAACACGGATCGCCCGCCTTGTGGAAGCCGAGGGCCTCGAGCTTCGGCAGGATGGAAGCGAAGGTGCGCAGGCATTCGGCCTTCTCGTCCTTCGGCTTGGCGAGCAGCCCGATGTGGAACTTCCAGACCTTGCCGGCGAGCGGCGTGTAGCCGCCCTCGTCCTTGGGCAGCTTGCTGTGGCTCAGGCTCAGCGCCCGGTAATGGTCGTAAGCGACGTATCGCGGGTCCTCCACCGTGTAGCCTTCGGGTTGGGGCCACCACGACGGCAGCGTGGCCTTGCCGTCCGCAGCCAGCGCGGGAAGCGCGCAAAGCGCGCACGCGAGGATCACGAGAAAGCGCATCATTGACCTCCGCAATGAGCGGCGACCGCCGCACGAAGCGCGCGGAGTGTAGCGCCGTTGCCGCGCGGCGAAAAGCGCCTGCGTCAAGCTCGTGCGGCGCGCGTTTGACGCCCCCGCGGCCGGGCGCTACGATACGAATTCAAACGAGCGTTTGAATCGTCCGTTTCACACCATGGCGGCCAACCGAAAGGGGCGCCGGGACCTGTCGCCCGACGCCACCTCGCCCGACACCAAGACGCGGATCCTCGATGCCGCCGAGCTCCTTTTCATGGAGCACGGCTACGAGGCCACGAGCCTGAGGCAGCTCACCGCGGCGGCCGGGGTCAACCTGGCGTCGGTGAATTACCACTTCGGCTCGAAGGACGTGCTCTTCCAGGCCGTGCTCACGCGCCGGCTGGACCCGATGAACCAGGAGCGCATCCAGCTCCTCGAGCAGCTCGAGCGCGAGGCGGGCGGCAAGCCGATCGCCTGCGAGAAGATCCTCTTCGCGATGCTGATTCCCGCGCTCAAGCTCGCGCGCGACGAGCAACGCGGCGGCAAGCACTTCCTCAAGGTGCTCGGCCGCGCGTATGCGGACCCGGCGCCGTTCATCCGCCAGTTCCTCTCGGCCCAGTACACGGAGATGATCCATCGCTACAAGGAGGCGTTCCTGCGCGCGCTGCCGCACCTCTCGAAGCAGGAGCTCACGTGGCGCCTGCACTTCGTGATGGGCGCGCTCTCGTATACGCTCGCCGGAACGGATGCGCTGAAGATGCTGTCGCAGGTGGCCTCGACCGACAACGAAGAGCTCATGCTGCAGCGCCTCGCGCCCTTCCTCGTCGCCGGCCTCAAGGCGCCGGCGCTCAACGATTCCCGCAAGCTCGAGCTGGTCTCGGGCCTTTGAGGAGGCTGCCATGCTGATCACCGCCATCGCGATCGTCGCCTGCATCGGCGTCGCGTGGGTCCTGGCCTACCACGGCGCCAACGCGCTCGTGTGGTCGGCCGCTTTCGCGGTCGGCGTGCTTTGCGCCGCGGGGCTCGGTGCGCCCGCGCCGGCGGTGTTCACGCTCGCGGCCGCGGTCGCCGCGTTCGCGCTCCTCTGCGTCGTGAAGCCGATCCGCCGCGCGATCGTGACGCGGCCCATCTTCGGCGTGTACAAGCGCATCCTGCCGCAGGTCTCGCAGACGGAGCAGGAGGCGCTCGACGCGGGCAGTGTCTGGTTCGATGCCGACCTCTTCAGCGGCCGCCCGGACTGGCGCAAGCTGCTGGCCTTCCCGCAGGCGACGCTCACGGACGCCGAGCGCGCATTCCTCGACGGCCCGGTCGAGGAGCTCTGCGGCATGTTGAACGAATGGGAGATCACGCACGAGCGCATGGATCTCCCGCCGGACGTGTGGAAGTTCATCCGCGAGAGCGGCTTCCTCGGCATCATCATCCCCGGGCAGTACGGCGGCCTCGGCTTCTCGGCGTACGCCCATTCCGAGATCGTCACCAAGATCTCGACGCGCAGCGGCACCGCGGCGGTGACGGTGATGGTCCCGAACTCGCTCGGGCCGGCGGAGCTCCTCATCCACTACGGCACCGACGAGCAGAAGAACCATTACCTGCCGCGCCTGGCGAAGGGGCTCGAGATCCCGTGCTTCGCGCTCACCAATCCCGAGGCCGGATCGGACGCGGGCGCGATCCCCGACTTCGGCATCGTCTGCAAGGGCATGCACGAGGGGCGCGAGGTGCTCGGCATCCGCCTCACGTGGGAGAAGCGCTACATCACGCTGGGGCCCGTGGCGACGATCCTGGGGCTCGCATTCAAGCTCTACGACCCCGACCACCTCATGGGCGCGGAGGAAGAGCTCGGCATCACGCTCGCCTTGATCCCCACCTCGCACAAGGGTGTGAACATCGGCCGGCGCCACCTGCCGCTCTCCGCCGCCTTCATGAACGGGCCCAACTCGGGCAAGGACGTCTTCATCCCGATGGACTGGGTGATCGGCGGGCGGAGCCAGGTGGGCAAGGGCTGGCGGATGCTGGTCGAGTGTCTCGCCGCGGGGCGCTCGATCTCGCTGCCCTCGATGTCGATGGCCTCGGGCAAGCTCGGCTCGCGTGCGACGGGTGCTTACGCGCGCGTGCGCAGCCAGTTCCGCACGCCCATAGGGCGCTTCGAAGGTGTCGAGGAGCCGCTCGCGCGCATCGGGGGCAACACCTACCTCATGGACGCGACGCGCCGCTTGACGATGGTCGCGCTCGACAGCGGCGAGAAGCCGTCGGTCATCTCCGCGATCTGCAAGTACCACATGACCGAGCGCATGCGGCAGATCGTCAACGACGCGATGGACATCCACGGCGGCAAGGCGATCATGATGGGGCCGAACAACTACCTCGGCCGCGCGTACGAGACGGTCCCGATCGCGATCACGGTCGAGGGCGCCAACATCCTCACGCGCTCCATGATCATCTTCGGCCAGGGCGCCATCCGCTGCCATCCCTTCGTGCTGAAGGAGATCGCGGCGGCGAACGCGAACGACCTCGAGGCGTTCGATCGCGGGCTCTGGGGCCACATGGCATTCACGGTGTCGAACGCCGCGCGCTCGCTCTGGCTCGGCCTCACGGGCGGCAAGGGCATCGCGGTGCCGGGCGCGCCGGAGACGAAGCGCTACCTGCAGATGATGACGCGCTTCTCGTCGGCCTTCGCGCTGCTCTCGGACGTGTCGATGTTCGTGATCGGCGGCAGCCTCAAGCGCCGCGAGAAGATCTCGGCGCGCCTGGGCGACATCCTGTCGCTCCTCTACATGGCGTCGGCGACGGTGAAGCGCTTCCACGACGAGGGCCGGCAGAAGGACGACGTGCCGCTGCTCACGTGGGCCGTGCACGACAGCTTCTTCAAGCTGCAGGTCGCGATGGACGGCGTGCTCGCGAACTTCCCCAACCGCTTCGTGGCCGCGATCCTGCGCATGCTCGTCTTCCCGAAGGGCCTCACGCTGGACGCCCCCCACGACCGCTGGGGCACGAAAGTGGCGCAGATCCTCCTCACGCCGGGTGCGGCACGCGACCGGCTCACGGCGGGTGCCTACATCCCGCGCAAGGAGGACGACGTGATCGGTCGGCTCGAGTTCGCGATGGAAGCGGCGATCGCCGCCGAGCCCGTCGAGGCGAAGCTGCGTCGCGCCGTGCGCGAAGGGAAGGTGCGCGGGCGTGACAAGCACGACATCAGCGACCACGCGCGCTCCCAGGGAATCATCACGCAGGCCGAATTCGACCTGTTGGTTCGCGCCGACCGGTTGCGCGCGGAGGTGGTGCGCGTCGACGACTTCGGGCCCGACCTGGGCCGCGACCTGCATTCGGAGGATTCATGGCAGCCGTCCCGCAAGGTCGCCGTCGCGTCCATGTAGTCGACGGCGCGCGCACACCTTTCCTCAAGGCGCGCACCGGCCAGGGTCCGTTCACCGGCTCGGACCTCGCGGTCAACGCCGGGCGCGCGCTCCTGCTGCGCCAGCCCTTCGCGCCCGATGCCTTCGACGAGGTCATCATCGGCGCGGCGCTCCCCTCGGCGGACGAAGCGAACATCGCGCGCGTGATCTCGTTGCGGCTGGGTTGCGGCAACGGCGTGCCGGCGTGGACCGTGATGCGCAATTGCGCCTCGGGCCTGCAGGCGCTCGATTCCGCGGCGGTGAACATCATGGCCGGCCGTGCGGACCTCGTGCTCGCCGGGGGCACCGATGCGATGAGCCATGCGCCGCTGCTCTTCAGGGCCGCGATGGTGAACTGGCTCGCGCAGTGGTATGCGGCGAAGTCGTTCGGCCAGCGCGCGACGCTCGCCACGAAATTCCGCATCTCGTATCTCGCGCCGGTGATCGCGCTCCTGCGCGGCCTCACCGATCCCGTGGTGCAGCTCTCCATGGGCTCGACCGCGGAAATCGTGGCCAAGCGCTTCGGCATCACGCGCACGATGATGGACGAGTACGCGGTCGAGTCGCATCGCCGCACCGCATTCGCGCAGGACAACGGCCGGCTCACGGAGGTCGAGCCGTTGTACGGCCCGGATGGAACCGTCTATGCGCAGGACGACGGCGTGCGCCGCGATTCGAGCGTGGAGAAGCTCGCCAAGCTGAAGCCCGTGTTCGACCGCCACTACGGCAACGTGACCGCCGGCAACAGCTCGCAGGTCACCGACGGTGCCGCGATGCTGGTCCTGGCGTCCGACGAAGCCGTCGCGAAGTACGGCCTCGAGCCGCTCGGCCGCATCGTGGATACGCACTGGGGCGCGCTCGATCCGTCCGAGATGGGGCTGGGTCCCGTGCACGCGATCACGCCGCTGCTGCGCCGTCATGGCTACACCTGGGACGACATCGACGCGGTGGAGGTCAACGAAGCTTTCGCGGCGCAGGTGCTGGGGTGCCTCGCGGCCTGGGAAAGCGACGACTACTGCCGCACGCACCTCGGCCTCGACCACGCCTTCGGCAAGCTCGATCGGGCCAAGCTCAACGTGGATGGCGGAGCCATCGCGGTGGGGCATCCCATCGGCGCCTCGGGCGCGCGCGTGGCGCTGCACGCGCTGAAAGTGCTCGAGCGCACCGGCGGCAAGCGCGCCGTGGCCTCGCTCTGCATCGGCGGCGGGCAGGGCGGCGCGATGCTCTTCGAGCGGGACTGACGCGCCGGTGCCGCAGGGATTTCTCGCGCGATTCAGCTTCGGGCCTCGCGGCATGCGCCGCCTGTTCAACCTGTGGCCGCCGTTTCGCGCGGCGGGGATCCGCGTGCGCGACATCGCGCCCGACTTCCGCTCGGCGACGGTCGAGCTGCGCATGCGGCTCTTCAACCGCAACTACGTCGGCACGCACTTCGGAGGCTCGCTCTTCGCGATGACCGACCCGTTCTTCATGATCCTCATGATGCGCAACCTCGGCCCCGAGTACACCGTGTGGGACAAGCAGGGCACCGTGCGCTTCCTGAAGCCCGCCCGCGGAACCGTGACCGCCACCTTCCACCTCGCCGAGGAGCGGATCGCGCAGGCGCGCGAGGCGACGGCGAGCGGCGCCAAGTTCGAGCCCGTCTTCCACGTCGACATCGTCGATAGCCGCGGCGTCACCGTGGCCGACGTCGACAAGACCCTCTACATCCGCAGGAAGGCCGCCGCGGGTCCCGGGCGATAGCAAACCATGGAATTGCGACACTGGAAGCTTCACGGCGACGAGAGCGGCCTCGCATGGCTGTGGTTCGATCGCGCCGGCACCACGACGAACACCTTCTCGACCGAGGTCCTGAAGGAGCTGGGCGCGATGGCCGATCACCTCGCCGTCGTGCCGCCGAAGGGTCTCGCGATCGCCTCGGCCAAGGAGAATGGCTTCGCGGCCGGCGCGGACATCGACGAGTTCGTCGCCATCCGCAGCGTCGAGGAAGCGATGGAGTTCACCCTCCTCGGCAACGAGGTGTTCGACAAGATCGAGCGCCTGCCCTTCCCGACGGTCGCGATGATCCACGGCTTCTGCATGGGCGGGGGGCTCGAGCTCTCGCTCGCATGCAAGTACCGCGTCGCGGACGACGGGCCGAAGACGCGCATGGCGCTGCCGGAGGTGATGCTGGGCATCGTGCCGGGGTGGGGCGGTGCGAAGCGCCTGCCGCGGCTCATCGGCGCCGCCCCCGCGCTCGACCTCATGCTGACCGGTCGCGGCGTCGATGGGCGCCGCGCGAAGAAGCTGGGCCTCGTCGACGCGGTCACGCCGAAGCGCCACTTCGAGAACGCGGCGCGCCAGGTGCTCGCGAGCCCGCCCCCGCGCCGGGGGCCCGGTCTCGTGGCGGCCGCGGGCAACTGGCCCGGCGTGCGCGAGATCGTCGCCGCCGCGGCCGCGAGGAAGGTCGCCGAGCGCGCGAGCCGCAAGCACTATCCCGCGCCGTACGCGATCATCGAGGTGTGGAAGGACTTCGGCGGCGATGTGCGCAACGTGCCGCGCGAGCATCCGGCTTCGACCGCGAGCCTCTTCGCCCATCCCACGACGCGCAACCTGATCCGTGTGTTCAAGCTGCAGGAGCGCCTCAAGTCCTTCGGCAAGCAGGACGCCGCGGAGGTCCGGCACCTGCACGTGATCGGCGCGGGCGCCATGGGCGGCGACATCGCGGCGTGGGCCGCGTTGCGCGGCATCGGCGTGACGCTCCAGGACCTCGCGCCCGATCGCATCGCGCCGGCCGTGCAGCGCGCCGCGCAGCTCTACGGCAAGCGCCTGCGCGAGCCGCACCTCGTGCGCGCCGCGATGGACCGGTTGGTTCCCGACGTCGGTGGCCATGGCGCGGCCCGTGCCGACCTGGTGATCGAGGCGATCGTCGAGAATGCGGGGGTGAAACGAAGCGTCTTCGCCGCCGCCGAGCCGCGCATGAAGCCGGCCGCGGTGCTCGCTTCCAACACGTCGAGCATTCCGCTGCAGGACCTCGCGAGCGGCCTCGCCCGACCCGAGCGCCTCGTGGGCATCCACTTCTTCAATCCCGTCGCGCAGATGCTGCTGGTGGAGATCGTGCAGGGCCCGCAGACCTCGGATGACGTCATGCGCGCCGCGCAGGCCTTCGCGCGCCAGATCGACAAGCTGCCGCTGCCGTGCAAGTCCGCGCCCGGTTTCCTCGTGAATCGCGTGCTCTCTCCTTACCTGCAGGAAGCCATGCTCATGGTCGACGAGGGCGTCGCCCCGGAGACGATCGATGCGGCCGCGAAATCGTTCGGCATGCCGATGGGACCGATCGAGCTTTCCGACATGGTGGGCCTCGACGTCGGCTGGGCCGTGGGCCAGGAGCTCGCCGCCTCGCGCCCCGGGGCGCTCGTGCCGAAGAAGCTGCAGCAGCTGGTCGAATCGAAGCACTTCGGCAAGAAGACGGGCCAGGGCTACTACAAGTGGGTGCACGGCAAGGCCGTGAAGAACGCGCCGCGACTCGAGGGCGTCGACCTCGCCGCGCTCGCCGATCGCCTCGTGCTGCCGGCGCTCAACGAAGCGGTGGCATGCGTGCGCGAAGGCATCGTGGCCGATGCCGACCTTTGCGACGCGGGCATGATCTTCGGCACCGGCTTCGCACCCCACCTGGGCGGCCCCATCAACGCGATCCGCGAGCGCGGCAAGGAGGAGTGGCTGCGGATCATGGCGGAGCTGCGCGCGAAGTACGGCGCGCGCTTCGAGCCCGACGGCGGCTGGGCCGGCCTGTGAAGGCGCTCGTCTGCCGCGCGCTCGACGGCATCGATTCCCTCTCGGTCGGCGAGCTGCCCTCGCCGCAGCCCGCACGCGGCGAGGTGCTCATCGCCGTGCACTCGGCGGGCGTGAATTTCCCCGATGTCCTCATCGTGCAGGGGAAGTACCAGTTCAAGGCATCGTTGCCGTTCGCGCCCGGCTGCGAAGTGGCTGGCACCGTGAAGGCGGTCGGCGACGGCGTGGCCTCCGTGAAGCCGGGCGATGCGGTGGCCGCGACGATGATGAGCGGGGCGTTCGCGCAGGAGGCGCTCGCGCGCGAGGCCGATGTCGTGCCGCTTCCCGCGGGCATCGATCCCGTCCTGGCGTCGGCGTTCCTCTTCACCTACGGAACGTCGTATCACGCGCTCAAGGACCGCGCGCTGCTGCGCAGCGGCGAGACGCTGCTGGTCATGGGCGCGGCGGGCGGCGTGGGGCTTGCCGCGGTCGAGCTGGGCAAGCTCATGGGCGCGCGCGTGATCGCCGCGGCGTCGAGCGAGGAGAAGCTCGCGCTCTGCCGCGAGCGCGGCGCCGACGAGACGATCGATTACTCGCGCGAGGACGTGCGCGACCGGCTGAAGGCGATCACCGGCGGGCGCGGCGTCGACGTCGCGTACGACCCGGTGGGCGGCGACTATACGGAGCCGGCGGTGCGCTCGATGGCGTGGGGCGGCCGCTATCTCGTCGTCGGCTTCGCGCAGAACGACATTCCGCGCATCGCGCTCAACCTCGTGCTGCTCAAGGGCTGCTCGCTCGTGGGTGTCTTCTGGGGCGAATTCAGGCGCCGCGAGCCCGAGCGCTTCCGCGACAATTCCACGCAGCTCGTGCGATGGCTCGCGGAGCGACGAGTGTCGCCGCACATCTCGGCCCGGTACCCGCTCGCGCGCGGCGTCGAGGCGCTGCACGACGTCGCCGGCCGGCGCGTGCGCGGCAAGGTCGTGATCCTCCCCGGCGGTTGAGGCGCGCTTCATGGAACCCTATCGCATGGCCCTCGAAGCGGAGCCGGGCTGCCTCCACGCGACGGCGTACGGCGTGCGCACGGCCGACAATGCGCGGCGGTTCCTGGAAGAGGCCCATGCGGCGTGCATGGCGCGCGGTGTCGACACGCTCCTGCTCGAGGTGCGCTCCACGCGCGCTTCGTCGAGATGGTCGCGATGAACCGCGGCGTGAACGTGCGTCTCTTCCGCGGTGTGGAAAGCGCGCGGGCCTGGGTCAAGCGCGGCGATGCGCGGCCGGGCTGAAGCGGTCCCGGCGCCACAAGGCCCCCGCCGCGAGCCCCGCCGCGAAGACCACGTAGACGCCCGCCAGCGCGCGCCGCGAAAGCCGCTTCTCGAATCCCGGAGTGAGGCGCTGCGGCGTGAGCTGGTAGTCGACGGCGCAGGCGACGGCGGAGACGCAGGCCGCGGCGGCCGCGATGCGCGCGGGCCGCGCATGCCGCCCGCGCACGCCCGCGTACACGACGGCCCAGAAGGTCGAGGCGAGGTGATGCACGAGGAAGCCGACGAAGGTGTAGCGCCAGCTGAAGCCGTTGCGGTACGGGGCGCCGCGTCCCCACACCCACTGGCTCGGGCCATTGAGCGGCGCCGCCGCGTCGCCGCACTCCACCTCGCCGTACGCAAGCAGCGCCGCGCTCGAGGCGATGCTCGCCGCGCCGCCCGACGCCAGCACATCGAGCAGCAACCGGCGTCGTGCGGCAGGGCTCGGCAAGGTCGGCAACACGCGAAACCTCCGGGCGATGGCAGGCTCGAAGTTGGAGCAGGCCTGCCCCCGTGAGTTCAAACATCCTCCTCGTCGGATCGCGCGGCTTCATCGGCCGGCACGTGCTCGGCGCCCTGGAGGCGGCGGGACATCGCGTGCACCGCGCGGACCGCCCCGGCGTCGACCTCGCGCGCGACGTGACGACCGGGCCGTGGCTTTCGCGGCTGCACGGCATCGACGTGGTCGTGAACGCGGCGGGCATCTTTCGCGAGACGCCCGCGGCGTCCTTCGACGCGGTGCACGCACGCGGTCCCTCGGCGCTCTTCGAGGCGTGTGCGCGAGCGCGGATCAAGGTGGTGCAGGTCTCGGCGCTCGGCGCGGACGCGGGCGCCACGACCGCTTTCCTGCGCACCAAGCACGAAGCCGACGAAGCATTGCTGGCGCTCGACGTGCCTTCGATCGTGCTGCAGCCGTCGCTCGTCTACGGCGCGGGGGGCGCCAGCACGTCACTCCTCGAGATGCTGGCTTCGTTGCCATGGATTCCCCTGCCGGGTGCGGGCGAGCAGCGCATCCAGCCGGTCGCCGTGGAAGATATCGCGGCGGCGGTGGCATGCGCCATTGCGGCGGATCGGTTCCCGCGCGCGCGCGTGCCCGTCGTGGGGCCGGAGGCGCTCACGCTGCGCGCATACCTCGCGAGCTTGCGTGACGCCATGCGGATGGGACCGGCGCGCTTCATCGCGATCGCCCCGAAGGCGGTGCGTTTCGCGGCCCGGCTGCACCTGGGACTGCTCGATCGCGACAGCCTCGCCATGCTCGAGCAAGGCAATACCGCCAGCGTGGCGCCGCTGCGCGCGCTGCTCGGACGCGATCCGGTACCGGTGCCCGCGCCGATGCACGGCAGCGCGGCGGCGATGCTTCGAACCCGCGCGAAGCTGGGCTGGCTCCTTCCCTTGCTGCGGATGGCGCTCGCATTCATGTGGTTCGCGGCGGGGATCGTGTCGGCCGGCGTCTATCCCGTGGGCGACAGCCTCGAGCTCCTGGCGCGCACCGGCCTGCACGGTGTTGTGGCACGGGCGACACTCTATGGCGCGTCCGCGCTGGACGTCGCGATGGGCATCGCCACGCTCGTGGGGCCGCGGCGCGCGCTCTGGCTCGCGCAGGCGGTGCTCATTCTCGCGTACACGGCGATCATCACGGTGTTCCTGCCCGAGCAGTGGCTGCATCCCTACGGAGCGGTGGTGAAGAACGTGCCGATCCTGGCGCTGCTGCTCGTGCTCCACCAGCTGGAGAAGCGATGAACGAGTACGCCGTCGTCAAGACGATCCACGTCATCTCGTCGACGCTGCTCTTCGGCACCGGCATCGGCTCGGCGTTCTACATGCTTGTCGCGAGCCTGCAGCGCGAGCCCCGCATCGTGGCGTTCGTCGTGCGCTGGGTCGTCGTGGCCGACTGGGTGTTCACCACGACCGCGGTCGTCGTGCAGCCGGCGAGTGGACTCTGGCTCGCCCGCAAGGCCGGTTTCCCGCTCGGCAGCACGTGGATCGCCGCCTCGATCGTGCTCTACCTGGTCGCGGGAGCGTGCTGGCTGCCGGTGGTGTGGATGCAGCTTCGCATGCGCGAGATGGCGCGCGAGGCGGCCGTGTCAGGAGCGTCCCTGCCCGCGCGCTACTGGACGTTCTTCCGCGCCTGGGTCGCGCTCGGCGTCCCGGCGTTCGCGTCGCTGGTCGCGGTGTTCTACCTGATGGTGGCGAAGCCCGCCTGAAGTCAGGGGCTGAAGGCCACGTACGGGCTGAAGGGCGGCGGCCCCGGCTCGGACGCGTCCAACCCGCCGGCCGTGGCGTTCTCCTCGAATGCGGAAGTGTCCGGTCCCGGCGTGCCGAACGCGGCAGCGCACGACAGCATGGCGAGCACCAACAGGATTCCCACGTAGTGGCCGGCCATCTCGTCGTGTTTCATGTCCCCTCCCGCATGTGGGTCACGACCAGCGTAGGCGCACGGGGCGCGCGGCGCCATGGGACTATTGGGCAGGTCGCCTGCGGAAATTTCGGCACGGCGTCCGGCGGTTGACCGACCGGCGCGCTGCGGCCAACATCCGTTCATGGACGAGAACTACTGGAGCCTCGGCGCCTGGCGGCGCGTCCCCGTCTCGATGCACTGGACGGTGCTCTTCGCCTTCGCCTGGCTCTACATCATCTTCTGGGACGTGGGCCAGACGCTGATCGGCTCGGCCGCCTACGCGATCGTGCTCGTCGTGCACGAGCTGGGCCACGTGGCGGCGCTGCGCATGAAGCGCATCCCGGTGCTCGAGATCCGCTTCTTCGGCGTGCATGGCAGCGTGCAGCACGGCTACGCCTCGCCCAGGGAGGAGACGCAGGTCGCCTGGGCCGGCGTGGCGGCGCAGCTGGCGCTCCTCGCGGCTGCGCTCGGGGCGCGCGCGTTCCTCGTCGGCACCCCGTCGCCCATCGGCGACTACATCGCGCGCCCGGTCTTCACCGTGTTCATCGGCTTCAACATCTTCCTCATGATCGTGGCGCTGCTGCCGATCGGCCCGTTCGACGGCCACGCCGCGTGGCAGGTCTTCGGCATGATGCGCGCGAAGGGGCGCAGGAAAGCCGCGCGCCGCGACGAGCTGCGGCAGTTTCCGGAGCGCGCGCTGCCCGAGGACCAGCGCCGCGAGCTCGAGGAGAAAGCCGCGCGGGAGACGGCCGAGCTGCTCGGCAAGCTCGGCGTGAAGCCCGAGCGCGACACGCGGGAGCCGTGAGCGGCGGACGAGGAGTCAGGCGAAGTGAAGTGAGGTCGTGACCGCCGTCACCGCGTACGCAGCGCCGGAATCGCCACGCCCACCGCGATGAGGACGAAGGCCACGCCGTGGTACCAGTGCGGCGCTTGTCCCAGCAGCGCGAGCGAGAGCAGGGCGGCGAAGAGCGGCGTGAAGTTGGAGAAGAGCGCCGCGAGCGTGGGCCCGACACGCCCGACGCCCTTGCCCCACGCGTAGTACGCGACGATCGCCGGCCCGATCGCCACGTACGCCAGCGCGCCCGCGATTTCCGGCGTGCGAGGGATGGGTGTCTTGACGAACGACTGCTCGATCGCGGCCGCGATGCAGGCCCAGGTGGCGCCGAAGACGAGCTGCGCCGCGAGGAACTGCGCCCAGTTCCAATCCGGCCGCGCCGGCGCGCGCATCGACGCCGGAGGACGGGCGAGCTGCCAGCTGTAGATCGACCAGGCGAGGCTCGCGAGCAGCATGAAGAGGTCGCCCGGCACGAAGCGCAGTGCCAGCAGCGTCGCGAGCTCTCCGCGCGAGAGCACGAAGCCCACGCCCGCCAACGAGAGCGCCGCTCCGAGCACCTGGCTCGGCCGGGGCACCACGCGATAGAAGATCCAGCCGACCAGGAGCATGAACACCGCCATGCTGGCCGCGATGAGCGTCACGTTGATCGGCGACGAGGTGGCGAGCGCCAGGTACTGGAACGCGTTGTAGCACCCGATGCCGAAGAAGCCGACCGAGGCGAAGTAGCGCCAGCGCTCGAGGAGCGCGCGCGGATGCGCGAGCACGCGCCAGCCGCCGAGCGGGAGCAGCAGGACGAGCGCGATGGTCCAGCGCAGCGCGTTCAGGGTGAGCGGCGGAATGCGTCCCACCACGAGCGAGCCGACCACCGCATTGCCGGCCCAGAGAAGCGGCGGCAAGGTGAGGAGGGCGGCGGTGCCGGCGCTGACGCGCCCGGTCGTCTCGCTCATGCTCGATCCAGCCGCCGCGCCTGGAGCCGGAGCGCGTCCAGCACGCGCCGCGCCGCGGGCGAGACGTAGCTCTCCTTGCGGTGGCGCGCGGCGAACTCGCGCCGCATCGTGGTTTCGCGCGACGGCACCTCGCGCAGCTGGCGGCCCGGCGCAAGGTGCCGTCGCGAGACGAAGGAGAGCAGGCGGTTCTGCTCCATCAAGTCGGGCAGGAACAGGACCTGGTTCGTCTCGATCTGCACCGTCGGCGGTCCCAGGCCCCGGCTGCGGAACGCGTGCTCGAGCCACTCGCGCGTGGCGACCGTCGGGCTGCCGAGGATCCAGCCGTAGCGCAGCATCTCGCGCATCGAGGCGCGGCCGCGCAGGAGCGGATGGGACCGGCTCGCCACGACGACGCATTCGTCGTGGAAGAGCGGGTGGGATACGAGGTCCGCATCCGAGGCGCTGGTGAAATCGACCGCGAGGTCGAGGTCGCCCGCGCGCAGCATCGCGCGCAGCACGTCGTTGTTGGCGACCGTCGACTTGAACGCGACCGCCGGGCTCGCGTCGAGGAAGCCGCGGAAGAGCGGCGCCATCAGGAAACGCGCCGCGGTGGGCACCATGCCGATGCGCACGAGGCCGGCCTCGCCGCGGCCGATGTCGGCCACTTCGCGCTCGGCTTCGAGGGCGGCGATGCGGATCGAGCGCGCGCGCAGGTGCAGCGCCTCCCCCGCCGCGGTGAGGCGGATGCCGCGCCCGGCGCGCTCGAAGAGCGGCGTGCCGAGCTTGTGCTCGAGGCGACGCACGGCTCCCGTGAGCGCGGGCTGGGTGCGGTGCAGCGACTTGGCCGCCCGCCCGACGTGCCCGGCATCGGCGATCGCCTCGAAGTAGCGCAGGTCGCGCAGGTCCAATCGATCAGCCATCGTGATGATTCGGAAGAAAATCGCAAATGGACGCGATGGATTATGCCAGCGATACTCGAACCATGAAGAAATGGCGAGTCGTGCGCTTCGACCTGCACGTGAATCCGGCCTTCGACGAGCGGCTGAAGCACGAGCCCTCGATCGAGCTGCGCGTGGCCCCGGTGCCCCGGTCGGATGCCGAAGTGGGCGCGGCGCTCGCGGGCGCGGACGTGTACCACGTCTCCTCCGCGCGCAACGAGATGGCGAACTTCGCCTTCGTGACCGAGGCGCTGCTCCAGCGCAACCCCTCGCTGCTCTGGGTTTCGACCTACGGCGCGGGCTACGACTCGGTCGACGTGGAGGCGTGCACGCGCGCCGGGGTCGCCGTCATGAACCAGGCGGGCGCGAACAGGCATTCGGTCGCCGAGCACGCGATCTGCCTGATGCTCTCCGTCGCGCACCGCATCGGCGAGAGCGACCGGCGGCTGCGCAGCGACCGCGGCTTCACGCGCGAGGACCTGATGGGCCACGAGATCCGCGGCCTCATCCTCGGCCTGGTCGGCATCGGCCAGGTGGGCACGGAGGTCGCGCGCATGGCGCAGGCCTTCGGCCTGCAGGTCCTCGCGACCGATCCCTACGTCGACGGCGCCGAGATCCGCCGCCGCGGCGCCGAGCCGGTGTCGTTCGACTCGCTCCTTGCGCGCTCCGACATCGTGTCGCTTCATTGCCCGCGCGACCCGTCGACCGTCGGCATGATGGGCGCCGTCCAGTACGCACGCATGAAGAAGGGCGCGTACTTCGTGAGCACCGCACGCGGCGGCATCCACGACGAGACCGCCCTGGCCGAAGCGCTCGGGAGTGGGCACCTGAAGGGCGCAGGGCTCGACGTGTGGCAGCCCGAGCCGCCGCCGCTCGACCACCCGCTGCTCGCGCTGCCCAATGTCGTCGCGACGTACCACACGGCCGGAGTGACCCACGAGGCGCGCCGCAACATCGCGGTGATGGGCTCCGAGCAGATCGTGCAGGCCGTGCGCGGCGAGAAGCCTCCACGCCTGGTGAATCCCGAAGTGTGGCCGGCGTTCCGCGCGCGCTTCGAACGGAAAGGAGCCTGATATGCAACAGGTGGGATTCCGCATCCTCCCGCGCCGCGACACCGATCGCGCGCTGGTGGATCTCTTCAAGGGGCTGCCCGCGTCGATCATCAGCGACAACCTGAGCCGGATGACGGGCACCTTCGGGCTCACGCCGTATCACCGTCCCGGCGTGCAGCTCCTGGGCACCGCGCTCACGGTCCGCACGCGTCCGGGCGACAACCTGATGATCCACAAGGCGCTGCAGCTCGGGAAGCCCGGCGACGTGCTCGTGATCGACGGCGGCGGCACCATCGAGCGCGCGCTCTTCGGCGACATCATGAAGAACGTGGCGAAGATGCGCGGCTTCACGGGCGTCGTGATCGACGGCGCGATCCGCGACGCGGCTGCCTATCGCGAGGACGGCTTTCCCTGCTACGCGCGCGGCGTCTGCCACCGCGGCCCCTACAAGGACGGCCCGGGCGAGATCAACGTGCCGGTGAGCGTGGGCAGCATGGTGGTCATGCCCGGCGACATCGTCGTGGGCGACGACGACGGCGTGGTCTTCATCGCGCCCGCCGAAGCGCGGGCCGTGGCCGCGGCGTCACGGAAGAAGGCGCAGGTGGAGGCGCAGACGCTCGATTCGATCGCGAAGCGCGCCTACGACGACGCGTGGATCGACCAGGCGCTGAAGGCCAAGGGCGTCGAGGTCTAGCGGACAACCGGAGGAGGAGAAGCGATGAAGCCGTTCCTGAAGAAGGTCGCCCTGGCCGCGCTCGCGTGCGCGCCGATGCTCGCGCCGGCCGCATATCCCGAGCGCCCGATCTCGATGTACGTCTCGTACTCGCCCGGCGGCGGCACGGACCTGGTCGCGCGCGCCATCGCGCCGTACATCGAGAAGTACCTCGGCCATGGCGCGAGGATCGTGGTGATGAACAAGCCCGGCGCGGGCGGCGCGATCGGCTTCACGCAGATCGCGAACGCCGCGCCCGACGGGTACACCATCGGCTTCATCAACACGCCGAACGTGATCACGAGCCCGATCGAGCGCGATGCCGGCTTCACGCTCGACAAGATCGACCCGCTCGCCAACATCATCGACGACCCGGACGGCTTCTCGGTGCGCACCGACAGCCCGGTGAAGAACCTGGACGACCTGGCCGCGCTCGCGCGCAAGCGCCCGGGCGAGATCACCGTCGGCACCACCGGCGTCGGCTCCGACGACCACCTGGCGATGATGCTCTTCGAGCGCATCGCGAAGGTGAAGCTGAACCACATCCCGATGAAGGGCGCCGCCGACGTGCGCACCGGCATCCAGGGCGGGCAGATCGACGTCGCGGCGATGAACGTGGGAGAGGCGATGCAGGCGATCGCGGGTTCCGCCCCGATGCGCCAGCTGGGCTCGATGAGCGCGAAGCGCACCAGCCTCTCGCCGGACCTGCCCACGTTCGCGGAGCAGGGCTATCCGATCGAGATGTCGTCGCTGCGCGGCATCGGCGCGCCGAAGGGCTTGCCGCCGGACGTGCGCGCCGCGCTCGTGAAGGCGATCGACCAGGCGGCGCACGATCCGGAATTCCAGAAGGCCTGCGTGAAGTACTACGCGCCGCTGCGATACCTGAACGACAAGGAGTTCGCCGCCGTGCTGCACAAGGCCGACGGCGACTTCCGGCAGCTCTGGAAGGAGATGCCGTGGGCGGAGAGCGCCAGGCGGTAGCTCCGGTCGGCGGCCTGGCTTGACCTTCATTCGGATGATCGCCAACGAGATCGCCACGACTCCGGCAGAAGCGGACCTGCTCGTGCGCCGGATCCTCCCGCACTGAGGGTCGCCGCGAATTTTTCCTAGCGCGCGCGATCGACCTGCAGCGCGCGCGCGACGATGGGCTTCGCCCAGCTTGGGGTCGCCGCAAGGTCGAACGGGCGCGCGATGCGCCCGCCGCGCATCTCCAGCAGCAGCCGCGGCTTCGGCGGCTCCCCGCGCCGCGGATCCGCTTCCTCCGAGTTGTCGTAGAGGTACATGCGCTCGAGCCTCGGCATGAGCGCGACGAGGTTCTGCCGGCTCGCCTCCCAGCGCCGGCGGATGTCCTCCTCGGGAATGTCGTGACCGCCGGCCTTCACGCGGGAGCGCACGCGCGCGAGATGGCGCTCGGGCGAATCGAGCCCGACGAACCAGATCCACACTTCGGCGCCCGCATCCGCGGCTTGCTCGAGCAGCGCCGGGATGGTCGATGCGCCGAGCGTGCTCTCGAAAGTGAAGTCGAGCTTTTCCGCGATGGCCCGCTCGAGGAGCCGCCGGCCTTCGTTCCAGGCGAGGCCGTTGGCTTCCCGCTGCGGGAGGGCGGGATTCGCGGCGCGGATCGCGCGGGCCGCCTCGTCGGGATTGAAGTAACGCCCGCCGCGCTGCCGCACCATGGCGCCGCCGATCGAGCTCTTGCCGGCGCCATTCACGCCGGCGAGCACGACGAGGCGCTGGCGTTCGCTAGCCAGCCTTCGCTGCCTTGCGCCGCTTCACCGCGCGCGCCGCGACGGCCCGCGGACGCGCGCGCGGCTTCGACTTCGCCGCCTCGCGCACCGCGGCGGCGCCGAGCTGCGCGGGTGTCGCATCGAACGCGCTCGCGACGGCCTTGCGCGCGCCGGGGGCCTGCATCGATGCGAGCAGGGAGTCGAACTCGGCCGCGAGCGCGCCCAGGCTCGGCTCGCGCGCCCGGGCGAGGCTCACGTAGTCGTCGTACGAGAGCAGCACGGCCTTGGGGGCGTCGTGCCGGGTGATCGCGACCGCGCCGCCCGTGATCACCTTCTCGATGATCGTGCCGGGCTCGTTCTTGAGCCGGGTCGCGGCCACCGCCTCGACCTCGACCAGCTCCCCGCGCGCGTTCCTGAACCTGGGGATGTCCATGGGCGCCAGCTCCTTTTGGCCATTCTAGCCAATTTGGCCACGAAGCGCGACCGGCGTTCCCCGGGTCGGGTCAGGTCACGGGGGCGGGATTGAAGAGCACGAGCGCGTTGTGCAGCTTCCAGCGCTCGGCCCACGTCAGCTTCCGCCCGCTCGCGACATCGAGCATGAAGCGGAAGAGCTCCCAGCCCACCTCCTCGATGCTCGCCTCGCCATCGGCGATCCGGCCAGCGTTGATGTCCATGAGGTCGTGCCAGCGGCGCGCGAGGTCCGTGCGCGTCGCCACCTTGATCACGGGCACCTCCGCGAGGCCATAGGGCGTGCCGCGCCCGGTGGTGAACACGTGCAGGTTCATGCCGGCGGCGAGCTGCAGCGTGCCGCAGATGAAATCGCTCGCCGGCGTCGCGGCGTAGGTGAGTCCCTTTTGCCGGAGCTTTTCCCCCGGCGCCAGCACGCCGGTGATCGGCGCGCTGCCGGATTTCACGATCGAGCCCATCGCCTTCTCGACGATGTTCGCGAGGCCGCCCTTCTTGTTGCCGGGCGTCGTATTGGCGCTGCGATCGACGCTGCCGCGCTGCAGGTAGGCGTCGTACCACGCCATTTCGCGCACCATCGCCGCGGCGATCTCGGGCGAGGCGGCCCGCGCCGTGAGCTGGTCGATGCCGTCGCGAACTTCCGTGGTCTCCGAGAACATGACGCTCGCGCCGGCGCGCACGAGCAGATCGGTGCAGAAGCCGACCGCGGGGTTCGCGGTGACGCCCGAGAATGCGTCGCTGCCGCCGCATTGCACCCCGACCACGAGCTCGCTCGCGGGCACGGTCTCGCGGCGCCGCGCGTCCAGCCGCTCGAGATGCGTCTGGGCCTGCCGCACGATCGACTCGACCATCGACATGAAGCCCACGTGCTTCTCGTCCTGCAGGCACACGACATCGAGCGCGGGCGCCGCGGCGGCCGCATCGCGCACGGGAATCGTGCCGGGCGGCAGCAACCGCGCCGGCTGCAGCTTCTCGCAACCCAGGCTCACCACCATCACCTCGCCGCCGAAGTTCGGGTTGAGGGAGAGGTTGCGCAGCGTGCGGATGGGCACCACCGCGTCGGGTGCATCGATCGCCACGCCGCAACCATAGCCGTGCTCGAGCGCGACCACGGCATCCACGTTCGGATAGCGCGGCAGCAATTCCGCGCGGATTCGCTCGACCGCGAACTGCGTCACGCCCGCGACGCACTGGACGGTCTGCGTGATGGCGAGGATGTTGCGCGTGCCCACGGAGCCGTCGGCATTGCGATAGCCCTCGAACGTATACCCCTCGAGGGGCGCAAGCGCCTCGCGCTCCGCCGTGGCGACAGGCAGGTTCTCGAGCGTGCGCGCCTCGGGCATGCGCAGCAGCCGCTCCGTGACCCAGCTTCCCGCCGCGATGTCCTGGGCGGCGTAACCGATGGGCACGTTGTAGCGCCGCACCGCGCCGCCGGCCGGGATGTCCACGAGCGCGACCTTGTGGCCCTGCGGCACCTTCTCGCGCAGCGTGAGCCCGGATTCGAACGTGGTTCCCGCGTCGAGCCCGCCGTCGTTGGCGATGATGGCGACGTTGTCGGCCGGGTGCATCCGGATGTGGCGCGGCGCGCGGCGTTCGAGGGTGTCCATGCCTCCTGTCTATCACAACTGCGTGCGGCGCAGGATGCGGCCGGCTCAGCCAGCCCGATTGCGGCGATACAAGTAGAGGCCCACCGCCGCGAACATCCCTCCGGGAATCACGAACACCATCAGGAGGTAGGGGCCGATGCGGCGAACCATTCTCGCCAAGGCTTGCAGTTTGCGCTCCACGTTGTGACCCAGGGGTGAGCCGGGGGGCCGGCGGCATTTGTCGGAGGAATCCGCATTTCACGCGCCCAATGTTGCTGCGTCGTGAAGCGCGTACGGTGCGGCGCGCGTCGGAGGCCGCTGACGAAAGGACGCTTGCTGTAGCTGGCGGCCGATCGCGCTGCGCCGGGCGGATCAATGCGAGCCGCCGC
>Ga0157369_10002542_pt1 | contig 21816 bp, 13 predicted proteins | sample C25metaG_FD_113461 | JGI IMG/M metagenome (GOLD analysis project Ga0157369, IMG submission 113461) | Corn rhizosphere microbial communities from Kellogg Biological Station, Michigan, USA - C2-5 metaG | ecosystem: Host-associated > Plants > Roots > Rhizosphere > Soil | place: USA: Michigan...
CGCCTCCCGCGCCTCCCCCCACGCCTTGTACTGCGCCGACCAGGCAACACTGCCTTCATGGTCCGTCAACTCCTGCGGTGTTCCAAGATGGTCGCACTGGTAGAACGCCATCTCCTTCCTGTCGAACGCCCGCGGCACCTGCCTCTGCTCGCCGTTCCACAACGGATCCTGCTCGATGTCGTAGACGCCGCCGTTGGCTTCCATCAACGCCTTCGCATCCGTCGTCTCGCTCAGCGCCATCGCGCTTGCCCGGCGCACCTGCACCAGCGGCACGAACGAGTTCGCCTCGTGGATGTAGTGCACGCTCCAGCCGTGCTCGCCACCTTCCTCCATCGCTGACTTGCTCTGAGTACTCTCGAACGCGAGCACGTCGCCGTCCCAGCCGAACAGTGTCGTGGTCTCGCCAGAACTCTTGGAGAGCCGACGACCCAGCGCGTCGTAGCTGAAGGAGGTGGTGATGCCGCTCTGGTCGGTCGCCGCCGTCATGCGGTTGAAGCCGTCCCATGCGAAGACGGTGCGCCAGCCGTTGCTTACGCGCTCGGTCATGTTGCCGCGTTCGTCGTAGCGGTAGCTGGTGCCGGCGTAGTTCTTCAGCAGGTTGTCCAGCAGCTTGCCGGCGGGGTGCCTGAGCGGGTCGTTGGTCGCCGGCGGGTCGACGATGTTGCCCGCCGGGTCGAATGCAAACGTCTCGCGCCCTACTCTGCTGTTGGCCTCCAGCAGACGGCCCACCGGGTCGTAGCGGTAGCTCAGGTTGCCTCGGCGGCTGTCGCCGATGCCAATCAGCTGGCCGGCCTTGTCGTAGCTGTAGCGGCGCTGGATGCCTGTGGTCGATTCGATGGCGCTGCGGCTGGTGCGCGAGATCTGCTGCTCGAGCAGCCGACCTGCCGGGTCGTACTTCTGCCGCTGGCTCAGGCCGTTGCCCTGCTCGCGTGCAATCTCCCGGTGCAGGTCGTCGCGCTCGAAGCCCAGGATGTCCTGGCCGTCGATCATCAGGCCGTGCACATGGCCGGAGCCATAAGTCAGCCATTGGGTGATGTGCCCGTCGGGCCGCACGGTGGCGATGCGCTGGTTGAGTTCGTCGTAGCGGTGCTGCCAGACAGCCGTGCGCTTGCGCTGCAGATAATGGTGATGCTCGCGCGTCAGGTTGCCGGCCGGGTCGTAGAACCATTGCAGACGCGCGTCGCTGTTGGTCGCCTCCAGCAGGCGGCCGTTGCGGTCGTAGGCGAAGCGTTCGGATTGGCCACCGGCACGGCGTTCGCTCAAGCGGCCGAGTGGATCGAACTCGAATTCGGTGCGGTGGCCCGCCTCGATCACTTCGGCGAGCACGCCCGTGGTCTCTTCGTGCACGTACTGCGTGGCCTTGCGGTCGAAGCCGGTTTCTTCCAGCAGCCGGCCCACCGGGTCGTAGCGGAAGTCGTATCGGCTGCCGTTTTCGTTTTGCAGTTCTGTCAGGCGGCCCAGAAGGTCCCAGTGGTATTTGAGCGAGCGGCCCGCGGCGTCGGTGCGGCCGGCGATCAGGCCGGCGCGCGTGTAGCTGTAGCGCGTAGCGCGCCCCAGCGCGTCGGTGTGCTTCAGCAGCCGGCCTTCGGCATCGTGCTCGAACCGCTCGCTCGTCTGGTCGGGCAGCACGATTTCTTCGAGCTGGCCGGCAGCGTAGCGATATCCGGTCGCGTTGCCGGCGGCGTCGGCAGCCTTGGTGAGCCGGCCTCGTTCGTCGTACTCCCAGCGGCTGGTCTTTGCGGAGCAGTCGGTGTAGCTGAGCAGTTGGCCCGATGCGGAGTAGGCGAGCGTCTTCACGCCGCCCTTGGCATCGGTGATGCGCACGGGCCTGCCGGCCTTGTCGTAGGCGTACTCGGCCTTGTGCCCCAGCGGATCGATCTCTTCCGTGAGATGGCCCTGCGCGTCGTAGTCGCGCTTCCACACGCCGCCCTCCGCATCGCGGATGCCCGTCAGGCGGTGCAGGTTGTCGTACTCGTAGTGCACCCGGCTGCCGTCCGCGCGCGTGTGCGTCTGCAGGTTGCCGTCGGCGTCGTACGTGTAGTCGTCGGTCGTGCCGTCGGTATGCACGTGGCGCGTGACGTTCTTCGCGTCATCGCGGAAGAACCACTCCTGCAGCCCGTCCGGGTGGATGATGCGGTAGGTGTAGCCCTGGATGTCGTAGTAGTGCCAGGTCTCCCCGCCCAGCGCATCGGTCACGTAGGTCAGCCGGATGTTGCGGTCCCACTCCAGCTTCAGCGCGAAGCTGCCGTCGTCGGACCACTCGCGCACGGCCTTGGCATCGGGGCCGGTGCCGTCGTACTCCAGGTTCATGCCCCGGCCGGTGCGGTCGGTGTAGCGGGTCACGAGGTGGTGGCTGTAGGTGTAGCGCCAGCTCGCGCCGTCCTCGTCCTGTGCGGCGACGAGGTCGCGCTGCGCATCGTGCGTGTAGGCGGCCAATTGACGCACGACCTGGCCGTCCTTCAACTCCCACAGCGACTGGATGAGTCCGGTCTGCGCATCGGGCTTCGTGCCCACGTGCGCCATGACGGCTTCGCCGTGCTTGCTGATGATGTCGCTGAGCACGCGCTCGCCCGTCTCTGCAATGACGTGGTCGTAGCGCAGGCCGATGGCCATGCCGTCCTTCGCCTGCTGGGCGACAAGGCGGAAGTGGGGCCGCTTGCCGTCGACGTACTCGTAGATCTCGCGCCACTCGCTCTGCTCGCCTTCGGGCAACGGCTTGCCGAAGTCCAGCACCAGCAGGCTCTCGCTCAGGCGCGAGACGCGGACTTCCTCGATCGCGTCGAAGTAGCTCTGGCCCACGGCCAGAACCGGATACGCATGGCTGCGGCCGTCGGCGGCGTGGTGGAGCAGGCTGGGCTGGCCCTGGCGTGCGCCTCGCGCGGGCGTGGTGATTTCCACGCGCATGCTGTAGGGGGTGATCCAGCGAGCGCCCAAGCTGCCCCGGTCGAAGGCATCGAGGTCGCTGGCGTAGGTGCGCGCCCATTCGATCGGCAGCGGTGCTGCGAGCACGAAGTCTGTGTGGGTGAAGCTCTCGTTGCCTGTGGCAAGGCTGATGGAAGCCCCTTTGCGTGCCGGCGCGGGGCAGTTCTTGCAGCCTGCGGTCCCTTGTGCACCGGCTTGCTTGTTGATGTGACCGAGCTGCGTCCCGGGATTTTCTTTTTCTGCCTTGGCTCCCGCCTGCGGAGCCACGATCGCCGCGCGCTGGCCTTTCCTCTTCAGCAGCGCGTCCCGCAGCTTGTGCAGCAGCCACATGATGCTGGCCTGCGACTCCTTGTTCGCCAGCCTCGAGAGCTGCCCACGCAGCTGCTGCTTGAAGTCCAGCATCTGCCCGATCACACCGTTGACCCTGCTCGCGACGCCATCGGGCAACTGGCTCGCCGCCGCCTTCGCCACGTAGTTCGCCGACTGCTTGGTGTAGCGCACCGCCGTGCCCCACATCCGGCTCCACGTGCTCTGCGTCTTCGGGTCATGCACCTTGGTCTCCGGCGACGTCGGCGTGCCCACCGCGAACAGGTCCTTCTGGCCCAGCACCCGGCGCATCACGTCCACCAAGTTGTCGATGATCTTGTCGGCCAGGTCCGCGCAGCTCTTGAGGATGCCGTCGAGCTTGGCGATCGCACCGTCGATGAACTTGTCCAGCTCGCCCATGATGGTGGCGTTCAGGTGCCCCACCAGCGTGGTGACGATGGCCTCGCCAAGGTTGGAGGCCGCCGTCTTCAGCTCCTGCTTCACCAGGTGCAGCGTGGGCCGCAGGCTCATGCGCGCGGCCGCCATGCTCGGCGGTATCGGAATCAGCCCGATCAGGTTGATGCCCAGGCTCACCCAGTTCAGGAACGCATCGACGCCGTCCTTTGCCTTCTTCTCGACGATGTTGATGATGTCCAGGAACACATCCACCAGCGCCATGATGTTGCCGACGATCGGGATGCTGCCCAGAACCATCGTCAGCCGCTCCAGCGTCACGTAGCCGCCGCTGAACGAACGCAGCCACTCGTCCACCGCCTTGCTCGCAGCCGCGACGTCCTCCTTCACGATCGTGTTCAGCGGCGCCACCGCCGTCTGGGGTTCGCGCTCGGTCGGCTTCTGGCCCTGCTGTTGCGGGCCCTCTTTTTCTGCCATTTTCTCTCCCTGCCTCCGGCTGATGCCTTGTCTTGTCAGTGCTGTGAATCGATGCTCTTCAAGGCTGGATCACGCAGTCCTTCATCGTGAGAAATGCCGACCCCATCGCGAAGCCGACCTCGCAGCTCGCGGTGAACTTCGCACCGCTGCGCATCTCGCCCATCCTCTGGCTCTGCGCGTCGTCCGTAGGTGTCAGGCGCGCCAGCTCCTGGCTGCCGCGCACGTCGGCAGCGCGGATCAGCGACGTACCGCCGAAGGAATCGGACGCTTCGATGACCACCGCCGCGAACTGCACGCGCTTGCCGTATTCAGGCATGCCGAGCGCACGACGGCCCTGCTTCTCGTAACTCTGGTGCAGCTTGGTCAGCGTGGTTTTCGTTTCCGCTTGCGCAGCACATAGAGAAGCGGCGCCCAGGAAGACAGCGGCGACAAGGGTGGTCTTGATGTTTTTCATGATCATGGAATAGATGAAGTGATGAGGTGCCACTGAGGGCTCAGTTGATGTTGGCGCCCTGGAACTCGAGCTGTTCGAAGGTGCTGCCCGTGAAGTCAACGCTGCGTCCCTGCAGCCCCTGCGCGTGCACTACGGTGCCGCTGCAGTCCAGAACGCCGACGTCGTTCCAGCTGCCGCCGGCGAAGCTGATGTCGTCCCACTGGCACTGCCTGAAGGTGCTGCTTCCGATGTTCGCGCCGTCGAAGTTCGCGCGCGTGAAGCTGCAGTTGACGAAGGTGCACCCCGTGATCGAGATGCTGCCGAAGTCGCACTGGCTGAAGCTGCAGCCCGTGAACTGGCAGCCGCTCCAGCCCGCCTGCCTGAAGCTCGTGGCCGTGAAACTCGTGCCTGCGAAGGTCGTCGAGGCGAACTGGGCAAGGCCCAGGTCGAGCCCGGCGTAGGCAAAGCTGTCGGCCTGGCCGACGAGTCCGGCGGGAGCGCCGCCTGCGCCTTTGCGCCACATGTCGTGGGCGAGGATGATGATTTGGGAAGACATTCGATGCCCCTCGGTTGGTCCGCCTTCTCGAACAGCCCGAAAGCGTTCGCCAATGCCATCACGATTGGAGTGTTGAGCACCAGCCGCTCCGGCGATTCGTTTTCAAACAGCGGCAAGACCGAACTCACGGACGCGAGCCCCGGGCCTTCGCGCGTGCCGCTTCGATTTCCTTGAGCAGGTCGCCCGCCTCCGCATTGCCGTTCTTCGCCGACTCCGCCGCCCAGTGCGCGGCCTCGGCGAGGTCCTTGCCGCTCATGTAGAGGTCGTAGGCCAGGTTGTGCTGCGCCACGACGTGCCCGGCCTTGGCCGCCGCCGTCAGCCAGCGGGTGCGCTGAACGTCGTCGGAAGACGCGAAGGTGTAGTACAGCGAGAGACGGAACGCGGCTTCGGCGTCGCCGGCCTCGGCCTTCGTGACCAGTTCGGCTCGTTGCGCGTCCGTCAATGCGAAGGACCGCGCGCCCGAGATGGGCGACGAGGAAGAGGCTGGTGCGGCGTCGGGCTTGTCCATGGCTTGGTTCTCCGTTGGGTAAGAGATTGAGAGGTTCAAAAGAAGAGGAAGCAGCACTGCCAGCTTCGTGCCGAACCTGAGATCGATGTTCTTCATGACTTGGGGTTGAAGGTATGCCAGACGCCGGGATCGGCGGTATCCATGGTGCCGTCGGCCTTCTGGCCGGCAGGCTTGTAGGCACCGTGGGGCCAGATCCACAGGAGCTTGTCGGGCGCCACGACAGGCGCATTGAGCTCGTTGGCCAGCTTCTGGGCGTAGGGGTCGGTGCCCTTGCCGGTCTCGCACGACATCAGCTGCACCTTCTGGCCTTCTGTGTAAGACGGTTGCGCCTTGATCACGTCCACCAGGTTGTCGATGATCTTGTCGGCCAGGTCCGCGCAGCTCTAGAGGATGCCGTCGAGCTTGGCAATCGCACCGTCGATGAACTTGTCCAGCTCGCCCATGATGGTGGCGTTCAGGTGCCCCACCAGCGTCGTGACGATGGCCTCGCCAAGTTTCGACGCCGCCGTCTTCAGCTCGTGCTTCACCAGGTGCAGCGTGGGCCGCAGGCTCCCAGTTCAGGAACGCATCGACGCCGTCCTTGGCCTTCTTCTCGACGATGTTGATGATGTCCAGGAACACATCCACCAGCGCCATGATGTTGCCGAAGATCGGGATGCTGCCCAGCACCATCGTCAGGCGCTCCAGCGTCACGTAGCCGCCGCTGAACGAACGCAGCCTCTCGTCCACCGCCTTGCTCGCCGCGGCGACGTCTTCCTTCACGATCGTGTTCAGCGGCGCCACCGCCGTCTGGGGTTCGCGCACGGTCGGCTTCTGGCCTTGTTGTTGCGGGCCTTCTGTTACTGCCATCTTTTCTACCTGCCTCTACGGCCTGTAACACTATTTGGGCTCATTGCGTGTTCGAGCGACATTGGTGGCATGGAGATCACACGAGCGCAGTTTGAGCAGATCGAAGACTTCTTGCCGACTCAGCGAGGCAATGTCAGCTTGTCGAACTTGCAGGTACTCGATGCCATCTATGAAGGCAACGAGACTCGCCAGCTTGCGCTCGATCTGAGCTTTATCCCTGTCGTCCCGCCACCTGCGCACTCGCGTCGAACCGTGGAATACGACCGCGCCATGTACAAGCGCCGCAATGAAGTCGAGCGCTTGTTCCGTCGGCTCAAGGGCTATCGGCGCATCTTCTCCCGATTCGAGAAGCTCGACGTCATGTTCACCGCATTCATCGGCTTCGCTCTCATCTCTGATGACTTGCGGTTGTGTTAGCAGGCCCTAGCCTGGATCGCTGTCAGCTGTTGATCCGGGCGTTCTCGAAACTCATGTCTTCGAACTCGCTTCCCGCGAAGTTCACACGCTCCCCTTGCAGGTTGCTGGCCTGGATTCGGTTACCGCGGCAGTCGAGCACGTCGAGGCTCGACCACGTGTTGCCGTCGAAATTGAGATCGGTCCAGGTGCATCGGCTGAAGGCTGAGTCGCTGAGCCGGGCTGCGTTGAACTGCGAATGGCTGAATGTGCAATTGACGAACGTGCAGCCGGAAATGGCGATGCCTTCGAAGTCACATGCGCTGAAAGTGCAGCTGCTGAATTGGCACGCGGTCCAGCCCGCTTGCTTGAACGTGGTGCTCGTGAAGCTGCTTGCAGAGAAGGTGCTGGATGCGAAGTGCGCCAGGTTCAGGTCGAGGCCCGCGTAGGCGAAGCTGTCGGCTTGGCCGGTCAAGCCAGCGGGCGCGCCGCCAGTGCCTTTGCGCCAGAGGTCGTGGTTGAAGATGATTATTTGAGAACTCATTTTTACGCTCGTTCATTCAGCGAGCTCATCGCTGAAGTTTTCGTTACCGCAAATTTCAAAGAATAAATCGCCGGCTCTTCCATCTCCTGCATGAGCTTATGTACGGCTGCCTTAGTACGGATCTGCTGAATGGATTTTCTATTAAGCACAATTAAGCAGGTGGGAACGCGAATATCTCAAAAACTCGAGCCCCATATTGGAATCGAGTCACTTGAGTAAAAAAAGATAGAACGGAATAGGCGTTAGGCTCTCGCTATTCTCAGGATTCCATTCGCTTTTCTCACCGCAGCAACAAACGATGCATCGACTCAAAGCGGCCAAGGTTGGATTTTCTTTTTCAAAGCGATCAGACAAAAACCGGAGCTCACGTCTACTCGACCTTCGCAATTCGTCACCGCCAATTGCGCCAAAAATGGATATTGCCGTCAAAAAATGCTCGGAGATAAAGACCAACCGAATCGATGGAACGGTGCTGTCGGAGTGACGAGCCAAGATGCACTTGCGCAGAAATTCTGCTTACGTCTTCATCATGCGATCCAAAAAATCCGAGCAGCCATTAGTTGGCCTTCGATAGCGTCGAGGGCTCGCTCTTCATATTCCCTGTACGGCCCTAAAATTTTTATTCCTTATAAAAATCTTATTGATCAGGGACGATTTGACAGGATTAGCAAACAACAAAAATCTCACCATTTCCAACAGAACTCCGCGCGGCCATCTTCGATTGAAATGCACACAATGGCTACAGGGCGCCTCAATATGAATGAAATAACTTTGCTTCAAAAAATCAATCGAAAACTCCATTTTTAAAATGCATATGATCTTTCGCCGCACTCGAAACCGTTCTATAAATTAGATATTTTAATCTCACCTTGAAACCATCTCTCTCAATCGCCCTGTTATGAAATCAAAGCACCAGTCGACCGACACTTCTCAATCCATTCCAAAGCATCCTCTTTGATCGCAAAAACCGCAGAAGGGAAATTTGCATCCAGTCCATCAAAAACCCAAACCCCGTCATTTCAGGCATCAAGATTCTTTGGAAAATTAACACATCGACGCCGCCATCTAGTTTTATCTTGCCAATATGCGATATACGCTCTATAGACCAGGCAGCCTTTCGAAATTTTTCCCAAGCAAAATCTTCTCGATTGCCTCTTCAACGGTTTTCCCTATTCTGCAAAAATAATCGTCGTATCCACCATAAAAACCACCTCGATCACCGATCAGATAATTCAAATGCCCAGAATATCCTTGACCAACTGGAATTAATTGCTCCATTGCAAGCCCCTCATAATCCTCAATCACCCAAGCTCGATCCAAGCGTCGCGTTGCAGCAGAAGGGTCAAAATAACTCTCATCAAAAGCACTTCCGGCATATGCAGGGTGTGCTAATCTTATTTCGCCAAAAGACGCAGAAAAATCCAAGGCCTGCTGGAATACCTTGTAGCCATCCCTCTTCCAATCAGAAGCATACTGATTTGTTCTTACCTTTCGCATCGAACTCCACCCAGAGCGCTCCAAAATTGAAATCAACTCGTCACTAAATTGATAGCTCATCAACTCACCTTTTGCCTGTCAAGACTTTGAAATTCCTGAAAGTTACAGAACAATTTCGGCAACACGGCATTGGCTCTCCAGATTTTGTGTAAACAGTTGCGATATCGAGATCAACGATCGACGACCCATCTTTTATCGCCTTGTTTGCGGCATCAATTTCCGCACAGTTATGGGTGTCCCAAGGCTCAAGCGAAGGGTCTGGCATATTCACCCCCAACTTAGCGCTGATATTGGAAGGCTTTGTCCCACTGGTGCCGGTGTATACCTTTCCGGTTCTGCGGTTTACCATCGCGCACGTTGCCGTAGGTAGTTTTCCACCTGCTGCCCTGAGTCTTGCGGCTTCTTGCTTCGCTTTTTCAAGTGCGTCAGGACATCCTTTTGACCGTTGAAGCCCTAACGAATCGACCCACTGAGTAGGGTTGGGCGCATATTCATGAGGATTAAATCCCCCAGCAAGCCTGATCGGGTCCTGTGATACGAATCGACCCGCGCACGGGTCGTAGTACCGATACCGGTTGTAATGCAGCCCCGTCTCTTCATCCCAATACTGCCCTTGGAAACGGATGGGGTTCCGGAAGCCGGCCTTCCGGCCCGCCTCGCTGATAGCCTGCCTAGCCTCCCCCCACGCCTTGTAGCTCGCCGACCAGGCCACACGCCCCTCGTAATCCGTCAGCTCCTGCGGCGTGCCCAGGTGGTCGCATTGATAGAAGGCGATCTCTTCCTTGCCGAACGGCGCGGGTGGTCGGCTCTGTTCTCCATTCCATAACGGGTCCTTCTCGATGTCGTAGCGTCCCCCGTTGTCCGCGATCAGCGCCTTCACATCGGTGGTCTCGCTCAACGCAACGGCCTGGGGCTGCCTGATCTGCATCAGGGGCACGAACGAACCGGGTTCGTGGATGTAGTGGACGCTGTTGCCGCGCCACATTTGTTCCTGCCGCGCTTCCGTGCTCTGCGTGCTCTCGAACGCCAGCGTGTCGCCGTCCCACCCGAACAGGGTCGTCGCGCGTGACGTGCGCTTGACGATGCGCCGGCCCAGCGGGTCGTAGCTGAAGCTCGTGGTCTCGCCGAATGTTTCAGCGCTGCGCAAGCGGTTATAGCCGTCCCACGTGAACGCAGTCTTGTCACCGTTGCGGCTGCGCTCGATCAGGTTGCCGCGCTCGTCCCACTTGTAGTGGGTGCCGGCATAGTCCTTCAGCAGGTTGTCCATCAGCCTACCGGCCAGGCTGCGGCCGTCACCGTCGAGGCGAACGGCAACACGGTTGGTGATTCGGCCCGATGCCTGCGCATCCGCGCCGACATCGGTCGGACTGCCGATATTCCCCGCCGGATCGAACGCAAAGGTCTCGCGTCCCAGTCGGCTGTTGGCTTCGAGCAGGCGTCCCACCGGGTCGTACCGGTAGCTCAGGTTGCCGCGGCGGCTGTCGCCGATGGCGATCAGTTGCCCCGCCTTGTCGTACGCATAGCTGCGGCGAATGCCAACGGCCTCGACCGCGGCGGGCCTGGTCTGCGCGATCTGCTGCTCCAGCAATCTGCCGGCCGGGTCGTAGCGCTGCATTTGCCTCAGTCCATTGCCCTGCTCGCGCGCAATCTCGCGATGCAGGTCGTCGCGCTCGAAGCCCAGGACGTCGTGCCCGTCGATGAGCAACCCATGCACGTGACCCGATCCGTAGGTCAGCCATTGCGTGATGTGGCCGTCCGGCCGGATGGTGGTCACGCGCTGGTTGAGTTCGTCATAGCCGTGGCGCCAGACCGCCGTGCGTCCGCTATCCTGGTAGTGGTGATGTTCGCGCACAAGGTTGCCCGCGCGGTCATAGAACCACTGCAGCCGGGCGTCGTTGTTGGAGGCGTCGACCAGGCGTCCGTTACCGTCGTATGCGAAGCGCTCCGACTGCTCGCCAGCCCGGCGTTCGGCCAGGCGGCCGAGCGCGTCGAATTCGAGCGTGGTGCTGTGGCCCGCCTCGACAACCTCAGCCAGCACGCCGGTACTTGCTTGGTAGCGGTATTGGGTGGCCTTGCGATCGAAACCGACTTCTTCGAGCAGCCTGCCCACCGGGTCGTAGCTGAAGTCGTAGCGGCTGCCGTTCTCGTTGTGCAGTTCGGTGAGCCGTCCCATCAGGTCCCAGTGATAGCGCAGCGTGTGGCCTGCGGCATCGACGCGGCCCGCGACCAGGCCGGCGCGGGTGTAGCTGTAGCGCGTGCGGCGTCCCAGCGCATCGGAGTGCCCAAGCAGGCGGCCTTCGGCGTCGTGTACGAAGTGCTCACTGGTGTCGTCGGGCAGCATGACTTCTTCGAGCTGGCCCGGATGGTTGCCGTCGCCGCGAGAGGCCGTCTCGCCCACGGGGGTGTAGCGATAGCGCGTTGCCTGGCCTGCAGCGTCGGTAGCCTTGGTCAGGCGTCCACGGCTGTCGTAGTCCCATGCGCTGACTTTGCCGGAGCAATCGGTGTAGCTCGCCAGTTGGCCAGCGGGCGTATAGGCCAGTGTCTTCACGAGACCCTTGGCATCGGTGATGCGCACGGGCTGGCCGGCCTCGTCGTAGGCGTATCCGGTCTTGTGGCCGAGCGGATCGATCTCTTCGGTGAGATTGCCCTTCGCGTCATGCTCGCGCTTCCAGACGCCGCCTTCGGCATCGAGGATGCCCGTGACGCGGTGGCGCACGTCGTATTCGTAGTGAATGCTGCTGCCGTCCGCGCGGGTGTGCGTCTTGAGGTTGCCCCTGGCGTCGTAGACGTAGTCGTCGGTAGTGCCGTCAGGATGGATATGGCGCGTGATGTTCTTGGCGTCGTTGCGCAGGAACCATTCCTCGCGCTGGTCCGGATGGATGATCCGGTAGGTGTAGCCCAGCACGTCGTAGTAGTACCAGGTCTCGCCGCCGACGGCGTCGGTCAGGTAGGTGAGGCGGATGTTGCGGTCCCACTCGAGCCTGAGTGCAAAACTGCCGTCGTCGGACCATTCGCGCATGGCCTTGGCGTCGACGCCGGTGCCGTCGTACTGCAGGTTCATGCCCCGGCCGGTACGGTCGGTGTAGCGGGTCACGAGGTGATGGCTGTAGCTGTATTGCCAGCCGGCGCCGTTCTCGTCCTGTGCGATGACGAGGTCGGCTTCGGCGTCGTGCGTGTAGGCGGCCAGTTGGCGGACCACCTGGCCGTCTTTCAGTTCCCACAGGGACTTGATCAGGCCGGTGCGGGCGTCGGGCTGGGTGCCGACGTGGGCGATGACGACCTCGCCCTGTTTGCTGACGATGTCGCTGAGCACCTGCTCGCCGGTCGCGGCAATCACATGGTCGTAGCGCAGGCCGATGGCGGCGCCGCCTATCGTGTGCTGCGCCACCAGCCGGAAATGCTGCTTGCCCTGCGAAGCGGCCTTGGCGGGCACGGTGTCCACCAGTTCGTAGGTCTCGCGCCAGTCGGCAGCCTGGCCGGAGGGCACGGGCTTGCCGAAGTCCACCACCAGCAGGCGCTCGCTCAGGCGCGTAAGCGTGATCTCCTCGATCGGGTCGTGATGGCCCTGGCCCACGGCCAGCAACGGGAAGGCGTGGCTGCGGCCGTCGATGCCGTGATAGATCAAGCTCATCCGACCCTGGCGGCGGCCTTTGAGGGCCTTGGCAATGTCCACGCGCGTGCTGTACGGCGTGATCCAGCGCGCGCCGAGGCTGCCCTGGTCGAAGGCGCCGAGGTTGCTGCGGTAGGTGCGCGTCCAGCCGATGGGCAAGGGCGCGCTCAGCACGAAGTCGGTGTGGCTGAAGCTCTCGCAGCCGGTGGCCAGGCTGATGGCGCCGCCGGCGGCAGCCGTCGCGCAACTCTTGCAGCCCGGGTCGCCACTGGCCGGGGCCTGGGCGGTCGTTGCGCCTTGCTCGCCGCCGGGCTTCTTGTCCTGGACCTGCGCCCCGTTGGTTGCTGAAAGGGTCGCGCCGTGCTTTCCCCTTCGCTTGAGCAGCGCATCCTTGAGGATCTTGATCATCCACTTGATGCCGTACTGCAGGCTCTCGTCGCCCAGCCGCATGATCTGCTGGCGAGCCAGGCCCTTGATGTCGGTCAGGCTGGAGACGGTGTCACGGATCAGCAGCTTGGCGCTGTCGGGCAACGCGTAGTGGCTCGCGGTTGCGGCGACGTAGTTGGCGGACTTCTTCGCGGCCTCGGCGGCGGCCGCCATCATGCGGCTCCAGGTGCTCTGCGTATTCGGGTCGTAGGTGCTCTTCTCGGCAACGGCGCCGGTCGAGAACACAGGCTTCTCGCCCAGCGCCACCTGCAGCGCACCGATCAGCGCATCGGCAATGCCGTCGACCTTCTCCGCGCAAGACTTCAGGAAGCCGTCGAGGTAGCCGAGCGCCTCGTCCACGAACTTGTCGAGCGTGCCGGCGATAGTGTCGTTCAGGTGGGTGATGACCACGGCCATGAACGCCTCGCCGAGGTTGGGCGCCACGTTCTTGGCCGACTTGGCGATTTCCTGCTTCAGCAGGTGCAGCATGGGCCGAAGGCTCATGCGCGCCGCGCCCGTGGCGGGCGGGAACGGAATCACGCCCAGCAGGTTGATCGCCAAGCTCACCCACTGCAGCACGTCGGAGTAGGCCTTCTTCGTGACCATCTCGACGATGTCCCACACCGCGTCGATGAGCGCCATGATGTTGCCGATGATCGGCAGGCTGCCCGCGAAGGTGGTCAGCACATTCAGCGTGACGTAGTCGTTGGTGAGCTTGCGCAGCCACCTGTCGATCTTGGCGGCGCCGGCGCCGATGTCTTCCACGCCGATGGTGTTGAGCGGCGCCACCGCGACCTGGCGCTCGCGTTCCTTGGCTTGCGCTCCTTGCGCGTCGTTGTTCTGTGGGGGCTGGTCAGCCATGCGCGAATCTCTCCCTTGATTTCTTGTGGTTGCCGAGCGGCGCCGGCTGTGTCAGCCAGCGAAGCCCGGCATCTGGCCCGGCAGCAGCGCAGGCAGCTTGGGCACCATCGCGCCCACGCTCTGTGCAGCCATGCCGGTGGCGGCCTGGCCTACCTGTCCGAGCAGCGCCTTGGCACCGCCCTGCCGGATGGCCTGCACGGCACCCACAGCCTGCTGCGCCGTGCCCGCTGCCTGGCCGACCTGGCTCACGAGGCCGCCTGCCTTGCCCAGCGCACCGCTGGCAGCACCGCCCAGGCTGCCGAGCGAGCCGAGTGCATCGGCACCAGCGCCTGCGAGCCCCGCCATCGAACCTCCTCCAACACCGCCCAGAAAGCTGCTGCCGCCGCCTTGCGAATCGACTGCCTTGTCGCTCGCCGCCCGCGCGGGCCAACGGTCTGCCTCGCCGAAGTAGCTGCCCTTGTCCCAAGGGTCGCTCGGGTCGCCGCCAAAAGTGACTTTGGCCTGCCCGAGTGGCAGGCCGGACAACGAGGCAAAGCCGTTGGCATCGAGCTTGCCGGTATGCGTTGCGCCTTCGGAATCCACCACGGTGTAGTCGCCCTGCTTCACACCCTGGCGCCTGGCACCGTCCGCCTTGACGTACTGGTGGTACAGGTCGAGCTGCCCGCGCGGCAACTGCGGCGGCTGCGGCAACCGTGGCTGCCCGTCGCTCTTCGGCCCCACCATCGAATGCGACGACGCATGCGCGCGCCACAAGCCGCCGGTCCCGCTCTCTATGCCGCCTGCGTTCCAGCGCGTGTAGCTGCTGCCGCCGTTGATCAGCACCTCTTCCTTGGCGGTGATGGTGATGCGGTTGGCTTCGAGCTTGATGTTCAGCTTGGCCAGCACGTTGATGCTGTCCTTCAGCGCGGTGATGTCGATGTCGGCCGCCGCTGCCGCCATGCGGATGCCGTTGTTGAACGCGACCATGCGCACCGCATCCTTTGCGCTCACCAGGAAGCTCTTGCCCGCGGCAAAGCTCGCATGCGCACCGCTGCTGACGGCCGTGTGCTCCACGCTCACGATGTGGGTGGAGGCGTGCGCCGTGGTCTGGATGCCCGCCGAGCTGGCCAGCGTGAGGTGCGGCTCCTGGAACTCGGGGAACTCGCCCTGCTCCCTGTTGCCGCCCTGGCCTTTGATGGCGTCGATCTGTTCCTTCAGGCCGCGCGCCACCTCGTCCTGGTCGCCGGCCTGGTGCGCATTGGCGTTGCGCGCGGCGTCTCCCAGGCTCTCGTGCAGATCGCGCCCCTGGGTGAGCCGCGCCACGGTCTCGCCCATGTCCGTGGTGTGGGCCTGAGCGTTGGCGCGCGTCTCGGTCGTGACGAGCAGGCCCCTGGCCGCGCGCAACACCCCATGCCCGTCGGTCCGCAGTTCGAACCCCTGCCCTCGCGGCTCCTTGCGCCCCGCGGTGTCCTCGATGCGCCCGATGTGCCCCACGCTCAGCTGGCTGGCCTGGTGGTCGCTTCGCAGCTGCGCCTGGATCTTGCCCTGCGTGTCGTCCAGCACGAGATGGTTGCCGCGCCCGCCTCCGAGCTCGCGGCTCCTGATGCCCGACAGGTGCTTCTGCCCCGGCAGTTCCCATGAGGGCATGGTGTCGGCGTTGTGCACGCAGCCGGTCACGATCGGGTAGTCGGGGTCGCCGTTGAGGAAGTCGACGATGACCTCCATGCCGACGCGCGGCACGCTGGTCATGCCGAAAGTGGCGCCCGCCCACGCGGTGGACACGCGCACCCAGCAGCTCGAATGCTCGTTCTCCTGGCCGAGGCGGTCCCAGTGGAACTGCACCTTGATGCGCCCGTACTTGTCGGTCCAGATCTCCTCGCCCGCCGGGCCCACCACCATCGCGGTCTGCGGGCCGCGCGTACGCGGCTTGGTTGTGGTGCGCACGGGGCGCCAGGGGTAGCTGGTGGGCTGCGCGTCGAACGCGAACAGCTGCACCGAGCCCTCGGCACCCTCGGCGCCCTCGCTCGCCTGGAGGTTCTCCCGCAGGTGGTAGCTCACGCTCAACAGCAGGTATTGGCGGTTCTGGTCGGCGCGCGGATGGCCGGTGAGGCGCAGCGTGTGGCCGGTGGCCAGCTCGCGCAGGTTGGCGCGTCCGGTCACGCGGTTGCGCTGGCTCAGTTGCTCTTCATTGCGGATGCGGGCGTAGGTTTCGCCGTCTCCGTGCTGCGTGAAGCCGCCGGGCCATTCGTAGTTCTCGTAGCTGTCGTGGTCGTGCCCGGGCGGCATCTGCCGCAGGTGGGACAACTCGGCCTTGGGCTTCTCGAAGTCGTAGTCGTCGTTGTAGTGGTGGCCGGAGCGCACTTCCTCGGCGATCTCCCACGCGTAGATGCGCTCGCGCTGGCCCATGCCCGACTTTTCCAGCGGGTGGTAGCGAACTTCTTCGCCGCCCGGCAGCGGGCCGTGCGAGGCGGCGATGTCGTCTGCGAACACCAGCACATGCTGCGCGGCCTCGTGCCTGAAGTAGTAGTAGATGCCTTCGAGCTCGCACAGCCGCGAGACGAAGTCGAAGTCGCTCTCGTGGTACTGCACGCAGTAGTCCCAGCGCCGGTAGTCTCCGCGCGCGAGCTTCTGCTCCACGGGGTAGCCATAAGACCCCAGGACCTCTCCGATGATGTCGGGCACGCTCTTGGCCTGGAAGATCCGGAAGTCGCTGCGCCGCGTGGCCAGCCACAGCCACGGACGCAGGCGCAGCCGGTAGAACGAATGCCGGGCGTCTTCCTGCTGCAGGCCGAAGCGGGTGGCGATGCCGCCGAGATGGCGCACGCCGCCTTCGGTTTCCACGACCACTGTCGCGGGCTTGCCCAGGAGCGCCTTGGCATCGACCGCGTTGCTGGTGCCGAACAGGTCGACGTCGAACGCATAGAGCTGGCTCAATGCCTCGCGGCCCACCAGTTGGTGGAACTGCAATGCATCGCCGGCTGGAGTCTGGATGGTGACGCGGCGGCTGCTCATTGCGGCGCCGCGTAGAGGCTATAAGCCGAATCGCCTAACTGCAATTCCTCCAATAAGAATATCGTTAACAAATTGAACATCAAATACACCTCCCCTTGCACGATTTGCTCTTATTTTAATTGCGGCGCCGGCGGGAGAGGCAATTGAAAAGTCTTCAATTCATAAAACCGGGGAATTGTTCTTCGAAGAATTCGAGAAGAATGCGAATAACGGGATGCAGGTAAATAAATGGTTTCAACGGCGGCTGACGAGCATCGCCATATCCACCCGCATCACGGCCAACAGCGCCATGCGCAAGGACCGGAGTCCAACGCACGGCGCCGCATTTCAGTTCAGCCCGGCTTGCGTGCCGTGAGCCACTGCGAAGATGCGAGGGCCGAAGCCACCACGCGCACTTCGCCGATGTTCCCGAAGAAGCCATCGGCGCGGGCTCCATCCCACGAACCACCGCCCACGACCCACGCAGAGGTGGCCGACAACGTCGCCAGCCCCCGCGCCGCGGTCGCATTGCGCAGCACCGGCGCTCCTTCCACGTACATCGTGGTGTCGTGGGACACCGGGTCGTTCACGATCGCGATGTGCACCCAGCGGTCTGCGATCACCTCGCCAGACCAGTTGGTCTTGGGGTCGGGAGGCGCGCTCGGGCTCGGCACCACTTCCCATTGCACTTCGCGCAGGCTCGATATGGCAAACAGCATCGGGGGCGACTCGCCATCGCCCGCCGTGAAGCCCGGCAGATCGCCGCGGCGGCCGTCGCGCGTCATGATGTTCATCCACGCCTGGTTGTTGCTGGTCCAGCCCTTGTCGATCTTGATGAACGCCTCGATGGTGTATCCGTTGTCCAGCGTCTGGGCATTGATCGGCGCCGCCGCGTCGGTCAGAAAGTAACTGAGCCTTGGGGTGTTCTTGTTGGTGTTGAGGAATCGCACCGACCCTGGCGCAGCCGACAGGTAGTGCCGGTCTTCCGTCCAGACGATGTCGCCGTCCGCGGCTCCCACTACGCCGCCCTGGTTGAGCGCATCGCGATGCAGCGGGTTGTTGCCCGTGACGTCGGGCACCACGGTACCCGGCAGCACCGGCTGGTTGACGGTGCCGCCAAAGAAGCGCCAGTGCGCCAGCGTGTTCGCCACTTTCGGATAGTCCTCCGAGTTCGCAGCGGGTCGCTGCGCCACGGTGGCAGGTTCCTTGTAGTTGGCAAGAATCATCGCCCGAGCCTTGTCGACCAGGGAACCGTCGACGGTGGCGCTGCCTGTGCCGAAGCTCTTGTTGAACCCGCCGAAGCGTTGTGCGAAATCCATGTCGATCTCGAAGGCCTCGTTGGGCGTGGTGAGCACCGCCTGGTCGAAGGCATTCAACGTAGCTGCGGGCTTCTGCGGCACCCAGGGCGAGAACGACAGCACCTTGATCTTCTTGTTCGTCAGGTCGAACTCGTAGAGACGCATCAGGCCATTGCCGCCCTGGTAGGCCATCTGGTAGTCGACCACCATCTCCTCGACCTTGCGGCCGAAGTTGTTGATCTTGGTGAGATGGGCGGCACCGTGGTGGTGGCCGTTGAGCGTCATGAAGATCTGGTCGTTGTCGCGGATGAGCTTTTCCCACAGCATCTTGCCGTAGTCAGTTTCAAGCGGGCTGGTGCCGTCAGGTGCGATGTTGAGCAGTTGGTGGTTGACCAGGATCACAGGCAGCGTCGGGTTCTTCGCGATCATCTGGCGGGCCCAGGCAATGCCTGCGTCGGAGATGCGCCATGACAAAGACAGCACCATGAACTTCTGGCCTTGCGCCTCGAACACGTGGTATTCGTGGAAGCCGCTCGGGTCGCGCGCGCCGAAGGTGGCCTGCTTCTTCGCGCGCTCGGCGCCGAACCACTGGATGTAGGGCTCGTTGGCGGGAGTGCGGTTGGCGTCGGTGCCGCTCACGGGGTCGATGCTGTAGTCGATGTCTCTGAGCACGTCGTGGTTGCCGGCCAGCACGCTGTAGGGCAGCTTTGCGTCTTCGAGCACCTTCATGGCGGCATCGGCCACCTTCCACTGATCGGGCTTTCCGACCTGGTCGACCACGTCGCCAAGATGGACGGTGAATGGAATGTTCAGGGCCTTCGCATTGGCGGCGATCCATTTCGTCTGTGCGGCGAAGGGAGCGCTGCCAAAGCGCTTGTCGTATTGGTCGCTCTCGGCCGCGGTGGCGTAGCGCGCGTAGAACTGCGTGTCGGGCATCACGGCGAGCGCGAAGCTGGATATCTTGGCTGCGGCAGCCGGTGGCGGCGGTGCCGACGCGGGAGCCGGCGCTGGAGCAGGCGCGGGCAGCGGACCGAGAACAGGTGCCCCGCCACCGCCGCCACCACAGGCCGCGAGCAAGGCGCCGCTGCCGCCGACGGTCAGAAGCGACGCGCCGAGCTTGAGCACCTGGCGGCGCGGCGGAGTGCTGCTGGCATTGTTCTGTTCTTGGGAATTCGACTCGACAGGCGGAAGGATGCGCGGTGCGCGCGCACCGCGCGATTCATCGGAAGCGGACATGGGAAATTGGGAGAAAAGATGACGAAGCGCGCAGCGTAGAAATCTGCAGTGACGCGGGCATGTAAGGCCCATGACACTTTCCAGCGCGGTCAGCTCACACCCGGCCCGCGCGCTCCACCCGCTCCAGCGTCACCACGCGCCAGGCACACAAACTGCCGAGCACCGCCAGCGCGGCCGCTGCGGTGAACATCGTGCGATAGCCGAAGGCCTGCGCGACCGCGCCGCCGAGCAGCACGCCCAGCACGCCGCCGAAGCCATAGCCGATCACCGTGAACAGCGCCTGTCCGCGCCCGCGCAGCTGGCCGGGAAAGCGGCGCGACACGACCGCGATGCAGGTCGTGTGATGCGCCGCGAAGCTCAGCGCATGCAGCCACTGCGCCACGACAAGCGCCGCGACGAAGCCGCCCAGCCCCGCGGTAAGGCCCAGCCGCGCGACGGCGGCAATGCCGCACACCAGCATCCAGCGCGGCATCGGCAGCAGGCCGATCAGCCGGCCCTGCAGGAAGAACCACACGATCTCCGCCACCACCGACAGCGCCCACAGCAGGCCGATGGTGCTCTTGCTGTAGCCGATGGAGTCGAGGTAGAGCGAAAGGAACGCGTACACCGAGAAATGCGACATCACCTGGAAGAACAGCGCCGCGAAGAACCACCGCACCGCGGGGTTGCGCAGCACCGGGCCGATGGGCACCTTGACGGCGTCGTGCGCGGCGGGCGGCTCGCGCAGGTCGGGCAGCTTCATCGTGGCGATCAGCACGATGGCCAGCGTGCCGGCGGCCCATGCCGGAAAGTGCTTCATGCCGAAGCGCTCGAACCACTCGCCGGCGAAGAACACGGTGACCAGGAAGCCGGCCGAGCCGCACAGCCGGATGCGCCCGTAGCGGCCCCAGTCGCCCGCCACGAGCTGTGCCATTGCGGCCTCGGTGAGCGACATCATCGAGCTGGTGTGCGTGAACATTACGAGCAGCACCAGCGCGAGCCACCAGGCACCGCCGTGCCACCAGAGCCCGAAAGAGCTGGCCAGCGCCACCGCCGCGCTGAAGCGAAGCAGCTTCACGCGCTGCCCGGTGTGGTCGCTCAGCGCACCCCAGGCATAGGGCGCGAAGACCCGGGTGATCGACTGCACCGAGGCCAGCAGGCTGATGGTGAAGATCGGCAGCCCCAGGTCCTTGAGCCACAGCGGCAGGTAGGGATTGAAGAAACCGATGTGCGCGAAATAGCTGGCCGACAGGCCAGCGAACGCCAGCAGATGGCCGCGCCCGGCGGCCACGGACGCCGGCGCGGACACTAGAGGAAGGACGCCTTGGGCGAAGAGGCTTCGGTCTTCTCGGCCGCGTTCTGCTGCTGCAGTTCCACGTCGCCGCACTGCGCACGGTTGCGCAGCACGTGCTCCATTACCACCAGCGCCAGCAGCGACTCGGCGATGGGCGTCGCGCGGATGCCCACGCACGGGTCGTGGCGGCCCTTGGTGACGACCTCGACCGGGTTGTTGTGGATGTCGATGGACTGGCGCGGGCTGATGATCGAGCTGGTGGGCTTGATGGCAATGCTCACTTCCAGGTCTTGCCCGGAGCTGATGCCGCCAAGAATGCCGCCTGCGTTGTTGCTCAGGAAACCGGTGGGCGTGATGGAGTCGCCGTGCGTGGTGCCGCGCTGCACGACGCTGTCGAAGCCGGCGCCGATCTCGACCGCCTTCACTGCATTGAGGCCCATCATCGCGTAGGCGATTTCGGCGTCGAGCTTGTCGTACAGCGGCTCGCCCAGGCCCACGGGCACCTTGGTCGCGGTGACGCGGATGCGCGCGCCGCAAGAATCGCCGGCCTTGCGCAGGCGGTCCATGTAGTCCTCCAGCGCGCTCACGTCGGCGATGGGCGCGAAGAACGGGTTGTTGGGCACGTGGTCCCAGCTCTCGAACGGGATGGCGATTTCGCCGATCTGCGTCATGCAGCCGCGGAAGACCATGCCGTACTTTTCGGCCAGCCACTTCTTGGCGACTGCGCCGGCGGCCACGGTGGGCGCGGTCAGCCGGGCCGATGAGCGCCCGCCACCGCGCGGGTCGCGGATGCCGTACTTCTTCCAGTAGGTGTAATCGGCGTGGCCAGGGCGGAACTGCTGGGCGATCTGCCCGTAGTCCTTGCTGCGCTGGTCGGTGTTCTGGATCAGCAGCGCGATGGGCGTGCCGGTGGTCTTGCCCTCGTAGACGCCCGAGAGGATCTGCACTGCGTCAGGCTCGTTGCGCTGGGTGACGTGGCGGCTGGTGCCGGGGCGGCGGCGGTCCAGGTCGGCCTGGATGTCGGCCTCGCTGAGTTCCATGCCCGGGGGGCAGCCGTCGATGACGCAGCCGATGGCCGGGCCATGCGACTCGCCGAAATTGGTGACCGCGAAGAGTGTTCCGAAGGTGTTGCCGCTCATGGCTGGGATTATCCCTACAAAGCGGCGCCTCCTCAGCCGGTCGTGCTTTCGGGCGTGTTTTCCATGCGCTTGCTGAGCGCGCCCAATTGCAGCTCGATGGAAAA
>Ga0157369_10002543_pt1 | contig 21814 bp, 14 predicted proteins | sample C25metaG_FD_113461 | JGI IMG/M metagenome (GOLD analysis project Ga0157369, IMG submission 113461) | Corn rhizosphere microbial communities from Kellogg Biological Station, Michigan, USA - C2-5 metaG | ecosystem: Host-associated > Plants > Roots > Rhizosphere > Soil | place: USA: Michigan...
GTAAAACTCATCCCGCCGAGGTTGTAGGAATAGCGGATTTTGACCTCTTCTTTCGGGGCTGTCATCAGCTTAATTGTGGCATCAATTGCGTCGTCCATATAGAGCATCGGCATCGCTGTATCTTCCTTGATGAAACTCGTGTATTTTGCATTTTCGACAGCCTCGTAAAAAATCTCAACAGCGTAATCTGTCGTGCCTCCACCAGCTGGTGCTTTCCAGGAAATGAGACCGGGATAACGGATACTTCTGATGTCAACACCGTACTTTTCGAAGTAATATTCGCACCATTTTTCGCCAGCCATTTTGGAGATTCCGTAAACAGTTGTCGGATTAAGGACAACTTCCTGTCCAACATTCTCCTTCGGAATTCCTTTTCCGAATACAGCGATAGAACTAGGCCAGAATATCTTTTTAAGCGTTCCTTCTTTCGCCAGTTCGCAAAGGTGTATCAGAGGATCAAGGTTGAGTTTCCAGGCGAAAAGAGGCTGTTTTTCCGACGTTCCGGAAAGTAATGAAGCCAAATGATAAACAGTTGTGATGTTGTGTTCTTTGATTACTTCTGTAACAGCTTGGAAATTAGTCACATCAAGTCTTTCATAATAACCTGCTTCTGTGATTCCTTCTTTCCATTTGTCAAGTCCGGAAGCGATCACGTTGTCTTTTCCGTACATTTCGCATAATCTGAGGGTTAATTCGGTTCCAATCTGACCCAGCGCGCCAGTGATTAAGATTTTTTCTTGTGGTATTGTCATTTTTACTTTTATTGATTCGCAAATCTAATTAATTTAAATATTTGTCTGAAATTTTTTCAACTCTAAAGATTCGGATTGTATCAAGTATCAAAATAAAACAGGCGAAATAGTTTGTGACTTTGGGGTATTAGTTTAATTTTATATTTCAAAGCTTTACAATTTCAGTTCCAAATTATCAGCAAATCTTATGAAAACGAATTCCATAATTAATACCAATGAACTTTACCAAATCTCTAACGATCCAAATATTAGAATTTTTGATGTAAGGACTGGTCCGAATGCCAAAGAAGAGTATCAGAAAAAACATTTGAAAAATGCAGTTTTTGTAGATTTGAATAACGATCTGGCAGAAATTGATGATCCGAAAAATGGAGGAAGGCATCCGCTTCCAGCGTTTTCAAATTTCATTAAAACCTTAGGCAAATTAGGAATCGACAAAGATTCTCAAGTTGTTATTTATGATGATAAAAATGGTGCAAATGCGGGTGCAAGATTTTGGTGGATGATGAAAGCTGTCGGGCATAAGAATGTTCAGGTTCTGAATGGCGGACTTCAATCTGCCGAAAATCAAAGTTATCCGTTGAATTCTGGTGATGAAAATTATCCTGAGACTGAATATGTTTCTGAATTCATTGACTGGCAATTGCCGCAATTCTGGATTGATGATGTGAAAGCTGCAAGTGAAAATCCGGATTTCCTGATTGTAGATGTTCGTGAGTCGCAGCGTTATCAGGGAATTACAGAACCAATCGATCTGATTGCAGGACATATTCCGAATGCTGAAAATTTTCCTTTTTCTGATAACTTAGATGAAAACGGATTGTTCAGATCTCCCGAAATATTAAAAGAAAAATACACTGAGTTCTTCAAAAATAAAGATCCGAAACAAATCATTTTCCATTGTGGAAGTGGTGTTACAGCTTGTCATTCATTATTAGCGCTGGATCACGCAGGTTTTGAAATCCCGAATCTGTATGTCGGAAGCTGGAGCGAGTGGAGCAGAAACTTTTCGTAATTAAGAATTAAGAATTAAGAATTAAGAATTCGTTTATAATTCATAATTCATCATTATTTTAAAAGCTTGCGCGGATCTGCATACTTCCGATGTGAATCGTTCTTTCGCCGGAGTTTCTGCCTTCATAGTTCACGTTCAGCTGGATGAAGGAATTGATCGCCTGCTGAATAAACAATGACCAGACTTGATTTTTTCCGACTTTCAAACCTTCCAGCATCTGATTTCCGACGATACTGTAATTGTTGCCTGTGAAATCATTATTAATAAATGAAAAATTCGCTCTTATCGAGGTTTTCGTTTTCTCCCATTGTAAGGTTCCGGAAATCTCATAAGTTTTAAGTAATTCTTCACCGTCTGTTCTTTTCTTTTGACGAAGTGCACCGAAAAGCTCTGTCTGAAGAGTTTCTGTCAATTTATAAGTCGCTTTTGGTTTCGTTTCCCAGTTTTGAAGGAGGTAATTTCGGGAGTTGTAAACCTGCGAACTATTGGTCACATTTTGAATAGAATTTTCCCAATCTGTACGGAATGATTTTGTAAATGAATACCCAATATTCAGGAAGTGGGACTTTTGGCCGTGTGCTTCATTGCTGAAATTAGCATTTACCAGATTATCATTGTCTGTGTAACGGTAGCTGCCATTCCAACCCGATTTGTCGTTAGAATTAAATAATGCCGAAGCCAGAATATTCTGTGTTCTCAGCAATTGGTCGGTTTCTTTTTTGAACGGATTCCAAACCAGAACCTGATCATTTTTAAGATAAGAATTCTGCGAAAGCAATGACAAATTGAAATTCCAGCGTTTCAGAAATGAATTCTGAGAACTGATGATAACGGATGGATTTACGAATAGAGCCAACTGAAGTTTATTCTTGTTCGAAGCGAGATAGTTTACGCTGTTGGTGTAAACCCTGATGTATTGCGCCAGATCGGCATATTCCGCAGCTTCGAACTCGTCTAATTGTTGCACACCATCGTTGTTGTAATCAGTCCATTTGTAAACACCTTGTCCGTCTGTTACTTTGATATATTGAAATTCACGTTGCGCTTCCTGGCCATTTCCGAGTTCATAGAAAAACTGCAGTTTCATTCCGTTTTTGAAAAGCTGTTGATTATACAGAATATTGCCAACCACAAAATCCTGATTCTGATCATTTGCCAGACTTTGATTCTCATAAAAGAACTTTCTGTAGTGCACTAATGTTGATAATTGCGTGGTTTCGGTTTTAATGATCTGGCTTTCTGCCATTATCCCGAGAATGTTGTTCATCTTCTGCAGACGGTTGTCCTGTACGGAATCGTTGCTTCGGAAATAGACTTTCGTTAATAATTTGGTTCTTACCGAATCAGCGATTTTTTTCTGAATGAACAGTTCTTTCCAACTGTAACTTGTCACATCCAGATTTTGTGTTGCATTGTATTTTTTCTCATTGTGTTCCATAGATCCGCCCAGCATCCAGCTGCCTTTGTTGCCGGCCAATTCTGTGGAAACCGCGCCCCGGATGAAGTTGGTGTTAAGGTCTGTGGATTTGGTATCAAGGTAAGAAACTGCCGCAAGATTATTGAACTTTCCGATTTTCCAGATGGCATCAATATCATTCTTAATACCTTTGTAAGTGTCGGTTTCTTCGAGGTAATTTAGTTTATAATTGATTTTCGAAGTTTTATTAAAATCATTAAGGAAAGAGAAAATGAAACGGTTTTGTGTGATTTGACTGAATTCATTAGTCAAATTAAAGTCGCGCCAGAAATCAACATTATTAATACGATCCAGAATATGGAAATTCTTCTGAATGACCTGATATTCTACCATTGGTGTTCCTGTCCATGTGTTTTTCCGGAAAGTCTTGTTGGCGTAGATTCTTGCTGCATAACCTATGTTTTGGTCATTATCTTTGGAAGAAAAAGCGTTGAGGTCATAATTACTCAGGGAAACATCTGTTCCGATAATGCCTTCGTTCAGGGCATATTCTACATTTGCGGAGTAAACCTGAGATTTTTCCGGAGCCGGTAATTTCCGAACCGCAAGATAATCGCCCAATCCAGTTCCCATATATTGGAAAACTCTGCCATTATTGGTGGTCTGTTGAAGTTGATAATCGCCTTTTCCACTTCCGAAATAAGTGAATGAAACCTGATAAAGTGTCTGCGTCTGATCTGTAGAAAATTCATAATAAAAAGAATTGCCTGAGAATATTCTTTTATATAGGATCTTGTTGACATCATATTCTGTCTCGACACCTGACTGGGAATACATTAGATTTGGATCATTTCCGGCATTCACGAGTTGTTGCTGATCTTCCTCGCTAAGGTTTAAAGAAAGTGGTGCATTTTTATTATCATTTTCCATAAACCAACTGAATCCAGCCTTAAGTTTTTCACGCTGATGTTTTATGTTTCCTGTGATGAGAAATCTGGTGTAATTTCGATTCGTGTAATTATAAGATACGTTGATGAAGTTCTGTTTATAAATCGGCCGGAAACTGGTGAATGTAATTTCGCCTGTGTTATAATTAATGACATAATCCTGATTTTCTCCTCGTTTCATCAATATTCCGTCAATGAAAACCTGTTCTGATCCGGAAATTATAGTTATAAATAATTCCCCGTTTTTACCTGTCAATCTATAAGGACCTTGATTTCCCTCGATTCCCTGGAAACGCATCCGGAAAAATTCACTTCTCGCGACACCGCCGGAAACATCTACCGAGGTTTTGTTCCCGTTCTTTTCCCAGCTTGTAAGAAACTGTAATCCCATACTTCTTCTTTGATAGCGCCCAAAGTAAGTGGTTTCGTCGTTCAGATCCAGATGTCCGGCTCTTATGATGCTGTGATTTTTGATATTAAGCTGCAGGTATATTTTGTCAAATTCCTGCAATGTCTGCGTATATCCATCCGCCTGTACCGGAAGATTATGATCCGAAATCGATGCTAAAATCGAAACATCAGGACTCAGCTTCCCGGAGATCTGCATATCCATCGAACTCTGGACAGATGAACCCTGATTATTTCCAAAAGTGATTCCTCTGATAATAGACCCTTTGGAATTGAGTTCGCCGAGGATTCTTTTCTTGTCATTTTTTACGAGCACTTCTTCGTCATAAATCACTTTATTTTGTTTTCTGATGAAGTCGAGCGTGTCTTTGGTGAAAAAATCCTGATTAATTTTAGAAATGTAAATACTGTCCTTTTTAAGGGAGTCCTGAGGGATATTTGGATTCTTCCAACTGAATATCTGTGCATTAGTTGGGATTAATGCAAAAAACATAAATGTTAGCAGAAAAATTTTGTTTATCTTAGACACCCTTTAATTATGATAGGCAAATGTAGTTATAATAGGCTTCGGTACGAATTAACAATTATTTAAAACGGGAAAGAGGCATGTAAAATTGTAGTTAGATATAAAATTTTATATTTGCCGGACTAAAAAAAACAATAACAATTTTAAATTTTTATATTATGAAAAAATTCTATTCTTTATTAGCAGTAATTGCTTTAACTGCAACAGTCAATGCACAAACTACAGTGGTTTCCACAATTACGGGAATAAATAGTTCAGGAGTAGTTGCAACTACAAATAGCCCTGTTGATACAAATTTAACTTTTAAAGCAGATGTAGGTGCTTCATCAGCTAATGCTCCAGCTTATTTTAGTGTATCAGGCACTACGCCGGGACATTTGAGATTGTATTCTGTAAGAGCATCAGGAGAAGGTAACACTTTTACAGTTACACCTGCAGCTGGTTTTATCATTACTTCTGTAACTTTCACTGTTCTTACTGATAAACCTACTGTTACTTATAACGTTGCGGGTGGAACTACACAGACTGCAACTTTATCTGACGCAACATATACATTGGCTAATGCGACAGAAACTACTGGTGCTTTGACTTTTAAAAATGCACATACAGGCGGATCTACTAACTTACAGCTGCGTATCCCAACTATTACAGTTACTTATAAAGCTGCACCTACAATGGCTGTTGTAGACGCTACAAAAGGAAAAGCTAACTTGGTGAAAAATACCATCGTTTCTAATGATATTATCTTTGGAGCCTCTGCAAAAGTATCAGTTTATAACACTGCTGGTCAGCTTGTAAAAACTGCTGAGGTAGCTGAGAACTCTAAGTTGGATGTTTCTGCTTTACCAAAAGGAACTTATGTTGTAACAGGTCTTGTAAACGGACAGGCTGTTTCTCAAAAAGTGATCAAAAAATAATCTAAAGAACCTTTTTAGATAACGGACGCTGCCAATTTTGGCAGCGTTTTTTATTAAGTAAATATTACAGTAAATTAACTTAATTAGAACTGTATGTTATTGATTGTTATAGTTTTATTGATGTTCTGTAAATGTTATAAATGATAAATAGAAATAAATTTGCTGCAATAAAATCATTTATAAAAAAGTAATTATGAAAAAAATCTTTTCTTTATTAGCAGCAGTCGCTATGACTGCAACAATGACTTCACAAGTTTATTCCACAGGATTTGAATCCAGTGAAGGGTTTACTTCTAGTACAGTTTATAACAACTCAGATTTGCTAGTTAGTGGTCCTAGTGGAAAACAATGGAGCACGTTTTTTGGGACACCTTCTACAACTTCTGCTTTAATAGGCAATCAGTCTATGCAAATGAGATGGTATACAACGACTCCATCAAGCAAAGGTTATACAATGACAAACTTCGGAACAAGCGGAGTTGGTTCAGTTACATTCAATGCAGCAAATACTGCTGGAATTAACGTTATTGTATCTTACTCTCTGAATGGAACAACTTGGCTAAGCCCTCAGACTTTTACATTAACTGCAACCAGCACATCTTATACCTATAATGTCCCTTCATCTGCAACAGGAGCTCTCAGATTTAAGTTTGAATTAACTTATACAAGTGCTCCATCGGCTACTTCTAGACTTTATATTGATAATGTGAAATTCAATTCCCCTACAATGGCTGTTGTAGATGCAACAAAAGGAAAGGCTACCCTAGTGAAAAATACAATCGTTTCTAATGATGTTATCTTTGGTACTTCTGCAAAAGTATCAGTTTATAACATTGCTGGTCAAGTTGTAAAAACTGCTGAGGTTACAGAAAACTCCAAACTAGATGTTTCTGCTTTGCCAAAAGGAACTTATGTAGTAACAGGCCTTGTAAACGGACAATCTGTTTCTCAGAAAATCATTAAAAAATAATAATTTATACAAAACAAAACCTAATAACGCATCTGTAAAATGGTGCGTTATTTCTTTATGATTTAAAGTAGGCTTAACATACAGTCCTATTAATATCTTTATTTTTGTGGCAACAAAAGGGGGATATTTTACGATGTAAAAATGTTAATTTTAAGATATTATAATTTTCTATCATTGATTAAATCTAAACTTAGTACTGCGTAAATGTTAAAAAATAAACAAAATTTTGCGGAATACATTTTTTTATTAACTTAGCATCCCTTTAATAACATAACAAGAAACAATTTTTAAACTTTAATAAAATGAAAAAAATCTTTACTCTTTTAACTGTTGCAGCTACAATGCTTGTTACAGCTCAGAACACAATTCCGAACAACAGTTTTGAAAACTGGACAGACGGTAAACCAGATGGTTGGTTCATCCCTACTGGTGCAACTATGGTAAAATCTACAACAAAACACAGTGGTAGTTTTTCTGCAGGTCTTCCTTCTCCGGCAACTGGAAACAGAACTATGAGCCCAACTACAGATACTCCGGTAGTAGTAGGTACAACTTATGTTTTCGCAGGATGGTATTTAGACAACACTTCTACAGGAAGATTCAGATATTGGAACCAATTCAGAACAGCGACTGCAGATTTAGGCGCTAATAATGGTCAAGGAGCTGATTATTCTGTAGATTCTCCTGAATGGAAATTCTTCTCAGCTGAAGCTGTTGCGCCTGCTACTGCTACAGTTGCAAGACCAGGTCTTAGAGTTTACCCAGAAAATAATACTGGAGACGGAGTTATCTTATTTGATGATATCTTGTTTTACGTAAAAGGAACTATGGCTGTTTCTGACGTTGCAGGTTTTGACAAAGCTGTTCAATTCAATACAGTTGTGAAAGATCAGATTACTTTCAAGCTTCCTGCAAAAGCTACTGTAAACATTTATTCTGCTGAAGGTAGATTAGTATCTTCTAACAGAGTAGAAAACGGTGGATCTGTAAGTACTCAATCTTTGGTAAAAGGAACTTATATCGTAACTGTAGACAACGGTGCTAACAAAATCAGCAGAAAAGTTGTTAAAAACTAATTTAAGTTTTTCTTGAAATAATAAAGGCTTCCTATTTAGGAAGCCTTTTTATATAATTGTAATTTTCAAATCTCACTAAAAAACACCTCTTCGCAGATTATTAATCAATGCGCCAAGATTCAGAACCAAAGTATAACGGATTCTGTAACCATAATTTTTGAATCCAGGTTCAAAGCCTAAAGTAGAAGCCACAGGGAAATAAACTTCCAGAAAATCAGGAATTACTTTTACCTTGATCCCAGAATCCCAGATAAACTTTTCCGCTCTGTTTTTGTTCTTATAAATGCCGGCATCTGCATACAGATTGAACCATTTCCAAAGATGTGAGTCCACATTAAAACTGGTGATAAATTGATTAACTGAAGTGTTAAATAATGATTTGAAACCACCTTCTGCTAATATAAACTGTTGTGAAAGAATCCCTGAAGTAGCACTCTGTCCCAGCAAGCCATAAGAAAAAGAGTAGTTGGAAACACGTGATATTCCATAGTTGAACAAAGAATTCTTCGTGTCATTCTTCACAAAATAACCCGCAAACCAGCGGAAACTGATTTTCTTGTCTTTAGCAAACTCCCAACGGTAAAAAGCTTCTGCTGATATTTTCTGGAAATCTTCCATCCATTGCAGATTCGTGCTGATGTATTGCTCGTGGATCAGTCGGTTGTCGGAATAAGCATAGCCTACATTCCAAAGGTTATATTTGGAATATTCATTATTGAGAATCCTTAGCGGCGAGAGTTCTCTTTCGTAATAATTATAAGAAAAATACAGACTTCTGCCGATCGCGCTTCTCGGATTTTTGTTGAAGCTTAAAGAAGTTGATGCACCAAAACGTTTATAAGCCAAATCATTATCATAATGAAAATAGGAGCCCGAAACTCCAAAATTCCAGCTTCTGAAGAAACTATCCGGCGGTAAAATAGAATAACCTAAAGCAGCAGAACCCGTCAGTTTCCCAGTTCCCGAACTGTAATATGGCGTTGCAGAATAATCGAATTTCTGATCAAAAATCCCTTGATTCTTAAAATTCATCCCAAAAAGAACTTTGTCATAAGCATTGAAAGTAACTCTAGGTGTGATGAAGATCTCATTGTACTCAGGATTCTGAATGTCCTTAATCAATTTGAATCTAATCTTTTTCATGTTAGAAAAAATCCCTTTTGTGTACAGATAATTGTCTCTGAAATTGGTTTCCGGAAAAATGTAATCATCATTCAATACGATCTTGTCAACATTGGACGAACGCAGCGAGACTGTATCTTTTTTCTGATCATTTCCATCTTTCCAGTAAGTTGATTTATCAGTTGCTATGTTTTCTGTTTCTACCTTTAAAGGAATGGGCAGGCTGTTGTTTTTATGAATATTAACCACGTAATCCTGTTTCTGTTTTTGGAAATTTTTGAGGTTGAAATTGATTCTGTGCTTATCAGACATCATTTGTCTCAAGAAAATTGATTTTCCATTGTACTGGTTTTCAAGACCTTTCAGGAAATCATCACCAACCACTTTTCTTTTATAATTCTCAGAAAAATATTGTTTCAGGAAAGTGTCAAATGATTCCTTTCCCTGGTATTCCGAAATATAATTGAGAAGACTTCCCGTTTCAAACTGACTGATCGCAGTTGTATTGAAGTTGCTTAATTGATAGAAAGGCGTCTTAATCTGCTGATCCAGGTTCTGAGTGTAAATATAATGATATGCTAATCCGTAACGTTCTGTGAGTTTCAGTTTCGAAGCGTGAAAGATCTTCAAAGGTTTGATTCCGAAGATATTTGCATTGTCTGCGAGATTTCCGATCAATTTATGATCAGGATAGTTTTTTTTCAGATATTGAATTTCCAGGTAAGACTTCAAACCATTTTTCAACCAATGATCTTGAGTTTTATTACTGATGAAATACTCATCCATTACTTTTTTGGAAATAGTGCTGAAATAATCAAGATCCGTTTTTTCGTAATCCGTGAACATCTGAAATTTGAATTTCCAAAATTTGATGTCATCAATGCCGATAAACTCTTCTTTCTTCATAAATTTATCAGTAAGGAATAGCTTTTCTGGAAGATTTCCTGTACGTGACTTGATGAACTGCAAATTACTCGTGAGAACAGAATTTAATATCTGTCGCTGATATTCTGTAATTTGATATCCTAATTCAACCTTTACATTTTGTCCATCTATATTTAATGAAAACTCAGGATATATTTCTTTTGATATTTGAAATTCAGGATCGTTTAAAGATGTCCCTTCGAATTCCGAATCATTATTTTGATTAAGATTGGAATAAATTTTCCAGTTTTCTGGAATTTCAAAATTCACTTTCCAGAAAGAGCCTGCATTGGCTGTTTCTTCTGTGTCACGATAGAAAGAATTGCTTTGTTCTTCGTTCTCAAAGGTTTCAGGAACAAGGAAAAAATATTTCAGGAGAATATGATTTGTATTAATTCCGTAACCTGTAAAACGTGCATCAGGCAATTTAATTTGATATTTTAAATTAATAGTAATGCTTTCACCAGGCTTCAGAGCTTCAGAGAGTGGCAGGAAAATATTCTCTTGTTTTGTATTCAGTATTTCAGAAGTCGTATTATTATGAGAATACTGCAGGCTTCCTAATTTTCCCAATTGATCGTCTTTGGCGAAGTAAAGATCACTTTTTCGGTCTTCGATTTTACGTTTAAGAAGTGGCGTTTTTCTTTTCTGATAAGCCGAAACCCAATTCAGAAGCTTGATTTGATTGATTGATTTCTGATGCGGATTGTGATACACCAATATCTGTTCTACGGAAATTGATTTCTGATCATTATTAATTTTTACATTGAGCCGAATGCTGTCTTGCTGAGCGTTTGCGCAGAAATAAAATAGAAAAAATGCCAGACACAAAGAAAATCGCTTCATCAAAAATTAATCAGTATTTAAAACTAATCATTTTTTTTGATGAATACTAACTCGCGTTTGTTAAAATTTCTTTTTGCTGAAGAGTTTGCTACTATTATTGTCATTCTGAGGTTCTCGAAGAACAAATACAATTGTCAGTCTGAGGCTCTCGAAGACAAGCAAAAATTCAAAAGCTCTGCTTTTTCCAATTTTAATTAACTTTGATTAAAACATAATTATGAAAAGATACTACGTTTACATCTTGTTATGTACCGACAATACCTACTACACAGGCGTAACCAACGATTTGGAAACCCGTTTTCTCTATCATCAAAACGGACAAAACCGGAATTCTTACACTTATAATAAACGTCCGGTTGAGATTGTTTTCTACACCGAGTTCAATGACATCAATCAAGCGATTGCTTTTGAAAAGCAGTTGAAAGGTTGGAGCAGAGCGAAAAAGGAAGCTGTAATTAATGATGAATGGGAGAAGTTGCCTAATCTCGCAAAAAGAAAGTTTCCGAATCGGTAAATTTATTTGGAAAAAATCTGTCGATTTTTGAAGTATCTATTGGTCTTCGAGAGCCTCAGACTGACAAAATAAAACCCTTTTCAAAATTTTGAAAAGGGTTTTATTGTTTTTAATTCGTGATAATTATAAAGAATCCTGATAAGCCTTCCATCCTTCGTTTTTGTAACGCAGAGCTTCCTGTTCAGGCTCATCGGATTTGTAAATCCCACGTCCGACGATGATGAAATCTGTTCCGTAATTTTTGATCACATGTTCCGGAGAATTGTACTGCTGACCTTTGTCATCACCGGTTTCTCCAAGATTAACGCCAGGTGTGAACAATAAAAGCTGATCAGGAATTTCGTTCTGAGCTACGCAACCAATAATGTTTGGATGGTTTTCTATCACTTTCATTGCTTCTTCTCGGTAGTGAGAATCCGTCAAAGTACCTTGTGAAGACATTCCCAGAATTGCAACAACACCAACATTTATAAAGCAATCCAGACTTTTGCTGCCACCGATGACGTGTGAAGTTATGAGATCTGCCCAATTTGAAATCTTGTAGGTTCCGTAAGAAAATTGCAATTCCTGAGTGTTTCCTATATCAGCAAATTTGCGGTCTTCCATTAATAGGAAGTTATGTTTGGTTGCCAGATTTTTCAATGGAAGAATGGTTTCGTCTGCATCAAAATCATTCAGAATATCGATGTGCGTTTTCAAAGCAACAATGTGAGGGCCAACAAAATCAGCAAAGTCCAACAATTCTTTTGTGGTGATGAAATCTGCAGACGCGATGAGGTTCGACCTTTTTTCGATGGCGATTTCAAGAATTTTCTTGGCGAAAGAATGTTCTGCTGACTCCAGTTTTTGCTCGTAAGACAAACGTTTTTTCTCTTCGAAAACAACTTGGTTTCCATTAACAAAATCTTTGATTCTTGCAACTTCATCTTCATCGATATAATTGACTTCTCTCAAAATCTCCACAACTTCTGAAATATTGAAAAGTGAATGAACTTTGTAACCTTTTGCCTCCAATTTCTCTTTTCCGCCTTGTTGTCTGTCCAAAACTACAACGATGTCGGAAACTTTGATACCTTCGTTTTCTACTTCATCAATGGTTTCTACCAAAGATTTTCCGGATGTAATTACATCCTCTACCAAAAGACAGTTTTGACCTTTTTCGTAAATTCCTTCGATGAGTTTTTTTGTGCCGTAAGATTTTGCTTCTTTTCTTTTGATAATCAATGGAATATAACTTTCAAGTGACATTGCAGTTGCCATTGGAAGTGCTGCATAAGGAACGCCGCAAATGATGTCAAAGTTATCCAAAGGGAGCATTTCCAAAAGATAATTGGCGAGTTTTTTCAGGATTTTTGGATCAGAAGCGAGTGGACGAAGATCCACATAAAACGGACTTTCAATCCCGCTTTTCAGTGTGAAACGCCCAAATTTGATAATCCCGAGCTTGTAACACTCGAGGAAGAATTCTTTTTTACTTTCCATTTACTTTTCTTAGATTTCTACAAATTTAAGGCGAATTTTTCAGACTGAAAAAATCAACTAATGATATAATCTTCGACTCCGCTCACACTGACAATGTTTAACTTTTGAGTTATTATTAGAATGTCACATTGAGCACAGTCGAAGTGTCTTAGTTATTTATTCTCCTTCCACTTTGGATTCGCAGCAAAAATCTTTTCATTGATTTTACAACTTTCAGAATGTGCGCCTTTCAGAAAACCAATACTCATCAGGAATTCTCCAACGATTTCTCCACCTGTAAATTTGAAAGTTTTTTTAAACAATTTTACCCATTCTTCTTTGGTTTTCGGATGCTGATGTTCCAGCCATTTTTCAAAAGAAACAAATTCTTTTTTCAGTTCCAAAATGGTTTTCGCGTTTTCAATCGCAGCGTTTACTTTTAATTTATTTCTGATAATTCCAGGATCAGACAACAATCTTTCTCTATCTTTTTCTGTATAAGCCGCAATTTTCTCAATATTGAAATTACTGTAAGCTTTCCGGAAAGCATCTTCCTTTTTCAAAATCGTTTCCCAACTTAATCCGGCTTGGTTAATTTCCATTATTAATCTTCCAAAAAGTTCATCATCATTATGAATCGGAAAACCGTAATGATTGTCGTGGTAATTTTTATGCAATGCTTTTCTTTCTTCGGGTTGCATTGTTTCTATAGCTGCGCAGTATGACATTTTTAGTTGGTGTTAGAAGTTAGGTTTTGGTTATTAGATTTTTAAAATAAATTTTCAGTTTTTGTAAGGAATTTTTCCATCGCAACTTTGATATCGATGTTTATTCTGTCGGAAAGATTGATGATCCACCAAATTGATTCTGCAAGTTTATGTTCCAATTCTTCATCTGAATTGGCTTTGGACCATATTTTTTCGTGAGACATCGTGTTTCTGCCAACCAGCCCTGCATCGGACAAAAATCCCAACGCATCTTGCTCAATTGTCCAGACTTTTCCGTTTTGTTTCAGTTCCAGTTCGTGGTATAATTTTCTGATTTTAATTGAACGTACCATGATTTCGTCAAAATTTTCAACAGCCATTTTTATATTTATTTAAAACAAAAATACAAAGTAAATTGGTGTAAATAAGTTCCTTTTTATCAAAATCCTTATCTTCGTCAAAAGCTTTTTTAAAATGAACAAAACATTAACTTTTTCCTTTTTCCTTTTCTCTTTTGTCTTTTTCAATGCTCAAATCGAAGAAAAAAAACTAGACGAACTGATTCAGAATTCACTTAAAACCTTTGACGTTCCGGGAATGTCGGTCGGAATTGTGAAAGACGGAAAATTGGTTTATGCCAAAGGTTTCGGCGTTCGTTCTCTCAATAATAATCAGCCAATGGACGAGAATACTTTGGTGGGAATTGCTTCTAATAGTAAAGGTTTTACTTGTACAGCTTTGGCAATTTTAGCTGATGAAGGCAAAATAAATTGGGACGATAAAGTCAGCAAATACATTCCTGAGTTTCAAATGGCGGATCCATATGTTTCCAAAGAAGTGACAATAAAGGATTTGATAACGCACAGAGCTGGACTTGGTTTGGGACAAGGTGATTTGATGTTTTTTCCAGAAGGAGGAAATCTTACTGTTAATGATATTGTTCACAATGTTCGTTACTTGAAACCTGAAAATCCGTTCAGAACGACTTTGGATTATAACAATATAATGTTCATCGTTGCTGGTGAAGTGATTCACAGAGTTTCCGGTTTGCAATGGGCAGATTTCATCGAGCAAAGAATTATGAAACCTGTTGGAATGACGGCAAGTTTCGGAAGTTATAAAAAAGCGGTTGCTGCAAATTCTCAAAATATCGTCGATGCGCACGCTCCGGTTGACGGAAAAGCCATCGCCGTTCCGCACGATTGGAATGATACGGCAAACGCAGCTGGTGGGATTTTGAGTAATATTAAAGATATGACAACCTGGGCGGATTTCCTCTTAAATGGTTTCGTGACCAAAGATGGGAAACGTCTGGTTTCTGAGAAAAATGCACACGAACTTTGGAGTCTTCAGATTCCGGATAAAGTGGGGATCACTTCACCTTATGACACTCATTTTTACGGTTACGGTTTGGGTTGGTTCTTGAGCGATGTAAAAGGTCATTTGCAAGTCCAACATAGTGGCGGACTGATAGGAACTGTGACTCATTTTACATTAATACCAGATATGAAACTTGGAATCGTAGTTTTGACCAATCAACAATCCGGTGCCGCTTTTTCTACGATTACAAACTCTGTGAAAGATGCTTATCTTGGCGTGAAAGATCGTGATTGGCTGAAAACCTATGGTGACAGAAATAAGAAAAATGAAGAGTTTTATGCAAAACAGAAAAAAGAAGTTTTTGACAAAGCTTTAAAGTTCAGATCTGATTTGAAAGACGACCAATTCATTGGCTGGTACAAAGATGAGTGGTTCGGAATAGTTGAGGTTTCTAAAGTTGGAAAAGCGTACAGAATTATCAGCAAATCTTCTCCAAGACTGAAAGGCGATTTGATTCCATATTCTGAAAATTCTTTTGTAGTGAAATGGGATGATAGAAGTTATGATGCAGACATATTTTTCACTTTGAATTTTGATGAAAATGGAAAAGCCGTTTCTGCGAAGATGAAACCGATTTCTGATGTGACGGATTTCAGTTTTGATTTTGAGGATTTGGATTTGAGAAAGATTAATTAAAAATAATATTTCCTCCAAAAATAAAAGCCACTATCTTGAGTGGCTTTTATTTTTTATATCAAAAAATTACTTCTTAATAATTTTAAAACTTTTTATACTTCCATCATAAAAATAAATAGTAATTATATAAAGTCCATTTCTCAAGTAAGATAAGTTAATTTCTTTTGAGGATGGAAGATTTTTAATAAAGCTTCCAGACATATCTGTCAATGTAATCTGTTTAATATTTTTTATATTAGATATTTTTAGATTATCGCTGAAAGGATTTGGATAGGTGTAAGTATTATTTTTACTGGTATCTAGAACATTCATTGTTTCTGTAAATTCGTAAGCGCCAATATCAATATTATCTCCTTTTAGTCGTTGATTTCCGGCTATATCTTTATCGATAATAAGATCACCTCCGACTTCTATATAAAAATTGTTACTTCCAGCATTTATTAATGGACTATTTGTTGCAAGAGAATAATCATTGTTTGTAACGTCCTTGAACACAATTATTGATTGATCTGTACCGTCAAAATTACCATTGTTTATGTTATTAACGCTTTGTACAATACTATTTTGTTGAATATAAGGAGTGTCTTGAATTCCTCCAATTCCCTCATCAGTACTATTAGACCAGACAATACTATTTTTTAGTGTAAACAGTCCGAAAATTCCACCATGTCCGGATTGACCTAAATTTCCACTTACTGTACAATTTGTTAAAATAACATTTTGTGAATCATTGTTATCTTGAATACTAAACATTCCACCACCAAAACCATCAGCTATATTATCATTTAAAATGCTGTTTCTCAACATAACTGTTCCATAATTATTATTGATTCCGCTACCATTAGAATTTACATAATTTCCTCTTACCTTACTGTTTATTAATGATAAAGAACCGAAATTGCTATAAATTCCACCACCTGAATTATTACGTGCAGAATTACCAAATATGTCTGTATTTAATATCTCGATATTGCCAGTCGTATTATAAATTCCACCACCTCTGACTTCCATATTATAATTTTTACTAACAATACAGTTTTTAAATTTAATATTTCCATTATCAGCGTTGTAAATCCCTCCGCCTAAAGTTTGCGAAGAATTTTCAGATGTGTTAACATTTTCTAAGGTAAGAGAGCCATTAATATTATAGATTCCACCACCATAATTTCTATAAATACTTTTATTATCGACAGAGAGTGTAGAAAGACCATTTGAATTCCCTCTTGTAATTCTAAGTCCATCTAACGTTGTACTTGTGCCTACATTAATTATTATATGATAAGAATTTTCATAATTGTTGATAATGTTTAGAGTTTTGCCACTACCAGTTATAATATCATTATCATTAAAATCTCCACTAAGAATAGTAGGATTAGATATAATATCACGCTGTGAAGTTTCTGTTTCTACTCCAGAAAAACCACCATATAGAGAAACATCATTTTTCATTACAAAAGCGTTATCGCGATTGTTTGGACTAATAATATTAAGGTTATTTGCTGGCCGATTAGGTTTATAGGTTCCCGCAGATATCCAGATTTGAGTATTGGGAGATGCACTATTAATCATAGATTGGATATCACTAGAAGCATTTTCCCAGCTACTACCATCCTGTGTGCCAGAACCTACAGGTTTTACATAAAGAATTACAAAGGAATTGTTTTTTTTATGGTTAAGTGAAATTTTTAAAGAGTGTGTTTTTGCAAAACTAAAAACTATTATTAGTGTAAAAACAGAAGCTAAGAATTTTTTGTAATGATTGCTTGTCTTATTTATTAGAAAATATATATCTAAGTTTTTTTTAATTAAATCCTTCATTTTTACTAGTTTTTTGTCACTTAAAAGTTGTTTAATATAAATTTTGTTTTTTAATTTAATTCCTTGATTGGAATGAAAATGTCAATTAGAATGTCGTTGTGGTCTTGTATGATTTGTGTTTCCATTGTTTTTAAATTTTAATTACTTTAAAATTAAACTTTTACTCAACAAAAAACCCTTTTAGATTTGAAAGTCTAAAAATGTTTATCTTTATATTTTTTGAATTAAATCTCTTTAAACTGCAAGTTCTGTTCTTTCATTTGCTGGTCTGCCAAATCTTTGTAGTAACCGTTTGCCAGTTTTTCATAAATAGCTTCGAAAGCGGTCAAAGTTTCATTAATTTCAGCATCGGTATGAGAAGCCGTTGGAATTAATCTCAGCAAAATCATTCCTTTTGGAATCACCGGATAAGAAACTACGGATGTAAAAATACCATAATTCTCTCTCAAATCTTTCGCCAGATGCATCGCTTCTACAGGACCTCCCTGGATAAAAACCGGTGTTACACAAGTGTTTGTATCGCCAAGATTGTAACCGATTTTTTTAAGTCCGCCTTGTAGTTTTTCAACATTTTCCCAAAGTTTAGCTTTTATCTCTGGTCTTGTTCTCAAAAGTTCCAGTCTCTTCAAACCTCCGATTACCATTGGCATTGTCAAAGATTTAGCAAAGATCTGTGATCTAAGGTTGAATTTCAGATAACGGATAATTTCTTTGTTTCCTGCAAGGAACGCTCCGAAACCAGCCATAGATTTTGCGAAAGTAGAGAAGTAAACATCGATCTCATCCTGACAACCTTGTTCTTCTCCAGCTCCAGCTCCGGTTGCACCAAGTGTCCCGAATCCATGTGCATCATCCACCAAAATTCTGAAACCATATTTTTCTTTAAGTGCAATGATCTCTTTCAATTTCCCTTGCTGACCTCTCATTCCGAAAACACCTTCTGTGATCACCAAGATTCCGCCTCCGGTTTCTGCAGTTACTTTTTGAGCTCTTTGCAGGTTTTTTTCAAGACTTGCAATATCGTTGTGTCTGTAGGTGAAACGTTTTCCAGAGTGCAACCTTACGCCATCCACGATACAAGCGTGAGAATCTACGTCATAAACGATCACGTCATTTCTGGAAACCAAAGCATCGATGCAAGACACCATTCCCTGGTAACCGAAATTCAATAAGTAAGCGGATTCTTTCTGAACAAATTCTGCCAATTCTCTCTCTAACTGCAAATGCTGATCGGTCTCGCCAGACATTGCTCTTGCGCCCATTGGATAAAACATGCCGTATTCTGCAGCCGCTTTTGCATCCGCTTCCAAAACTTCCGGATGGTTGCAAAGTCCCAAATAATCGTTGGCACTCCAGAAAATCACTTCCTTTCCCTGAAATTTCATTCTCGGGCCAATCGGGCCTTCCAGTCTTGGGAAAATATAATAGCCTTCTGCATAATCTGCGAATTGTCCCAAAGGACCTGGATTCTGTTTTATTCTTTCAAAAATGTCCATTTTTCTAACTGATATTTTTTGATTTACTGAAAAAACCTTTTGTCTTTCCAAAAGGTTTATTAATATTTTGAATTATTATTTGATAATTTCTGTTTTGAAGATCTCATCGTAATTGTGGAAACAATTGTTGATGAAGCCTTGCTCTTCCATCCATTTGTCACTGTAAACTTTGGTAATGTAGCGTGATCCGTGATCAGGGAATATTAAGACAACCAAATCATCACTTTTAAATTCGTGAGAATTTGCATATTGGATTAATGCCTGAGTCACTGCGCCAGTTGTATAACCGCCCATTATCGCTTCTTTCAATGCAATTTCACGCGTTCTGTAAGCAGACATCTCGTCATTTACTCTTACATATTCATCAATCTTATCGAATAAAAGTGCGCCTGGAATTAAGTTTTTCCCAAGACCTTCGATCTGGTAAGGATGGATTTCTGTTTTATTGATTTTTCCTGTTTCGTGATAAGTTTTCAGGATAGATCCGTCTGCATCTACACCGATTACTTTGATGTCAGGATTTTGTTCTTTCAAATATTTTGCAGTTCCGGAAAGTGTACCGCCGGTTCCTGTACAAGCGAAAACGTGCGTGATTTTTCCATCAGTCTGACTCCAAAGTTCTGGTCCGGTTGTCTGGTAATGCGCATCAATATTCAATTCATTAAAATATTGATTGATGTAGACCGAATTAGGCGTTTCTTTTGCAATTCTTTTTGCAACTTCATAGTAAGATCTCGAATCGTCAGCCGGAACAGAAGCGGGACAAACATACACGGTTGCTCCTAAAGCTTTAAGATAGGCAATTTTTTCGGCTTTCGTTTTATCACTTACAGCAAGGATGCATTTGTAACCTTTTACGATACAAACCATCGCGATAGAAAATCCGGTATTTCCGGACGTGGTTTCAACTATAACAGAATCAGGTTTTATAAGGCCTTTTTTTTCTGCATTTTCTATGATGTGAAGGGCAATTCTGTCTTTTGTAGAATGGCCTGGATTATAAGACTCCAACTTAGCGTATACTGTCGCAGGAATGTCCTTGGTAACGTGATTCAATTTGACCAACGGTGTGTTGCCAATCAAACCAAGAATATTATCGTATACATTCGTCATTTTATATCATTTTTCTCTCAAAAACTGTCTGCAAAAATAAAAAAAAAATCGCAATGTTTTTAAGTTTTAAGACATTAATATGTTACATGACTGATACATTGTAAATTATTCCAACAATTTTCTGCATTTTATATGAATTGATAAAGTTTAATTTTTGTTAAAAACACTGATAACTAAATCAAAAATGTTAATTTCGCCGATATTTCTTTTTACAATATGAAGAACTGGACTTTTAAACAATGGAACACCATTCTCGGATGGGTCGTTTTTGCAATTGCATTCATTACTTATTTATCAACCATAGAACCTAATTTCAGTTTTTGGGATTGCGGGGAATATATTTCTTCAGCCGTAAAACTGGAGGTTACGCACGCTCCGGGAGCTGCACTTTTCCAATTGGTTGGAGCCGTGGTAGCCTTATTTGCTTTTGGTGACGGGCAGCATTATTCTTTGGTTATCAATGCAATGTCGGCTTTATGCAGTGCTTTTACCATTTTATTTTTGTTCTGGACGATCACACATCTTGTAAGACGATTATTAAATAAAGAATTCGAAAATATTACGATAGCAGAAGAGATTGCGACTTTGTTTTCCGGAGCTGTAGGTGCTTTGTGTTTCACATTTTCAGATTCATTTTGGTTTTCCGCAGTTGAAGGCGAAGTTTATGCGATGGCGAGTATGTTTATTGCGCTGATCGTTTGGCTGATTACAAAATGGGAAAACGAATATCTTGAAAAAGATAATGAGCGTTGGATCATTCTTTTGTTCTTTATTATAGGATTGTCAGTCGGTGTTCACATGATGTGTATGTTGGCTTTACCAGCTGTTTGTCTGATTTATTATACAAGAAATTATAAGTTTACCTGGAAGTCATTTTTGATTGCAAATGCAGTGACTTTATTAATATTAGTCATTGTTTTTAAAATTATTTTCCCGGTTATTATGACCTTATTCGGGAAATCTGAGGTGTTCTTTGTGAACGGATTAGGTTTACCTTTCCATTCGGGGACGGTTTTCGCATTTGTGATTTTGATTGTACTTTGTTATTTATTAATTACTTATACAAGAAAAACAGGAAAGTCACTTTATCAGACGATTGCTTTATCAATAGTTTATATGATGATTGGATTCTCTTGCTGGTTGGTAATTCCGATCCGGGCGATTGCAAATCCGCCAATGAACCTTAATGATCCTGACAACGCCTTAGGAATGCTGGATTATTATAACCGTGAACAATACGGTGACTGGCCAACTATCTACGGACAAAATTATACCGCTTATCTGGATCCAAACGGAATTCTGAAAAATGAAGACGGAAGTTATAAAACCGAAAAAACAGGAGATACTTATGAAAAAGACCCAGTAACGGGACGTTACCGTTTGGTAGGAGAAAAGTTCAACTATGTTTTCAATCCTGAACAGGTTAGTTTATTTCCAAGGATGTTCAGTGAGGACAAATCTGTAATGCCAAATTATATCTCAATGTATGGCGCTCCGGATTTCACTTTCAATTATGGAAACGAACAGGTTTCTGAAAGTCCGGAAGCTAAACAATTCTTTGACGAACTTCGTCAGAAATACGAGAACGGAACCATCAAAATGGATGACTATCTGAAGGCAAAACAATTCGGATTGATCAATGTTCAGCGTCCGACTTTGGCTCAGAATCTTGATTATTTTATCACATTCCAGAATTATTTTTACTTCGTCAGATATCTTCTTTGGAATTATTCCGGAAGACAAAATGATGTAGAAGGTCATATGGAAAA
>Ga0157369_10002544_pt1 | contig 21810 bp, 17 predicted proteins | sample C25metaG_FD_113461 | JGI IMG/M metagenome (GOLD analysis project Ga0157369, IMG submission 113461) | Corn rhizosphere microbial communities from Kellogg Biological Station, Michigan, USA - C2-5 metaG | ecosystem: Host-associated > Plants > Roots > Rhizosphere > Soil | place: USA: Michigan...
CCGGCCAGGATTATTGCCATGATTCGCCTCAACGAACTGCAGCTGCCGCTTGACCACACCCCCGCCGAATTGCGCCAGGCCATCCTCCAGCGCCTGAAGCTGAGCGACGCCGACCTGCTCGATTTCACCGTGTTCAAGCGCAGCTACGATGCGCGCAAGAAGAACAGCGTCATCCTGTTCATCTACATCATTGACCTGGAGGTGCGCGACGAGGCGGCGGTGCTGGCGCGCCTGGCCAATGACCTGCACGTGCGCCCGGCACCGGACACCGGCTACTACCCGGTCGGCCAGGCCCCGGCGAATCTGGCCGAGCGCCCGCTGGTGGTGGGCTTCGGTCCCTGCGGCCTGTTCGCCGCCCTGCTGCTCGCCCAGATGGGCTTCAAGCCCATCGTGCTGGAGCGCGGCAAGGAGGTGCGCAGCCGCACCAAGGACACCTGGGCGCTGTGGCGCAAGAAGGTGCTGAGCCCCGAATCCAACGTGCAATTCGGCGAAGGCGGAGCGGGCCTGTTTTCCGATGGCAAGCTCTACAGCCAGATCAAGGATCCGAAGTTCTACGCCCGCAAGGTGATGCACGAATTCGTCCGCGCCGGCGCGCCGGAAGAGATCCTCTACGTCAGCAAGCCGCACATCGGCACCTTCCGCCTGACCGGCGTGGTGGCGGCCATGCGCGAGGAAATCATCGCCCTCGGTGGCGAAGTCCGCTTCGAAACCAAGGTGACCGATCTGCTGATCAACGACGGTCAGCTCGAAGGCGTGGTGCTGGCCAATGGCGAGACCCTGCACAGCCGCCACGTGGTGCTTGCCCTGGGCCACAGCTCGCGCGACACCTTCCGTATGCTGCATCGCCAGGGCGTGTACATCGAAGCCAAGCCCTTCGCCGTCGGCTTCCGCATCGAACACCCCCAGGGCATGATCGACCAGGCCCGCCTGGGCAAGTACGCCGGTCACCCGGAACTGGGCGCCGCCGACTACAAGCTGGTGCATCACGCCAAGAACGGCCGCGCCGTCTACAGCTTCTGCATGTGCCCGGGCGGCACCGTGGTGGCGGCCACCTCCGAGCCGGGCCGCGTGGTCACCAATGGCATGAGCCAGTACTCGCGCAACGAACGCAACGCCAATTCCGGCATCGTGGTGGGCATCAATCCCGAGCAGGACTTCCCCGGTGATCCGCTGGCCGGCGTAGAACTGCAGGAACGCCTGGAATCGCACGCCTACGAACTGGGCGGCAGCGACTATTCGGCGCCTGGCCAACTGGTCGGCGACTTCATTCGCGGCGTGCCCTCCACCGCCTTTGGTGAAGTCGAGCCCTCCTACAAGCCCGGCGTGCGCCTGGGCGATCTGGCGCCGTCGCTGCCCGCCTACGCCATCGAGGCCATCCGCGAAGCCCTGCCCGCCTTCGGCAGGCAGATCCGCGGCTTCGACCGCCATGACGCCATCCTGACCGGGATCGAGACCCGCACCTCCTCGCCGGTGCGCATTACCCGCGACAACGACAGCCTGCAGAGTCTGAATCTGCGCGGCCTGTATCCGGCCGGGGAAGGCGCTGGCTACGCAGGCGGTATCCTGTCCGCCGGCGTGGACGGCATCAAGGTGGCCGAAGCCCTGGCCAAGGCGATGCTCGCGGAAGGCGACGCGCAGGCCGCACCGCTGGTTCGGGCCGCTGGCTGATGAAGCTCGACGACATCAGGAAGCTCCACCAGAAGAAGTACCGCGCCGAATTCGGTCACTTCCTGGTGGAGGGCGAGCACCTGGCGCTGGAACTGCAAAAGGCTGCGCTGGGGAATCCCCAGCTGCAGCGGGCCGAACTCTATGTGACGGGCGCCTACGAGCACTGGCAGAGTCCGTTCCGGACGCACCCGATCAGCGACCGGCAGATGGCGCAGCTTGCCGATACCAAGACCCCACAGGGTATCCTTGCGGTGGTGCCCATGCCCCGGGAGCCTGTGGCAGCAGCGGTCGAGGGCGAGCGCGCCGTCTATCTGCACGAGATCCAGGACCCGGGCAATCTGGGCACCATCCTGCGCACCCTGGCCTGGTTCGGAGGTTTTCGCTGCCTGCTCAGCCCGGGCAGCGTCGACCCCTACAATCCCAAGGTGGTCCGCGCCAGCATGGGCGCCATCTTCCACACCCCGCTGGAGCTGGACGTCGACCTCGACGGCCTGCAGGAGCGCTTCCCCCGCCTCGCCTGCCTCGACATGCAGGGCATGCCGGTGCAGTCCGCTGCTTTCGCAGCCTTCGACTGCTACCTGTTCGGCAACGAAGCCCGCGGCGTTCCCCGTGAGCACCTCGCGGCCCTGAACGCCCAGCCCTTCACCATCGCCGGCTCGGGCGCCATCGAGTCCCTGAATCTAGCGGCCACGGTGAACATGTGCGCCTATGAGTTGAGTCGGTAGCGATCAGCCACGAGTACCAGGCGCATTAGCGCCTGGACGGCAGAGGACGAGCCACCCGTCCCCTTGCTGAGGTGAACGCGGCGGGATGGCCATCCCGTCGGCAGTACCGGCCTCTCGACTCGGCGCCACCGGTTGTAAAGGGCAACAGGCCTCCGCGCAGACCGCTGTCCTGACCACCAGGGAACCGGCCTTCATACAGGCACTTTCCGGATAGCCACCCAGGACTGGTCTTGCGCCCTCCAGCCAGGCACAATCGAATAGTGATACGATGACAGACAAGAATTCATGATCTGTGGCTCTCGCCACCTGGCATTTCCGACAACGACAACAAAAGGATCCGAGCATGAAAAAATTGAAACTGGCGGTAGGCTTCCTCTGCCTGTTCAGTGGCTATGTCGCAGCAGCAACGAGTGATGAAAAGGACGTCGCCTCCGCCGTCGACCAGCTGACCCAGGCCATGTGGCACAAGGATATTGCGCAGCTCAAGGCGCTGACCGCGGACAACCTGACCTATGGACATTCGAGCGGCAACATCCAGGACAAGCAGGCGTTCATCGCCGACATCGAGACGGGCAAAAGCGCGTTCAACGAGCTGAAGATGCTCAACCAGAAGATCACCCTGTCCGGGGACGTCGCGCTGGTGCGTAACCACTTCTCCGCTCAGGCCGTTAACAGTGGCAAGGTCGTGCCGACCGAGATCGAGAACTTTCAGATCTGGCAGAAACAGAAAGGCCATTGGCTGTTGATCGGTCGCCAGGCATTCCGCTTCTGATCGACCAGGCGTCAGGCGTCAGGCGTCGTAGCGCCACGCTGACTGAACGTCGCCAGGCCTCGGCGGCGTTCCCGCCACATCACGAGCCGCGCGAATGCCAGCTGGATCGGCTCGACCTCGCACCTTGCGCCCTGCTCCCCGGCACACCCGTAAGGTGCGGTGGTGGGTCGACGACGGCATGGCGGAGATCTGAAAGGCTCCTCCGATAACGCGACAGGCTCTGGGTGTCGGCGCCATCGAGGGTGCATCCAGGGCGGCTTGGCGCTGAACGCAGGCCTGGACGACGTTTGAAAGCTGCCTTCCCCCTGCCGGCCCAGCAGCCGAAACGCCTGTCCTCCGACGAGAAGCATCCCGCGGCCCGCAGCGCGGGCACCTGCAAGAAATCCATACCTGACAGGTGCTCGCTGCTGACTGGAGGTCTACTGACGAAACCGTGCAGCCCCTTCGTCCCTCGGCTGACGGACAACCCGCCGCTCCTCTACCGACTCAACGAGGGATGCAGGTCCTTGACCGTTCTGACGCTCTCCAGCAGCGCTGCCAACTGCAGGATGGTGGCTTCGTCGTGCCAGGCCCCGACCACCTGGACATTGATTGGCAGACCTTCACTGCTGGTGCCAAAGCGCATCGACAGACCGGGGAGGCCCGCGACGTTCAGCGGTACGGTAGCGCCCTGGAGATAGGTCGCGTCGACCGTCTGACCGTCGATGATGAAGGTCTCGACACCGTGCGGGTGCGCGGGGATTGGCAGCACCTGGGTGATCAGGGCATCGTACTGGGCGAAGTATTCGGCGTAGCCATCGCGAATACGCTCGGCAGCCTGTTCGGCCTCGATGAAGTCGCTCATCGAGGTATCGGGTAGCGATAGCATCGTCTTGGCCATTTTGTAGAGTTCATCCTGGCCCCGTCCCGCCGTGGCCTGAGCGAAGGCCGGCTTCATTTCCATGACGTGCAGGCGGTTGAAGACATCCAAGGCAAAATCCTTTTCCAGCGCCGGAATGCCTACCGGCTCGACCGCGATACCCAGGCCGGCCAGCGCCTGGGCGGCAGCCTTGACGGTCGCCGCCACCTGGGGATCGACCGGCCCGAAGCCGGGGCCGACCATCCAGCCCACCCGCAGGGGACGCGTCAGTCTTTCGGAGAGCTTGCCGACTTCGCGAGCCGCGAGGGTGGAAAAGGCATCCTGCCCATCCGGACCCGCCAGCTGCGAGAACGCCAGGGCGATGTCCCGGACCGAGCGGGCCATGGGCCCGACGTGCCAGAAGCGCCGTGGCGCGCGCGGCCAGATACCGGTCATGGGCACCCGCCCATGGGTCGCCTTCATGGAGGTGATTCCGGTCTGGGCCGCGGGCCCTCTGACCGAGATGGCAAGATCGGTGCCCAGCCCCAGGGGCGACATGCCCGCGGCTATGGCGGCCGACTCGCCACCACTGGAGCCACCCGGCGTCCGCTGCAGATCCCAGGGATTGTTGGAGCGGCCGCTGAGCAGGTTGTCGCTCTCGATCCAGTAGGAGAATTCCGGGAGGTTGGTCTTTGCCAGCAGGATCGCGCCCGCCTGCTTCAGGCGCGTCACGCTGGTGGCATCCTGCTCAGGCGTGCGACCGCGGAAGATCGGTGAGCCTCGCTGCGTCATGACGCCGGCCGTGTCGATGGAGTCCTTGGCGGTGAAGGGTACTCCGTGCAGCGGCCCGAGCGCTTCTCCCGCCAGCACCGCTGCCTCGGCAGTCCTGGCGGCGTCGAGGGCGCCAGCGGCTACCGTCACGATGGCATTTACCCGACCGTCCACGGCTTCGATGCGGTCAAGGTGGGCTCGAACCACCTCCACCGGGGAAACCTCCTTGCTACGGATCAGGGCTGCAAGGGCTGTCGCGTCCTGGAAAATCAGTTCGTCACTCATGGTTCACCTCGTCGATATTGTCTTTGATTTGCCTAACTAACGTTAGGTAGTCATTGAGCTAGCTGGTATAGTTCCTTCTGTCAACACGGTTTTCTGGAGATATCGATGAGGGCTCAGGCGGGTAGTAACTCGAGCGAAAGGATCCTGGAGATCGCGACCAGGATCGCCCAGGCCCATGGCTACAGCGGCCTGAACATGCGCACGCTGGCGGAGCAGGTCGGGGTGAAGGCGGCCAGTCTCTATCACCATTTCGCCGGCAAGACCGAACTTGCCGCAGCGGTGGCCAGGCGCTATTGGGAGAATTCGGAAGCCTGCCTCGAAGAATTGATAGTGGCTTTTCCAGACCCGCAGGAGCGCCTTCGCCAGTATCCCCTAACCTTTCGCAGCTCCCTGGAAAGCGACAATCGCATCTGTCTGAGCAGCTTCATGGGCGCTGAGTACGACGACCTGCCCGTCCCGGTGATGCAAGAGGTGCAGCAATTCGCCGAGATCAATATCGACTGGCTGGCGCGGACCGTAGCCGAGGCAGGGATCTGCCCCGCCGCAGACGCCCGGGTGCGCGCCCAGGCTATCTACGCCGCCATCGCCGGCGCCCAGTTGCTGGCGCGAAGCCGCGCGGATCTGGCCCTGTTCGATCAGGCGATCAGCAGCTACCGGGCCGCAGGGCTGTTGCCATGAAGAATGGGCAGCCCGTGCCGAGCTGACCGCCCCGGCCCCTGGCGACCTGCCTGTGCATGGGCGGCCGCGCACCACGACCGGGGATCTCGCTCGCAAAGGTCCGGAGCTTATCGCTGGAATCAGGGGTCCATTTTCCTAGCCTCGCCTCCAGGAATGCACCCCATGATCACCCTCAACAGCTACACCACGGTCAAGCGCCGCGAACGCGTGCCCCAGGACCTGTTCGCCCATTATTGGCGTGACGTACACGGTCCCTTGTGCGCCCGCCTGCCGGGCCTCGACCACTATGTGCAGTACCATTTCGACCGAGAGCAGGACGCCCATCTGTGGCCGCTGGCCGAGGGCATCCGGGAAATTCCCGACTACGAACTGGATGGGATGGTCGAGATCGGCTTCGCTGACGAAGAGCGTCAACGTACCTTCCAGGCAGCCAGCCCCGTGCTGTTCAGCGACGAGCAGAACATGTTCGCCGAGACGCTTGCCTATGATCTGCCCCATGGCTCGCACGCCTTCAAGAACACGCTGGCGGACGAGCAGCACAACGGTCCCGACCAGCTGGATCGCCTGCAGCTCCATCTGCATCCCCACGACAGCCTCGAGGACCTGAACACTTATCTGCTAAGTCAGCTAGGCCCTTGGCTGGCCGCACAAGCGGCCGTCCTGAAGGTGCGCGTGCACCCTTGCGTGCCCTTCGTCAACGACGGTCAGCATCCGCCGTCGCCCGCCGTAGCGCACCGGGCCGATGCCATCCGCGCAGCGCTGTCGATGGTGGAGATCGTCTTCGCCTCGCCGCTGGAACGCCGGCGCTGGTTCGCCAGCGAGGCCTTCCGCAGCTGCCTGGCCGAACAGGCTAGGCATATCGCCTGTATCAAGGCCTTCGCCGTGTCCGGGGTATACACCTACGTCCATGCCGGCCAGCTCACCACCGCCGGCCTGCGCGGCAGTCGCGCAGCCGAATTGATCGAGCGCCTCGGGGCGGTCAACCAGACGCAAGACGAGGTCGTGCATCTGCTTCGCCACGGCGCGTTACCGGAAAACGATTCCGCCTCCTCGGTACCGACTCCACGCCAGGAATAAAGGCCCTCGGTCTTACTTCCGGCCGGCTCGGCTTTCCACCTCGTGCTCGACAGCGGCGCCGTGCCGGCCGCTAGGGCCGGACGAGGAGACCTTCGTCTCGCCGACGTCAGGCCAACGTCTGCCAGCCCGGCTGCTCGGACTGAGAGGCTAGCCATTGCATACAACAAAACGAAATGACATTCTAAAAAACCAGCTCATAGCTGGTTGTTACCCCGCAAACTAAAACGGCCGGCCTGCTGACGAGTTCTGCGCGCTGCCCGCCCTGTATGGGATGAGCGCCAGGGGGCAGCCGCTCCTGTCCTAAGCATCGCCGTGCTGGTTATCGCGGTGCCGCACTTGACCTGCCGGACCGGCCGCCGCCTGCCGAGTCAATCTGGAGACAGCCTTCTTGGCGAAACCTGCACAGCCCTCCCGTTGGCCCACCGCTGTACGGGCGCTCGCCCATCGTGACTTCCAGATCTATTTTGCCTGCCAGGGCGTATCGACTCTGGGCAAATGGGTGCAGCAGGTCGCGCTGTCGTGGATGGCCTATCACGTCACCGCTTCCGCCACCCTGCTCGGCGTGATCACCTTTCTCACGCTCGCCCCGCAATTGCTGGTAGGTCCGATCGCCGGCGCCTGGATCGACTGCCACGACAAACGCCGTCTCCTGATCGCTGCGCAGTCGCTGCTGGCCACCCAATCGCTGTTGCTCGCGCTCTTGAGCTGGCAGGGCTGGATCGACGCGCCGATTCTGATTGCCATGGCGCTGCTCCTCGGCTTGCTGAATGCCCTGGAAACGCCGCTCCGACAGGCACTCATCGGTAGCTTCGTGGCCGATGCCAGCGATTTGCCCAACGCCCTCGCGCTCAATGCCATGCTGATCAACGCCGCGCGTTTCATCGGCCCTCCATTGGCCGGCGCACTGATCGCCGCCAGTAGCGAATCACTCTGCTTCCTGATCACGGCGATTGCCTTCGCCACCTTGCTGCTGGGCCTGACCAAGGTCCAGGGCAACGCGACCACCAGAGCCAGCGGTTCGACCAGTCAGATGTTTCGTGAAGGCGTGGGCTACGTCTGGAGTACCTTCTCGGTCCGGCGCCTGATGCTGGGGGTGATCGCCGTCAACCTGCTGGCCTCCAACTACAGCGTCTTGCTGCCGGTACTGGCCAAGACGCTCTACCTTGGTGATGCTCGGATGCTGGGTTGGCTATGGGGGGCCGCCGGCGCCGGCGCCTTCGTGGCCACGATCATGCTCGCCCTGGTCGGCGCCCTGCACCGCCTGCGGCGCGTGATCTTCGTCGCCGAGTTGTGCTGCGCTCTGGCGCTTTGCCTGCTGGCGTTCAGGCTGCCGCTTCCCTTCGCGCTGTTGTTGCTGGCCCTGCTGGGCTTTGGCATCACTGCCAACAACGTAAGCACCAACATGCTGTTGCAGGGCGATGCCCCGGTCGCGCTGCGCGGCCGCGTGATCGCCCTGTACATCGCCATGCGCTTCGGCTTCGAGGCAGTGGGTGGCCTGCTCGCAGGCTTGCTGGCCAGCGCCATAGGCGCAACCCTCACGCTCGGAATAGCCGGTCTGCTGTTGCTGACGTTCCGCGCGGTGGAAAGCCAGCTCAATGCTGCAAAGGAATGAACTGTCGAGTCGAAGGTATGGCTTGCCCCGATCACTGCCCCCTGAACGTTGAAGCGCAGCGGCATGAAAGCAGTCGCATGCCAGAAAGACATCAGGATCCGCAGTACCCGCACCCTTTGATCACGGCAGCCATGACCATCGCCGCTCGCTACCTAAACAGTGCTCGCCGTCGAGCATGGTAATGCGACCCCTAACCTCAGCGGGCTCGGATACATTGCCGGCACAGCGTCCTAGTACCCTCAGCGTCCGCTGTAGCGACTGCCATCGAAACAGGTAGGATCCTCATCCAGGTACCGGCGCATCCGCCGCCAGAGGGTCGCCGTGCTGATGCCAAGCCGGGCCGCGGCCTGCTTGCGATTTCCCCCCACGGCGCTGAGGGCCGCATGCAGGATCGCGCGCTCATCGGGTAACGGCGACAACTCGGTCTGGGGCAGGTCACCGAGCAGTTCGTCGAGCAACTCGTCGGCGGGTAGGTCGCAGGAGAGCAAGACGCCCAGGCGCTCGACCAGATTGGCAAGCTGCCGCACGTTGCCTGGCCACGCATAGTCGGCGAGTCGAGTCAGCAGGGTCCGGGTGAGCGCTCGGGTCGCGGCGGAGGGATCCGCCAGGAGCCGATCCAGCAATTCGGGCAGATCGGCACGCCGCTCGCGCAACGGGGGCAGCGTCAGGCGCAGGACGCAGAGCCGGTAGTAGCAATCTTCGCGGAACAGGCCCTTGGCGACCTGCGCCAGCAAGGGCTTGTTGCTGGCCGTGATGATGCGGATGTCCACCGGCGTGACCTTGTCGTCACCGATGCGGACGACCTGGCGCTCCTGCAGGGTACGCAGCAGTTTGAGCTGGATATCCGCGGAGGTTTCGCTGACCTCGTCGAGGAACAGCGTGCCGGTATGGGCCAGCTCGAAGACGCCGATGCGGCCCTCGCTGGACGCCCCGGTGAAGGCGCCCCGGACGTAGCCGAACAGCTCGCTTTCCAGTACCCCGGGGGCGAAGGCAGCGCAATTGATGGCCACGAAGGGGCCATGGCGGCGCGCCGAGGCATTGTGGATGCTCTGGGCGAAGAGTTCCTTGCCGGTACCGGTCTCGCCTTCGATGATCAGGGTGCTGTCGGCGCTGGCGTAGGCCTGGGCCAGCCGCTTCGCCCGCTGCAGGGCGGGACTGCTGCCGACGATGTCGGCGAAGGTGCGTCGCGCCAGGTGCTGGCCGGCGAGCGCTCGCCGCATCTTGCGCTCGAGGGTCTTGATGTCCGTCTGCTTCTGCAGGGTGGCGACCGCACCGATAACCTGGCCATCCAGCTCGATGGGCGCGATGCTCAGCGTCAGGGAATAGCGGCCTACGTCCAGCAAAGCCCCGCGGACCGCCCTGCCCTGCTGCAAGGCCGGTTCGAAGTAGCGCCCGATGGGCAGGTCGAGGATGGGATCGCCACAGGCGAGATCGCCCATGTAGGACTGCGCGACCTGGTTCAGGCGTGTCACCCGGCCCGCGCCGTCGACGCTGAAGATGCCTTCGGACACGCAATTGAGGATCGCCTGGATCATCTCGTAGCGACGCTGCAGTTCCTGGCGCTGCCCACGGCGTTCGTCCTCGATCCGAAGCAGGTGGAGAGCTTCGTCGAGGGCCTCGGCGGCGGCGTCGCCATCGGTATCCGACATCACGAAATGCAGACCGCGGGTGGTGACGGCATCGGCGAAGGACAGCCCGCCGATGGTCACCTTGATGCCCTGGGCCTGTAGCTCGTCCAGGCGGGCGTCGATCTCCCGGCTGCTGGCGAGCGGGTCTATCACGCAGATGTGGGCATCGGGCATGAAGGCGTGGGATCTGGCGAGAATCCGCGCGTAGCCGTCCGAGGTGGCGAGAAAGGCGACGCGGGGCGAGATGCGCAATGCCTGGCGATAGGCATTGATGCAATCGAAGAAGGTGTGCCTGAGCTCCACCACCGGCACGCGGAAGTGCTCCCGCAGCCGGTGGGCCGTTTTGCCACGGCTGATCAGGACCACCGCGCCCTGGTCCAGCAGGTGCTGGGCGATACGCAGGGCGTCGCCCTGTACGGCTTCCACCACGGGCAGCACCAAACCGCGCCGGGCGAGCAGCGCTTCCATGGCCAGGGTAAGGGTACGCGAGGGTGCGATGACGGCGATCCGGCCGGACACGGGGGGACTTGGCTCGGCATTCATTGACGTTCTGCTTGTTTCAGGCCTTTCACCAGCTTGAAAGCTTTTGCACGCTTGCGCCATGACTTTCGCTTAGCAGCATTCGGCCAGGAAAGCGTCAGGACTAACCTATCCAATTGATCAGGATGAGTTTCTTCAACTCGACCTGACCCTGCTGGGGGATCTGGCACACGCCTTGCGCCGCTACTGGCAAACAACATCAAGAAGGTAGCTGGCAATGAAAATGGTCTTTATAGGCTTTGGCGAGGCCGCCTATCACCTGGCCCTCGGCCTGGGCGCCACGGAAGGATTGCAGCTGGGCGCGTACGACGCCTATCGCGACGACGCCAAGGCAGGTCCGCTGATCCGGCAGCGCGCTGCCCAGGCCGGGGTGGAACTGTTCGACAACCCGGAGCAGGCCTGCCAGGCAGCACGCTTCGTACTCTGCCTCACCAGCGCGAGCAGCGCCCTGGCCCTGGCTGAGCGCATCCTGCCGCTGCTGACGGCAGGCCAGGACTACCTGGACCTGAACTCCGCGGCGCCGGCAGTCAAGCAGCGCATCGAGCGCCTGCCACGGGCCGCCGGTGTGGGCTTTTGCGATTGCGCCGTGATGGGCACCGTGCCGGGCAACCATCACCGCGTCCCGATGCTGCTGGCCGGCAGCGCGGCGCCGGCCTTCGCTGCCGCCCTCACCCCTTACGGCATGCGCCTCACCGTACTGGACGCCGAGCCCGGCGCCGCCTCGGCCATCAAGATGCTCAAGAGCGTGGTGATGAAGGGGCTGCCGCAACTGTTCCTCGAATCCTTTCAGGCAGCCGAGCGCTTCGGAGTGCTCGACACCCTGGTCGCCTCCCTCGGCGAGTCCCTCGATGGCAAGACGGTGACGCAACTGGCCGACACCTTCACCGCCCGCACGCTCATCCACGCCAAGCGCCGCGCCGCCGAACTGGACGACGTCGTGGCGACCCTGCAGGCGGTGGGCGTCGAGGCCAGCATGTCCATCGCGACCCGCGATCAGCTGCTGAAACTGGCGCAGCAGGACTGGAACGCCGAACTCGGCCCCGGTGGCAGCGAGCTGGACTACCGCACCGCCATCGCCCATTTCACCCGCGCCCAACAGGAGTCGTCGCGATGAACACCGATCAGTACCTGCCGCTACCCGAACTCATTCCCGCCGCGCTGCTCGAGCGCTTCCGCGCCCTCAGCCCGGCACAGCTATGCGATGGCATGCAGAGCCTGGGCATTCCCCGCAGCGGCTGCATGGACGCCGAGCTGCTGCCATTGGACCCGGACAAGCTCCTGCTGGGCACTGCCTGCACCGTGGATACCGAGGATGGCGACAACTTTCCCATCCATGTCGCCATCTACCAAGGGCAACCGGGCTACGTGCTGGTGGTGGCCGGCAAGGCGAACCGGGAGCGTGCCTACCTCGGTGACCTGATGGCGGGGGCCGCCCAGGCCGTCGGCCTCGCCGGTCTGGTGGTCGACGGCTGCGTGCGCGACCGGCGTCCGCTGGCGGAGCTGGACATCCCGATCTACGCCAAGGGCTTCATGCAGCGCAGCCCGGCCAAGCATGGCCCCGGCCGGATCAACGTGCCGGTCCAGTGCGCGGGAGTCGAGGTCGCGCCGGGTGATCTGGTCTTCGGCGACTACGACGGCATCACCGTGGTGCCCCGCGCCCGCCTGCTGGAGGTGCTCGAAGCCGCGGAGCAGAAGGACGCCTACGAGGCGCAGCGCCGCACGGTCATCGCCGACTATGCCCGCTGTCGTGCCCAAGGTGAGCCCCTGCCGCCGCTGGCGCCAGACTGGGTGACCGAGCTCCTGGAAAAGCGCTGACCGCCGCCTCGGGAGCCCATCACCGGGGCTCCTCCCGTTCCACTCCTTTCGCGTCCCGATAACAATAAGACTGGGAGTTGCTCCGAATGCTGACCTTTCTCGGCTATGCGCTGATCATCGCCTTTCTGTTCCTGGTCATCCGGCAGAAGCTGTCACCCTTCACCGGCCTGATCGTGGTCTCCCTGGCCGCCGGTGCGCTGGCCTGCATCGCCAACGGCGTCCCCTTCGAATCCCTGGTCACCTGGATTCGCGAAGGCCTGTTCTATTCCACCAGCCCAAGCGGCAAGGTGGCGCTGGGCACGGTCAATCCCACGGTGATGATCCTCTTCGCCATCCTCTACTTCAGCCTGATGATGAACGTGGGGCTGTTCGATCCGCTGTGCACCTATCTCATCCGCAAGGCCAATGGCGATCCGCTGAAGATCATCCTGGTGACGGCCTTCACCTCCTCGGTGGTGACCCTGGACGGCGATGGCACCACCACCATCCTGATCATCACCAGCGCCTTCCTGCCGCTCTACAAGCAGATGGGGCTGAAGCTGTCGAACCTCGCCATGCTCATCATCCTGCCCTGCGGCCTGGGCAACTGCCTGCCCTGGGGCGGCCCGCTGGCACGCGCCGCCGCGGTACTGAACGTGGAGGTGAACACCCTCTTCGTGGCGATCCTGCCGATCCTGGGCGTGTCCTTCATCTATGTGTTCTGCATGGCCTACCTGATGGGGCGCAAGGAACGCGAGCGGCTCGGCTACATCCCCGGCGAACGCGCCATCGTGACGCCGCAGCAGATCGAGGAGATGGTCACCGTCATCCAGGAGAACGATCGGGAATTCAAGCGACCCCGCCTCTTCCTGTTCAACCTGGCGCTGACCGTGATCATGCTGGTCACGCTGCTGGCCGGTTGGGCCAGCGGCGCCATCGTTTTCATGCTGGGAACCGCCATCGCCCTGGCGGTGAACTACAGCGCCACCGAACAGCGCGAGCGCATCACGGCCAATGGCGGTGACGCCATCGCCGTCGCGTCCATCATCCTGGCGGCGGGCTGTTTCCTCGGCATCTTCAACGGCAGCGGCATGGCCGCCGCGGTGGCCACCAGCATCGCCGGGCTGATTCCCGAGTCCATGGGCAGCCACACGGCGCTGGCCTTCGCCTTCCTCGGCGCCATCGCCTGCTATGCGCTGCCGGTGGACGCCTACTACTTCGGCATCCTGCCGGTGGTGGCGCCCATCGCCTATCAGTTCGGCATCACCCCCACCGAGATCGGCGTGGCCTCCTTCATGGGGCAGGCTCTGCGTTATGCGAGTCCGACAGTCGCCTGGCTGTTCCTGCTGATGAATCGTACGGAAATGACCTTTGGCGAGTACCAGAAGGAATTCTTCAAGTGGTCGCTACCGATGTTCGGCCTGTTCATCGCCACCGCTATCGTGACGGGTGAACTGCCCATCGGCTGACTCCCTGGCGCCCCGGGCTTCAGCAGGCGGCCGTCATCTGGTGAGGCGAACTGCAAGGTCCCAGCGGGTGGTGTCGGGCCAGGCGCGGAAGCGCACCCCGTCGAGTGCCGAGTCAACCACCTCGGCATTCGGCCAGCCATGCGCGGTGGCGAGACATTCAGTCCTTCCGAGTTCCTTGTCGACCTCCCCTGGGCCAGCTTGGGCACTGACGTCCACGTTCTTCCCGCACACTTTTCCCTGTGGCCGGCGGTGTATCAGGGGCAGGCGCTGGGTGACATCCAGACGCGCCGCCGCGGTGCAACCCGGCTCCATCCTGGCGCAGCGCCTTCTGACCAGGCGGGCAAAGGTTCGCCCAAGCGTGAACCAATGCCACGGGTCTGGCCCGCGAGCGGAATCGAGGCATCGCCCCAGAGCCTCGCGCCGAAAGAACCTCCGAACCAATTTCAAATGGCATCGGCCTTGCAGCCACCTCGGGTATCCGGATCTCCCCGGCGATGGCACTGGCAGCACGCTTCGCCTCGGGAGACAGCCCAGACCTAAGAGGCAAAGGTTCGATGCAGATCCATACCGATGACAGCGCCCGCCTGGCCCTGGATGCCTTGCGCAACCTGGTCGCCCAGCAGAGCAGCGTACCCGACAAGCCCTTGCCGCCGGAGCGCGAGCTGGCCGGCGAATTCGGGGTCAGCCGCCGCTCCATCCGCCGCGCCCTGGCGGTGCTCGAAGCCGAGGGCCAGGTCTGGCGCCGCCAGGGCAAGGGCACCTACGTGGGCCCCACACCGCCCTGCGCGGCTCTCACCCTCACCCAGCTCTCCGCGCGCACCAACTTCAGCGAGGTGATGGAGGCGCGCCTGCACCTGGAGCCGAATCTCGCCGCCCTGGCCGCGCAGCGTGCCAGTGGCGAACAGCGCGCCCTGATCCGTCGCATGGCCGAACGCACCGCCTTCGAGCGCCTGGGCAGCAGCGAGGACGCCGACGCCATCGAGCTGTGGGACAGCGCCTTCCACCGCAGCATCGCCGAGGCCGCCGGCAATCGCCTGTTGCTGGACCTCTTCGAGATGCTCGACGCCATCCGCCTGGACCCGACCTGGCGCGACCTGCGCCACCGCGCCCGCAACGCCCAGCGCCTACTGGCCTATCACGATGACCACCAGGCCCTGGTGGAAGCCCTGGACGCCCGCGATCCGGTCCGCGCCGCGGCGGTGATGCGCGCCCATCTGCGCGCCCTGCAACTGGCCCTGGACAGCGTGCTGCAGCAGACCCTGGAGCAGGCCCTATGAGCGTCCCGGTGCTGGTGGTGGACGATCTGAGCGTGCGCTTTCCGGGCGCTCCGGCGGCCGTGGTGGAGGGCCTGAGCTTTACCGTCCAGCCGGGCCGCACCCTGGCCCTGGTGGGTGAATCCGGCTGTGGCAAGAGCGTGACCTCCATGGCCCTGATGGGGCTGCTGCCGGCAGGTGCTCAGGTCCGCGCCCGCCAGGCCAGCTTCATGGGTGAGGACCTACTGGGCATGCCCGAGGCACGCCGCAGCGACTTGCGTGGCGATCGCCTGGCCATGGTGTTCCAGGAACCCATGACCTCGCTGAATCCGGCCTTCACCGTCGGCGCACAGCTGATGGAGACGGTGCTGCGCCATAGAGGTGGCAGTCAATCGGCTGCCCGGCAGCGCGCCCTGGAGATGCTGGAGAAGGTGCGGGTGCCGGCGGCGGCGCAGCGGCTGGCGGCCTATCCCCACGAACTCTCCGGCGGCATGCGTCAGCGGGTGATGATCGCCATGGCGCTGGCCAACGATCCGGCGCTGATCATCGCCGATGAACCCACCACGGCGCTCGATGTGACCATTCAGGCGCAGATCCTCGAACTCATCGCCAGTCTGCAGGCCGAGACCGGCAGCGCCATGATCCTCATCACCCACGATCTCGGCGTGGTGGCCGAGGTCGCCGACGAGATGGCGGTGATGTACGCCGGCCGGGTGGTCGAGTCCGGTCCTGTCGCCCAGCTGTTCAACGATCCGCAGCACCCCTATACCCTCGGCCTGATGGGCTCCATGCCCTCGCTGGGGCCGCGCACGGGCCGGCTGGCGACCATCGCCGGCCGGGTGCCGACGCCCGCCGAGATGCCGGCCGGCTGCCGCTTCGCCAGCCGCTGCCCCTTCGTCCTCGACGCCTGTCGCCTGGCCCCGCCGCCCCTGCTGGAGCTCGCTCCGGGCCAGCAGGTGGCCTGCCTCCGCGCGCCCCTGGAACAGCACCTGGAGACCAGCGCATGAAAGCGGTCGAACGCCCCATTCTCGAAGCCATCGGCCTGACCAGGCACTTCGGCGGCCAGGCCGGTTTCCTGCAACGTCCGCGCCCACCGGTCCAGGCGGTCAGCGATGTGTCCTTCGCCGTGCGGCGCGGCGAGACCCTGGCGCTGGTGGGCGAGTCCGGCTCGGGCAAGTCGACACTCGGCCGCCTGCTGCTCAACCTGCTCGCCCCCACCGCCGGCGACGTCATCTACGAAGGCCGCAACCTGGGCAATCTCAGTCCGACGGCGCTGCGCCAGGTGCGCCAGGAGCTGCAGATCATCTTCCAGGATCCCTTCGCCTCGTTGAATCCGCGCATGAGCGTGGCCGATATCGTCGGCGAGCCCGTGTGGCTGCACAAGCCGCTGGATCGCGGTCAGCGCGCCGAGCGCGTGGCCGAGCTGCTGCGCACGGTGGGCCTGGCGCCGGAACTGGCCGGGCGCTATCCCCATGAATTCTCCGGCGGCCAGCGCCAGCGCATCGGCATCGCCCGTGCCCTGGCCGCCGAACCGCGCCTGCTGCTCGGCGATGAGCCGGTCTCGGCGCTGGACGTCTCGGTACAGGCGCAGGTGGTGAACCTCCTGGAAGACCTCAAGGCGCGCTTCGGCCTGACCCTGATCATCGTCGCCCATGGCCTGGGGGTGATCCGCCACATGAGCGACCGGGTGGCGGTGATGTACCTGGGCGAGATCGTCGAGCTGGCACCGGTGGAGGCGCTGTTCGAGACGCCCCTGCATCCCTATACCCAGGCGCTGCTGGCCGCGGTGCCGGTAAGCCATCCACGGGCGCGGCGACCGCGCACCCTGCTCGGCGGCGACCTGCCCAGCCCCACGGCGCCGCCCAGTGGCTGCCGCTTCCACACCCGCTGCCCCCACGCCCGGCCCCTCTGCCGCGAGGCCAAGCCAATGCTGGAACCCGCTGCCGGGGCAGGCCAGGTGGCCTGTCATTTCTGGCGCGAGATCGCGGGTGCGGGCGCCTCACCGCCGCCGCTGATCGCCACCAGCGCGGCCTTCACGCGCCGCCTGGCCCTGTTCAACCGTCATCAGTCCCTTCTGGAGTCCACCCCATGAAAGTCTCCGCCTGGCTCTGCGCCACCCTTCTGCTCCTGGCCAGCAGCTCCGCCCTGGCCGAGACCACCCTGCGCATCGGTATCCAGGACGATCCCGACGTGCTCGATCCGCACCGCTCGCGGACCTATTCCGGGCGGCTGGTCTACACCGCCCTGTGCGACAAGCTGGTGGATGTCTCGCCACAGCTGGAGCTGGTGCCCCAGCTGGCCACCGCCTGGCAGTGGGGCGACGACAACCGCAGCCTGACGCTGCACCTGCGTCCGGGCGTGACCTTCCATGACGGCGAGGCCTTCGACGCCGCCGCGGTGAAATTTAATCTGGACCGCGCCCGCAGCCTGCCCGACTCGCTGCGCAAGAGCGAACTGGCCTCGGTGGATACCGTGGAGGTGGTCGATCCCCAGACCGTGCGCATCCACCTCAAGCAACCCGATGCCACCCTGCTCGCCCAGCTCTCCGACCGTGCCGGCATGATGCTCGCGCCCAAGGCGTCCACGGGCGACGTGGGCAGCAAGCCGGTCTGCTCCGGCCCCTATCGTTTCGTGCAGCGGGTGCAGCAGGACCGCATCGTGCTGGAGCGTTTTCCGCAGTACTGGAACGCCAGCGCCTATCACTTCGACCGGCTGATCTTCCTGCCCATCCCCGACACCTCGGTACGCCTGGCCAACCTGCGCTCGGGCGACCTGGACATCGTCGAGCGGGTCGCGCCCACCGACGTCAAGGGCCTGCAGGGCCAGGCCGGTTTCACCCTCTACAACACCCCGGGCCTGGGTTACATGCAGCTCATGGTGAACATGGCCAACGGCGACCGGGCGAAGAATCCCTTCGCCGGGGACAAGCGCGTGCGTCAGGCCTTCGACCTGGCGCTGGATCGCGAGGCGCTCAATCAGGTGGTGTTCGAGGGGCTCTATGCGCCCAGCGTGCAGCCCTTCCCGCAGAGCAGCCCCTACTACGACAAGGCCTTCGCCGTGCCGGCCCGCGACGTGGCGCGCAGCCAGGCGCTGCTCAAGGCGGCCGGAGTCGCCCTGCCGGTCAAGGTCGAACTCAAGATCGCCAACAACCCCATCGCCCAGCAGGTGGGCCAGTTGATCCAGGCCATGGCCGCCGAGGCCGGCTTCGAGGTCAACCTGGTCGCCACCGAATACGCCACCCTGCTGGCGGAACAGCATGCCGGCAACTTCCAGCTCGGCCTGAGCGCCTGGTCCGGCCGCCCCGATCCGGATGGCAACGTGCATCAATTCGTCACCTGCAAGGGCAATCAGAACGACGGCCACTACTGCAACGCGGCGCTGGATCAACTGCTCGACCAGGCCCGCACCACCAACGACCAGGCACAGCGCCAGACGCTCTATGCCCAAGCCCTGACCCTGCTGCGCGAGGAGCTGCCGGTGTTCTATCTCTATTTCGATCCGCGCATCATCGCCACCCGCGCCGACCTCAAGGGCTTCATCCCCAACCCCGACGGCCTGATTCGCCTGGCCGGCGTCACCCGCGGACAATAGCCATGCTGCGCCTCTTCCTGCGTGGCCTGCTGAGTGCCCTGCCGACCCTCTTGCTGGTGTCGCTGTTCGTCTTCACCCTGCAGCAACTGCTGCCGGGCGATCCGGTGCTGGCCATGGCCGGCGAGGAGCGCGATCCCCAGGTGCTGGAATTCCTGCGCGAGAAATACCGGCTGAACGACCCCGTGCCGGTGCAGTACCTGCACTGGATGGGCGGGGTGCTGCAGGGTGACCTGGGGATCTCGCTGCGCACCGACCAGCCGGTGACGGCGCTGATCGCCGAAAAGCTGCCGGTGACCCTGGAGCTGTCGCTGCTGGCCATCGTCATCGCCCTGCTCATCGGTATCCCCACCGGCATCGTCGCCGCGGTACGCCGTGGCACAGCGGTCGACTACGGCGCCAACCTGGTGGCCCTGTCCGGCATCTCCATCCCGCACTTCTGGCTCGGCATCCTGCTGATCCTGCTGTTCGCGGTGAAGTTGCAGTGGCTGCCCGCCTCCGGCTTCGTGCCCTTCCACGAAGACCCGCTGCGTAACCTGCGCACCCTGGTCCTGCCAGCCTTCGTGCTTGGCGCCGGCCTCTCCGGCACCCTGATGCGCCATACCCGGGCAGCCATGCTGGAGGTACTGCGCGCCGACTACGTGCGCACCGCCCGGGCCAAGGGCCTGCGCGAGCGGGTGGTCATCCTGCGCCATGCCCTGCGCAACGCGCTGATGCCCATCGTCACCCTCACCACGCTGCTGTTCGGCGAACTGCTCGGCGGCGCGGTGCTCACCGAGCAGGTCTTCAGCATCCCCGGCTTCGGCAAGATGATCGTCGACGCCGTGTTCAACCGCGACTACGCGGTGGTCCAGGGGGTGGTGCTCTGCGTGGCGGTGGGCTTCGTGTTGCTCAACCTGTTGGCCGACCTGCTCTACCGCCTGATCAATCCGCGCCTGAGGCAAGCCGCATGAATGCCCTGACCCTGCCCCACCCGGCCACGCTGCGGCCCGCGCGCTCGCCCTTCTGGCGCAAGTTCAGCGCCAATCGCGGCGCTCTGCTCGGCGCTGCCCTGATCCTGACCTTCGCCCTGGCCGCCCTGCTGGCGCCCTGGCTGGCCCCCTTCGACCCGCTCAAGACCAGCTTCCTGGCGGTACGCAAGGCGCCCTCGGCGCTGAACTGGCTGGGTACCGACGAACTCGGGCGCGACCTGCTCTCGCGCCTGCTGTGGGGCGCGCGCAGCTCCCTGCTGGCCGGGGTGGTCTCGGTGGCCATCGCCCTGCTGGTGGGCGTTCCCCTGGGCCTGGTGGCCGGCTATTTCGGCGGCTGGCTGGACGCCCTGATCTCGCGCCTGGTGGAGGCGCTGCTGTCCTGTCCCTTCCTGGTCCTGGCCATCGCCCTGGGCGCCTTTCTCGGCCCGAGCCTGGGCAATGCCATGATCGCCATCGGGCTGTCCGCCATGCCGGTGTTCGCCCGGCTGACCCGTGGTCAGGTGCTCGCCATCCGTCACGAGGACTATCTGGAAGGGGCCCGCGCCATCGGCCTGCCGGATCGCTGGATTCTCTGGCGCTACGTCCTGCCCAACATCCTCTCGCCGCTGGTGGTCCAGGCCACCCTGACCATCGCCGCCGCCATCCTCGCCGAGGCCAGCCTGTCGTTTCTCGGCCTCGGCCAGCAACCGCCGATGCCCTCCTGGGGTTCCATCCTCAACACCGCCAAGAACTTCATGGAGCAGGCGCCCTGGATGTCCATTGCCCCGGGCGTCTGCATCTACCTCACCGTTCTCGGCTTCAATCTGCTGGGCGACGGCCTGCGCGACGCCCTCGATCCTCGTCACCAATGAGACCCTTCGCCATGCCCAATCTGGACTATCACAACCCCTATTCCTCGGCTCGCTCACCGGTCATGGGCCGCAACCTGGTGGCCTGCTCACAGCCGCTGGCCGCCCAGGCCGGGGTGGAGATGCTGCGCCGCGGCGGCAACGCGGTGGACGCCGCGGTAGCCGCCGCCATGGTGCTCACCGTGGTGGAACCCACCGGCTGCGGCATCGGCAGTGACGCCTTCGCCATCGTCTGGGATGGCGAGAAGGTGCAGGGCCTCAACGCCTCCGGTCGCGCGCCGCGGGGCTGGACCCCGGAATTCTTCGCCGGCCAGAGCGCCATGCCGGCCCGCGGCTGGGGCGCGGTCACGGTGCCCGGCGCCGTCTCCGCCTGGGTCGCCCTGGCCAAGCGTTACGGCAAGCTGCCGCTGACCACCCTCGCCGGCCCGGCGATCCACTATGCCCGCGACGGTTTCCTGCTCACCCCGGTGATCGCCGAACTCTGGCGGCGCGGCGCCGAGCAGCTCAAGGACCAACCCGGTTTCGCCGCCTGCTTCCTGGCCAACGGCATTCCCCGCGCCGGGACCCTGGTGCGTCTGCCCGATCATGCGCGGACCCTGGAGGCGATCGCCGAAAGCGAAGGCGCCGCCTTCTACCAGGGCGAACTGGCCCAGGCCATGGCCCGTCATGCCCGCGAACACGGCGCTGTGCTGGACGAGGAAGACCTGCGTGCCCACCGGGCCGACTGGATCGATACCCTTTCGGTGCCCTTCGCCGGCGCCGTGGTGCACGAGTTGCCGCCCAATGGCCAGGGCATCGCCACCCTCGCCGGCCTGGGTATCCTGGAGGCCGCCGGCATCGGTGCGGATCCCGTGGACAGCCCCGCCACCCTGCACAGATCCATCGAGGCCATGAAGCTGGGGCTGGCCGATCTCTACCAGCACGTCACCGACTCCGCGCACATGCGCATCCAGGCCGAGCACCTGCTGGACCCGGCCTACCTGCGCGAACGCGCCGGGTTGCTCGGGCCACGCGCCGGCGACCCCGGCTATGGCGCCCCGCGCCCCGGCGGCACCGTCTGCCTGTCGGCGGCCGACGACAGCGGCATGATGATTTCCTTCATCCAGTCCAACTACATGGGCTTCGGTTCGGGCGTGGTGGTGCCGGGCACCGGCATCAGCCTGCAGAGTCGCGGCGCCGGCTTCACCCTGGCGCCGGATCACGTCAACAGCGTGGCGCCAGGCAAGCGGCCCTTCCACTCCATCATCCCCGGCTTCGCCATGAATGCCGACGGCACCCCGCTGATGGCCTTCG
>Ga0157369_10002545_pt1 | contig 21809 bp, 21 predicted proteins | sample C25metaG_FD_113461 | JGI IMG/M metagenome (GOLD analysis project Ga0157369, IMG submission 113461) | Corn rhizosphere microbial communities from Kellogg Biological Station, Michigan, USA - C2-5 metaG | ecosystem: Host-associated > Plants > Roots > Rhizosphere > Soil | place: USA: Michigan...
CAACAGCCCCGCGCCGGCGACCGAAAGCCGCTCCAACAAGGCACCGGCGGTATCGCGCGGGCGGATCTCCTCGGTCAGCACGCCGAGCACCGGCCCGGTATCGAGGCCGGCTTCGAGGACGAAGGTCGTCGCACCGGTGATGTCGTCGCCGTGCAGGATTGCATGCTGGACAGGAGCGGCGCCGCGCCAGGCCGGTAGCAACGAGAAGTGCAGATTTATCCAGCCCTGTTTAGGAATTTCAAGCGCGGACGGCGGAACGAGCGCGCCGTACGCAACGACCGCGACGACGTCCGGCTCGAGGTCGCGCAGCCGCTGCTGGAACTCGGCATCCGAAGGCCGGATCGGCTTGAGTACTTCGATGCCCGCCTGGCTGGCCGTGCTCGCGATGGGGCTGGCGGTCTCCCGCCGGCCGCGGCCGGCGGCGGCGTCCGGTCTCGTAACGACCGCAACGACGTCGTGCGGAGAGGCACGCAACGCCTCGAAGGAAGGCAGCGCAACTGCCGGGGTGCCGGCGAAGACGATGCGCACCCTAGAGCGCGCGGCCGTTGGTGTTGTGCGGCGAAACCTTCACCCGCAACGGATCGCCGGCCCATTCCGACTCGCGGACGGCGCGCATCGCGAGCTTGCGCTGCTCGGGATCAAGCCGGTCGATGAACAAGACGCCGTCGAGATGGTCAGTCTCGTGCTGCACGCAACGGGCGAGCAGTTCGCTGCCCTCGATGATGATCGGGTCGCCGTATTCGTTGAAGCCCTTCGCCACGGCGTGCATCGCACGCTTGCACGGAAACGCCAGGCCGGGGAAGGAAAGGCAGCCCTCGTCGCCGTCCTGCTGCTCGTCGGATAGGTCGAGCACAGGATTGATGAGATGACCGACGACACCGTCGATGTCGTAAGTGAACACGCGGAGGCCGACGCCGATTTGCGGGGCCGCCAGCCCGACGCCGGGAGCGTCTTGCATCGTGTCGACAAGGTCGCGGACGAGCACCCGAAGCTCTTTGTCGAACGTCGTGACCGGCTCAGCGGGTGTGCGCAGCACCGGATCGCCGAAAAGGCGGATCGGCTGGATTGCCATGTAATCTCCCGCGGCGTCGGTGCGCCGATACGTCTGTGACCGGACCGGTCAAGTCTACGGACTTCTTCAGATCCCAGGTTTCTGGCATGTTGATCTCGGGCCGGGCGAATTCGTTAGCGGCTCAGCCGATATCGGCCGGGTCTACGCGCACCCGCACAGGTGGCAACTTGCGAGCGCTGCGGATCGCGCTGGCCTCATGTAGCGCCCGCGCGACATCGGCGGCGATCGTGCGGGGCCCGCGAACCAACGCCCGGACCGCTTCGTCGGCGAGGCCGAGCGGGACCGGTCCGAGCACCGTTGCCTCCGCGGGGAGCCTTACGGCATCGAGGAATTCGCCCACCGTGACGCCATCGCCGACGAGTTCGGCGAACACGGCCGCCGGCGGAAAGCCGAGAGTGCGGCGGTCGGCGAGCTCCCGTTCGGCGTGACCGGCGGGATCCCAGCGGACCAACGCCTGCACCGGGCGAAGCGAGGCCTCGGCGAGCACGACAACCTGGCCGCCGGAGGCCTGTGGCCGCACGAGGGCGGCGGCGTTGAGCCAGCGCCGCAACGCCTCCTCCCCGGCCCGCAGGTCGGCGCGGTTGAGCATCGCCCAGCCGTCGAGCAGCAAGGCGGCGCCGTACCCGCCGTCAGCTACCGGCTCGGCACCCGGGGTTGCGATCACCAGCGAGGGGCCAGGTGGCACGGTGTCGAGCACGTAGCCCTGAGCCGACGTTCGCACCGGCACCCCGGGGAACGCGCGGCCGAGCTCCTCCGCCGTCCGGCGCGCCCCCACAATCACCGCCCGGAATCGGCTCGCTCCGCATTCGGGACAACGCCAGGCGGTCGCGAGCCGGCCACACCACCGGCAGGACGGCGGACGCCCGGCGTCTCGTGCCGCCAGCGGACCGGCACAGTGCGGACAGCGCAACGGCGTCCGGCAGCTGGCGCACGAGAGCGCGGGCAGGTACCCGCGACGCGGAACCTGCACCAGCACCGGTGTGCCCCGCTCGAGCGCGTCGTGCGCGGCCTGCCAGGCGAGTGTCGGCAGCCGGCTCGCCGCGGACGGTTCCCGTGCCGCTGCCGGGTCGTCGCCAGTAACCACACGCGGCGCGGTCGCGCGCACCCGCGCGCGATCGGGCGTGACTGCCTTCGCCCAGCGCGTCGACACCAGCCGCGCCCCCTCGGCGGTGACCGCGTGGCCGCCGACGACCGCCGCAGCGCCGATCAGCTGCGCGCGCAGCAAAATCACCTCACGCGCGTGCGGGTAGGGCGCCCGCGGTTCGGCGTGCAGGTCGTCGCCGTCGTCCCAGATGAGCACGAGCCCGAGGTTGTGAACCGGCGCGAAGGCGGCTGCTCGGGTGCCGATCACCACGTCGACGTCGCCGCGGCTGACCGCGAGGAACCGCCGGTACCGCTCGGCCGGCCCGAGATCGGCAGTGAGGACGACGTGCGCGCCCGGGCCAAGCCGTTCGCCCACTTCGGCGTCGACCCGGGCAACGTCTCGGCCGTCAGGAAGGACGACGAGCGCACCTCGGCCGCTCGCTCGAGTCGCCGCGACGAGGTCTGCGATCTCGCCTGCCCAGGTGCCTCCTGGCAGGGCTGTCCATACTGCGTGGGGCGACTCGCCGGCCCGCAACGCCTCGAGAAGAGGACGGCCGGCCCGGTAGCGGCTCCAGGTGGTCGGCCGTTGGGCTGCCTGTCGGGGCGAGCGCTCCGGTCGCGCGGCCGCTTCGGCGCGCGCGTGCCGCGGCGGGATCGCGAGCCGCAGTACGTCGGCCAGCGTGCCCGCCCACCGGTCGGCGACGGCCCGCGCGAGGGCCAGCACATCCGGCGTGAGCACTACCTCCGGTGATACCGACCGCTCGACAAAAGCCAGCCGCCCCTCATGATCGGACGCCTGCAACCGGTCGAGCACGAACCCGTCGACCAATTGGCCGGCGAAGCGCACCCGCACCCGGCTGCCCGGCAGCGCATCCGCCGCAAGCCCTTCGGGCACCAGGTAGTCGAACGCGCGGTCGAGATGCGGCAGCGAGACGTCGACGGCGATCCGGGCGATCGGGTCGACCTCGGCCGCGACCTTGGGGGCAACCTTGGGGGCAACCTTGGATGACTTCGGCCCCGCATTTCCGCCTGCTCGCCGGGTCGGCGGTCGCGGAACGGCGAACGGCAGCACATCGCCGTCCGTGTTATCCGTGACCGAACTCATGGGCGAGTAGTACCAGACCGGCCGGACGCCGGGCGGGCGGAACCGCCGACAGCTGTGGAAAAACTAGCCGCGTCGCGTGAAACCGGAGCGGCAGACGACTCAGACCTCAGCGACCGGCAGCCGACCGCAGCGCCTCGGCGCGGTCGATCGACTCCCAGGTGAAGTCGAGCTCAGGCCGGCCGAAGTGGCCGTAGGCGGCGGTCTGCTGGTAGATCGGGCGCAGCAGGTCGAGGTCGCGGATGATCGCACCGGGCCGCAGATCGAAGACCTGGATCACGGCCTCCTGGATCTTCTCGTCGGCGACGACGCCAGTGCCGAACGTCTCGACGAACAGGCCGACCGGGTGGGCCTTGCCGATCGCGTACGCAACCTGCACCTCGCAGCGGGTGGCGAGGCCCGCGGCGACGACGTTCTTGGCGACCCAGCGCATGGCGTAGGCGGCCGAGCGGTCGACCTTTGACGGGTCCTTCCCGGAGAACGCGCCGCCGCCGTGGCGGGCCATGCCGCCGTACGTGTCGACGATGATCTTGCGACCGGTGAGGCCGGCGTCGCCCATGGGCCCGCCGATCTCGAAGCGCCCGGTCGGGTTGACCAGCAACCGGTAACCGGCGGAGTCGATGCCGAGCTCGGCGATCTCGGGAGCGACGACGTATTCAGCGATGTCGGGCGCGAGCAGGGTGTCGATGTCGATGTCGGCCGCGTGCTGGCTCGAGACGACGACGGTGTCGAGCCGGGCCGGCTTGTCGCCGTCGTACTCGATCGTGACCTGCGTCTTGCCGTCGGGCCGCAGGTAGGGCACCACGCCGTCCTTGCGCACCTTCGAGAGCCGGGCGGCGAGCCGGTGAGCCAGTGCGATCGGCAGCGGCATCAGCTCGGGCGTTTCGTCGCACGCGTAGCCGAACATCAGCCCCTGGTCGCCCGCACCTTGCTTGTCGAGCTCGTCGACTCCTTCGCCGTGCCGGCGCTCGTAGCCTTCGTCGACGCCTTGCGCGATGTCGGGCGACTGCGAACCGATCGACACCGAGACGCCGCACGACGCGCCGTCGAAGCCCTTCTTGGACGAGTCGTAGCCGATGCCGAGGATCACATCGCGCACGATCGCGGGGATGTCGGCGTATGCCTCGGTCGTCACCTCACCGGCGACGTGCACCTGGCCGGTGGTGATCAAGGTCTCGACGGCGACCCGGCTCTTGGGGTCGTCCTTGACCAGCGCGTCGAGAATCGCATCGCTGATCTGGTCGGCGATCTTGTCGGGGTGACCCTCGGTGACAGACTCGGACGTGAACAAGCGGCGGGACAACGGCGCTCCCTGCAGAAGTCGGATGCGGGCTTCGCCGACGCCGGCGGCCACGATTCGTTGCAGAGTCTAGCCCGCGTCACCCAACCGGACGACGACCAGATCCCACAGCGCGTCGGCCAACGATTCCTTAGGCCCGCGAGTGATCTCGACCGCACTGCCGTCGGCACCGAGAACCGTCGCTGCGTTATCCGCCACCTCGAAGCCCAGCCCGTGGCCGACCTCGTTGACCACGAGCAGATCGGCGCCTTTGGCGGCCAGCTTCGCGTGCCCGTTCGCCAGGACGTCGTCGGTTTCGGCCGCGAACCCGACCAGCACCTGACTCGCGCGGCGGGTACGGCCCAATTCGGCCAGCACGTCGGGGTTCTCGACCAACTCGACCGCCTGTGGCACACCCGCTGATTTTTTGATCTTGGACGACGACGAAGCTGCCGGCCTGAAATCAGCGACCGCTGCTGCCATCACCACGACATCGGCATCGCCCGCCGCCTCGAGCACCGCAGCGCGGAGCTCTTCCGCGGTGCCCACCTTGACGACCTTCGCGCCGGCCGGATCGGGAAGGAAAACGTTCGCCGCGACGAGGGTGACCTCGGCACCGCGCGCGAGGGCGGTGGTCGCGAGCGCATAGCCCTGGCGCCCGGACGACCGATTGCCCAAGAACCGCACGGGGTCGAGCGGTTCGCGGGTGCCGCCGGCGGAGACCACCACCCGTCGTCCGCTCAAATCCGCGGTAAGACCGTCGAGCCCGCGGGCCAGAATTCGCTGCGCCAGAGCGAAAATCTCAGTTGGCTCGGGCAGCCGGCCAGGGCCCGAATCGGCGCCGGTCAACCGGCCGACGGCGGGGTCGAGAACGAATGCACCGCGCTCGCGCAGGGTGGCAACGTTGGCCTCCGTCGCGGGGTGTTGCCACATCTCGGTGTGCATGGCGGGCGCGAAGACGACTGAGCAATGAGCGGTGAGCAGCACATTCGTGAGTAGGTCGTCGGCCATGCCGTGCGCTGCTTTGGCGAGCAGGTCGGCGGTGGCCGGAGCGACGACGACGAGGTCAGCTTGCTGCCCGAGCCGGACGTGCGGCACTTCGTGCGCGGCTGACCAGACGTCGGTCCGCACGGGCTTGCCCGACAGCGCAGCCCATGTCGTCTCTCCGACGAAATGCAAGGCAGCGGACGTCGGCACGACCGTGACGTCGTGACCGGACTCGGTGAACAGCCGGAGCAGCTCGCAGGCCTTGTAGGCGGCGATGCCGCCGGACACGCCCAGGACGATGCGGCTCATGGGCGGCTCACTGCATGCGCCTGGTGTTACTGCTCGATCGGCTCGGAGGTCAGCAGCTTCTCGTTAATCTCGCGCAACGCGACTGAAAGCGGCTTCTCGTGCGGGTGGGTCTCAACGAGGGGGCCGACGTACTCGAGCAGGCCCTCGCCGAGCTGCGAGTAGTAGGCGTTGATCTGCCGCGCGCGCTTGGCCGAGTAGATGACCAGGGCGTACTTCGAGTCGGCGATCTCGAGCAGGTCGTCGATGGGCGGGTTGGTGATGCCCTCGGGGCTGGCGACGATGCCGGACACGTGGTGCCCTTCGGTTCGGGGTCTCAGGTTTGGCCGCTTACTCCTGCAGCCGCAGCAAGGCTATCAGTTCGTTGCACGCCTGCTCGACGGACTCGTTGATCACCACGGCGTCGAATTCGTCCTCGGCCGCGAGTTCGATGCGGGCTCGATCGAGGCGGGCGCGAGCGACGTCCGCCACCTCGGTGCCCCGATGGGTGAGCCGGCGCACGAGTTCGTCCCAGGACGGCGGGGCGAGGAACACGCAGTATGCCTCCGGCATCGTCGCCCGCACCTGCCGGGCACCCTGCAGGTCGATCTCGAGCAGCGCAGGCACTCCGGCCGCGAGCTTCGCTTCGACCGGACGCCGGGGCGTGCCGTACCGCGCGGCGCCGTACGTGGCGTGCTCGAGCAGTTCGCCCGCCGCCACCATGCGGTCGAACTCGGCCTCGTCGACGAAGTGATAGCTGACGTCCTCGATCTCGCCGGGCCGTGGCTTGCGAGTGGTGACCGACACCGACACCCACAGGTTTCGTACGCGACGCGCGAGCGCGCTCACTACCGTGCCCTTGCCGACCCCTGAAGGGCCGGAGAGCACGGTCAGACGAGCGGGTTGCGCGGGCAAGCGATCGTCAGGAACGTCCGCCCCCGAACTCCGAGACGAGCGCGGCGCGCTGCTTGGCGCCGAGGCCGCGCACTCGCCGGGTCGAGGCGATGCCGAGCCGCTCCATGATTTGGGCCGCCCGCACCTTGCCCACGCCTGGCAACGATTCGAGCAGCGCCGTCACGCGCATCTTGCCGACGACGTCGTCCTTGTCACCGAGCTCGAGCACTGCGCCGAGCGACTCGCCAGAGTGCTTCAGCCGTGCCTTGATCTCGGCCCGCCGCTGCCGCGCCGCCGCGGCCTTGGCCAAGGCCTCAGCACGCTGCTCGGACGTGAGCGGCGGGAGTGCCACGAAGTCACCTCGAACGAAAGGCCGTGGCGCCGGGACGAAGCCCTGCGCCGGGTTGGAACCACGTGTTGGCGGTTCGCAACCTAGCGACATAAGCCCAGGTCAGGCAACGTGGTGGAGGTCTCGCCGGAGGCCCGGCCGCAGCCGAAGGGGTTACTTGGACCCGTGCTGTTCGTGGAGGGCACGCGTAGGAGAGCGGGAACGAGCATCGTCCGCGTCGGACCCAGATGCGCCTCTTGTGGACCATCGCGGTTGTCCCCACGCTGCTGAGGTCCACAAGAATGGCGAAACGCTTCGCGGAGCGCTGCACGTGACGAGCGTTCCTACAGACGGCACTTCTTCGCGAGCGACCTCGTGCAAGGTGACTCCCTGGCGGATTCCTCAGCTGGCGGTCGTAGCGATTCGGCGAGCAGATACTTCGGCGTTGAGCTTCGTCACGATGTCGTGGACGCGCTGGACACCCCAGCGTGTCGTCCAGAGCGTGAGCGCTGCGATGTTGACCAGTTGCCCGTTGGCGGTCTTGACGACGACGTGCCGGCGATCTGCGAAGAAAGTCAACGGCATGCTGCCCGGCAACTCATCCCCGAACATCACCCCAGCGATGTCATCCCAGGCGAGCGGATGTCGGGTAGCACGTTGACGATGTCAAGCCCGGACGGAGTCGCGACGAGCCGACAGTCGCTTACCCAGCGCAGAAGAACTAAGAAGGCGAGCGTCAAGATGCAGTAGACCACGGTGAACGCGACGTAGCTGCCGTGAGCAATCGCCTGTTCCACCCCGAAGGCTGCTATGCCGACCAGCAGAAGCGCGAAGAAGGCACTCGCGGCGCGAGCTAGCTCGGCGGGGCGGCTGCGGTAGACCGGCGTGTCGTGGAGCATCCCACGTGCGGCGATCAAACCGGGGTGATTCGATCAACCACGCCGACGCTCACTCTTGGGGTGATCGGCGGCTCCTGGCGGTGATCACAGCTCGGCGGCCGCTGACGGCGACGACCACGCCTACCAGCAGCAGGGCCACGACGCCGTCCAGCCAGAAGTGGTTTGCCGTGGCGACAACGGCATAGCTGGTCAGCAACGGGTGCGCGATGGCAAGCCAGCGCCAGCGCGAGCGGGTCAACGTGATCACCGCGGCTGCGACGATGACCGCCCAGCCCACGTGGATCGACGGCATGCTCGAGAGCTGGTCGACGAGCCCTGGCCCAAGGTTTTGGTAGGCCGACTGGTGATACACCGCCGCAGTGTCGACGAATCCCAGGTGCGGCAGAAGCCTCGGCGGCGCGACCGAGATGAACTGCAGCACCAGCGAGACGCCGGTGAACGCCACGACGATGTTGCGCCACCGGCGATAGTGCTCGCGGTGCTTGAAGAACAGCCACGGCAGCAGCACAAGCATGCTGCCGATATGTGCCGCCAAGTAGAAAACATTGAGCGCTTGCACGGCGACTGGGTGGCCGAGAACCCCGGCCTGCACAGATATCTCGCTCGGCAGATGAAGTGTGCGTTCGAAATTCCAGATCCAACGGCCTCTGGTGAAGGCGCCATTTTCGTCCATGAGCGACATCGTGCTGGCGAGTTTCCAGAGCACGAACAGCCCGGCCAGCAGTGCGGCCTCCCGGGCGGCGACGACGAACCCGGTCGCCTTCGCAGCGCCCGTCGTCCGCTCGCCGCCTCCTTCTCGAAGGAGCGAGTCGAGGGCGGTACCGCACGCCAGGCAGGCGTCGGCTTCCATCGGATTGGCCGCGCGGCACATGACGCAGGTCCAGCGCCGCGCGTCGTCCGCGGTGATCTCGGACGGCGTCGGCACGCCGGTCTGCTGCTGCAACGTCACGTCCGTGACATCGGAGCACGTGCGCGCCCGCTGTAGCCGACCGGGCCGACGGGTGGGGCGTCTAGCGCGGGTTCGCCTTGGTATCGGCGGCGCGGTGGTGGGTGTCGTCGATCGCCAGCTCACCCGGTTGCCGATGTGCGCCGTGCGCCAGCCCGACGGCGTCCGAGAATCGTTCGAAACCGCGGACGGCGAGTGCTTGCTGCAACTCGCGGAGTACCCGCACCGGCGCGCTCGGGTCGTGGAACGTCTCGGTGCCGACCGACACCGCCGAGGCGCCGGCCAGCACGAACTGCAGCGCATCGAGGCCGGTACGAATGCCGCCCATTCCGAGGATCGGCACTTCGGGCAGCGCCGCGTGCACCTGCCACACGCAACGCAGCGCGATCGGCCGGATCGCCGGGCCCGACACTCCCCCGGTGACCCCGGCGAGCACCGGCCGCAGCGTGTCGGTGTCGATGACGATCCCGAGGAGGGTGTTGGTCAGCGACAACCCATCGGCACCGGCGTCGACACACGCCCGCGCAATCGCAACGATGTCAGTGACATCAGGAGAAAGTTTCGCGAACACCGGCACTTCTGCTCGCGTAGAACGACGAACAGCCTGGACGACGTCGGCAGCTGCGCGTGCATCGCAGGCGAAAAACTGGCCACGGTCTTCGACGTTCGGGCAGGAAATGTTGACCTCGATCATCGAGGCGCCACCGGCATCGCGAAGGCGCGTCGCCAGCTTGCCGTACTCCTCGACGGTGCTGCCCGCAATGGAAACCACGGCGCGCGCGCCATTGTCGACCAGCCAGGGCAGATCTTTCTCTAGAAACGCTTCAATGCCGGGCCCTTGTAGGCCAATGGAATTCAGCATGCCGCTGGGGGTTTCGGCCATCCGCGGCGTCGCCCGGCCCGACCTCGGGCGCAACATGATCGATTTGGTGACGATGCCGCCGAGCGCACCGACGTCGAAGAACTGGCCGAGTTCTTGCCCTGCAGCGGCGCAGCCGGAGGCCGTGAGTACCGGGTTGGGCAACTCGAAACGGCCGAGCGCGGTTGACATGTCGACGTCAGCGGTTGCCGCCTGCTTCGGCGAACCGCTGCGCACGGTCAGGGTGGTGCTCATCGGCCTGCCTCCGCTGCCGCTACTTTGCGCCGCTTCGTCGCCGTGGTGGCCTTCGTGGGCTGCACCGGCTCTGGCGCGCCGACCACATCGGCTGGGATCGTACCGATGTCGTCGAAGCGCACCCGGTCGCCGTGGAAGACCGGGCCGTCGACGCACGAGCGCACCATCTGCGTCTCGCCGTCGTCTCCGATGACGGGCAGCACGCAGGTCATGCAGACGCCGACACCGCACGCCATCAATTCTTCGACCGCAATCTGGCACGGAATTCCTGCGGCGTCGGCAATTCTGCTGACTGCTCTTAGCATCGCCATTGGTCCGCACGCATAGACGACGTCCGCCTTGGTCACGGCCAGCACTTCCGGCAGCGCGTCGGAAACGCGGCCCCGCAGCCCGACCGAACCGTCGTCCGTCGTCACGCTCAACGTCGCCGAGATGCGCTTCGCGTCGAGCGCACCGAACAGCCGCTCTTCGCGGGCCGCGCCGATCACGAAGTCGACCCGGCAGCCGCGGGCCCGCAATGCATCGGCGAGCGGGAACAGCGGGGCGGTGCCGTACCCGCCGCCGACCAGGACGCAGGTCGCGGGTTCGCGCGGCAGCGAGAACGGCTTGCCGAGCGGCCCGACGATGTCGATCGGCTCGTGCGGTTGCCGGTCGGCGAGCCACCTCGTGCCCCGGCCCTCGATCGAGAAGACGAACTCGACGGTTCCGCCGTATACGCCGCGTTCGCGGATCTGGTAGATGGAGAACGGACGTCGCATGAGCATGCTGGTGTCGGGCCCACCGACCGCGATGGTGACGAACTGGCCGGGCTTGGCGACCTCCGCGACGCCGGGCGCCACGACGGTCATGGCGTTGTAGGCGCCGATGCGCCGCAGCGACAACACCTCACCCTTCACCTGCGCGGGCATGGCGCCTCCTTCACGTCGCGTTCCGGCTTGCCCGGAGGATCAGGGCGTGCTCCTGAAGCGATCGCACGCCGATGTCACCCCGCAACAATGCCTCGATGCCCTGCACGCATGCAGCGAGGCCCTGCACCGTCGTCATGCACGGAACGCCGCGCATCACCGCCGCGGTGCGGATCTCGTATCCGTCGACCCGCGGCCCGACACCCCACGGCGTGTTGACGATGAGGTCGACCTCGCCGTCGATGATGCGTTGCACGATCGTCGGCTCGCCGTCCGGCCCGGTGCCGTCGCTGTGTTTGCGGACGACGGAGGCGACCACTCCGTTGCGGCGAAGTACCTGGGCCGTGCCCTCGGTGGCGAGGATCTCGAAGCCGAGGTCGGCCAGCCGTTTGACCGGGAAGATGATGGCTCGCTTGTCGCGGTTGGCCACCGAGACGAACGCTTTTCCCTTGGTGGGCAGCGAACCGTAGGCGGCCGACTGCGACTTCGCGAATGCGGTACCGAAGCCGGCGTCGATACCCATGACCTCGCCGGTCGACTTCATCTCCGGCCCGAGCACGGTGTCGACGCCGTGGAAGCGGCCGAACGGGAGAACCGCCTCCTTGACCGCGATCGACGCCTCGGGCGGCAGGTCGGCGCCGTCGCCGGCTGGAGGTAGCAGGCCTTCGGCTCGCAGCTGGGCAATCGTGGTGCCGGTCATGATGCGCGCTGCCGCCTTGGCAACCTGGACGTCGGTTGCCTTGGAAACAAAGGGAACCGTGCGGCTTGCCCGCGGATTGGCCTCGAGCACGTACAGGATGTCGGAGGCGAGCGCGTACTGCACGTTGAGCAGGCCCTTGACGCCGACGCCCTTCGCGATGGCGAGCGTCGATTCCCTGATGCGGCGGATTTCGGCACTGCCAAGGGTGATCGGCGGAAGGACACACGCAGAGTCGCCGGAGTGGATGCCCGCTTCCTCGATGTGTTCCATGATGCCGGCGAGATAGAGGTCGTCGCCGTCGAAGAGCGCGTCGACGTCGATCTCGACGGCGTCGTCGAGGAACCGGTCGACAAGCACCGGGTGCTCGGGGCTCGCTTGCGTCGCGCGGCTGATGTAGCTCTCGAGCATGTCGTCGCCGTACACGATTTCCATACCGCGGCCGCCGAGCACGTAACTCGGGCGCACGAGCACCGGGAAGCCGATCTCGTCGGCGATCTGCTTCGCCTCGTCGTACGACGTCGCGGTGCCGTGTTTCGGCGCAGGGAGGTTGGCTTCGGCCAGCACCCGGCCGAACGCGCCTCGCTCTTCGGCAAGGTGGATCGCCTCAGGCGTGGTGCCGACGATCGGCACACCGGCGTCCTTCAACGCTTGGGCTAGGCGCAGAGGGGTCTGACCGCCGAGCTGCACGATGACACCGGCAACCGGCCCGGCGGCTTGCTCGGCGTGCACCACTTCGAGGACGTCTTCGAGGGTGAGCGGCTCGAAGTACAGCCGGTCGCTGGTGTCGTAGTCGGTCGACACCGTCTCGGGGTTGCAGTTGACCATGACCGTCTCGAAACCGGCCTCGCGCAAGGCAAAACTCGCGTGCACGCAGGAGTAGTCGAACTCGACGCCTTGGCCGATGCGGTTCGGACCCGAGCCGAGAATCAGCACCGCAGGCTTCTCGCGCGGCCCGACCTCGGTCTCTTCGTCGTAACTCGAGTAGTGATAGGGCGTCTTGGCGGCGAACTCGGCCGCGCAGGTGTCGACCGTCTTGTAGACGGGCCGCACGTTCAACGCATGCCGAAGCTCGCGCACGACGGTCTCATCGAGGCCACGGATCTTGGCGATCTGCGTGTCTGAGAAGCCGTGCCGCTTGGCCCGCCTGAGTACATCGACGTCGAGGTTCTTGGCCGCCGCAACCTGGCCGGCGATTTCATCGAGCAGGAACAGCTGGTCGAGGAACCAAGGGTCGATCCTGGTGGCTTCGTGGATCTCTTCGATCGTTGCGCCGGCGCGGATCGCCTGCTGCACCGTGACCAGCCGGCCGTCGTGCGGTCGCTTGCTCTTTTCCAGCAGCGCTTGCTTGTCGCCGATTTCGCCGTGCCAGCGCAGCGACGATTCGGCCTGTTCGAGCGACCGCAGCGCCTTTTGCAAAGCCTCGGTGAAGTTGCGGCCGATCGCCATGGCTTCGCCGACGCTCTTCATCGTCGTGGTCAGCGTGTCGTCGGCGCCGGGGAACTTCTCGAACGCGAACCTCGGCGCCTTCACGACGACGTAGTCGATGCTCGGCTCGAAGCTGGCCGGCGTCTCCTTGGTGATGTCGTTCGGGATTTCGTCGAGCGTGTAGCCGAGCGCGAGCTTCGCCGCAATCTTGGCGATCGGGAAGCCCGTCGCCTTGCTCGCCAGTGCCGACGACCGCGACACCCGCGGGTTCATCTCGATGACGATGATGCGGCCGTTGTCGGGATGAACCGCGAACTGGATGTTGCAGCCACCCGTGTCGACGCCGACCGCGCGGATCACGGCGATCGAGAGGTCGCGAAGCCGTTGGTACTCGCGGTCGGTGAGGGTGAGCGCGGGCGCGACGGTGACGGAGTCGCCGGTGTGCACGCCCATCGGGTCGACGTTCTCGATCGAGCAGACCACGACCACGTTGTCATTGCGGTCGCGCATGAGCTCGAGTTCGTACTCTTTCCAGCCCAGGATGGATTCTTCGAGCAACACTTCGGTGGTTGGGCTCGCCTGCAGGCCTGCACCCGCAATCCGGTGAAGGTCAGTTTCGTCGAAGGCAATCCCCGACCCCGCGCCACCCATCGTGAACGACGGCCGGACGACGACCGGGTAGCCGAGCTCACCCACGGCGTCCAGGCACTCGGCGAGGCTGTGGCAGATGGCGGAGCGGGCCGACTCGCCGCCGATGCTCGCGACAATGTCCTTGAACTTCTGCCGGTTCTCGCCGCGCTGGATCGCCTCGACATTGGCGCCGATCAGCTCGACGTTGTATTGCTCGAGAACTCCGGCCTCGTGCAACGCAACCGCCGTGTTGAGCGCGGTCTGGCCGCCGAGCGTCGCGAGCAGCGCGTCGGGCCGCTCTTTTGCGATGATTTTCTCAACGATTTCAGGGGTGATCGGCTCGACGTAGGTGGCGTCGGCGAACTCGGGATCGGTCATGATGGTGGCCGGGTTGGAGTTCACCAGCGAAACGCGCAGCCCCTCGGCCTTAAGCACCCGGCAGGCCTGCGTGCCCGAATAGTCGAACTCGCAAGCCTGACCGATCACGATCGGCCCCGAGCCGATCACCAGAACCGACTTCAGGTCTTGGCGCTTCGGCATCAGCGGCCTTCCATGAGCGTGGCGAACCGGTCGAAGAGGTAGGCGGCGTCGTGCGGGCCGGCCGCCGCCTCGGGGTGGTACTGCACCGAGAATGCCGGCTTATCAAGGCATTCGAGCCCTTCGACGACGTTGTCGTTGAGGCAGACGTGGCTCACTCTCGCGCGGCCGAAAGGGGTGCCCGCCTCGCCGTCGAGCGGCGCGTCAACAGCGAACCCGTGGTTGTGCGCGGTGACCTCGACCTTGCCGGTGGTGCGGTCGATCACCGGCTGGTTGATGCCGCGGTGGCCGTACTTCAGCTTGTAGGTGCCGAAGCCGAGCGCTCGCCCGAGCAGCTGGTTTCCGAAGCAGATGCCGAAGAACGGCAGCTTGCGGTGCAGCACCTCTTGCAGCAGCTCGACTGGCCCTTGGGTGGCCGCCGGGTCGCCGGGACCGTTCGAGAAGAACACGCCATCAGGGCTTACCGCTAGTACGTCTTCGATACCGGACGTCGACGGCAGCACGTGAACCTCGATGCCGCGCTCGGCCATGCGGTGAGGGGTCATCGCCTTGATGCCGAGGTCGATCGCGGCCACCGTGAACCGCTTCTCGCCCTTTGCGGGGACGACGTACGGCTGGGGTGTCGATACCTCGCCGGCGAGGTCGGCGCCCTCCATCGGGGCCGATTGCTTCACCCGCCGCAGCAACGCCTCGGCGTCGTGCTCGGTGCTCGAGATGCCGACCCGCATGGCGCCGCGCTCGCGCAGGTGGCGGGTGAGCGCGCGGGTGTCGATGCCGCTAATGCCCACAATGCCTTGCGCAGCGAGCTCGTCGTCGAGGCTGCGCTCGGCCCGCCAGTTGGACGGCCTGCGTGCCGGGTCGCGCACGACGTACCCGCTGACCCAGATGCGGCTCGACTCGGGGTCTTCGTCGTTTACGCCGGTGTTGCCGATGTGCGGCGCGGTCATGACGACGACCTGCTTGTGGTAGCTCGGGTCGGTGAGTGTCTCCTGGTAGCCGGTCATGCCGGTGGAGAACACGGCCTCGCCGAAGGTCTCGCCGTGCGCGCCATACGGCTCGCCAGTGAAAGTGCGGCCATCTTCGAGAACTAGCAGCGCCCGGCTCATGCGGGTTTTCCATCGAGCACGGTTGGTGTTCCGCGCAGGAACGTATGGACGACACGCACAGGCAGCTCCCGACCGGCGTAGGGGGTGTTGCGGGATTTGGAGGCAAGCGCCGCGGGGTCGATCGTTCGCCGGGCGGCTGGGTCAATAAGCACCAGATTTGCCGGTGCTTCAACGGAAATCGGCCTGCCCTGGCTCGACAGCCGGCCGATCCGCGCAGGGCCCACCGACATCCGGTCTGCGACACCTGCCCAGTCGAGCAGCCCGGTTTCGACCATTGCCTCGGCAACGACCGAGAGCGCAGTCTCCAGGCCGAGCATGCCGAAGGCGGCGGTCTGCCACTCGGCTTCTTTGTCTTCGAGTGCGTGCGGCGCATGGTCGGTGGCGACAGCGTCGATCGTGCCGTCGGCGAGGCCGGCCCGCACCGCCTCGACGTCGTCGCGGCTGCGCAGCGGCGGATTCACCTTGTAGATGGGGTCGTACGTGGCGGCGAGCTCGTCGGTGAGGAGCAGGTGGTGCGGCGTCACCTCCGCGGTGACGTTGACACCACGCGCCTTCGCCCACCGGATGAGCTCGACCGAGCCCGCGGTAGAGACGTGGCAGATGTGCAGCCGCGAGCCGACGTGTTCGGTGAGCAGGATGTCGCGGGCGATGATCGCCTCTTCGGCGGCGGCCGGCCAGCCCCGTAGGCCGAGCACGCCTGACAGCTCGGATTCGTTCATCTGCGCGTCTTCGGTGAGCCTTGGTTCTTGGGCGTGTTGGGCGATGACGCCGTCGAATGCCTTGACGTATTCGAGCGCCCGGCGCATGAGAAGTGCGTCGGAGACGCACTTGCCGTCGTCCGAGAAAACTCTGACCCGCGCGTGAGAGTCGGCCATCGCGCCGAGCTCGGCGAGTTGCTTGCCATGCAAGCCGACGCTGACCGCGCCGACGGGGTGGACGTCGCAGTGCCCGGCCTCGCGCCCGGCAAGCCACACCTGCTCGACGACGCCGGCGGAGTCGGCGACCGGATCGGTGTTGGCCATCGCGTGCACCGCGGTGTAACCGCCGAGGGCAGCGGCGAGCGTGCCGGTGTCGACGGTCTCGGCGTCCTCGCGGCCGGGTTCGCGAAGGTGCGTGTGCAAGTCGACGAACCCGGGCAGCGCGATGAGGCCGTCGGCGTCGACGACCTCGGCACCGCTTTTCGACACCCTGGTGCCGATCTCGCGGATCACCCCATCGGCGACGGCGATATCAACCGGCTCGGTGCCGAGGATTCGCGCGCCCTTGACGAGCCAGCCGCTCATCGTCCCTCCCCCGCATCGGTGGCGATCATTTCGCTGAGTTCGCGGGCGGACGGCGGCGCCGCACTACCTAGCGCCGACTCGCTCCCGCCCAGCAGCAGGTAGAGCACAGCCATGCGCACGCTGACGCCGTTCGCGACCTGCTCGACAATGACCGAGCGCACGGAGTCGGCGACTTCGGCGGCGATCTCCATGCCGCGATTCATCGGACCGGGGTGCATCACGATCGCGTGGTCGGGCAGCGTCGCCATGCGGGCTGCGTCGAGGCCGTAGCGGCGGCTGTACTCGCGCGCGTTGGGGAAATACGAGGCGTTCATGCGCTCGCGCTGCACGCGCAGCATCATGACGGCGTCGGTCTTCGGCAGCACGGCGTCGAGGTCGTAGGAGTAGGCACACGGCCAAGCGTCGACGCCAACAGGGAGCAGGGTCGGCGGCGCGACCAGCGTGACTTCGGCGCCAAGCGTCTTGAGCAGCAGGACGTTCGACCGCGCAACGCGGCTGTGCAGCACGTCGCCGACGATGGCGACGCGGCGGGAGTCGAGGTTGCCGAGGTGCCGGCGCATCGTGAACGCGTCGAGCAGCGCCTGGGTCGGGTGCTCGTGCGTGCCGTCGCCCGCGTTGACGACGCTGCCCTTGATCCAGTTGGCAAGCCGGTGAGGTGCGCCGCTCGCCTCGTGTCTGATGACGACGCCATCAGCGCCCATGGCCTCGAGGGTGAGCGCGGTGTCTTTCAGGCTCTCGCCTTTCGAGACGCTCGAGCCTTTGGCCGAGAAGTTGATGACGTCCGCCGATAGCCGCTTGGCCGCAGCCTCGAACGACGTGCGGGTGCGGGTGGAGTCTTCGAAGAACAGGTTGACGACAGTGCGCCCGCGCAGGGTCGGCAGTTTCTTCACCGGACGGTCGGCGAGCCGGGCCAGCTCTGCCGCGGTGTCGAGGATGAGGACGGCGTCGTCACGGCTGAGGTCGCCGGCTGAGATGAGGTGCCTCGTCATCGGTTCGCCTCCTCGGTGTCGGCGGGCCCCAGGAGAACTGCATCACGGCCGTCGATCTCCTCGATCAGCACGGTCACCTGCTCGTGCCGCGAGGTCGGCAGGTTCTTCCCGACGTAGTCGGCCTTGATCGGCAACTCTCGGTGACCGCGGTCGACGAGGACGGCGAGTTGCACCGCGCGCGGACGGCCGAGTTCGCCGAGCGCGTCGAGGGCCGCGCGGATCGTGCGGCCGGAGAACAGCACGTCGTCGACGAGCACCACCAGCTTGTCGTCGACATCGCCGCCGGGCACTTCCGTGCGGGCAAGGGCGCGCGCCGGGCGAAGCCGCAGGTCGTCGCGGTACATGGTGATGTCGAGAGAGCCGGCCAGCACCTCGCGCCCTTCGACCTCGCTCATGCAGGCGGCCAGCCGATGGGCCAGCCCGACGCCGCGCGTCGGGATGCCGAGCAGGACGACGTCCGCCCCGCCTTTGGTTCTTTCGAGGATTTCGTGCGCGATGCGGGTGAGGGCGCGACCCAGATCGGGCGCTTCGAGGACCTCGCGGGCCGATGACCCGGCCGAGGCTGCGGGTGGCTGCGGGCTCGGGTGCGCAGCGGACATCAGCGGACCTCCTTCCCCGCCTCACAGGACGGGTCGTTAAAGGATGTCGAGCGGGTCGAGCGTAGCAGGCCAGCTCCTGAGGCCCGGATTACTCCGAAAGTGTTGACGGAGAGTGACGACGGCCTTATGGTCACAGTGCGTAACGAGCGCGGCTGTGACTCCGGGATGTTTTCGGTCACCATGTCCTCTCGATGCCGATTCGGCGTCGGTCAGGGCATCCCTCGGAGTAGCCAATGGTGAGACCGGCGCCCGGGAACGACGGGGCGCCCACCTCGACGCTCCTGCACCCGCTGTTTCCCGGTCTGCCGCTGTTTCGGCCTCGTGAGGTTCTCGTGAACGACTACGCCAAGGCGCTCGGCGCGCGCTTGCGGCACATCCGCACGCAGCAAGGGTTGTCTCTGCACGGCGTCGAGGAGAAGTCACGCGGGCGCTGGAAGGCCGTCGTCGTCGGCTCCTACGAGCGCGGCGATCGAGCGGTTACCGTGCAGCGGCTCGCCGAGCTCGCCGACTTCTATGGCGTTCCGGTCGCCGAACTGCTGCCCGACGCGATGCCCGGTGGCGCGAGCGAGCCGCCGCCGCGCCTGGTGATCGACCTCGAGCAGCTCGCCGACGTCCCGCCGGAGAAGGCACGTCCGCTGGCCCGGTACGCGGCAACGATCCAGAGCCAGCGCGGCGACTACAACGGCCGGGTGCTCTCGATCCGGCAGGACGATCTGCGGTCACTCGCTGTGATCTACGACGAGTCGCCGAGCCTGCTGACCGAAGAACTCATCTCGTGGGGCGTGCTCAACGCCGAGGCGCGCCGGGCCTTCGACGGCCTGTAGTCGACCTCCGTCCGTTTACGCTGATCGCGTGACGAGGGTGGACGGCGACGCCATATGAGGGTCGCCATCTTGGGGAGCCGTGGCTATCCGAGCACCTACAGCGGTTACGAAACGCTCGTTCGTCATCTGGCACCGGGCCTGCGTGATCGAGGGTTCTCTGTCACCGTCTACTGCCGGGCCACCGACGTACCGCCGCCACCGCGGGCGACGTCCGACGAGATCGACGGCATCTCGCGGATCTGGACGCGAGGGATCGACGGCAAGTCAACCTCCACGCTCTCGCACGGGTTTACGAGCATCCGCGACGCTGCTCGCCGCAGATTCGACGCTGCCCTCGTTCTGAACGTCGCTAATGGTTACTTCCTCCCAACGCTGCGAAGGGCCGGCACACCTATCGCGGTCAACGTGGACGGCATCGAATGGGAGCGCGACAAGTGGAACGGGGTCGGGAAAGCGGTCTTTCGGCGCGGGGCGTCACTCGTTGCGCGGCACGCCGACGAGATCATCGTCGATTCGCGCGCCATCGGCGACTACTGGCAACGCGTCTTCGCCCGGTCGAGCACTTTCATCCCGTACGGCGCCGACGTCCATACGAACGTCCCCCGCGACCGGCTGGCGGACATCGGCCTTGAGAGCGGAACGTACGTCTTGGTGATCGCCAGGATCGTTCCAGAGAACAACGTCGGGCCATTCTTGGATGCCGTCGAGTTGCTGGACGACGCAACACCGGTCGTCGTCGTCGGGTCGGCGGTTGGACGAAGCGCCCTGGAAACGCGGCTTGCGCGTCTCGCTTCCAGCCGGCCGGGCTTCCACTGGCTGGGGCATGTGAGCGATCAGGAATTGCTGCGCCAGCTGCGCGCGCATTGCGGTGTGTACTGGCACGGGCATTCCGTCGGCGGCACGAATCCCTCACTTCTCGAGGCGATGGGGTGTGGCGCCCCGATCGTCGCGGTCGACACCGTCTACAACCGAGAAGTCCTGAGGCGGCCCGAACAGGTCCGCATCGCTGAGGACCGCAGCATCGCGAGCGCGCTCCAGGACGTGCTCGCGGATGCGGACGCAAGGCGGCACGACGCCGAAACAGCGCAGGTGACCGTCGCCGAAAACTATCGATGGACGGAGGTGTGCTCTCAATACGCGACTGCGCTTCGCCGGCTGGCTAGGGCAAGTCTTGGTTCGTAGCCAGGTCACCTCAGGCGGGGACGCCTGGCGGCCCCAGCGGTGGCGGCCTGGTCAAGGGCATCGAGCACTATCGCCGCGGCATCCTCCCAGCGATACGCGGCGAGCCTCGATCGGCCGGCCGCGACCAACTGCCGAGCGGCAGCAGCGTCGTTCAGGAGTCGGTCAATCACAGTAGCCCACGCCGCTGGATCGTCGGGCGACGCATATGCTGCCGCGTCAGCAGCGACCTCGGGCAGCGAGGTGGCCGTACTCGCGACAATCGGGACGCCCGCGGCCATCGCCTCGAGCAGCGGAATTCCAAAGCCCTCATAACGCGATGGGAAGCAGAACAGGTCGGCTGCTCGATAGCACCGCGCTAGCTCAGCAAGCGGGACGTGCCCTGTGAAGCTCACCGCGTCGCCGAGCAAAGTACGAACACGGTCTGCGATGGCCCCGCCCGCCGGGGGAATCGATCCCGCGATCCGAAGTGAAAGCGGTTGCCCCGCTTGCCGCAGGCGCCAAACGGCATCGGCCACAACCTCGAGGTTCTTGCGTGGCAAGACATTACCGACACAAAGAACCGTACGGCCTGCGTTCGAGGTCGGCTTCGGTAGCTCCGACAACAGCGCCTCCAGGCCGGGGTCGAGCGCCGGCGGCGCAACCATGACGGTCCGCTCGTCACAGTGGTAGGTCGTGAGGATTGCGTCCCTGGTAAACGCACTTGGCACCGTTATCCGGCGCGCGAGCCGCGCCGAAACGCGGACGGTCGCGCGATAGCGCAGGAGCGCGCGGCGGGACATGTACTCCGCTGCGCTGGGGTCTTCGAAAGAAAGGTCGTGAATCATGACGACCCCTGGCACGCGCGTCAACGGCAGCGTGTACTGGACGAGCAGCGCGTCCGGGCGCAGTCGGCGGCACAATGCGGGGAGATCCAACGCGAGCCTTCTGGCGCTACTCGTGGAAACGAGATGCCGGCGTTCGGCACCGACTGAGGGCGGCAGATCCGCGATGCCGCGGTCGGTCAGAGCGTAGTGGACCTCTCGATCGCCCTGCAGCGCGTGCGAGGATTCGATCGCACGCACCACATTGCGCGCCCACACCTCGTTGCCTGTTTGGCGAAGACCGAGGTGGTGAACGTCAAGAAGAAAGCGCATAGACATGCGTCACCCGGAAGGCTCCGGCGCAAAGCGGACCGTCGCAACAAGGCGATAACACCGGCCGAGATGCCAACGGCTAAGGACGGGATGCAGATAGTTCGCAGCCATCAGCAGTGCCCTCGATACCGCCGTCCCGCGGATCCAAGTTCGCATCAGCACGCTGCGAGTGACCAGATTCGTGTTCCACTCGTAGGTGACAGAGGCTCGACGGTGGTAATGCACGAACGCCTCACGCAGGCTTGCGTCCAGTTCGTCACGTGTGGGCAAGCCATGGTCGAGGTGTTCGACGAGAAAGCCGTACCTTTCGTGACGGCACAGCAAGTACTTGCGATCGAGCATTCGGTCCTGATCGAACGCTCGTGGACCTGATGGCACGGCGATGACCAGGAGCGTCGAACTCACACGAACCATCTCGCGGATGGCGCGGTCCCGAAGATGTCCGGGCAGGTGCTCAAGCATATCGGCGGAAATCACGCACCGACGCGAGCCATCAGCGAACGGAAG
>Ga0157369_10002547_pt1 | contig 21804 bp, 18 predicted proteins | sample C25metaG_FD_113461 | JGI IMG/M metagenome (GOLD analysis project Ga0157369, IMG submission 113461) | Corn rhizosphere microbial communities from Kellogg Biological Station, Michigan, USA - C2-5 metaG | ecosystem: Host-associated > Plants > Roots > Rhizosphere > Soil | place: USA: Michigan...
CTCGGGAGGAATCGACGGCGTGTGCTCGCGCGGGTACAGCCCGAACAGACTGAGGTTGATCTTGACGTAGCTATTGGCAGATTGCAGGCCGCCCAGGGCAAGGATGCGCTCCCGCAGACGAACCATATCGGCGTTGCTTGCGTCCACACCGGCCAACTTCAGCGCCACATACGCTTTGATACTGGCGCTGACCTCGGAAGGGCCCTTTTCGTAAATGCTAAAACCGCCGTCCGCCAATTGGCGGGCCAGGATGGATCGCACCGCCTTATCCACCAGTCCCCGTGTTGGCGGGTTCCAAACTCCGTCCTGGGGTGGATGCCGCCACAGCTCCAGAAGAATGAAGTCCGATTCGAGCGTGGTGTCCGCGGTTAGCTCGCCGCACCAATAGCCTTCACCGGCCCGCCGGCTGAGAAGATAGTCGGCGGCGCGGCGCAACGTCGCGGACGACGTTGACAGCAGAGTGTCCGCAATTTGCAGACTAGGGCTGCTCATACCCGTGCGACAGTTTGCAATTGCACCGTGCGCGTCAGCTCGGCAGGCAGGTTGAAACGCACGTCCTCTTCTTTGACTTCCATCTCTTCCAACTGAGCGAAACCCCTTTGCTGAAGAAAATCCACCAGCTGCTCGACCAGGTTCTCGGGCGCCGATGCTCCGGCCGTCACCGCTACGGTTTGGATACTGTCCAGCCACGGCTGCTGGACCTCGGTCAGATCGTCAACGAGGTATGCTGGCACGCCCATCTTCTCGCAAACTTCCACTAAACGGCGCGAATTCGAGCTATTCTGCGAACCGACCACCAGCAGCAGCTCGCACAGTGGAACTACCGCCTTCACTGCTACTTGCCGGTTTTCGGTCGCGTAGCAAATATCCTGCGCCGCCGGTCCCTGAATCTTGGGGAACTTCTCTTTGAGACGCACCACGATGTCCCGGGTTTCATCCAGGCTCAAGGTGGTCTGCGTGATGAAGGAAACGCGCTCCGGATCGGCAACCTGCAGGCGGTCTACATCTTCCACGGTCGACACCAGCGCGGTGGCTTCCGGAGCTTCTCCCAGCGTGCCGATTACCTCATCGTGATCCTTGTGGCCGATAAGAACGATGGTGAAGCCCTTACGCGCAAACTTCACAGCTTCCAAATGGACCTTGGTCACTAGAGGGCAGGTGGCATCGATCACTTTCAGGTTTCGCTGCCGGGCCTGATTCCGCACTTCGGGTGAGACCCCGTGGGCGCTGAAGATGACACGGGCACCCGCGGGGACTTCGTCCAGCTCCTCGACGAAAATGGCTCCCAACGCGCGAAGCTCTTCCACCACGTGGCGGTTATGGACGATTTCCTTCCGCACGTAGATCGGCGCTCCATACATGTTCAGAGCGATCTTCACGACGTCAATCGCGCGCACGACTCCGGCGCAGAAGCCTCGTGGCCGCAACAAGATAATCTTCTTCCCCGCTGCGGACATAGGGGTGGACATAGCTTCGATTATAACAACTCAGCTTCAATAGACGCGCCACCAGCGTACATTAATTAAGAGATATTCATTTAGCGCTCAAATTTCCAGAATTTACATGTTTGACGGTGTGGTTTCGACCTAGAAGAGTTCCGCCCAACGCCGTTTCTAGCCAACCACTTCGATGCCCCGCCAAAAAAGAAAACTTCCGGATGGCCGACTATACGTCCGTTATCCCGCCAACCCGCGCATGGAGACTATTAACGGCGTTTCTCGGCACTAACGGCACGTGATCTTTACTTGCCCCGGAACCCGCACATGCTCGGCTTACTGATCTCCTCCGCGCCTCCACTCGCTGCCGCTGGCGTTGCGCAGCCGTCTGGAATCGGCCAACCCGGAACCCTGCATGACGTGCTAAAACAGAAGCTTCACCGCTAACTGAATCTGACGGGAATTGGTGGTAGTCGCCGTGACCTTACCGAATGTCGGGTTGGGGGTGCCGCCGCCGTTTGCAGCCTGCGCGAACGCGCTCGCAAGCGGCAGCGCGAAGTTGGCGTGGTTGAGCAGGTTGAAGAACTCGGCGCGGAACTGCAGGCGAACCTGCTCCTTGATGGTCGTCTCCTTCAGCACTGCATAATCCAGGTTGACTACTCCGGGGCCGGCCAGGAAGTCACGCTGTAGATTGCCCAGCGTGCCCGGCGCGGGCAGACTGAACCCGGCGGGATTCGCCCACTGGTTGATGTTACCGGTCATGATCTGATCCGCCGGCAATGCCAGGTTGGGCCGCTCGCTGCCGGCTATTGCGTTTCCGGCCTGGTCGAATCCGACCGTCACGTTCCACGGCGATCCGCTCTGCACCTGGAGTCCGCCACTCATCTGCCATCCTTTAGTCAAAAGATTCTGTTTGAACGGGAAGGCATAGACTCCGCTGAGCCTGAAAACGTGCGGCCGGTCAAACAGGCATCGTCCGCGATCGAAAGACCCGTTCAGAGGGTTCGACCACGGTATGCCGCCTTCCAACCCGTACGTGCCGGAGGCGTTGTCCATGCACTTCGACCACGTATAAGAGAGCTGGGATTGCAGACCGTGAGCGAAGCGCCGGTTCACCCCGACCTGCAAGGAATGATAACTGGAATCGGCCACGGGAGCCTCGCTGTTCAGCGCCGCGCCCGCCGGATTGAGACGGGGGTTGCTTATGATGCCGGGGGTTACTCCGCGGGGAACACCGAACTCCTGGACACCATTTACGACCGTCGGCAACACCGGATTAATGTCGCGGGCGCCATACAAATGCAAGCCGCGCGAGCCGACGTAGCCCACGGTTAAGGTTGTGGAGTCGAGCAACTGCCGCTGAATATTGAAATTCCACTGATACATTTTGGGAGTAACGTCGGTGTTATAGTCCACTCCCACTAGCTGTGCCGGCGGCGGCAGAGCGCCCGGGAAGGGGTTGGGAAACTGGGGATTGGAGACGAAAGCGAGCGCGTAAGGTGGATTGAAGTAATAGCCCGACGCGTAGCTGCGTGCGCGAATCGGATTGTAAAAGATTCCGAATCCCGCGCGAATCGCGGTTTTGTGATCGCCAAAAGGATCGTAGGCAATACCGATCCTGGGATCGAAGTTCCTCACCGAAGGATTGGAGGCGAACACGTTGGTCACCTTCTGGAACGTCCCAAATGGCGGGTTGATTAAAGTGTTGAGCGCATGTACGTTGGTGGTGGGATTGGTCACAAACTCATAGCGGAGGCCGACGTTTACCGTTAAGTTGCGCCGCGCCTTCCACTCATCCTGAACATATCCATCCACTTCGATTTCGCGGAAGTCGCGATAGGAATCCGTGAGTCCGGGCTCGGGTCCCTGGAACAGGAACGGTACGCCTTGCAAGAAGGAGCTCAGGCTACCGAAGGAATAGAAGCCGCCCCACCATCCCTGTTGCTCGAAATTGCTTTGGACGCGGCTGAAGAATCCGCCAAACCGCAGGTTGTGCGCCCCGTGCGTCCAAATTACATCGTCTCCCACAGGGAATTTGTTTTGCACTTCCAGAAGGGGGGCGAAGATGCTCGACCCGAGCGATGCCAGGCCGGTTACGTTCACTCCGCCGTTCTGCCCGCGCTCGGGGAAGAAATTCAGTGCGGAAACCTGATCCGGATTGGCTTGCGTGTCAGTTTCACGGGTGCGGGTGAAGCTGAAGCGCAACAGGTTCACCAGCGTGGGTGAAATCACCCGACGCCACTCGATGGTCGCGAATTGGTTGCGGGTCGCGCCTATTTCCGGCCAGCGGGGGGGCAAGGGCGAGCCGAGAAAAGGCAGCGTGGTGTCACCGTGGTCCCGCACGTAGCGGACGAACAGGGAATCCTTGCTTGACAGGTTGTAATCGACCCGCGCCAGAAGATAGTTCTCCGTGCCGGTTTGCGTGTCCGCTTCCGCGATGGAGCCTACTCCGCCCCCTAAGGTCGTAGTGGGCAGCGGATACAACGCCAGGAGCGGAGCGATCTTCGGATTGACGCCGACGCTGACACCGTTGACGATTCCGTTATGGGCATTGGCGTCGGGAACTAGTGCGATCACGGTCTGGCCCAAGGAGTTGCGCAGCTCTTCGTCGTTGACGAAGAAGAACAACTTGTCCTTCTTGATCGGACCGCCCAGGCTGCCGCCGAACTGGTTCTGACTGAACGGAGCTTTGGGCGCACCATTCGCATTTTCAAAAAAGTTAGCAGCGTCCAATGCGCTGTTGCGCGCGAATTCATAGCCGGAGCCGTGAAACGCGTTGGTCCCGGATCTGCTGACCGCGTTGACCACCGCGCCATTGCCACCGAACTGCGCGCTATAGGTATTGGTCAGGAGAGAAAACTCCGCGATCGCTTCGATGCCGAGAGTGGTGCCCATCACGCCCGATCCGGACCCGTGAGCCCAAAAACCTTGAATATCGGTGTTATCCAAAAGATATGCCTGGCCCTCCGACCGCGCACCGGAAACGCTAAAGTTGTTCTCGACACCATACAGGAGATTTCGCCCGCCATTTCCGATCTGCGACCCGGACGACACTCCAGGCGCCAGTGACACAAGATCCGTAAAGTTGCGCCCGTTGAGCGGGAGGTTGTTGATTTGCGTTTGCTCCACGTAGGAAGCCACCGAAGAGGAGAGGGTATCCACCTGCGAAACCTGAGACTCCACGGTTACCGCCTGCTGGGTTTGTCCCACGGCAAGCGAAAAATCAACGACACTCTGCGCGCCGACGGTGAGCGTGATACCAGTGTGAACTACGGTTTGAAAGCCCGGCGCGGTGGCCTGCGCTTCGTAATTGCCGACGGGAAGCTCGACGATGCTGTAGCGTCCCTGCGCGTCGGCCGGCGTCTGCTGAACCTGGCCGGTCGCGATATTCTTCACCTGAACAGAAGCCCTCGGAATGGCGGCGCCGGAGGGATCGGTCACTGTCCCTGAGACCGCGCCGGTAGCGCCCTGCGCATTCAGCCGGCCGGACATAACGAATCCAAACGCTAGCACCAGGGCCATCGCCCAAGCGCGGCGAGCACGACAACAGGAATCTAAAGTCATTTAGTCACCCTACCCCCTCAGGGACACTATCCCTGCGGCATGGCGGAGTCAAGCGTCGCTTCGTGATACGGAGTATCAATCGAGATGATAGTCGTGCGAGGGCAGCAAGCGGGGGCTGACGGTCGCGATGTTGGGAGATTCAGGACGGCGTTTGCCTTGGCTTCACGCTCGAATCGTTCACTGAACCCCCATCGCGCAGTGCTCCAGCCTTGGGTTAGTGTGGGCTCGGGGCTCGGGGCTCGTTAATCCGGGTCGGACGGCAATCACCGATCTGCGGGAAACGTCTTCTTCTTTTCTTCCGCCGCCTATGTGTTTCATCGTCCGCACTTTTGTTGCTGCGTTTTTCGGGCCACGCCTTCAGACTTCTAGAATTACCGGCATAATCAGCGGACGACGCTGGGTTTGCTTGTTCAGGAACCGCTTCAGATCGGTGCGAATCTTTTCCTGCATCACGCCCCAATCGCCGCGCTCTTCGACAGTGGAAGACTCCAGCGTCTTCAATACGATCTGGCGGGCTTCCTGCATCACTTCCGCGCTGTCCTCGGTAGACATAAAGCCGCGGCTGACGATTTCAGGCAAGCCTTCGCAGCGCCCGGTGCTCTTGCTGATGGCGATCACCGGCAGCACAAATCCATCCTCGGAGAGATGCCTGCGGTCGCGGATCACGAACTCCTCTACTACTTCGTCCAGCGTGCCGGAATCGATGCATACGCGGCCGACCTGAATATCCTCGCCTTTGCGCGCTCCGTGGTCGTCGATTTCGAGCGTATTGCCCGATTCCAGAATGAACGTGTCTTTGAGGCCCGAATGGCTCAGATGCTGCGCGAGCTTGGCGTGCCGAGCCAACTGCCGGTATTCGCCGTGCACCGGCACGAAATACTTCGGGCGCACCAGATTCAGCACCAGCCTCAGCTCTTCGGCACTGCCATGGCCAGAAACGTGAATCGGAGGGTTCATCGTGCCGTAGACCACATCGGCACCGCGCCGCGAGATGTGGTTGATCATCCGGTAGATGCCTTTTTCATTCCCGGGGATAATGCGGGCGCTCAACGCCACGGTATCGCCGCGCTCGATCGTAAGATGTTTGTGATTGTCGACGGCGACGCGCGAAAGAGCCGACATCGGCTCGCCTTGCGTCCCACTGACCACGGCCACCACCTTGTTGGGAGGCAGCGACATCGCGTCCTGCGGGCGCAGAAGGACTCCATCGGGAATGGTGAGAAGTCCCAGGTCGTGCGCGATCTCAGTGGTATTGATCATGCTGCGGCCGAAAAATGCTACCTTGCGGCCGTATTGATGGGCAAAATCCAAAATCTGCTGAAGGCGGTGAATGGACGAGCTGAAACAGGAGATCACCAGGCGTCGCGGCGTGCGCACGAAAAGATCTTCGAGGCGCGGTCCCACCGCACGTTCACTTTCCGTGTACCCGGGACGATCGACGTTGGTCGAATCCGACAACAAGAGCAGCACGCCGCGCTTGCCGTACGCCGCGAGTGTATGCAGGTCGAACAGGATGTTGTCGGTGGGTGTGGGGTCGACCTTGAAATCGCCGGTATGGATGATGACGCCCATGGGCGTCGTGATGGCCAGCATCACACAACTCACGATGGAGTGTGTCACGTGGACGAACTCGATAGAGAATGGCCCAAGCTCCAGCCGGTCGCCAGGTTTGATGGTGTTGAGCTTTACATCGTCAACCATGCGGTGCTCTTCCAGGCGCCGCTCCACCAGGGCCAGGGTGAACGCCGTTCCATAGACGGGTACGGAGATCTGCTTAAGAAGAAACGGTACGCCGCCGATGTGGTCTTCGTGGCCGTGGGTCAGAATTACGCCCCGGACGTGGGCCGCGTTCTGCTCGAGGTAGGTAAAGTCGGGTGTAACGATATCGACGCCCAGGAGCTCGTCATCCGGGAACATCATCCCGGCGTCCACTACGATGATGTCGTCGCCATAGCGGATGGCCATAGAGTTCATTCCGAACTCGCCCAAGCCGCCCAACGGAATGATCTTTAGTTTTTGATCGGACAAGTCTCAAGCGTAACAACTTTTGTCGCGCCCAGACTTCTATTCCTGCCGCAGGGCTGTCAGGGGATCGATTTTAGCCGCGCGCCGGGCCGGCACATAGCTGGCAACAAGTGTTACGACACCGAGCAGAGCCGCCACAGTGAGATAGATCCACGGATCGTTCGGCTGGACCTCAAACAGCATGCTGGTGAGAAGTCGCGTACCGGCAACTGCAGCGGCTAATCCTAATACTAGACCCATACCTGCGCAGACGAGTCCTTGCCGGAGGATAAGGCGAAGCACGGAACCTGTACTGGCGCCCAAGGCCATCCGCAGGCCAATCTCGTTCGATCGTTGACTGACCGCGTACGCCATCACGCCATAGACGCCGGCCATTGCAAGACATGCGGCCAATCCCGCGAAAATGCCAAATAGCAGAGTGCGAAATCGGGGCGTTGCGACATTCTCCGAAAGCGTGGCATCCATGGTCGTGAATTTCATAGGGACATCCGGCGAAGTTTCTTGCGCCAGGCGCCGCAGTGTTGCGATGAGTGTGTTTGGGTTCCCAACAGTACGTGCGACGACGCTCAGAGTATTGCCGTTGAATAAGTGCTGCCGGTACGTCATGTAGCATTCCGGCTTAGGTTCGTCCGCGGGCCCGGACTGCCGCACATCGCCGGCAACGCCGATGATGGTCATGCCCTGCAACTTGTCGTAGGGACAGAAAATAGTCCGGCCGATCGGGTTCCGACCGGGAAACGATCTTCGCACCAGGGCCTCGTTGACCAGGGCGACCAAAGGTCTTTCGGCGGTATCGTCCTCGCTGAAATCGCGGCCACTCCTTAGCGGGATCCCCAACGCGGCCAAGGTGCCTGGAGCAACTACAGAAAGGACCGCATTGGGAGCGCTGCTCCAATCCGGCTGCGGCGGCAGGTGATCCACGAAATATCCACCTGATGACTCGATATGTCCGGGCGGGGCCATGGTTGCTCCGGCTGAGAGCACACCGGGCGTGCTCGCGATCTTGGGAAGGAGATCTTGAAAGAATCTGCTGATGTCTTGCGTCTGAGCCGCCGGGACAGTCGCCCGCATGACCAGCACGTTTTCCGGACGAAAGCCCAGGGCGACCTTGTGCAAAGCGATGAAGCTCTTGATCAACAAAGCCGATCCGGAAAGGAGCATTACGGCCATTGCGATCTCGCCGACCACCAGCAGCCCGCGCATGCGGATGATTCCACCGCCGATCACGGATTTCGCCGCGGACTGTTTCAGCGCCTCGTTCAAATCGATTTTGGACGCGTACATCGCAGGGACCAAGCCGAACAAAAAGCTGGTGAGAACCGAAATACCGATCGTGAATGCCAGCACCCATCGATCGATCACGACTTCCGTCAATCGGGGCAGTCCGGCGGGAGCCAGCGCCACCAGCGCCGCCGATCCCCAATAGGCGAGCAGCAGGCCCGCTGCGCCCGCCAGAACCGCCAGGAGGAAACTTTCCGTGATCAATTGCCGTACGATCCGCCGCCGGCTTGCTCCCAGAGCCGCGCGAACCGCGACCTCGCGAGTCCGGGCGGTTGCTTTGCCCAACAGCAGGGTCGCCGTGTTCGCACAGGCAATCAGCAACACCACACTTACTGCGCCCAGCAGGAGGTAAAGAGTGAGGCGAATGTTTCCGACCATTTTGTCGCGCAGCCTCTTGATTCCAACGGTTCGATCCTTATTGGCTTCGGGATATTGCTGCTCCAGCCGCCGGGCGATGATCGTCATCTCGGCTCGCGCGCTTTCGAGACGAACGCCGGGTTTCAGGCGCCCGACTGCAAGCCAGTTTTGCCCTCCACGGTACTTCATATCTTCGGGGCCTATGTTTCGAGGGACCCACAGGTCTGTGTTGTCCGGAAACCTGAAACCGGGAGGCAGGACACCGACGATTGGCATCGGCCGGCCATAGACGCGAATCGTCTGTCCCAGGGCGTGCGGGTCGCCTGCGAAATGGCTTTGCCAATATGCGTAGCTGATCATTGCGGCCCCACCATTCCCGGACTTTCCTTCTTCCGTCGTAAAGAAGCGCCCCAGTATTGGCTCAACATCGAACACCTGAAAGAACTCGGGGCCTACTTGCGTGCCTCGCGCATACTCCGCTGTGGCACCCGCCGTCGCGGGGATTTCCCGGCCGTTATAGTACGCCATCGCCTCGAAAGACGAACTCTGGTCGTGCCAGTCCTGGAAGTTCGGGATCGAAATTTGCTCGTCGAGCGAGCTTTGCCCAGCGTCCGCCGAGCCCGCGGTTACGCGCGTGGACAGCGTCACAATCCGGTCGGGATCGCGATACGAAAGCGGTCTGAGAAGCACGGCGTTGACAACGCTGAAAACCGCCGTGTTTGCCCCGATCCCGAGCGCCATGATCAGGATGGCGAGCGCGGCAAAGCCTGGATTCCGGCGCATCGACCGGCCGGCGTACCGGAGATCGCGCAAGAGGTTATCGATGAAGTTGACGCGCCGCATATCGCGGCTTTCTTCCTTGCTTTTGGCAATGGCCCCCATCGCGCGCAGCGCGGCGTAGCGAGCCTCTTCCGGCGCGAGGCCGGATTTCAGCCCCTCCTCGATCTCACGTTGCAGGTGCTCTTGAAGTTCCTCGTCGAGTTCCAGGTCCGCGCGCTCTCTGCGGAATACGGACCGAAGGGTCAATCGAAATTGTGTGATCCAGCGCGACATGCCGCGTCATCCTGTCCGCACGATTGCGGAAATAGCTCCCGAGAGCCGCTCCCAATTGGCCGCCTCTTCGGCAAGGGCTTTGCGCCCAGAGCGCGTGAGCGAGTAGTACTTGGCGCGGCGGTTGGTCTCGGAGATTTTCCACTCGGCTTCGATCCAGCCTTGCTGTTCCAGTTTGTGCAATGCCGGGTACAGTGCGCTCTGGCCGACCTGCAGGACGTCGCTCGACATCTGCTGGATTCGATGCGCGATGGCCCAACCGTGCATCGGTTCGAGGGCCACGATCTTCAAGATAAGCAGGTCCAAAGTGCCCTGTACAAGATCGGTCGGCTTGCTCATATCGGTACTCTGCGCGCACAACGCCACGAACCAGCTGTGCGCTGCGCGCTTGCCTCAGTTACTGACAACAGTATGGGCCGACAAGACGGCTGTGTCAATAACAGATTTGGTGTTAACGGGGAATTTCGCGGCCTAGATAGCGGGAGACGGCCGACCACAGCTCATTGGCGTCAATCGGCTTGGACAGGAACGCTTTCATGCCAATGGCGCGGCATTGCTCGCGCACCTGATCCGAACAACTGGCCGTGAGGGCGAGGATCGGAACGTCGCTATAGCCTTTCATTTGGCGGATCTGCGCGGCCGCCTCCAGCCCGTTAATGTCGGGCATCTGAAGGTCCATGAGGATCAGGTCGTAATGGCGCAGAGCCACGGCTTCGAGCGCCTCGCGGCCCGAGGCTACACAGTGTACATTCTTGAGGCGACGCTGCAGGACGTGCCGCAGCACCGTAATGCCGACCGGATCGTCCTCGACGGCCAGCACCGCGGGACCTTCGTCGAGGACGCGGGCTTGGCGTCCTTCAACGGCCGCGGGACGGCGCAGCGGAACTTCGAGCGTAAATGTGGATCCCGCGCCGAGTTGGCTTTCGACCAAAATCCGTCCGCTCATTACCTTGGACAGCTTATACGCGAGAGCAAGACCGAGTCCAAGTCCTGGATATGCTCGAGCCAGGCCGCTCTCACCCGGCTGGAAGGATTCGAAGATGCTGCCTAGTTTTTCGGGCGGAATGCCGATTCCGGTGTCGCGCACTTCCGCCACGAATACGTCAGGGGCTGCTCGCATCGACACACGGATGTCGACCGACCCGGTATGAGTGAACTTGATGGCGTTGTTGACCAGGTGACCGAGAAGCTCTCGCAGGCGTGACGCGTCGCCGATAAGTGTCTCCGGGAGTCCGCTGTCGAGAGCCAGCCGCAACCGCAACTGCTTGATGTCGGCCTTGGGGCGCTGCGGAGATAAGGCCGCCTCCAGCATTTCTTTGACGCTGAACTCGGTTTCCTCCACGACGATCTGGCCAGCCTCCAGGGCTGCGTATTGCAGACTGGCATTGAGAAGCTCGGAAAGCGACTCGGCGCACAGCCGGGCCGCATTGAGGTAATCGCGCTGGTCCTCGTCGATGCGGGTTTCAAGGAGCAGGTCGAGCATGCCCATAACCCCGCTCAAAGGCGTGCGGATTTCGTGATTCAGGCTGGCCAGGAAGACACCCTTCACCTGGTCGAGTTCCGGGCGGTCGGCTTGCGGACCAATGCCGGGTTCAGGGGGCGTTTCCCCGCCATCCTTCGTCTGATCTGGTGGAGCTACGTGTACAACCATGCCGAAGTCTCATATCGGCAGGTCCTTACGCTTAGTTTAGGGGTTTATCGTAGGACCCCAAGCGCAAGAAGGCTATTGTTCGGCTATTGTTTCTTGGCCGGCGAGTCGGTCTTCTTATCTGGTTTAGCTGGCTCTGTCTTAGGCTGGTCGACCTCAGCCCCGAAGGTGATGCTGCTGGTAGCGCCGAACTGCTTATAATCCTCATAACGAACCGTTTGCTTGATCCGTTGATCGAATTCGGGGAAGTGCAGAGTGGCGTTGGCGATGGTATAGGTGGGGAACCAGTACTTACCGTCGATCTGTTCGCGGTAAGTCTCGAACTTGGGATAAGCGTTGTTTTTCTTGAAAACGCCGGTACCGCGCCCATAGCTCTTGACGATCTGCAGATCCCGATCGTCCACCCAAACGATCCCTTCAAAGTACCGCTGGCCCGGATCGACTTTCTTGGGCTTCACGGCAAACGCATAACATCCGATCTCATCCAGCTTTTCCCTGCCGAGATAGCGGATCAGGTATTTCGGCAGTTCGGCAGTGGTCAACACGAACGGCTGGACGCTGCGCAGGTCCTCCAGATCCTCAGGGGTGAGCAAGATGTTGTGTAGCGTCGAAACCGGGGCGCGAACTACTTTCTCGCTGCGTTTGCCGGCGGTATCGAAGACGATATCGGAAACAGTCTCCCATTTGCCGCTGACGGTTCCCGATGGCTCCAATTCCTGAATCCGCGCAGTCTGATGATAGGTGTAGCTCTCCCGAGCCTTAGCGAACTCGGCTTCCTTGGCTGCAAACTTTTGAATGATGTCATCGATCTGCGCCTGTGAAGGCTCCGGCAAGTCTGCGGCCATGACAAGCCCGGCAGCTCCCAGAATCATCAGCCCAAATATGCGCATACGTACCTCTCTCTAAACAGACGACCGTGGCCAAGCTATGGTTTCCCCAGCAGATGCTTGGCGATGGTCAACCGCTGCATGTTGCTGGTGCCTTCATAGATCCTTCCGATTTTAGCGTCGCGAAATAGCTTTTCGACCGGATAATCCTTGGTAAAACCGACGCCGCCGAGCACCTCAACGGCTCGCGAGGCAACTCTTTCAGCCACTTGGGACGCGTAGTATTTGCACATGGCAGCTTCCATCACATAGGACTGCCCCGCGTCTTTTAGCCGAGCTGCGTTGTAAACCATCAGGCGGGCCGCCTCCACTTCAACAGCCATCTCCGCTAATTCGAATTGTACCCCCTGGAAATCGGCGATCGGCTTGCCGAATTGTTTGCGCTGGCGGGCATAGTCGATGGCGTGCCCCAATGCTCCCGCCGCCAAGCCGGTCATTTGCGCGCCGATCCCGATGCGGCCCTGGTTGAGTGTTTCGATGGCGATCTTGTAGCCTCGTCCAATCTCGCCGATGACATTGGCCTTGGGCACGCGGCAATCGTCCAGAATCAGCTCGCAGGTGGACGACGCGCGGATGCCTAGCTTGTCCTCTTTCTTGCCCACCGCAAACCCGCGGAAATCGCGCTCGATGAGAAACGCCGTGATGCCCTTGTATCCTGCGTCGGGATTGACCGTGGCGAACAACAAAAACAAACTTGCTTCGGCCGCGTTGGTGATCCAGAGCTTCCGTCCAGTGAGACGATATTCGTCCCCGGACTCCACGGCACGCGTGGTCAGCGCAAATGCGTCCGATCCGGACCCGGCTTCGGATAACGCGTAACTGGCGACGGCATCTTTCGCGGCACGAGGCAGCCAGCGCCGCCTTTGATCCTCGTTGGACCAACTCAAAACCGCGTTATTGAATAGCGTGTTTTGCACATCGACGATCACCGAAGCCGAAGGGTCGACCTTGGCCAGTTCCTCGATCGCCAGGATCGCTTGAAAGAACGTTCCGCCCTGTCCGCCATACTCTTCCGGGACGTCAATGGCCATCAGTCCCAAGTCGAATAGTTCCGTCAGCAGTTCTTTGCGGAAGACGCCGGCGTCATCCATGGCTCGAACGTGGGGAGCCAGGCGCTCGGTGGCAAATCGCCGGACCGAGGCCTGAAACATGGATTCTTCTTCGCTGAGCTGGGTCAGCGGCGCGGCGGCGACGTGCTTGTCAGCGGCCAGCATCACCTTGATTGTACGACTTGTATATTTATGTAGTGACTAACTGGAAAGCATTGGCTGCGGCTGCCGAGCCGCCCGTGCCCGAGAACCTGTTGCCGGACGTGATCCCGGCGCTGGAGGAGCTGGAAGCCGCGCTGCGCGTATTGGAGCGAGACATCGCACCTGAGACGCTGTTGTGGAACGGACGCGAGGACGAAGAGTGACGATAGCCGAAATCGGCGCGGCGTTGCGCAGCAAGAAGATTTCGGTTCGTGAGCTGACGGAAGAAACGCTGCAGCGGGTCGCCGACGCGAATCAACGTCTAAATGCTTTTATCACGGTTACGGACGTGGCGGCACGGTTGCGCGCAGCGGTACTAGATCACGAGCTCGCTCGCGGCGTCGACCGGGGACCTTTGCACGGCATTCCGATCGCTCACAAAGACAACATTTTCACTCGCGGCGTGCGCACCACCGGTGGATCGAAAATCTTCGCCGATTTCGTGCCGGACTACGACGCGACCATCGTGAGCCAGTTGAACGATGCGGGCGCCAATGTAATCGGCAAAACTGGGCTGCACGAGTTTGCCTACGGCATCACCTCCAACAATCCGCACTTCGGTGCGATTCGCAATCCTTGGGATCCCGAGCGGATTCCCGGGGGATCGAGCGGCGGATCGGCTGCGGCGGTGGTGGCAGGACTTGTGCCTCTCGCCACTGGCACGGACACCGGCGGATCGATCCGCATCCCCGCATCGTTCTGCGGCGTGGTGGGGTTGAAGCCGACCTATGAGCGAGTCAGCCGCAGAGGCGTGATGCCGCTCGGACTGACGCTCGATCACGCGGGAGTGCTGGCGGCCACAGTTCGGGACGTCGCTCTGGCCCTCAGCCCGATCGCGAAACATTCGAGCGGCTACCGGCCCGTTGCTCACGCTGATCTTCGCGGCATGCGCATTGGTGTACCGGAGAACTTCTTTGTGGAGCGCATCGCTCCAGATGTCATGCTGTCGTTTCGCGCAGCGGTTCAGACTGTGGCGGCGCTGGGAGCGCGCGTGACCGAAATCAAACTGCCCGACGTTGAGGCCCTCAACGTCGCAGGTCGCATCGTCCAGCTTTCGGAAGTTTCGGCGCTGCTGGCGCGTTACCTTGACCGGCGTGACGAATTCGGACGGGACATCCAGGTTCTGGTCGAGCAAGGCCGGCTGATTCCTGCCATCGATTACTTGAACGCGCAGCGAGTGCGCACCGTACTGGTGCGGGACTTCTCGAAAATCTGGAAGCATCTCGATTGCCTGATGACTCCGGCGACGCCGATGACTGCGCCCAAAATCGGCGAGATGAATGTCGCCATCGGCACGTTCACCGAAGACGTTCGCACCGCAGCAACCCGCCTGACGCGGCCGTTCAACGTGTTGGGTTGGCCGGCGCTGGCGCTGCCGTGCGGATTCTCAAGCGCGGGCATGCCGATCGGCCTACAAATGGTCGCTCCACCGCAGCAGGAAGACACCCTGCTCCAGGCCGGTGCGGCGTTGGAAGATGCTTTCGGAATCGTGGGCCGGCACCCGCCCACGTAGTCTAATCGGGCAATTTTTCGGGCGGCTCGGGCAGCCAAAACGTGAGCACCAGCGCCAGCAAATAAACCCCAATTCCCACAATCGCCGCGGCGTAGGAGAGTTGTGCGCCTGGTAGCGCCGCCGGCATCATCGCAGCGAGATGAGTGGTCACGAACGATGCCGATGTTCCGAGCATCCGCCCGCCGACGTTCGCCGCGAATCCTTCGCCGGTCCCTCGCAAATGCAGCGGGTAAATGCGCGGCATGTAGTTTCCCAGGAACGTAAGTTGGGCAATCGTGAAGAACCCTGCCATGAACACGCCTACGCGGAATAGCTCCAAACTCGTTGTGCCCATGTAGAAAAAGACGATGCCTGTGACGACCAGGCCGGGAATGAGAAATACACGCAGCAGCGCGCGCCGGCTGACGATCAGCAGCCCCAGGCTCGCAATCGCGAAGCGACCCGCCAGTCCTCCGAGCTCCTGCATCGTCTGTGCGCCGGCGGTCGCCTGGCCACGTTCGGAGGTCGGGCGCTGCCGGACCTCAGGAAGTCCCGCGGCGATCTGCGGCGATTGCTGCACGGTTCCGAATGCGGCTCCGTAGGCGCAGGCGAATAGCAGGGCCGTGACGATCGTGCTGCGGCGAAATTCGGGCCGGAAAAGTTCCGCGACGCTCGGCCGCTTGAGTGTCCCTTCGGACCGACGCTGCTGCCACTGCGGGGATTCCGGCAGGAAAGGCCGGATGAGCATTAAGGGAATCGCGGGAGCCAAACCGGAGATCAATGTATAACGCCACGCGGAGTGTCCGCCGTAAATAGCGGGCAAGTTGCCTCCGTATCGATTGGCGAAATAGAATGCGCCCGCCACCAGAGCTCCGCCCAGCGAAGAAAACAGCTGCGTGTAGCCGAGCACGGCTTCGCGTATTTTCGGATCGGGGAACAGTTCGGCGAGCCACGCGACGGCCGCGATGAATTCGACGCATACGCCCGCGAAGCACAGGGCGCGGAACACGAGCAGCGTCTCCATCCGCGTCGACATCCCCGCGGAAATAGCCGACACCGTATAGAGCAGGATGCTCCAAACGAGTACCCGCCGTCGCCCGAAGCGATCCGCCAGGTACCCGCCCCACAGGCCGCAAAAGCCGCCAACCAGTGGTGGGATCCAGAACAGCAAGCCGGTCCAGTAGCGGTATTCAGGCGTGCCGGGAGAGAATCCGCCGAGTTCCATGACGGCAGGCTGCAACACCAGCGGGGCCACCAGCACTTCGTAAATATCGAAAAGGAATCCGAGCGAGGCCATGGCACAGATCGTCCATTTGACAGGATTTGAGATCCGTGTGGGGTCGGCCATCGAACACGTCAGGCTAGCACACAGCTTATCGAGTGAGATAACTCAGAGCCTCTTATCACTATTGGTGATATGCGTTCTCCATCTAAAAAGATGACTAAAACGGCCGTCTCGAAGCTTCCCGTCCCAGTTCAAGTCGTGGAACGGCGGATTTATATGATTCGGGGACAAAAGGTCATGCTGGATGCTGACCTCGCGGAGCTTTACCAAGTCCCCACAAACGAGTAAATGAGCAGGTGCAGCGCAACTTGGGCCGCTTCCCAAAGGACTTCATGTTTCGCCTGAAGGAATCCGAGGCTGAAAACTTGAGGTCGCAAATTGCGACCTCAAGTTGGGGCGGCCGCCGCCACTTGCCATACGCGTTCACCGAACATGGCGTGGCGATGCTCTCGGCGGTATTGGCCAGCGAGCGCGCGGTCAAGATAAGCGTCCTCATTATCCGTGCGTTCGTGCGAATGCGCGAGCTGATCGCGAATCACAAAGAGTTGGCCGCGCGCGTCGAAAAAATCGAAGATATGCAGAATAGGCAGAATTCGGTGATTACGATACTCGCAGATGAGATCAGTGATCTGAAGGCGATTCCTCCGGCGGGACCCAAGCGCCGCATCGGCTTCCCACGACAGGGATAACGTCCTGCTACATTTGAGGAAGCCGTGCAAAAAACCAGCGACGTCGCGCAATTGGCTGCCATCACCAAACGGATGCGGCGCACGGTGATCGAGATGATCACTGAGGCAGGTTCGGGCCATCCAGGCGGATCCCTCTCGGCGGCGGAAATCGTCACGACGCTGTTTTTCGACGTGCTGCGTCACGATCCCGATAATCCTCAGTGGCCCGATCGCGACCGGTTCATCCTGTCGAAAGGGCATTGCTGTCCGATCCTCTATGCGGTGATGGCGGAGTGCGGTTATTGCCCAAAAGACAAGCTGATGACCTTGCGTAAGCTCGGTTCGATCTACCAGGGGCATCCGGATGTGCGATTTCTTCCGGTGCTGGAGGCTTCCACGGGTTCATTGGGCCTGGGACTTTCGCTGGGAATAGGGATGTCGCTCGCCGCGCGTCTCAATAAAGGAAAACCCGGCGGCAAGTCGCGATCCTACGTCGTGTTGGGCGATGGTGAAATTCAAGAAGGCCAGATCTGGGAAGCAGCCATGGCCGCGGCCTTCCTCCACGTCGACAACCTGGTGGCAATTGTGGACTACAACCAGATCCAACTGGATGGTTTCGTCAAGGACATCATGAGCCTGGAGCCGTTGGCCGACAAGTGGCGCGGCTTTGGATGGCACGTGATTGAGGCCTACGGGCATGACATCGCGGCTTTGCAAAACGCTTTCGGAGAAGCCTCGTCGATGCAGGGCAAACCGACCTGCATCCTGGCCCACACCGTCAAAGGAAAGGGCGTCTCATTCATGGAGAACAATCCGAAGTTCCACGGCACTGCGCCCACGCGCGAGGAATGCGCGAAAGCACTCCAGGAGCTAGCCTGATGCCCACACAAACGAAATACGCTCTGCCCCTGGGAGCAGCCACGCGCGAAGCCTTCGGCAAGGCTTTGGTGGAACTCGGGCGGACGAATCCGAATATAGTGGCGCTGGATGCGGACCTGTCCAAATCCACCTACACCGCTGGGTTCGCAAAGGAGTTTCCGGACCGCTTTATCGAGTGTGGCATCGCCGAGGCGAACATGATTGCGATCGGGGCAGGTTTGGCGTCGGCGGGAAAGATTCCATTCGCGGCCAGTTTTTCGGTGTTCGCCATGAACAAGGGATTCGAGCAACTGCGGGTAACCGTGGCGTATCCGAGCGTGAATCTGAAGGTGGTCGGCACGCATAGCGGCATTTCCATTGGCGAAGATGGGCCATCGCAGATGAGCGTGGAGGATCTCAGTCTGGCTTGCTCTCTGCCCGGCTTCACGGTGATCTCGCCTGCCGACGAAATTGCCATGATCGAACTGGTCAAGCTTGCGGCTGCACACGTTGGACCGGTATTCATCCGTGCGGGACGCCCCAAAGTCGCACGTGTATATGAAGCGGGGCGTACGTTCAAGATCGGCGAATCTATTGAGCTGCTGGAAGGCTCCGATGTCACTTTGATGGCCACCGGCCTGCTTGTTGCCGAATCGATTCGCGCCGCCGAGACACTTGAAGCGGAGGGAATTTCCGCCCGGGTGATCGATTTCCATACTATTAAGCCTTTAGATCGCGAAGCTATCGCCCGTGCGGCGCGTGAAACGGGCGCCATCGTCGTATCCGAGGAGCACCTGGTTGATGGCGGTTTGGGCGTGCGTGTCGCCCAGGTGGTTGCAGAGATGCACCCGGCCCCGATGGAGTTCGTGGGAATCCAGAATACCTACGCGGAATCGGCAACCCCGGAGCAACTTCTCGATAAATACGGTTTGCTCGCGCGCGACGTCGCCGCCGCGGCCCGCCGCGTGGTCCAGCGGAAGCGCTAGATCTAGTCGATGGCCCATTCCAGGCGATCGCCGGCCAAGCACAATTCCAAGAAGAAGTCGAAAAGCGATATCGAGCAGATCGCCGCGCTCTATGTTCAGACTCAGGCTGCGCTGGTGCGCGCCGGGCGTGCGCTCCACGACCATATAGGATCATCTCTCTCGGCCGTGGGAGTGCAACTTCAAATGCTACGGATGGACGTGCCCGCGGCCCAGGAGCGGCTGGATGAAACGCTTCAGATTCTGGAGGAGTCCCTCAGCCGGGTTCGGGATCTAAGCCAGGAATTGTGCCCTTCGCCGGCCTATAGGGGCGGGCTGAAACAGGCTCTGCTGCGGCTCGCCGATCAGCACATGTCAAGCAATTGCAATATCGACTTGGATTACTCCGCTACTGCCGTCCTACCAGGGGAGATCGCGGCAGCGGTCTACGAAACGTCCGCTGCGGCGCTGGCAGAAGCCCTTCGCCAGGGAGCCACCGTGGTACGTATCACGGCACGGGGAGCCGGCGCCCTGGTTCTGCGCATCGTGGACGACGGGAGGAAATCCGGCCGTGCCCGCGCGTTAGCGGCCACCGGCACCCTTGCGCGCGCGCAGGGGCTCGGGTTTGCATGCACGACGGGAAAAGGTACAATTGTTTCCATTCGTTATGCCATTCGACGTCCTCCTCGTGGATGATCACAAGATCATGCGCGATGGCATCAAGGCCATCCTGAACCGCTCAAGCGAATTTCGCGTGGTCGGCGAGGCCGAGAATGGTACCGACGCCGTTCAGTTCGTCAGGAAGTGCCATCCGCAGCTGGTATTGATGGACATCGGTCTGCCGGGATTGAACGGAGTGGAAACCACAGCCGAAATCCTGCGTCATCAGCCCGACTGCAAGGTAGTGATTCTTTCGATGTACGACGATGAACATTCGGTTGTCAGCGCGGTGCGCTCCGGCGCGCGGGCGTTTGTTCTGAAACGCGCGTCCGATAACGATCTTCTCGAAGCGCTGCGGATGGTCGCGGCCGGCGGGATGTACCTTAGTCCGCAGGTCTCCGATCGCTTGCTTACCCGCATTCAGAAAGGCGATTTGGAAGCTCGCCAGACTCCCCAGGTGCTTGAAGCGCTTTCGCCGCGCGAGGTGCAGGTGCTGCGCCTGGTGGCGGACGGAAAGACCAGCAAGGAAATCGCGGTGCTTCTGGACCTGCGCGAGCAAACCGTACGCAGCTACAGAAAGACCATGATGAAGAAGCTGGGGGTTAACAACGTGGCTGGTCTGACGCAGCTCGCGCTTGCCACGGGCCTGACGCAGGCAGCGCATGGCAGCCCCAGATGACCGACCGCATCACCCGGTCCTCTCCCTGGGGACCGCTGGCTGTTGCCGATGCCCATCTTCATTTCTTCTCGCATCATTTTTTTACGACGCTGATCTCATCCGCGGCGAGTCAGAAGCCCGGGTTGACGCTCGAAGCTGCGGGCGCGCACCTCGGCTGGCAACTGCCTCCGCACGAGCCTGAGAAGCTGGCTGAGATTTGGGTGCACGAACTCAACCGGCACGGCGTGTTCGCATCCGCTCTGATCGCCAGCGTGCCCGGCGACGAAGGTTCGGTGGCCTCCGCAGTGCGTGCCTTCCCGGACCGCTTCTTTGCCTACGCCATGGTTAACCCGCGGGCGCTAACCGCCGGTCTGCCCGCGGCTTTTTCCGATGTGCGCGTTGCCTGTCTGTTTCCGGCGATGCATGGATACTCGGTTCAGGACGAATGCGTCCGTCCGGTGTTCGAATGGGCCCAGAGCCAAAAGCGGGCGGTGTTTGTGCACTGCGGCGTGCTGAGCGTAGGCATCCGCAAGAAACTGGGATTGTCCTCCCCTTTCGATATGCGATTTTCGAACCCCATCGATTTACACGCAGTCGCACTACGCTATCCCGAGGTCCCGGTCATCGTGCCGCATTTCGGGGCGGGCTATTTTCGAGAATCGCTCATGCTGGCCGACCAGTGCTCGAACATCTATCTGGATACATCCAGTTCTAATCACTGGATGCGTTACCAGCCGGGGCATGTGACTTTGCGGGAGGTCTTTCGGCACGCACTGGAAGTCGCGGGGCCCAAGCGGCTGCTCTTTGGAACCGATTCGTCGTTTTTTCCGCGCGGCTGGCATCACACGATCTTCGAAGACCAGGCGAAGGCTCTTTATGAGATTGGAACCAGCGAGGCGGACGCGCGGGCCATCTTTGGCGAAAATCTGGTGAGAATTCTCGCAGCCTAAGGCAACGTCATTTATGCATGACACTTGTCATTAGCACTCTCAATAATCTTCGCCTTGGTCGAAAATCTGTGTTCCGGTATCCGCTGGACCCGGTTCCACGCACGGCCGTGCTAGCGGCCTCTTTCCGGCAACCACGGTTTCGCCCGAACTATCCCGTTCGGGTTTTTCCGGAAGGCTGGTCGGCGGAGGTCTCCGCATTCGCGCCTGCCGCCATCGCGGCCCCTCGCGAGCAACTCTTGAGTTTGGCGGCGGCCGGGCAGCCACCTATACTCACTCACGCGCTCATAGCGATCGCGGGTCGCGCTGACCCGTTACTCCCGACGGCGGATCGCGCGCGGTTATGGCGAGTCTTTCGCGTCCCGGTGTTTGAGCAGATCATCAAGGCAAACGGCGAGCTGCTGGCGGCCGAGTGCGAGGCGCACGACGGGCTGCACATCGAGGTTCCCGGATTGAGCTGGGACGGGTACCGGCTGGAATTTTCGGTCTGCGGGTGCGGCCGCAAAACGCCGCGCCTTACGGCGGCCGAGCCCTTGAAACGCGTAGGCAGCGCCGTTGCCTACGCCAGGTAAGCCGATATAATAACGACAGTCCACTTCGTGCGAACGTGGCGGAACTGGCAGACGCACTGGATTTAGGTTCCAGCGGTTAACAGCCATGTGGGTTCGACCCCCACCGTTCGCACCACGTCAGCAGATTACAGTCTGCTAGGCTCGTTCCAATGGTTTTCACAAAGCGTCTTCGAGAAGGCGTATGTAACGGGTCGATCACCTGCA
>Ga0157369_10002549_pt1 | contig 21801 bp, 22 predicted proteins | sample C25metaG_FD_113461 | JGI IMG/M metagenome (GOLD analysis project Ga0157369, IMG submission 113461) | Corn rhizosphere microbial communities from Kellogg Biological Station, Michigan, USA - C2-5 metaG | ecosystem: Host-associated > Plants > Roots > Rhizosphere > Soil | place: USA: Michigan...
CGCCGACCTGGCGTGGGCGCTCTTTCATGCATTGCACAACGAACCGCTGGAGGGGCAGACCACTGCCAACACCGGGCGGATGGAGATTTTTTGATGTCGAACCGCCGCAGAAATACCAAGCAGCTGGCCCAGGCCGCCACGGTTGCAACGCAGGAGTTCATTCCGCGCAGTGACAGCAAGATGGAGGCGTTCAGCTTTGGCGATCCGTCACCGGTGCTGAGCGGCCGGGAGGTGTTTGATTACCTGGAGTGCTGGTTTAACGGGCGGTGGTATGAGCCGCCGTTGTCGCTGGATGGTCTGGCGCGGTCGGTGGGGTCTAGCGTGCATCTGCATTCGGGGCTGATGTTCAAGCGCAACCTGTTGAGCAAGACGTTTATCCCGCACCGGCTGTTGTCGCGCGCGGCGTTTGAGCAGTTCGCCCTGGACTTCCTTTGCCTGGGCAATGGCTATCTGGAAGGGCGACGCTCGATGCTCGGCCCAGTGCGCGAGCTGGTACCGCCGCTGGCGAAGTACATGCGCTCGGGCAAGGACGGCCGGCAGTTCATGGTCCAGGGCTGGAAGGAAGAGCATGAATTTGAACCGGGTACGGTTTTTCATCTGCGAGAGGCGGATCTGCACTAGGAGGTGTACGGACTGCCTGAGTGGATCAGCGCGTTGCAGTCGGCGTTGCTGAATGAGTCGGCCACGCTGTTTCGCCGCAAGTATTACGAGAACGGCAGCCATGCCGGTTTCATCCTCTACATGACCGACGCCGCGCAGAACGAAGCGGATGTCGATTCCCTGCGCAAGGCACTAAAGGACTCCAAGGGGCCTGGCAACTTCCGCAACCTGTTTGTGTACTCGCCGAACGGAAAAAAAGACGGGCTACAGATCATTCCGGTCAGCGAAGTGACGGCCAAGGACGAATTCAACTCGATCAAAAACCAGACCCGCGACGACGTGCTGGCCAGCTTGCGCATTCCGCCGCAGTTGATGGGCATTGTGCCGCAGAACGCTGGAGGGTTTGGGTCGATCAGGGAGGCGGCGCAGATTTATGCAGCCAATGAACTGGAGCCGATTCAGGCGCGTATGGCGCAGGTGAATGACTGGCTCGGGGAGGAGGTCGTGCGCTTCAAGCCCTATGAAATTCCCGTGGGGGCCTAAAACCCCCTGCGCAGCAAACGAGGCGACGAACCGGTGCGTCAACACCGGTTCGACGCTGAAACACTCGAACCAGCCGAGTGCTCCAACCAAGGCCTCGCCCCACTGCGCAGGGGGTGCGAAGCCTAAGCGAATCCAATTGTCGAAACAAGGATCACTTATGAGTACACCGATAATCCCGTGGATGGGCGGCAAGCGTCGCCTGGCAGATCGTCTTATTCCGCTGTTTCCGCCGCATGAATGTTATGTCGAGGTCTTTGCCGGCGGCGCGGCGCTTTACTTCATGCGGCCCCAGGCCGCACCGGTTGAGGTTCTCAATGACATCAACGGCGACCTGGTGACTCTGTACCGTGTTGTGCAGAACCACCTGGAAGAGTTCGTGCGACAGTTCAAGTGGGCGCTCAGCTCCCGCCAGGTGTTCGAATGGCAGAAGATGACCCGGCCGGAAACGCTCACCGACATCCAACGGGCGGCGCGGTTTTTCTATCTGCAGCACCATGCCTTCGCGGGGAAGGTCAGCGGGCAGACATTTGGCACAGCCACCACCGGGTCGGCGATTAACCTGCTGCGGATTGAGGAGAACTTATCCGCCGCGTGGCAGCGCCTCTCAGGTACCTACGTTGAAAACTGGGGCTGGCTGGAATGCGCGGAACGGTACGACCGGCCGCATACCTTCCACTACATGGATCCGCCTTACTGGCAGACTGCAGGCTATGGGGTGGACTTTCCATTTGAGAACTACCAGCGGATGGCCGATTTCATGCGGCGCTGCAAAGGCAAGGTGATGGTCAGCATTAACGACCACCCAGATATTCGGCGTGTGTTTGATGGATTTCACTTTGAGACGGTGGACATCCGTTACAGCACGACGAATCAGCGTCAGGGGAAAGCCGAGGTCAGCGGAGAATTAGTGATTCTGAATTGGGATCCAGCAGCGCTTGGAGGACTTTTTTAACAAGGCCTGAGTCTTTGACTGAATTAGTGCCAATTGGGGGAATGGCGAGCCAGTAGGCTCGCCATATTAAGACTTACTTGATAGAAAAATTAACGAGGGAATCAATATGCGTTTTAAGTACGGCTTGACGTCTGCCAAGCCACATAGTACTTGCGATTCTTTTGATTTGGTGGTTGGCAGGGAGCTTTTCAAAATCATCATCCGGCATTAGGCAGTAGTTTGCCCACATGATCATGTATGTTAGATGAGAGCCGTTTTCATAGTCTTTGTCAAAATTAAGCTCTCCGCATAATTCCTCAAAGGAAATGTCCTCTTTTACTAGACGTTTGAAAAGCTCAGGTCTTATAGATTTTATGGTGCATACTAATATAAGTATGGGGGCGGTTGATTGCGAAGGGTTAGAAAAGGAACTGAAGGAAAGTGCAATATTTGAGAATACTTTCTCGATTTGTCGCAGCGAAAGGTTGAGGTGGTTTGATAGAGCTGATACGAACTGCACAAAATCGCTGTCTACGTTGGCTGGCAGTTCGTGACGTGCGTATAAACTACGGCAGTAAATTTCGATATCATTATTCCTCTCCTGTAACCGTTTTGGAAGGCTCGCCTCCAGAGTGAGGAATTTTTGCAAGTACGTATGTGCGTCGATGTTAGAGCCGTAAGTGAATTTTATAGATTCTTCAAGCTGCTTTTTATTCATCACAAGAACGAATGTGATGTTTTCAACAGAAAATAAATGTTTTACCTTTTCAAGTATTTCAACTGCAAAAGATGGCCGGCATCTATCAAGTTCATCGATTATTATTGTTAGTGGTGTCGAGACTTCGCCTTCGTTTAGAAGGCTAGGTAAGCTTGATAAGAAATCTTTGAATGACTGAATGCTCTCTAAGTCATCTTTATGACTTATCAGTTTTTCCTTTATAAGGCTTTCAGCTGTATTGCTAAAGCCGTCAGAGACTTCCTTGCTGATTCCCTTAAGGTCTTCAATGTCGCTGTCTTTTATCACGCCAAGAGTTAGTGCCTTAATGGCTATCTTTGTACTCCAAGAAAATAACTGTGCGCCGACTTTCTTCGTTTTATCTATAAGTTCTTTTGCTTTGGGTTTTGGTAGTTTTGAAACAGCGTAGTCAGTTATCGCGCTTGCAACTACCATGAAGGCGTCGTCTGTATGGTCATTGGCGAAGGCGTCTATGTATATATTTGGTAAACCCTGTTCGTTCAAAAGTCCTTGCCACATCTTTACAAATGTGGTTTTACCTTCGCCCCAGTTTCCATCAAGCCCTATAACTAAAGGGTCTTGAGAGTTTTTAATTACGTTGGATATGGATTCTCCAAATTTTTTTCGCTCAAACAGATCGCCTTCAAAGTTTGCGTTGTCTTCTATTATTAGAGGCGTAGCTACTAGTTTCATGGTACATCCTTGTTTAACGTTTTATTAGTTGCCTACAATGAGGGCTTTATTAAGAGATACTCCTCATTACGGGCGTTTCCAACGGCGGTGTCAACTTTGAACCATTGAAAGCTTTCTGACTGCTCCGCACCGAATAATACTATTTGCTCGGCGCGCTCTTTTGGCGTTGCCGGGTTCAGCCATTCGCGGGCAAGGTCTGGCTTAAGTACCACGGGCCTTCTGTCGTGGATGTCCACCATGCCGCCGGCACTATCGGCGGTGATGATCACAAAGCCGTCATGCTCGCCAGGGCCTTCATAGGCGTCTGGCAGTTGGCCGATGGCCGCGCACAAGACCGGAGCGCCGTCCCGTCTGCGGATCAGATAGGGTTGTTTCTTCGGACCGCCTTCATCCACCCACTCAAACCAGCTGTCGATGGGCGTGATTGCTCGGTGAGGCCAGATCTCCCGGAAGAACGGGCCGTGGGCGACCTTCTCAACACGCGCATTGATCGGTGTGGCGCGGTCCTTCGCCCAATGCGGTCGCCATCCCCAGTGCACCGGATCGGCGTGCAGCAAGTCTCCCTGCATGTGTAACAGCGCAACTTGGGTCGTTGGAGCGACGTTGTAGCGCTCGATGGGCTGGTCACCCACAGCGTTGACTAGGGCATTGGGCATGCTCAAGGCCGCGACAAAGTCATGAATACCTCGGTACTGCGACAGTCTTCCGCACATGGCTAAGCCCTCTCTCGGTTTGATCTTAGACAATCGTGGTGGGTCGAGGCCTCATTTCATTGACGAGCCGTCGCAACTCTTCCGCTTCTCGCTTGTTTACGTAGTTCGACGTGGTCAGGTCTGAGATCTGCTTTCGCATTGCTGCGGCTTCGGCACCGCGCTCTCGGAGATAACCTGCGAACTCGCTGTTCTTCGCCTGGGTTTCCAGCAGCATCTGGCTGATCCCGAAAACGTCTGCCCGCGCTTTGCGTAATTGCGCGTTCAGTTCCTGGATCTCGTTCTCCAGCAGGCGGCAGTGTTGTCGGTACATCTGTAGTGGAGAAGGGAGGCCAAGCCACCCGAGGGTGTCGTCATCATTGTTCATACATTCGAACTCAATACTGTATGCCTATACAGTAAATGACGTTTCGCCATGAAGCGATTTGAGGCGACGAGCTGTAGGGGAAGAGGGGGATTTTGGGTCAGAAAAGTCAGCTGGGATAGATGAAAGTTGCCCTTCAGCAGCATGAAAAAACCGATCTGAACACAGCAGCTGCTGGATGTCGCGGCAAGCGTAAGCGGCTTTACGGCCCAATAAAAACGGGGCTTTCGCGCATTCGGGTACTACTCAGCCAGGCCCCAGGCAGCGGCCTGGCATGCTGCCATCGAAGCTGGGTATTGGCGTGCCACAAATGAGGGGAATTGACGTGCTACATCGGGACAGTGACGTGCTTCATCACCCGGCGCGCGCCGTCGTCCCCCCACCTCGCCTGCGGGCTAAATTGGTCGCTTTTTCTGCGCCCCTGCAACCTGCCCACAACGGCGCTGGCCTAGGGGCTCTGGTGCCTTCCTGGCGCGGCAAAAGCCTGCGAAACCCTGCGAAGGTAGGCAAGTTTTCAGTGTCTACTCAAAGGGGGCGTCACCCGCCGAATCTGAGAGGAGCCTCGGGAAAAGGGTTAGTTTTTTTCTGAGCACGTCGGGATGGGGTTAAAGGTCCGGTTTTACTGGGCTTCGGACCTAACTTTCAAGGGTTAGTTGAGGTTAGGTTAAAGGTTAGTATTCTGTAACTTACTGATTTTAAGGAAAATTATAAAACCTAGAATTAACATCTCAAAAGGTTAGGAAATAACCCAGAACTGACCGAAAACTAACTTTTACTGATTGGCTGAAAGCCAAGTATGACAGGGCTCTCAGCGGCGTTAGTGGGAAACTAACCGTCCTAACCGTTTTCCCAGGGGTCAACATGAAAACTTCGAACAGCTTGGAGCGGTGCATCTGCAGAAGCGGTATACATCAATGCGCAGTTATGCATCGATCACCTGTATGCGACCGCATACTCGTCCGTGCAGTAAACAAACTCTGATACGGGGGTAGATGTTTTCGAGTCTGGAGCGACCTTTTGGAGCGCTTTAGCGCATCTTTCTCCTCCGGCCCCATGAAACAGGCCGCCCACCTGGTCGAATTGTTTGGGCGTTGGAGCAAAAACGTTACATAGCAGCACTTGCCTGATTCGCCATTTATAGGGTTGTTAAGTCTGCTAATGAAGAATTGCAATAGGTGAGAAGATGTATTTTGTATTAATTTTGTTACATAAAAAAAGCTCGCCAGAAGCGAGCTTTACTGGGCTATTGATTGTTTAGGCCAATAAATCTACGTAACTATCTACTTCAATTGTTGGCGGGGATAGAAGCGGTCTGATCATCGCAGTGTGTTGCTTGAATGAAAAGGGCTTAAAAGTCGCTGCGTAATCATTCAAAAGCCCACTCAAGCGCTCGGCTATAACTTTAATCTTTTCTATATACTGTTCATGATCTGCGCATTTTGCGCGCATTTGTAGAGGATCGCATACAAGCCATAAATTTAAGGTCTCTAGCTCATAATCCATATCAATGAAAACATGTTGAAAGTCTGGAGAGAAAAATCTATGAAAAATAGTATTGAACTTGGCTTGTATGTCTGACTTCTTTATATTTTTGAATCTTGATGACTTTAATTCTACGATGTAGAAGTGGTACTTTCCATTGGTGCCTTTAACTATTGCTATCCCGTCTACCGATTTCGGTGGCGCTGCAAAATGAGGCGTACAATAAAAGTCATCTGGTTTTAGTATTACAATTTTGTTGGCGTCAAGGTCTCCATTTTGTAAAAGCAGACTGTTTCCAATTTCGACCTCCATACCTTGTTCAGATAGCGTGTGTCTGATCAGTTGTTGCATGGAAGCATCAGCGTATATGCTCGGGATCAATTGCAGTCATCCTTGTCTTCAGAACTCTCACCCATAAGCAATTCCATACGCTCATTTATTAAGTCTTCCGAAGCGTCACCGAAATTCTCGTCGTTTATACCAAAGTCATCAACCGTCTGTGGAATGCCTATACTACCTTTGTCACTCATTACGAATAAATCGCATTGTACATCTTTGCTAGGTAAAATGCCTTCGATCACTAAGTTACTGGCTTTGTTAAAAACGTAGTTGCTGTGCGAGGTCATGATTACGGAAACACCTAGCTGGGCTAGTTCCGCATAAAACCTAGTCATTTTTATTTGGTTCTCGGGATGTAAATGTGCCTCGGGCTCTTCGACGATCAGTATTTTTTTAAATTCAATTGGTGTCGGTTTATTACGCCGCCTAACTCGATTTCTGATCGAGGGTTCTTCAGTGTTCCATGCTATTACATGGCGGATATATGCAACAATTGGTGCTGTTTCAGATACCATTGAAGATGTCGAAGAAATATCAAGCCTTAGCGTTGTTCCATTCGGTATATAAAACAGCTTCTTTTCTTCAAAGTCGAATTCTATACGTCCGTTTAGAACATCAGTTTCAATGTTTTTAGCAAGGTTTTCAAAAAGCTGTACATTTCTGTCTATCGCTACGATGTTGGTAAGGCGAATAAAATAGTCGCTTAGCTGGCCTGAGATTCCCGGTAATTCAATTTTCGATGTGAGAAATGAACGGCTTTTAGAAAGCTCAGCGATGATCTGCCCAAAAGCAGAAAGTGCCTGATATAGGCCTGAACGTGATGCGGGTAAATAGTCGATATCTAGAATATTTTCCACTGCATCATTAAGCGACTGAATCACCCTACGGACACAAACAGACCGAAATTTATGAATTATGGCGTCCGCGTCTTCGGCGGTTGACGCGTAAATCACAAGATCTTTTCCGATTATTGTTGTGCTTCGATTTTGTTTTGAATATCTCAGTATGACGCCATGATTGAAGTTGATGTTGGTAATTTTGAACTCGTCAATATTTCCTTCAAGTGAGAAGCTAACATTTCCTAGATCTACAGTTACTTTTGCGATATTAGAGTCTGAAAAGCTATTGGATATAGAGTTATGTTCAGAGTAAGAGCTTTTGACTTTTTTTGAAAAGTCTTCTCCAACACTCTGCTGTAAGAATTCTTTGGCAAGATGGTGGTAAAAGTTTGAGGCGTTGAGAGATCTAGATTTTTTATCTTTGATCAGGTTTTTGAAGTCTATAACTTCTTGTTTTGGGGTCTCGTCCTCATCATCGGCAAACTCGTATAAAAACATTCTTCTATTGAGTGGGACCAATGAGCCAAATTCTAGTAGGCTTTTAACTATAAAATAATAAATAGTTAATACGTAGGATTTCCCTACGTTGTTGTTACCTACAATAAGGTGGAATTTCTTTTGTGTGTCAAATGTGAATTCTTTAACTGGGCCGAAATTTTCAATTTTAATTTTCATATTAATGCCGGCTTTCGATTTGCGTGGCCGGGCAAGCGGCAAACGATGGTAGAGAACGCTCTTTCATTTTGAAGGTTCCTGAAGATTTAAATATGTCCATATATTTTTACACCTTATAGGTATGGCTGCTCAGAAAGCTAAAATTGGGTACCCGCTGGCGTCGGTTAAATGCGACGCACCTTCACCTTCACCTCCAGATCTGTTGAGATGGAAATGGCTACATATCGCATGCCAGTCGCATTTTTTACACCTAACCTGCTGGCGCGCGGGTCTGATCATAGCCATATGAGATTGCTTTCACTAGCTCCAGCCATAAAGTTGGGTCAAAGCTCTACAGACTATCCGCTGAACCGAGAAAACCTATCCAGTGGCCGGCCCCCTCAAACGAGCCAGGGATTGCCTGATATAGCCTGCATTTTCTCCAATAGTTTCCAGGGCCCCTCGCACGTTCTGACCAATCTCTAATTCGTTCTGCCTCTCTGCCCAAAGGGTAAGCTCCATCACGGCCGCTTCCAACGCAAGCTGATTGCAGTAGATCCTATCCAGCGCATCTGCCAATGAGTAATCGCTAGTCATGTGTAACCCCTTGCCATACCGTTCCGCCATAGCTGGATAGTATCGCGAGGTGGAGCTGCTGATCACGACCGGAATGAGCTGTCTTGCACGTTACGCTTCGCCATCGCTAAGAAGAGTGGTACGAAAGTGGTACCAGGCGCTTCCTTATGCCGGTTTCGGCCTTTAGTTGAGGGCTGAAGGCGCTGCGTCGTTCCAATCCATCATGGGGGCGACGGAGAAGCGGCGCGAGAGGGATCGCGGTGGAGCTAGGTCTGAGGGCATTGGGATCTGGGACGGATAATGCGAAGGGTTGGCAGTTTATGAGGAATGGGTCAGAGGGGGCTGTGCCTTGATCGTGCGACGCGAAACCCAGTGTTAAATAAATCTGTCCCCTTTTTCCCTCTTTTTCCCTGCACCGAGGGGGTGGCTTGTCCTAAAGGTCTGGATGCGTGGCTGTGCAGGTAGAAGGGGGGGTATTTCAAAAAGAGTAATTTCAGTAACCACGTCTGGGCAATGGGCTGGAGGCCGCGTAATCCGCGGGGTTCGGTATTACAAAAAGGAGTAACAGAGAAGTAATTGAAAAGGTAATTTTTTGCTAAAATGTTGTTTTTAAAGGGTTTTTATAAAAATGATAATTACATTTATAAAGAGTAATCAGATTACTTCAATGTTACTTAAAAATTACTTTTTGGTCGAAACTAAAAACCATTTAATTTCAATGGCTTGAGAGTAAAAAATGGTCAAGATTACTTATGTTACTCTTTTTTTTGCCCCCCTCCAGATCTCGAATCCCAGCCCCCTATACGTGTGATGCGCACGCGTACTGAGGTACATGCTGATGCTCGTGGGAATGGCGTGGGAATGCTTTTGCGCAACTGGCACCCCTGGAGCCCTTGTATTCCGGGGCTTCGGCAGCGAGATTGAGGATGCGGGTACTTTCGAATCTCTCCTTCACCGCCACATTCTACAAACACAAACCCCTGATTTTCCAAGAGAAAGTCGGGGGTTTGTGGTTTTTGGCGTCTGAAAAAAGTCATCTGGGACAGGTACGTGACTCATATTTAAAAGACCGCCGATCACACGCCCCCCAACCCCTCTTCAATGCCTATGCCGATGATGCACATCCGGAAAATGTGCATGGCTATGCTTCATCGCACCATGCATATGCACATGACTATGTGGCACCTTCGCATCCCACTCAAACCCATGCTCATGCTGGTGATGTTCATCGTGCACATGCCAATGCCCGTGCTCAGTCGCTTCATGTTGATGCTCATGGGCGTGCCGCTCCGTCAGGTGCAGCCACACCCCTACGGCCATCAGCGCGGACGCTATCCAGAAGGCCGCTGACACCGATTCCCCCAACGCCAGCAGCGCAATCGCGGCGCCCAGGAAGGGCGCGGTCGAGAAATAGGCCCCCGTGCGCGCGCTGCCCAGCCCGCGCAGTGCCAGTACAAACAGGACCAGGCTGATGCCGTAGCCCAGGAAGCCGACCAACAGGATCGGCCCCAGTTGCGCGGCACTGGGTAGCTGCGCGCCGAGATAAAGCGCCAGGCTGCAATTGACCAGGCCCGCCATCAACCCCTTGGCGCTGGCGATAAACAGTGCGTCCGACGCCGACACCTTGCGCGTCAGGTTGTTATCGATCCCCCAGCACAGGCAGGCCACGGCTACTGCCAGCGGGCCGGTCCAGTCGTGGCTTGCGCCGCCGCCTTCGGGCCATGACAGCACGACGCCGCCCAGCACGATGGCGAGCATGCCGAGGACGATGCGTCGATCCGCGTTTTCCCGGAATACCAGCCAGGCGATGACGGCGGTCAGTACCGATTCTAGGTTGAGCATCAGGGAGGCCGTCGAGCCGGTGGTGCGGGTAAGGCCGAACATCAGGGCCACGGGGCCGAGGATGCCGCCGAATGCGATGGCACCGAGCAGCCAGGGCCATTCAGGTGCGGTCAGGCCGGTGGGTTTCCAGCCGCGATCACGGATGAGGCGTACGGCACTCAGGCCAATACCGCTGCCGAGGTAGAGCAGGCCGGCGAGCAAGATGGGCGAGAGGCCCAGGCCGAGGCTTTTGGCGAGCGGGGTGCTGGCGCCGAACAGCGCGGCGGCGGCGAGTGCGTAGACGATACTGAGGTTCATGGGCCATCCTCGGAAGGTTGGCCCATGATACGTCGCTCACTCGGGTTAAATCCCGGGCGAATACAGCAACGTGAGGTTTATTGCGCTTTTTTCAGCTTGATCACATCACCGGAAATGTTGGTGGTGTAACCGCTCAGCACCCAAGCCCAGAACCATTTTTCCTGTACTTGTGTGTTGATCAGCGCGTCGCCGCCTTTTGCCTTGATGGCAGCATCCTGTGCGCGCACGAAACGGCTGTTCTGGCCGATCGGGATGACGCCGAACAGCATGATGCCGGTGGCGCTGGCTTCGCTGTGGCCCAGCACGGTGTATTGATTGCTGTCGTACTGCGGGGATTTGATGGCGGTGCCGGTGCAACCTGCGAGGGCGAAACCGAGAACAGCTGCTGCAACCACTTTACTGACGTACTTCACTGAGTAACTCCATGGGCTGAATCCCGAGATTCAATTCTCGGGGGCGACACTTTAATCGCTCCTGTAACAGATTGAAATAAAAGCGCCTGCGTCAGGCTTGCACATACACCCACGCGGTGAGGCCCGAGGCCAGCGCCACCGATACCCGCTTGTAGTCCGACACTTCGTACGCATCCGCCGCCGCCAGCTCCTGCTCGGTGATCTGGAACACCATCCCGTCGACGCTGGCGCCTTGCTCGAGGGTCGGCGCCACGATCGGATGATGGGTCTTGCCACTGGTGGCCAGGACGTGCGGGTCGGTGATTTCTACCCAGCGTTGCGAGTAGCCCAGCATGGCGTCGTGATGGCCGCTCAGTTCGCGGCCGAAGTTAGCCAGTTGTACGGCTTTGTCCTGCAAGGTGCCGTAGGAAAACAACAGCACGGGAAATTCGGTTGAGCGTTCCATTTCTGTTCCTTGAAGGGTCAGGCGAGCAGGTCTTCGTAGAAGGCGCCGTAGGGTTGGGTCGGGTGGGCGATCTGGATCTCGAGAATCCACAACCCGGCATTCGGACAGTGCTCGAAATCACCCAGGTCGCCGCCACGATGAATGGCGTGGGGAAAGTCGCTGACGCGGTGGCCCTTGATGTCCAGGTTCAACCGCCAGCCCATGGCGCGCGCTTGTTCTTCGGCGTAGCGGTAGAGTTCGAGGCCGACCACCTGGTCGTTTTTCCAGCGCGATTGTACGCGGTCGAACAGCTCCTTGGCGGCGCTGGCGCAGGCGATCATGTCCGGGTCGGTGCCGGTGGCGAATGTCGCGCCGGCGTCACCTTCGTGGCCTTGCCACACGGCGCCCATGTCGATGAAGAAGATATCGTTGTCGCCCAGCACCGGGTCGCCTTCGGAACGTTGCTTGAAGGTCTTGAGGGTGTTGGCGCCGAAGCGCACCAGCAGCGGGTGCCAGATGCGTTGCATGTTCAGGTCGGCGAGCACTTGCTTGCCCAGTTCGCGCGCTTGGGACTCGAGCATGCCAGGGCGGATGCGCTGTGAGAGGTGTTCGATGGCTTGCCAGGTCATGGCCTGGGCGTAGCGCATGGATTCAATGCTGTAGGCGGCGCCCACGGCTTCTTTGGGTTGTGCGGACACCGGTGTTCCCTCGAGTTGAATAGCATCAGGCGTTATGCGTTTAACTATATAGCGACTCGCAGGCAGAGCCAAAGCGCAAAGGGGCTGTGCGACGACGTTTTCTGTCGAAAACACCTGCTGGGGTTGATGAGTCAAGCGTCTACGAGGCCGTAATCTTCTCAAGCATTAAACGACCGAATTTGTGTGGCGGGCCTGTTGTGTTGAGAGGGCTTATTGTGGTGATCGGGCCTGTTGTGGCGAGCGGGCTTGCCCCGCGTTGGGCTGCGAAGCGGCCCCAAAACCTGGCGATTTAATATGCCTGGATAAACGCGGTGGCCTTATTGGGGCTGCTTCGCAGCCCAACGCGGGGCAAGCCCGCTCGCCACAACAGGCTCGCTTGCCACGGGGGAGGGGCGGTTTACTGCGCGACAGCACAAGCAAGGTTTTTATGCCCCTCAGACATGCAACCAGGCCAGGCTCCCCAGCACCATCGCCACACCCGCTGCCGTATACGACAGCCGCTTCAACCACTCTTTCCTCGTCAACAACGTGATCGCCGCCAACGAGATCGCGATCTGGATCGCGGTCATCGCCTGGGCCCAGCGGTGATGCTGGTGCAGCGCCTGTTCGGATTTTTCATCCCAGGCTTTCGAGGTCGCTTCGAGTTTCTCGGCCTGCTTGCGCACTTCTTCCTTCTGGTTCCTGTAGCGCTCGATCTCATCCTTGTAGTGCGCGGCGTCCACACCAGGAATATGGGTGGCCAGTTCCGCCAGGTTTTGCCGGCTGGATTTGGCCTGGTAGTAGTTCCATTGGTTGGCGGCTTCGGTCTTGATGATGGCGGCGTTGTTCTTGTCCATCGCCGCTTCGCTTTCGGTGGAGCCGGCCTCGTAGCTGAGCATGGCACCCAAGGTGGCCATCAGGGCGGTCATCACGGCGATGCGGCTGGCGAAACTGTCGCCACGTCCGTGGGCATGTTCAGTGGTGTGTTCGATGTGTTTTTCGTGGGGGCTGGGGACTTCGAAGGCTTCGGACATGGGGGCGTCTATGAAGGGAGTGAGGGAGTCTGATTCTTTACCAGTGAAGCTGTCTCAATCCTGTACGTAACGCTGCAAACCCTGCACGAGCGCATCGAATGTGACCCGGCAGCGCGGGCTGTTGCGCAGGTCTTCATGCATGGTCACCCAGGTGTCGAGTTTCAGCGCGAAGGCCTGCGGCAATACGCGCCGCAAGCGCGGGTCTCGTTTGGCCAGTTGCACCTGGCATCCACCGATACCGGCGCCGGCGCGGATCAGGGCCAGTTGGGCCAGGTCGCTGTCGCTGCTGAAGGCAAAGTCGCTGCGTTCGAAGCCGGTGATGGCCACGCTGCGGATAAACGCGTTGGCCTGGTCGTAGCCGATCACCGAATGGTCGGTGAGGTCTTTCAATACCTGTGGTATGCCGTGTTGTTGCAGGTAATCGTCGCGGGCGTGCAGGCCGACTTCGATCAGGCCGATGCGCTGTGCCAGCAGTTGTTCCTGGCTCGGGCGCACCATGCGCACGGCGATGTCGGCTTCCAGTTGCAGCAGGTCGCTGAGGCGGTTGGTCAGTACCAGTTCGACCTTGAGATGCGGGTGCTGCTGGCGCAAGTGCGTGATGATCGACGGCAGCACTTCCACGCCGACCACTTCGCTGGCCGACACGCGCACCACGCCGCGCACTTCGTCGCCCTGGGATGACGCGGCGCGCTCAAGGGCGGCGGCGGTGCGCTCCATGGTTTCGGCATGGGCGCGCAAGGTGTGGGCTACCGCGGTGGGCAGTAAGCCCGTGGGGGAGCGGGTGAACAGCACCACGCCCAGGGCACTTTCCAGCGCAGCGATGTGCCGACCGACCGTGGGCTGTGTAATGCCAAGCAGCCGCGCGGCCCCTGACAGCGACCCCTCCTTGAGTACCCCGAGGAACGACCGGTAAAGCTCCCATCCAATGCTTGATGCCATGCATAAATGTATAGCGACTGGATGGTCTTCGGCAATTTATCTATAGCAGGGCCGCGCACACAATGGCCTCACCAACCACTGTGGGAGAGGATGATGAGCAAGGTTCTGGTATTGGGTGCCACCGGTGGCATTGGCGGCGAAGTGGCGCGGCAGTTGAGCGCGGCGGGCTGGGAGGTGTGTGCGTTGACCCGGGATGTCGACAAGGCCCGTCGCCAGAATCCCGCTCTTACCTGGCTCAAGGGCGATGCCCTTGATCGCGCGGCGGTGATCGCGGCCGCCCGTGGTTGCGCGGTGATCGTCCATGGGGTCAACCCGCCGGGCTACCGCCATTGGGCCGAGCAGGTGCTGCCGATGATCGACAACAGCATTGCCGCCGCCATCGCTGAAGGTGCCACCATCGTATTGCCCGGTACGGTCTACAACTTCGGGCCGGATGCGTTTCCCGTGTTGCACGAAGACTCGCCCCAGCACCCGCAGACTCGCAAGGGCGCGATCCGGGTCCAGCTGGAGCAACGTTTACGGGAGGCGTCCCAGCAGGGCGCCCGGGTGTTGATCGTGCGCGCCGGTGACTTTTTCGGGACCCGGCTGGCCAATAACTGGTTTGCCCAAGGGTTGGTCAAACCCGGCAAACCCGTACGCCGCGTCAGCTATCCCGGTGCCCCTGGGGTGGCCCATCAATGGGCCTACCTGCCGGATGTGGCGCGTATCATGTTGGAGTTGATCGAGCGCCGCGCGACCCTCGACGCCTTCGCCTGTTTTCATATGGCCGGGCATGTGGATACGGATGGCACGCAGATGACCCAGGCGATCCAGCGCGTGGTGTTGCGCCGGACAGGCCAGCAACCCCAGGTCGGCGCGTTCCCCTGGTGGCTGTTGACGTTGGCGATGCCCTTTGTCGTGACCATGCGCGAGATGCAGGAGATGCGCTACCTGTGGCACACCCCGTTGCGCCTGGATAACCAGCGCTTGCTGGCGACCCTCGGCCACGAGCCCCACACCCCGCTGGAGCAGGCAGTAGAGGCCACATTGGAGGGCTTGGGTTGCTTGCCTACGCCCGCCTGGTCAGGCGCACATACACCGCAAGGTTGACCAGCACCACCACGGCGCCCAACACCAGTTGAATGTTCGGCGTCAGGCCGGCGGGGTAGATCAGCGTCAGGATGTAATGCTCGATAAAGCCACCGCCATAGCCGTCTTGCCCGGCCAGGTGGCGAAACAGGTTTTCCCAGCGGGTCAGCGGGCAGGGCAGGTGGAACACCTCCACCGCAATGCCCCAGGCGACCGCAGGTCCATGCAGCCACAGCACCCCGCGCCACTTGAGGGCGAGCAACCCGCCGAACAGCACGAACACAATGAAGGACAGATGGAACAGCACCAGGCTGTCTGCGGCCAGACGGTAGAGCATCACGGGCACTTCAAAAGGAGGGCCCCACAGTCTAAAGGGTTGCCTGCTGGCAAGGGGGGCCGTTATTGTGCTGAATCCTTTTAGTCCTTCCCCCCAAGGATCTGTAGTGATGAATGCACCGCGTACCGCCGCTCCGATCAAGGCCGTCATTTTCGATATGGACGGTTTGCTGCTGGATACAGAAGGCATCTACACCGAAGTGACGCAGATCATCGCCGAACGCTACGGCCGTACCTATGACTGGGGGATCAAGCAGCACATCATCGGGCGAGGCGCCCAGGACCTGGCCGACTATGTGGTCAAGGCGCTGGACTTGCCGATCACATCGGCGCAATTCCTCGAAATCCGTGAACCGCTGATGAGCGAGCGGTTCCCCAGGGCCCTGGGCATGCCCGGTGCCGAGGCGTTGGTGCGGCACTTGAAGGCGCACAATATTCCGATTGCCGTGGGCACCAGTTCGTCGCGCAATTCGTTTGGCCATAAAACCACCCTGCACCGCGAGTGGTTCAGCCTGTTCGGCACCATCGTCACCGCTGACGACCCGGAAGTCGGTGCCGCCAAACCTGCGCCGGACATCTTCCTCACCGCCGCCCGCCGCCTGGGTATCGCGCCACAGGACTGCCTGGTGTTCGAAGACTCACCGTTCGGCGTCACCGCTGCAAAAGCCGCGCGCATGACCGCCATCGCCGTGCCTGATGAAGCCATGGCCGACAGCAAGTACCACCACGCCGACCAGATCATCCGCAAACTCGCGGACTTTGACCTGGCGGCCTATGGCTTGCCGCCAATGTCCTGATTCACCACGATCAAACGGTGGGAGGGCCCACTGCCTCTGTGGCGAGCGGGCTATTGTGGCGAGCGGGCTTGCCCCGCGTTGGGCTGCGAAGCAGCCCCAAAACCTGGCAATTCAATATGCCTGGATAAACGCGGTAGCCTTATTGGGGCCGCTTCGCAGCCCAACGCGGGGCAAGCCCGCTCACCACAACAAGCCCGCTCACCACAAAAAAACGGTCGCTTAGTGAAAGATTTAATACTTAAAAATCAATAAGTTACTTTATTGAGAAGAGGGAACACGTCGAATCGTCGCTCCCTCTCCCTCATTTGGTTTTGCAGGGCTTCAGAAAATCAGGCGCTGAACCCACCGTCGATAGTCAGGCTGGCACCGGTGATATACCCGGCTTCAGGCCCGGCCAGATACGCCACAAAGCTGGCAATCTCTTCCACATGCCCATAACGCCCGACTGCCATCAACCCGATCAGGCTCTCGGCAAATTCGCTGTTCGCCGGGTTCATATCGGTGTCCACCGGCCCCGGTTGCACATTATTGATGGTGATCCCACGTGGCCCCAGGTCTCGCGCCAACCCTTTGGTCAAGCCGACCAGCGCGGCCTTGCTCATCGCGTATGGCCCACCCCCGCCAAACGGCATGCGCTCGGCGTTGGTGCTGCCGATGTTGATCACCCGGCCACCTTCGCCCATATGCTTGGCGGCTTCCTGGGTCGCGATAAACACACTGCGCACGTTGATCGCCAACGTCTGGTCGAAGTCTTCCAGCTTGAAGTCTTCCAGCGGTGCGATGGCCAGTACGCCAGCGTTGTTCACCAGGATATCCAGGCGGCCAAACGCTTTGACGGTGGCATTCACGGCGTTGCGAATAGCTGCCGCATCGGCACTGTCGGCGTGGATCGCCAGGGCCTTGCCGCCTGTGCGGATCACATCGTTTTGCAGTTCCTCAGCCTTGGCGGCCGAGCTGACGTAGGTAAACGCGACGGCTGCGCCCTGCGCCGCCAGGCGCTTGACGATGGCAGCGCCGATGCCACGGGAACCGCCTTGAATCAAGGCAACTTTGCCGCTGAGGTTGTGGGTGGTCATGTCGATCTCCAAAGGGTCCAAGGCGGTATGCCTTGTTGATGGGACCGAGTATCGACCTCGCCTGCCCATGCCGGTAGACGGTGATTGCTATAGTCTGTGTAAACCAAAAGTTTAGAGTGGGCGATATGGAGAGCTTTGGCAGTATCGAATGCTTTGTGCGCAGCGCCGAAGGCGGCAGCTTTGCCGAAGCGGCCCGGCACTTGAGCCTGACCCCGGCAGCGGTAGGAAAAAGCGTCGCCAAACTGGAAGTGCGCCTCGGTGTGCGTCTGTTCCAGCGCAGCACCCGCCGCCTGGCCTTGACCGAAGCCGGCAAGCTGTTCCTCGAAGAGGTCAGCGGCAGCCTCACCACCATCCAGAACGCCGTGGCCAACCTGGCCAGCGCCGAAGGGCGGCCGGTGGGCACGCTCAAGGTCAGCATGGGCACGGTATTTGGCAACCGCTATGTGGTGCCGCTGCTGGGGGCGTTTATGCAGCGCTTTCCGGATATCCGCCCGGACTGGCATTTCGATAACCGCCAGGTCGACCTGATCGGCCAGGGCTTCGATGCCGCCATCGGCGGTGGTTTTGAACTGCCCCAGGGCGTGGTGGCGCGCAAGTTGGCCCCCGCCCATCGGGTGCTGGTGGCATCGCCGGATTACCTGGCGCAACGCCCAGCGGTTTTGCTGCCCGAAGACTTGTCGCGATGCAGCGGCATTCTCATCCGCTCACCGCAAACCGGCCGCGTGCGCTCCTGGCAACTGACCAGCCTGGCCCGCGAACAGCGCCCGCTGCAGCTCAAGCCCGGCATGACCATGAGTGACTCCGAAGCCGCCTGCTGTGCCAGCGCCCAAGGCCTGGGTATCGCGCTGGTAAGCATGCCGATGGCGGTGCCGTTTCTGCACAGTGGCGAGGTGGTGCGGGTGTTGCCCGACTGGTACGTCGATGACGGCAACATCTCCATCTACTACGCCGAACACAAACTGCTGCCGGGCAAGACCCGGGCGTTTGTGGATTTCATTCTCGAGCAGTTTGTGGGGCAGGGCCTGGGCCTGCAGTTCAGCGCAATCTGAAACGGAGCAGCGCCCCTCCCACTTTTAATCTTCAGTGGCCGAACCGGGCCGGCCAGCCAATGACTTTCTTCGGCCGTGGTGTCGCGTAAGTCCTGATCTTCGATGTCGACAACCCCAACCGCACCAGGGATTCGGCAATGGTCACCGCTGCCGTTACCCCGTCCACCACCGGCACCCCGGTGCGTTGGCGAATCTGCTCATCCAGCCCGGCCATGCCGCCGCAGCCCAGGCAGATCACTTCGGCCTTGTCCTCGCGGATCGCCAGCTCTGCCTGGCGCACGATGGCTTCCATGGCGGCCAATGGGTCTTCTTCCAGTTCCAGCACCGCCATGCCACTGGCGCGCACCGAGGCGCAGCGCTGGTACAGCCCGGCCAGCTTCAGGCGGTCCTCGATCAGCGGCACCGTACGGTCCAGGGTGGTCACCACGGAGTAGGCATGGCCGAGGAACATCGCCGTGCTGGCCGCCGCTTCAGTGATGTCCACCACCGGCACGTCGAGCAACTCCTGCAAGCCTTCGCGGCCATGTTCGCCATAACCGGCCTGGATTACCGCATCGAAGGGCTGGTCATAGGCCATTACCCGGTCCATGACGGCGATGGCCGCCAGGTAGCTTTCAAAATTGCCCTCCACCGATTCAGCCCCGAAGTAGGGGGTGAGCCCGACAATCTCGGTGCCTGGCGACGCCACGGCCCGCGCTTGTTGGGCGATGGTTTCGGTAATGGATTCGGTGGTGTTGACGTTGACCACGAGGATGCGCATGGAAGGTCCTTGTTTAATGACTGACGTTATCGACTGCAATGCTTTCACCGCTGACATCGGCATAGAACGGCTGGCGCTTGGCGATCACCCGGTAGAGCAACCCTGCAATACCGGCGCCAAACAGCCAGGAAAACGGCGAGACGCTGGCAAAGCCCGGCAGCAGCGCCAGCAGGATGGCGATCACCGCCGCAGGAATGAACGCTGCCACCGCGCGCATATTCACGCCACGGCTGTAGTAATAAACGCCATTCGGGTCTTCGCTATACAGCTGCGGCACGTCCACCTGGCTTTTCCGAATCAGCCAGTAATCGACCATGATCACCCCGTACAACGGCCCCAGCAGCGCGCCCAGGCCGGAAAGGAAATACACGATCACCAACGGGCTGTTGTAGAGATTCCATGGCAGGATCAGTACCGCCACGGCGGCGCTGATCAAACCGGCGCGGCGGAAATTCAGGTACTTGGGCGCCAGGTTGCTCAGCACAAAAGCCGGCGCGACGAAGTTGGCCATGATGTTCACCGCCACGGTGACGATCAGGAACGCCAGGCAGCCCAGCACCAGGAAGAAGGTATTGGGGATGGCTGCGATGATTTCGGTGGGGCTCTCGATCACCTGGCCGTTGAGCTGGAACTGCCCGCCGCAGAGCAGCACGGTAATCGCGGCGAACACCAGGATATTCACGGGCAGGCCCCAGAAGTTGCCGACCTGGATGGTCTTGCGGCACGGCGACGAGCGCGCGAAGTCGCAGAAGTTGAGGATCAACGTGCCGTAGATCGCCAGCCACAGCGCACCACCGGCAAAGATATTGCGCCACATCTCACCGCCGCTCAGCGGTTCGCGGATCGACCATGCAATGTGGCCGTCGGCCTGGAAGTACATCCACCCGGCCAGCGACGCGACGGTCAGCAAAATGACCGGCCCGGCGAAGCCTTCGTAGCGACGCACCGTTTCCATGCCGTAGGCCAGTATCACCAGTTGCACGAACCAGATGGTCACAAAGCACACCCAGCCCAGGCTCGACAAACCCAGGATCGAATTGTGGTCGTAGTCGCCGAACCCCGGATGAATCGCCGTCAGCAATACGCGGAAAACCACCGACGCCAGGTAGGTCTGGATACCAAACCAGGCAATCGCGATCACCGCCCGGATCAACGCCGGAATCTGCGCCCCGTGAATGCCGAAACTGATGCGGCTGATCACGGGAAACGGCACGCCGGTCTTTTGGCCCATATACCCCGACAAGTTCATGAAGAAGTACACCAGCGCCGCGCCTATCCCCAGGGATAACAAAATCTGCCAGCCACCCAGGCCCAACGCATATAAGCCGATGGCGAATGAATAGTTGGCAATGTTGTGCACGTCGTTGGTCCACAGCGCAAAGATGCTGTAGCGCCCCCAGCGTCGGCCTTCGACCTTGGTGGGTGCCAGGTCTTTGTTGTGCAGGCGCGGGCTGAGCACCAGCGGGCCGGGGCCGGCAGCCTCGGGGTTCAGGGCGGAGGAGGGCAGATCCAGTGCGATGTTGTTCGAGAGACTTGTACGCATTCCGGCAGGCTCCAGCACATCTGCAGGGAAGCTGCAGACTGAAAAGTGTATGTATGTTTTGTATTTATTGTATACAAAGCGTATTTACACTTAAGCCACATGCGTGCCAGTTTTGGATCTATGAAAGCCCTGGCTAATTTCGTTTTTATAGGTGAGTTAAATAACTGGCTGAATTTGAAGAGATATAAATTGACCGATTGAACAGCTATTTATTTTTGCGTTGTCAGCGTGCGATTCGCCAGACCAACCGAGGGGAGGGGGGAGGTGTTACGTTATGGTGCGCATGAAGAGAAATTGCACACATAAATGGCACCAATGGTTACATGTATGTGTACATTTCTAACACTCAACACAAACCAAATGTGGGAGGGGCGGTGCGACGATTCGACTTGCCCCCGATAGCGGAGTGTCAGTAACCATTGAGCTGACTGATCCATCGCAATCGGGGGCATTTTTTTACAGCATCAACTTCAAGCCTTGCTGATGATATTCCCAGCGTGCAGCCCGCACTCCTTCTGCGTGGCTTCCTCCCACCACCAGCGGCCTTCACGCTCATGCTGGTTCGGCAGTACAGGGCGGGTGCACGGTTCACACCCGATGCTGATAAACCCGCGCTCATGCAGGCTGTTGTACGGCAGCTCCAGCATGCGGATGTACCCCCAGATCTCTTCGCTGGTCATCTGCGCCAGCGGGTTGAACTTGTACAGGGTGCGTTCCGGGGTGGAGAAGGCGCTGTCGATTTCCAGCGCCGCCACCTGGCTGCGGGTGCCGGGGCTCTGGTCGCGGCGCTGGCCGGTGGCCCAGGCGCGCACGTCGGAGAGTTTGCGGCGTAGCGGTTCGATCTTGCGGACACCGCAGCATTCGCCATGGCCGTCCTTGTAGAAGCTGAACAGGCCTTTTTCTTTGACGAAGGGTTCCAGCTTGCTCTGGTCCGGCGAGATCAGTTCGATATCGATCTTGTAGAACTCGCGCACCTGCTCGATAAACCGGTAGGTCTCCGGGTGCAGGCGGCCGGTGTCGAGGCTGAACACCTTGACGTTCTTGTTCAGCTTCCAGGCCATGTCCACCAGCACCACATC
>Ga0157369_10002550_pt1 | contig 21798 bp, 14 predicted proteins | sample C25metaG_FD_113461 | JGI IMG/M metagenome (GOLD analysis project Ga0157369, IMG submission 113461) | Corn rhizosphere microbial communities from Kellogg Biological Station, Michigan, USA - C2-5 metaG | ecosystem: Host-associated > Plants > Roots > Rhizosphere > Soil | place: USA: Michigan...
CTGGCGAAGCCCGGCTTCTACGTCGTCGAGCTGGCGAGCCCGACGCTGGGGCGGGCGCTGCTCGGCCGGCCGGCGACGCGCTACGTCACCGCGGCGGCCCTGGTCACCGACCTTTCGGTGCACTTCAAATGGGGGCGGGCGGCATCGCTCGTCTGGGTGACCTCGCTCGACAGCGGCAAGCCGGTGCCGGGCGCGTCGGTGCGGGTGACGGACAGCTGCTCGGGCAGGCTGCTCGCGAGCGGGACGACCGACGGATCGGGCCGGCTGACCGTTCGCGGCGGGCTGCCCGTGCCGCATTCGGGCGGAAGCTGCTCGACGACCGGCGATTCGGAACCGGCGCTCATGGTCTCGGCCCGCTCGGGCGGCGATTTCTCGTTCGTCCTCTCGACCTGGGACAACGGCATCGCGCCCTACGATTTCGACCTGCCCTGGGGCTATCGCGAGGCGCAGCCGGTGTTCCACAGCGTCCTCGACCGGACGCTCATCCGCGCGGGCGAGACGGTGCACATGAAGCATGTCTACCGCGCGACGACGGCGGCGGGCTTCCGCTCGGGCGGCGCGCTGAAGGGCACGCTCGTCCTCCAGCATTCGGGGTCCGACACCAGCTACCAGCTCCCGCTCAGCCTCGGCGCGGACGGGATCGGCGAGAATGAATGGGCGGCGCCCAAGGACGCGCCGGCGGGCACCTACTGGATCAAGTACAAGGTCGGCGAGGACCTCCACGACACGAACCAGAATTTCCGGGTCGACGAATACCGGCTGCCGACGATGCGGGCGAGCGTCCACGGCCCGAAGGAAAGGCGGGCGCGGCCGCGGCGGCTGCCGCTCGACCTGTTCGTCGGCTATCTTTCGGGCGGCGGGGCGGGCGGCGCGCCGGTCAAGCTCCGGACCGAATATCAGGCGCTCTCCGACCGGCCCGACGGCTGGGACGGGTGGAGCTTCGGCGGCGCGCCGGTGCGCGAGGGCACGTTCGCGCTCGACGAGGAGGAGAATGAGGGCGGCGCGTCGCGCACCCCTTCGGGCGCGACGATCCCGCTCAGCCTCGGCAGGGAAGGCGCGCTGCGGACCGAGCTCGACATACCCGAGCTCCAGGATTCGATGCGGCTGCGCGTCGAGATGGATTATGAGGACGCGAACGGCGAGACGCTGACGACGGCGACCTCGATCCCGCTCTACGCCTCGGCGGTGCGGCTGGGGATCAAGGCGGACGGCTTCGTCCAGCGCGCGGGCGAGATGCGGCTGAAGGTCGCGGCGCTCGACCTCGACGGCAATGTGCTGCGTGGCCAGCCGGTGTCGGTCAGCCTCTACACGCGCGAGATATTGTCGGCGCGGCGGCGGCTGATCGGCGGCTTCTACGCCTTCGACAACAGCGCCAAGGTGACCCGGATCGCGGGGCAATGCTCGGGCGTCACCGACGAGCACGGCCTCGTCGACTGCACGCTCAATCCCGGCGTGTCTGGCGAGGTGATGGCGGTGGCGAACGCGCGCGACCGCGACGGCAACGAGGCGCGGGCGGTGACCTCCGTCTACCTCGCCGGCGACGACGACTGGTGGTTCGGCGGCGACAATGGCGACCGCATGGACCTCATCCCCAATTCCAAATCCTACCATATGGGCGAGACGGCGAAGCTGCAGGTGCGGATGCCGTTCCGCGAGGCGACGGCGCTGGTGACGGTGGAGCGCGAGGGCGTGCTCTCCTCCTTCGTCACCCAGATTTCGGGCAAGGACCCGGTGATCGAGGTGCCGATGGCGGGGAGCTATGCGCCCGACGTCTACATTTCGGTGATGGCGGTGCGCGGGCGCGTCTCGGGCTGGCGGCTGTGGCTGACCGAGCTCGCCAGCAAATGGCACCTCCCCTTCTTCTCCGAGCCGGGGCAGCCGACCGCGCTCGTTGACCTCGCCAAGCCGTCCTACCGGCTTGGAATCACCAAGGTGAAGGTCGGCTGGGAGGCGCACGAGCTCAAGGTTTCGGTGAAGCCCGACCGCGAGAAATACCATGTCCGCGACACCGCCCAGGTGGCGGTGCAGGTGACGGGGCCCGGCGGGCGGGCGCCGGCTTCGGCCGAGATCGCCTTCGCCGCGGTGGACGAGGGGCTGCTCGCGCTGTCACCCAACGACAGCTGGGACATTCTGGACACGATGATGGAGGAAAGGCCGCTTTCGGTGCTGACCTCGACCGCGCAGATGCAGGTGGTCGGCAAGCGCCATTACGGGCGCAAGGCGCTGGCCGTCGGCGGCGGCGGCGGCGGCGATTTGTCGTCGCTCGCGCGCTCCGACTTCCGGCCGCTGCTGGTCTGGAAAGGCCGGGTGCCGCTCGACGCCGAGGGCCGCGCGACGGTGGCGGTGCCGCTCGCGGACGCGCTCTCCTCCTACAAGCTGGTCGCGGTGGCGACGGCGGGGGAGGACCTGTTCGGGACCGGGAGCGCGCAGATCCGCACGGTGCAGGACCTGACGATCTTCTCCGGCGTGCCGCCTCTGGTGCGCTCGGGAGATGCGTACGACGCGGTGTTCACGCTCCGCAATGCGACCGAGCGCGACATGAAGGTGGTCGTCAGCGCCGACGTCGCTCCGGCGGCCGGGGCGCTGAAGCCGCAGACCGTCTCCGTGCCCGCGGGCGGGGCGGTGCCGGTGGCGTGGCGGGTGACGGCGCCCGAGACGGCGTCGCTCAAATGGACGGTGACCGCGCGCGTCAACGGCGGCGGCCAGGGCGACCGCGTCGAGATCGAGGAGCAGGTGGTGCCGCCGGTGCCCGAGGAGACCTGGGCGGCGACCTTCCTGCGGCTGTCACCGGGTCTCAAGGTGCCGGTGGCGGCGCCGGACGGGGCGCTGCCCGGCCGCGGCGGGATCGAGGTGGCGCTGACCGCCTCCCCTGCCCCGTCGCTGACCGGCGTGCGCGCCTACATGGCGGCCTATCCCTACGGCTGCTTCGAGCAGAGGCTGTCGAAGGCGATCGCGCTCGACGACATGGCCGCCTGGAAGAAGCAGATGGCGGACCTTCCCGCCTACATCGACGGCAACGGGCTGCTCCGTTACTGGCCGGGCGAGAACCAGCGCGGATCGGTAGCGCTCACCGCTTATGCGCTGTCGATCACCGCGGAGGCCGGGCTCGCCTGGCCCGAGGACCGCAAGGCGCGGCTGCTCGATGCTCTGCGCGCGGTGGTCGACGGCCGCCTCAAGGAGGAGTGGGAGGCGCCGTCCGACATGCGGCTGCTGCGGATCGCGGCGGCGGCGGCGCTGGCGCGCAACGGCGCCTCGACGCCGCAGCTGGCGCTCCGGGTGACTTTGCCGCTCAAGGACATGCCGACGGCGACGCTCGCCGACTGGATCGCGATCCTCGACCATACGCCGGGCATCGGCGCGCGGCCCAAGGCGGCGGCCGAGGCGGCGCTTCGGGCGCGGATCGTCTATGAAGGCACCCGGCTCGACCTCGTCGACAAGGCCAGCGCGCCCTGGTGGATGATGGTGAGCGACGACGAGATGGCGATCAAAGCGCTGCTCGCCGTCACGGGCCGGCCCGGCTGGCAGGACGAGGCGCCGCGGATGATGATCGGCGTCGCGCTTCGCCAGCGGCGCGGGCATTGGGATACGACCCCGGCCAATGCGTGGGGCACGATCGCGGTGCGGCGCTTCGCGGCGGCCTTCCCCGGCATGCCGACGGGCGTGACGACGGTGCAGCTCGGAAGCGAGACGATCAGCCGCGCCTGGCCGACGCCGGCACCGGTGATGCTGCCGCTTCCGCAGGGGCAGTCGAACCTGCTGCTCGGCCATTCGGGCGGTGCGCAGCCCTGGGCGTTCGTCTCGGTGCGCGCGGCGGTGCCGCTCACCCAGCCGAGCTTCTCGGGCTACAGGATCAGCCGCGAGGCGAGCTTCCTCGTCCAGAAGATTCCGGGGCGGGTGAGCCGGGGCGACGTCATCAAGGTGCGAGTCACCGTCGACGCGCCGGTCGACCGCACCTGGGTGGTCGTCGAGGATCCGATCCCGGCCGGCGCGTCGATCGTCAGCGGCGGCGGGCAATCGTCGATGCTGGCGGAAAAGGCGTCCGGCGGCTCGGGGGGCTGGCCGAGCTACGTCGAGCGCGGTCACGGCGCCTGGCGCGGCTATTTCGGCTGGATGCCGCAAGGCCGCACGAGCGTCGAATATGCGGTGCGGATCAACAGCGCCGGCCGCTTCCAGCTTCCGCCGACCCATGTCGAGGCCATGTATTCGCCCGAAATCAGGGCGAGCCTTCCCAACCGGCCGCTCGACGTCGCGCCGTGACGGCGAAGGCCCTCGCCTGGCTTCGGCGCAGTCCGAGCCTGTGGGTGCTGGCGCCGCTGATGGCGCTGGCCGGGCTCGACCTCTGGACGGCGCCGCCGCCCCTCCCCTCCTATGCCGAGGCGAAGGCGGCGTGGAGGCCGAGCGAGGCGTGGCTGAAGGACCGCAACGGCCGGCTGCTGCAGACGGTCAGGATCGACATGGCGGTGCGGCGGCTCGAATGGGTACCGCTGACCGGCGTCGCGCCGGCGGTCCGGCAGGCGGTGATGCAGTCGGAGGACAAGCGCTTCCTCGTCCATTCCGGCATCGACTGGCGGGGGCTTGCCGGATCGGCCTGGGCGGCGCTGCGCGGGCGGCACGCGCGCGGGGCGAGCACCTTGTCGATGCAGCTTGCCGGCTTCCTGTCGCCGAAGCTGGGCGGGCCCGGCGCGCGGGGCTTTCGCGAGAAGATCCGGCAGCTTCGCGCCGGACGAGCGATCGAGGCGAACTGGTCGAAGGAGCAGATCCTCGAAGCCTACCTGAACCTCGCCTCGTTCCGGGGCGAGGTGCAGGGGATCGGCGCCGCTTCGCGCTCACTGTTCGGCCGCTCGCCGGCGGCGCTGGGGCCCGACGACGGGCTGCTCCTCGCCGCCCTGCTCCCCGCCCCGCAGGCGGCGCCGGAAGCGGTGGCGCGGCGGGCGTGCCGGATCGGCCACCGGGCGGACTGCACGACGCTTGCCGCCGAGGCGGCGGCGATGACGGGGCCGGGGCGGCGTCTCGCCGACGATCCGGGGCTGGCGCCGCACCTTGCCCGAAAGCTGCTCGACCGGCCGGGGGAGACGGTGGTCTCGACCGTGGATGCCGACGTGCAGCGGCTCGCCTCGGCGGCGCTTCGCCGGCAGCTGATCGGCCTCGGCGGCGACCGGGCGCGCGACGGGGCGGTGGTGGTGGTCGACAACAAGAGCGGGGACGTGCTTGCCTATGTCGGCGGGGTGGCGGGCGGCGCGTCGACGGCGGCGGCGGTCGACAATGCCGATTCCTACCGGCAGGCGGGATCGACGCTGAAGCCGTTCCTCTACGGCCAGGCGGTCGAGCGCGGCTTCCTGACCGCCGCCTCGATCCTCGACGACAGCCCCGTGCAGCTCGACACCGCCTCCGGCCTCTACGTGCCCAAGGATTACGACCACGACTTCAAGGGGCCGGTGAGCGTCCGGACCGCGCTGGCCGGATCGCTGAACGTGCCGGCGGTGCGGGCGCTTCTGCTCGACGGGGTCGAGGACTTTCGCGACCGGCTGTGGGACCTCGGCTACAAGGGGCTGACGCAGGACGGCGACTATTACGGCTACAGCCTGGCGCTCGGGTCGGCGGAGGTGACCCTGCTCCAGCAGGCGGCGGCGTACCGGGCGCTCGGCGACGGCGGGCGCCACCGGCCGCTCCGGCTCCGCGCCGACAGTCCGGCGGTCGAGGCGCGGGGCATCGCCGACCCGCGGGCGAGCTTCATCGTCGCCGACATGATGGCCGACGCGGGGGCGCGGGCCGGGACGTTCGGGCTCGATTCGGCGCTCCGCCTCCCCTTCTGGGCGGCGGCGAAGACCGGGACGTCGAAGGGGATGCGCGACAATTGGTGCATCGGCTTTTCGGATCGCTTCACGGTCGCCGTCTGGGTCGGCAATGCCGAGGGCGACAGCATGACGCGGGTGTCGGGGACGAGCGGCGCGGCGCCGGTGTGGCGCGACGTGATGCTTGCGCTCCACGCCGGTGCGCCCGGGCGGCGGCCGGCGCCGCCCGCTGGGGTATTGGCGCGGCCGGTGGCGCTCGCCTCCGCAAACGAGCCGGCGCGGGAGGAATGGTTCGTCGCCGGGACTTCGCAGCAGGCGATGGCGGCGGCTCCGGCGACGGCGCGGCGGCCGCGGATCGTCAGCCCGGTCTCGGGCACCGTCTACGCGCTCGATCCGGACATTCCGCTGAGGAGCCAGCGGGTCAGGCTGAAAGCGGTGGGCGCCGTCTCGGGCGAGCGACTGACGCTCGACGGGCGCGACGCCGGGGTGGCGGCGGACGGGCCGGCGGTGCTCCCGGGGCCCGGGCGCCACGCGCTGGCGCTGGTCGACGCGGGCGGGCGGGTGCTCGACCGGAGCGTGTTCACGATGCGCTGACGGCGGCGGCCGGGCAGCCATACCGTATTGCTACAGCAATACAGCTGTGCTATGCTCCTGCGGATCAGGGAGGTCATCACATGTACAGCGACAACGATCTGGAAGCGGCGGTGGCGGCGGGGGCGTTGACGCCCGAGGCCGCGGCGGCGCTTCGCACCTACGTCGCCGGCCGGAGCGCGAGCCCGGCGGTGGACGAGGAGCATTTCCGGCTGATCACCGGCTTCAACGACATCTTCGTCGCCGTCGCGGCGGCGATCCTTCTGTTCGCGCTCGGCTGGATCGGCTGGTGGGCGGGTCCGCGCATCGACTATAACGGCCCGTCGCCGACCAGCGGCCTGCTGGTGGCCGGCGCCGCCTGGGGCCTCGCCGAATTCTTCACCCGCAAGCGGCGCATGGCGCTGCCCAGCATCCTCCTCCTCCTCGCCTTCGTCGGCGGAGTGGTGGCGACCGCCGGCTTCGCGCTGGTGCTCGCCGTCGGGCCCAGCCTGGTCGAGCACGACCGCATGACCGGCGGCTTCCTCGCCGCGGCGGCGGCGGCGCTGGGCGCGGGCGCGGCCTGGCTTCACTGGCGGCGTTTCCGGGTGCCGATCACGGTGGCGGCGGGCGCGGCCTCGGTCGTCGGCATCGTCATGGCGCTGATCGCCTCGGCCTTCGCGCTGTCGCCGATGCGCGAGACGATCCTGCTCGGCTTCCTGCTGCTGCTCGGGGTCGGCGTGTTCCTGTTCGCGATGAGCTGGGACGCCTCCGACCCGCGGCGCGAGACGCGGCGCTCCGACGTCGCCTTCTGGCTCCATCTGCTGGCGGCGCCGATGATGGTCCACCCGATCTTCCGGCTGCTCGGGCTCGACCATGGCGGCGGCACGGCGATGGGCGCGGTGATCGTGCTCGTCGTCTACGCCGTGTTCGGCCTCGCCGCGCTGGCCATCGACCGGCGCGCGCTGCTCGTCTCGGCCCTCGTCTACGTGCTGTGGGCCTTGAGCCGGCTGTTCGAGCAGGCGGTGGCGGTGGAGCTGAGCCTCGCGCTGACCGCGCTCGTCATCGGCTCGGCGCTGCTGCTTCTCTCCGCCTTCTGGCACAGCGCCCGGACGAAGGTGGTGGCGCCGCTCCCGGCCGGCCTCAGGGCCCGGCTGCCGGTGCTCGACCGCACCGCCGTCACAGCGGCGTGACGATCATGCCTCCCCGTCCGCAAGGGTGGGGAGGCATAAGGCTATTCGTTCACCACCTTCATCAGGCGGCGCTCGATCGGGGCAAGGACCGGGCCGAGCTCGTGGCCTCGCCTCAGCACCATTCCGGCTTCGTTGATCAAAGCCCACATGCCCTGCCTGGCGCGCAGGGCGGGGCGCTTCTCGATCCTGAACTCGGGCCGCTCGGCGGTTCGGCGGAAGGCCCAGAAGGCGGCGTGGTCACGGCCGAACTCGATCGCATAATCCTTCCACTGCCCGGCGGCGACCATCCGGCCGTAGAGGTCGATGATCCGCTTGAGCTCGGCGCGGGTGAAGCCGATCTGCGGGGAGGAGCCTCCCGGAAAAGGGTGGACGGTACCCATCAGGCGCGGTCGCGCTCCTTTCCTTCGTCTTGGGTCGCGGCGCCCGCTGCGCGGGCCTCGGCGAGCGCTGCGAGCTGGGCGCGGAGCCGCTCGACCTCGCACTGGAGGATCTCGAGCTTCTGGGTCGCCGGATCGAACAATTCGCTGCACGGCGTTCCGTAGGGGAGGAAATGGCCGGCGCTGTTCTCGGCCGAGACGAGGGTCGGACGGGCCGGAATGCCGACCATGGTGGCGCCTTCGGGGACGTCGCGGGTGACGACGGCGTTGGCGCCGATCCGGGCGCGGGCGCCGACATGGATGGGGCCCAGCACCTGCGCGCCCGAGCCGATGATGGCGCCGTCGCCGATCGTCGGGTGGCGCTTGCCGGGGACTCCGTCGGAGGGGTTGGTGCCGCCCAAAGTCACCTGCTGGTAGATGGTGACGTCGTCGCCGATCTCGGCCGTCTCGCCGATCACGACGAAGCCGTGGTCGATGAAGAAATTGCGGCCGATGGTCGCGCCCGGATGGATGTCGATCGCGGTGAACAGCCGCGCGACGTGGTTGACGAAGCGGGCGAGGAAGAAGAGGTCGCCGCGATAGAGCCAGTGGGCGACGCGGTGGAAGGCGAGCGCCCAGATCCCCGGATAGAGGAGCACCTCCCAGCGGGTCCGCGGGGCGGGATCGCGTGCCTTGATCGAATCCAGATAGGCCAGAAGCCCGCTTGCCATGCGCCGTCCCGCTCTCTCCAGCCGCGAAGATAGGCAGGCCGTTCCTAAAATACCAGCAACGGTGCTAAGGGCCTCCTCCCCGGCAGCGAAAGGAACGATCCGATGGCGAGCGCAGGCGATATCCGCGAGCATATGGAAGTGATCGGCGCCGACGGCGTCCATCTCGGCACCGTCGACAAGGTCGAGGGCGACCGGATCAAGCTGACCAAGGCCGACAGCGGCCAGGGCTCGCACCAGGGCCACCACCATTATATCTCGATCGGCCTCGTCGCCGAGGTGGAGGGCGACAAGCTCCGCCTGTCCGCGACGGCCGCGAACGCCGTCACCTTCGAGGAAGAGGAAGGCGGGGACTAGGAGCCCCCTTCCCGGCCGCCTCAGTCGCGGCGGGGGAAGAGGGTGCGGGTCCGGCCGGTGGCGGGATCCTGGGCGACGAGCCGGCGGGGCGGGCGGCCCTGCTCGACCCACGCCTCGAGCGCGCGGCGGACGTCGTGGAGCGCGTCATCGCGAAGCGCCGGCGCCGGCAGCGACTGGCCGAAGCTGGTCGGGCCGGTCCCGCCCTGGCAGTGGCCCATGCCCGGCGCCATGAAGAGGCGGTAGAAGCCGCGCGCCTTGGCCGCGCGCGGGACGGCGCGGTAGAAGCTCAGCGCCAGCCGGGGCGAGATCACCGGGTCGGCCCAGCCGAAATAGGAGAGGATGCGGCCGCCGCGGGCGGCGAAGCGGGCGAGACCGGCCGGGCGGACGTCGAGCGTGCGGCGGAGCGCGGCGGGTGCCGGGCGCGGCGGGCGGAGGCCTCCCGGCACCCAGTCGGGTGCGTTGCCGAACAGGTAGCGCTGCGATTGCACGGCGAAGTCGAACTGCGAGCTGCCCGAGGCTGGGTCGTTGACGATCCAGCGCGCCCAGCCGTCCGGGCCGGCGGCGCCGGCGGGCTGGTAGCCGGCACGGAGGATCAGGCGGAGGCCTTCGCGCTCAACCGGCGTGAGGCCGCCGGCGTGGACGAGCGGCAGCCTGGCGGGCGGGATGAGGCGGCCGGGGACGCGGCGCAGGCTGTGCTGGAGCGTGGCGAAAAGCTCGAGCTGGCGGGTCCAGGGGTTCGCCGGGGAGCCGGCGAGGACCCCGTCCCAATCGCGCGGGTAGCGGGCCGCGGCCACGAGCGCCTGGCGGCCGCCGTTCGAGCAGCCGACGAAATAGCGGTAGCGGGCGGGGCGGCCGTAATAGGCGCCGACCAGACGCCGCGCCGCCGCCGCAGTCGCGCCGACCGAGCGGTAGCCGTAGTCGGCGACGGCGACCGGATTGCCGAGTGCCCAGGAGGCGTCGAAGCCGTTCCCCGAATGGCCGGTGTCGGTGGCCGCGACCGCGTTGCCGCGCGCGAGCTCGGCGGCGAGCGAGGGATAGTGGATCGCGCCGGCGAAGCCGCCACTGCCGAGCTGGTAGTAGCGGCCGTTCCACCCCTGCCGCGGAAGCCACAGCTCGATGCGGATGCGCGAGCCGGGCACCGGGTGCGCCGTCGCCGCGACGCGGCAGGCGGGCCGCACCTCCACCCGGGTGCCGTCGGGCGCGGCGAAAGCGCCCGCGATCTCTTGCGCCGAGTCGATCGTGAGGCCGGGCGAGGACAGGGCCGCCAGCCCCGCGCACAGACCGGCGAGCGGCATTTCAGGCGGCCCTGTCTTCCCAGGCGAAGGTGAAGGGCCGCGCGGCGGGGTCGATACCGGCGAGCATCATCCCCTGGCCGCGCGAGGCGTGGCCGGCATTCAGCGGCACGTCCTCGGGATCGCGCAGCTGGACGAGGAGCGTGGTGCGCGGCTCGTCCGAGACGTTGAGGCCGGAACCGTGGACGAGGAGGTAGGAGAAGAAGATGGCGTCGCCGGCCCGGGCGGGGATCGGGGTGGCGGCGGCGAGCGGGTAGATATCCTCGGGCAGGTGATGGTCGTCGCCGACCGACGGGAGCGGCCCCAAGCGATGGCTGCCCGGATAGACGCGGAGGCAGCCTTTCTCCTCCGGCGCGTCGTCGAAATGAAGGATGCAGGCGATCATCGAATGGTCGCGGTGCGGGAAATAGTCGACATCCTGGTGCATCGGGAAGGGCGAGCCCTTCTCCGGCGGCTTGATGAACATCTTGTTGTGGTGGAGCTGGACGTTGGGCCCGATGATGTCCTGCGCGACGCCGGTGAAGCGCGGATCGACGAGCAGCCGGGTGAACGCCGCCGAGCGGAAATGGACGTCGTGGCTGTGGACGATGCTGGTGCCGGTGCCGCGGACGCTGCTCCAGGTCGCGTCGTTGGAGCCCTGGCGGCGCGCCAGCGCATGAACCTCCTCGCGGTAGAAAGCCGCTTCCTCGGGGCTCAGCAGGCCCTCGACGCGGACGTAGCCATTCTCGTCGTAGAAGTCGCGCTCGGCGGGGGACAGTCGACGTTCCGTCATCCGATGGTCCTCGCATGTCTCAACGGTGTGTTTACGAGCCGGGCCGAGGCGGCGTCGAGCGAAAGCCCGTCGACGTCGTCGAGCCAGAGCGCCGGCCGGCCGTCGGGCCGTTCCGCCCGGATCCGGACCCGCCGCAGCCTAAGCCCGCGCGCATGGCGCACGTAAAGGCCGAACGCCGGAAGCGGGCCGAACATCGGCGCATGCGGATAGTCCGCCTCCGCCTCCGGAACGGCGGCGGTGGACCGGCGGCCGCCGCCGGCCATGGTGATCGCGACGTCGCTCAGCGTCACCTCCTCCACGGCGTGGTGCGGAAGGCCCGTGATGGAGGACGCGAGGGTGCCGCCGCTGGCTTGCACGTTCGAGATGACGACGTTCCTCAGGCGCCCCGGAGTCGGAATCGGCTGGCCACGGCCGCGGTTGCCGAGCCTGAGGAACAGCGGCGTCGCCGCGTCGCGGATGACGACGTTCGAGACGATGACATTCTCGAACCGGGCGCCATCCACCATCGACATCGAGATTCCGGCGGTGGGCGGGCGGTAAAGCTCCTTTGCGCGATAGATCAGCACATGGCTGAAGACGATGTCGCGGAAATCGCCGAGGCTTTCGGTGCCGATCTTGATGCCCTGGTCGTCGGAGGAACACCGCAGCCGGGCCACGCGCACATGCTCGGTCGCCGGGACCGCCCCGCCGCGCCGTCCGGTCGTCTTGAGCACCACGCAATCGTCCCCCGCGATGATGTCCGCGTCCGTCACCTCCACGTCTCGGCTCGAATCGATGTCGATCGCATCGGTATTGGGGCCTCGGCCGTCGTTGCGGATGGTGAGGCGTGCGAGCCGGACGTTGCTGGACTCGAGCGGGTGCACCGTCCAGCCCGGCGCGTCGCGGATCGTGAGATTCTCGACCCGGACGCCCCTGCTCGCGACGAACTCGAGGAGCGGACTCGGCCGGGGGCGGCGCGCGACGTAGGTGCCGTCCGGCGCGCGATCCCAGTACGACGGGCCGTTTCCGGCGATGGTGCCGCCGCCGTCCACGGCGACGTCGTGGACCCCCTCGGCGTCGATGAGGTGGTAAGGGCCGTTGCCCTTGCTCTGGGTGGACCCGGGGAGTGCAATCCTGGCGACGTCGTCGGCCGGGTGGGGCACGAAATCCCCGATCCGCGGCGAGGCGAGCAGAGTCGCCCCGGGCGCGATCCGGAGGGTGACGCCGTCCCGCAACTGCAGCGTCCCGCTGAGGAAGGTGCCGCCGCGCAAAATGGCGACGCCGCCGCGACGGCCGCATTCGTCGATGGCGCGCTGGATGGCGCGGGTGGCGAGCGTCCGACCGTCCGGGCGCGCGCCGTAAGCCCGCGCGTCGCAGCTCGCGATCGCGCGAGGCGCCGCGCCGCCGGCCGCAGCCGCCGCAAGAAGGGCGACTATCGCCGCGGGGACAGACGCCCGCGCCGTCAGGGCCTCCATGCCAGCCAGATCGCCGCCGTCCAGGAAAAATCGTCGCCGCCGCTGCCGGTGCCGTCGATCGGGCTGAACGCCTCGTAGAAGCCGTTGCGGGCGATGAGCGAACGGGTGTCGCCGCGCACGCGGTCGGCGGCGGCGGCGTAGCCCGACTCGGCGAGGCCGGTGCCGATCATGTAATTGACCACCGCCCAGACGGGGCCGCGCCAGTAGCGGATCATCTGGAAGCCGGGATCGGCCGGATCGAGGCTCGGCATCAGATACGGGACGGCCTTCCCGATGCGGTCGAGATGGGCGAGCATCGCCCCATCGCGCGCCGGGTCGACGAGGCCGGCGTAGAAGCTGAGGAACGAGGCGCTGGTGACGAAGCCGGACGAGCGGCCGGTGAGAAGATCGCGCGAGCACCAGGCCTTCACGTCCTCGTTCCACAGCCAGGAGATGCCGCGCTCGGCGCGCGCGACCATCTGCCGGATCTCGACGCCTTCCGCCTCCCGTCCGAGCGCGTCGGCGAGCGCGGCGAGGTCGCGATTTGCGCGCAGCAGGATCATCGACATGCCGACGTCGGCGACCTGGAACGGGCTCTCGCGGCCGATCCGCGCATGGTCCCAGCCGAGCGCGCGGCCGAACTGGACGAGGGCGAGATAGCGGTCATATTCGAGCTTGGTCGGGCGCATCTTGGCGTCGAGGTGGCTGGTATCGCGGCGGACGTAGTCGCCGACGTTCGAGACGTCGATCGCCTCGCCCGGCGCGTCCCATTCGGGCGCGTTGTCGCGGCCGGTCTCCCAGGGGTGGACGGCGACGACGATTCCGCGCGCGCCGGGATCGCGATGATCCCTGAACCAGCGGTGCCAGGCGAGCAGGCGGTCGAACAGCGCCTCCAGCCGGGGCCGGAACCGCGCCTCCTCGCCGGCGGCGCGGGCGCTGTCCCACAGCCTTCGAACCACGCTTGCGGCGACCGGCGGCTGGGTGATGCCGGACGTCATCGGCGCGCGGCCGGTGCCCCAGACCGCGGGGCCGGGGAAGTAGCCGGGATCCTCCTGCCAGAAGACGATGTGGGGAACGAAGCCGTCCTCCCACTGCGCCTGGAAGAGGGATTCGATCTCGGTCCAGGCGCGGTCCCGGTCGAAGCGGTCGAAGCCGAGCGCCACGAAAGCGGAATCCCAGTTCCACTGGAACGGATAGACCCGGCCGTTGGGGACGGTGTAGCGGCCCCGGTCGTTCTTCCTCAGGATCGCTTCGGCGGCGCGGTCGAGATCGGCATTCATGGGGTCGGCACCGTCTTCAAGAAAAATGGGCGGGCGCGTCGCGGCGCCCGCCCAGCGGAGGAACGTGGTCAGAAGGTGAAGGTGAGGCGGCCGGTGATGCGCCGCGGAAGCACCGGCCGGCCGACGAAATAGGCGCCGCCGACCGTCTGGTTGACGTCCTGGCGGGGCGAGCCCTCGGTCACGGCGTCGGTGTTGAAGAGGTTGAAGACGTTGACGCCGATGCGCACCGCCTGGCCGCCGATCCTGACCTTATAGCCGGCGTCGAAGGTGACGACGTTGAAGCCGTCCAGCTTGATGGTGTTGTTCGCGGCCGTGTAATTGTCGCCGGTGTAGTTGGTGAAGATCGACGCATCGAGCCTGTGGTCGTCGTAATAGAGCCCGACGTTGTAGAGCAGGTAGGGCTGGCGCTCGAGGCGGTGGCCGACGTTGGTGCTGGTCGTGCCGTTCGCCATGAACTGCGTGTATTTGTGGTGCTGGAGCGTCAGGTTGCCGTCCAGCCGCAGCGAATCGAGCAGCCGGATGCTGGCCGTCGCCTCGAGCCCGTAGGATTCGGTGGCGACGAGGTTCACCTGCTCGGTCAGGCCGCCGCCGGGCGCGTTGATGAAGTTCACCTGCCGGCGGTTGTCGAGCTTGGTATAGAGACCCGCGAGCGTCGCGGTGATCCGGGCCTCGTGGAACTTGAGCCCGGCTTCCGCCTGCTTGATGATCTCGCCCGTATAGCTCTGCGTCGGGAACGGCCCGGCCGAGGTTCCCGGCGTGCCGGCCGGAATGGCGAAGCCGACGGCGCGGATCTCCGGGAAGAAATAGCCGCGCGAGGCGTTGGCGTAGAGGTTGAGGTTCGGCGTCAGCTTGTAGAGCGCGCCGGCCGCGACCGCCCATTCGGTCGTGTTGACCTTGCCGTCGAGGAACACGTCGTTGCCCCAGCTGACGTCCTGGAGCGCCGTCGAGAGGTTGGCGGGCGAGGTGTTGGTGACGAAGGTCCCGACCCGCTCGCGGCGGATGTCGCCTTTGAAATGCTCGACGCGCGCGCCGATGTCGAAGAGGAAGCGGCCCGCATCGATCTGGTCGGCGATGTAGCCGGCATAGCGCGTCGCCTGGTGGCGGTTGTTGACGTAATTGGCGACGCTCGCGTCGAGGACGCCGTTCTGCGAGATGATGGTGACCGCGCCCGTCGTCGGGTTCTTGATGGTCAGGTTCACCAGCCGCGGCTGGTTGTTGAACTCGGCGAGGTAGCGGGTGGTGACGTTGACGTCGCGCGCCGACGCATCGCCGTAGAAGCCGCCGAGCGTGAAGGTGTGCGACGCGCTTCCGGTGGTGAACTCCTTGGTGAGGTTCAGCTCGGCCGTGAAGTCGTGCATCGGCCGGTTGCGGTCGGTGAAGCGGTTCGCGAACAGCAGGTAGTTGGCCGGGACGGGGGTTCCGTCGGCGAAGGTGAAGGTGGCGTTGGCGAGGGTGCCGAGGTTCCGGTTGGTGAGGAAGCTCTGCAGCGTCTCGGGCACGTTGATGACGCCGTCGCCGTCCGACCACAGGCCGAACTTGTGCTTGTACTGGGAATATTTGACCCGGCCGTTGAGGCCCCAGCCCTCGCCGAACTTCTTGTCGAAGGCCATGGCGATCTGGCCGCCGCGGGTCCTGACGCCCTGGTCGATGCTGGTCGTGAACGGGCCGTCCGGCGTGTTGTAGGTGATCCCCCGGACCGCCGGCGTCTGCACCGAATAGACGATCTTGCCGTCGTTGCCGGCAATGCGGTTGCGGGTGGTGCCGTCGAGCGGGATCGGCAGGTAGAATTGCACCTGGTCGTCGATCCACTGGCCGTAGAAGGTCACCGAGCCCGAGCCGTCGGCGAACCGGTATTTGAGGTTGCCGCGGATCTGGCCGCCCTTGGTGTCGAGGCCGGTGCGGATCGGGCCCTTGTCGAACCGGTAATAGCCGGAGAGGGCATAATAGAGGTTACCGCCGAGCGGGCCGCTGACCGCGACGTCGCCGCGATAGCGGTCCTTCTCCGCCACTTCGAGCTGGACGACCCCGTGGGTCTGCTCGCCGCCCGTCTTGCTGATATAGTTGATGAGGCCGGCGACCGAGCCGGGGCCGAACAGGTTCGAGACGCCGCCGCGGACGAACTCGAGCCGGTCGAGGCCGAGATCGTTGTGATAATAGACGTCGAAGGCGGACGAGTTGAGGCCGAAGGTGCTCAGCACCGGGATGCCGTCGTACATGAGCGGCGTGAACTGATACTGGCCGCCCGACGGCAGGCCGCGGATGAAGACGTTGCTGGCGACCTCGCCGCCGCCGGCGTCGGCCTTGATCGTCGGGATCGAGTTGAGGACGTCGGCCTGGCTCGAGACGTTGAGCTTGGCGAGGCGGCTGTCGTCGAGCGTGGTGACGGCGAGCGGCGTGTTGAGCGCGGCGCGGGCGCGGCTGGTGCCGGTGACGACGATGACCCCCGGATCGTTCTGGCCCTGCTCGACCGTGTTGCCGGCCGCCCCCTGCGGCGGCTGGGTCGCCGTCTGCGCCGCGTCGGGCGGCGAGGCGGGGGTTGCGGGCGGCTGCCCCTGCGCCTGCGCGGCGGCGGGCCAGCAGCAGGCGGCGGACGCGAGGAGAATGGCCCTCGCCCAATGGGTGCGTAGCGCCGGAATGTTCATGTCCTTCCCCTCCCTGTTGGACCGGGTGCCGCCGCCTCTCCCGCACGCGGCAACCGCCATCGTTTCGCAAGCGAAAGCTGAGACCACTCGCCTCCCGAGGCTAGTCGGCGCGGTTCGAACAGTCTGTTGCCGCCGTTGCAACTTTCTCCTAGCCTTGCCGGGGCGGGGAGGGGATGCGATGCTGGAAATGGGGGACCTTCTGGTCTTCACGAAGGTCGTCGAGACGGAGAGCCTGACCAAGGCGGGGCAGGTGCTCGGCCTTCCCAAGTCGACGATCAGCCGGCGGCTGTCGAGGCTCGAGGAGCATCTCGGCGCGCAGCTCCTCTACCGCAGCACGCGGGCGGTGAGCGTGACCCAGGACGGGGCCCTGTTCTTCGAATATTGCCTGCGCTCGATGGGCCTGCTGCGCGACGCCGAGCGGGCGCTCCAGAGCAAGCAGCGCACGCCGCAGGGGCTGGTGCGGGTGGCGATCCCCTATGTGCTCGGCCAGTCGCTGATCGGGCCGCTGCTCGCGGGGTTCCTCAAGGCGTGTCCGGACGTCCGGCTGGTCAGCGTCCTCACCGACGACGCGCCGAGCCTGCTGAGGAGCGGCTTCGACCTTGCGCTCGCCATGGGGCCGCTCGCGGATTCCGAGCTGGTGGCGGTCAAGCTCGGCTCGACCGGGTGCAGCACGCTGGGCGCGCCCGGCTATTTCGAGCGCAAGGGCATGCCGCAGTCGCACATCGAGCTGCCGCGCTTCGACCTGCTCGCGGTCGGGGGGAGCGACCGCCGGTCGAAGTGGCGGCTGCACAATCGCGACCAGGAGGTGACGGTCGAGTTCATGCCCAAGCTCGCCTCCAACGACCTCATCCTGCTGCGCCACGCCGCGCTGTCGGAGCTCGGCATCGCCAGCCTGCCCGCCTTCCTGTGCAAGGCCGACCTTGCCGAAGGGCGGCTGGTGGAGGTGCTGCCGGGCTGGCAGACGCCGGACATCAGCTTCTACGCGCTCTACGGCGACCCCAAGGGCGTGCCGGTGAGGGTCCGCTCGCTGATCGACTATCTGGTCGAGCACCTGCGGCCGATCCTCTCCTGGGACATCCACTGAAGTTGCCGCAAATGGAACAGATCGTTTCCGACAAGGACGCTATCCATGCGCGGCGCGTGCCGCCAGCCTGAAGAGGGGCCGATGCGGGAGCAGAGCGGCGGCGGCGGAGGGGACCGACAGAGTTGACCGTTGAGCTGAGCGAAGCCGTTCGAGCCGAGGGCGGCGAGGCGCGCGCGATCCTGCTGGACTTCTTCCGCGAAGCGATCCGCGCGGTGTCGCCCGAGGCGGTGATGCCGGCGCAGACGCCCGGCGCGCCGCACGGGCGGATGGCGGCGATCGCGGTCGGCAAGGCGGCGGCCGAGATGATGCGGGTCGCGACCGAGCGGAGCGCGGCGCCGCTCCCAGGCCTCGTCGTCACCCGCTACGGGCACATCCCGCCGGGGTTCGTGGCCGCCGAGGGCGTCGAGGTGATCGAGGCCGGCCACCCTTATCCGGACGAGAACAGCGTCCGCGCCGCGCGGCGCGCGCTCGCCCTCGCCGGGACGCTCGACGCCGGCGACCAGCTGCTCGTCCTGCTCTCGGGCGGGGGCTCGGCGCTTCTCGCGGCGCCGGCGCCGGGGGTGAGCCTTGCCGACAAGCAGGCGACGACCCGGCTGCTGCTGCGCTCCGGAGCGACGATCGAGGAGATCAACTGCGTCAGGAAGCACCTCTCCGAGGTCAAGGGCGGGCGCCTCGCGGTCGCCGCGGGGCGGGCGCACGTCGCCACCTGGATCATCTCGGACGTGCCCGGCGACGACCCGTCCTTCGTCTCCTCCGGGCCGACGGTGGCCGACGGGACCAGCCTCGAACTGGCGCGCGAGATCCTCGCCAAATACCGGATCGACGCGCCGGCGAGCGTCGCGCGCGCGCTCGAAGACCCGGCCAACGAAACCCCCGCCGCCGACGCGCTCGGCCTTGCGGGAGGCGACACAATGGTGCTCGCCCGCGCCCGCGACGCCCTCGCCGCCGCGACGCGGCTCGCCGGCGCGCGCGGCTTTGCGGTGACGGACCTCGGCGACCAGCTGCAGGCGGAGGCCCGCTATCTCGGCGCCAGCCACGCGGCGCTCGCCCGCAGGCTCGGCGCCGACGGGCAGAAGCGCGCGATCGTCTCGGGCGGAGAGGCGACCGTCTCGGTCGTGAACCCCGCCGGGAGGGGCGGACGCAACCTCGAATATCTGCTCGGCCTCGCAATCGGCCTCGACGGCGCACCGGGAATCTCCGCGCTCGCCTGCGACACGGACGGGATCGACGGCACCGAAGAGGCGGCCGGGGCGATGGTGTTCCCCGACACGCTCGAGCGGGCGCGGCGGCTCGGGCTCGACCCGGCCGAGCACCTTGCCCGCAACGACGCCTATTTGTTCTTCGAGACGCTCGGCGACCTCGTCGTCACCGGCCCGACCTTCACCAACGTCAACGACTTCCGGGTGATCCTCATCGACGGGACGAGCGGTGGCTGAGGGCGCGGCCCCTCCCCCGCGCCCGGCCGCCGGCGGCGGCGCCTATCCCTGGGTGCTGATCGGCCTCCTCTGGTGCGTCGCCTTCCTGAACGCCGCCGACCGCTCGATCCTGATCGCGGTGATGCCGACCTTGCGCTCCGAATTCGGGCTGACGGCGACCCAGCTCGGCCTCCTCAACTCGGTCTTCTTCTGGATCTACGCGGTGACGGCCTTCGTCGCCGGGCGGCTCGGCGACAGCGTGCGGCGGACCCGGGTGATCGTCTACGGCCTCGTCTTCTGGAGCGTCGCGACCGGCTTCACCTCGCTGTCGAGCGGCCTTGCGATGCTGCTCGCCTTCCGCGGCATCGTCGCGTTCGGCGAGGCCTTCTACTATCCGACGGCGACGGCCTTGATCAGCGACTGGCACAAGCCGGCGATGCGCAGCCGCGCGCTCTCGATCCACCAGACGGCGGTGTTCGCAGGCGCGGGCGTCGGCTCGGTCCTCGCCGGGCGGATCGCCGACCTGCTCGGCTGGCACGCGCCGTTCGTGATCTTCGGCGGGATCGGCCTCGTCTATTCGGTGCTGCTGCTGCGCTTCCTGCGCGACGCGCCCGAGCCCGAAAAGGCGCCGGGCGCCGCGCCGCCGCGCGAGCCGCTGGCGGTCGTGTTCCGGGTGAAGCCGGCGCTGATGCTGTGCCTCATCTTCATGCTCGGCACCGGCGCCTCGACGGGCGTGACCGTCTGGGCGCCGACCTTCGTCCACGACAAGATGGGGCTGAACCTCGCCGGCTCCGCGCTGTGGGGATCGGCGACGATCAACATCGCCGGCTTCCTGTCGGTGCCGCTCGGCGGCCTTCTCGCCGACACGCTGGCGCGGCGGACTCCGATCGGCCGCTTCTACACGCTGATGATCGGGCTGGGCTCCGCAGGCCTGCTGCTGCTGCCGCTGATCTGGGCGGAGACGGCGGCCCAGGTCGGCGCGGTGCTGCTCGCGACGAGCATCGGAAAAGGGCTGTTCGACGGCTGCATCTACGCCGCGATGCACGACGTGATGCCGCCCTACGCGCGGGCGACGGCGGTGGGCATGATGACCATGCTTGGCTTCTTCGGGGCGGGGCTGACGCCCATCCTCGTTCCGAAGGTCGCGGAGACCTACGGCATGGCGGGCGGGATGACGTCGGTTGCCGGCCTCTATTTCGTCGCCGTGGCGATCCTCTTCCTGATGCGGCCGGCGACGCGGCGCGCCGTTCTCGCCAACGCGCAGGGGCACGACCATGGCTGAGGGCGCCGCGCTCCTCCTCGATGCGCCGCGCCGGCTCGCCTTCGAAGCGATCGACCTTCCCGCGCCGGGCGAAGGCGAGGTGCTGCTGAAGACGCTCCATTCGGGGATCAGCGCGGGGACGGAGCTGTCGCAATATCGCGGCACCAACCCCTTCATGCACCGGCGCTGGGACGAGGCGCGGCGGCTGTTCGTGGAGGCGGAGGCGCCGAGCTGGCCCTATCCGGTGCGCAACCTCGGCTACGAGGAGGTGGGGGAGATCGTCGCCGTCGGCGCGGGCGTGGAGAACGTGCGCGCCGGGCAGCATGTCTACGGCACCTGGGGGCACCGGACCCACCATCTCGCCGCCGCCGATTATGCCGCCGAGCGCCTGCTCCCCGACGGCGCCGATCCCAGGATCGGCATCTTCTCCCACATCGGCGCGGTGGCGCTGAACGGGGTTCACGACGCGCAGATCCGGATCGGCGACGCGGTCGCCGTGTTCGGGCTGGGGATGCCGGGCCAGATCGCGGTGCAGGCGGCGCGCCGATCGGGGGCGCGGGTAATCGCGGTCGACCCGGACCGGGGGCGGCGCGAGACGGCGCTCCGCCACGGTGCGGCCGCGGCGATCGAGCCCGGCGGCGCGGCGGAGGCGATCAAGGCGATGACCGGCGGCCGCGGCGCCGATTCCTGCATCGAGATCAGCGGCGCGCCGGCGGCGCTCGGCGAGGCGATCCGCGCCGTCGCCTATTCGGCGCGGGTGGTGGCGCTGGGCTTCTTCCAGGGCGAGGTCGGGGGGCTGCGCCTCGGCGAGGAATTCCACCACAACCGCGTGCAGCTGATCTGCTCGCAGATTTCCGGCGTCGCGCCCGAAGCGAGCTACCGCTGGTCGAAGCCGCGGCTGTGGCGCACCGCCGTCGAGCTCCAGCACGAAGGCGTGCTCGACCTCGTTCCGCTGATCACCCACGCGGCGCCGTTCCGCGACGCGCCGGCGCTGTTCGCCAGGCTCGATGCCGGCGAGCCGGGCCTCCTCCAGGCGATGCTGGACTTCGCATGAGCCGCCTTCGCGTCGGCCTGCTCGGCTGCGGCGGCATCGCTGCGCGCCACGCCGGAGCGGTGCGGGCGCTCGCCGGGGAGATGGAGCTCGTCGCCTGCTGCGGCCGCGATCCCGGGCGCACGGACGCCTTCGCGGCCGAGCATGGCGGCCGCGCCTTCACCGGCCTCGACAGGATGATCGACGAGGGCGTCGACCTCGTCGTCGCCACGCTGCCGCCCTATGCGCGCTCGGGCGAGATCGAGCATGTCGCGGCGCGCGGAGTGCACCTGCTCGTCGAGAAGCCCATCGCGCTCGACCAGGCGGCGGCGGACCGGATGGTGGCGGCGGTGGAGCAGGCGGGCGTCGTTGCAGGGATCGGCTTCATGTACCGCTTCGGCGACGCGGTGCGGCGCTGGCGCGCGGCCGACACGGGACCGCCGGGCCTCTATGCCGGAAGCTATCATTGCAACGCCCTCCACGCCCATTGGTGGCGGCGGCGCGACCTGTCGGGCGGGCAGCTGCTCGAGCAGGTGATCCATCAGATCGATCTCGTCCGCCACCTGATCGGGGAGCCGGACAGCGTCTATGCGCGC
>Ga0157369_10002553_pt1 | contig 21790 bp, 21 predicted proteins | sample C25metaG_FD_113461 | JGI IMG/M metagenome (GOLD analysis project Ga0157369, IMG submission 113461) | Corn rhizosphere microbial communities from Kellogg Biological Station, Michigan, USA - C2-5 metaG | ecosystem: Host-associated > Plants > Roots > Rhizosphere > Soil | place: USA: Michigan...
AAGGCAAGCCGGGCATGCGCTCGATTGCCGCTTCGGGCGGCACGCTGCTGTGGCCGCAATCCCACTTCGACTGGGTGCGCCCCGGCATTATTCTCTACGGCGTTTCGCCGCTCGACCATAAACCGTGGGGCAGCGATTTTGGCTTTCAGCCGGTAATGACGCTCACTTCGCAGCTGATTGCCGTGCGCCAGCATGCGGCAGGTGAACCGGTCGGCTATGGCGGCACCTGGCAGAGCGCGCGCGATACCCGTTTAGGGGTGGTGGCGATGGGCTATGGCGATGGCTACCCGCGCGCGGCGCCTTCCGGTACGCCGGTGCTGGTCAACGGGCGCGAAGTGCCGATTGTGGGGCGCGTGGCGATGGATATGATTTGCGTCGATCTGGGGCCAGAAGCGCAGGATAAACCCGGCGATCGCGTGGTGCTGTGGGGGGAAGGTTTACCCGTTGAGCGCATCGCGCAGGTAACAAATGTGAGTGCTTACGAACTTATTACCCGCCTGACCTCAAGGGCGACCCTTATCTATATCGACTAAAAGGAACGCCCCGTGTCGCCGATGGAAATCGCCGCCTGCCTGGCTTACGCCCTCTCCGTGTGGCTTGCCGCGCGCAACAATGTGCATACGTGGTGGACGGGCATTATCGGCTGCGTGCTCTACGGCTGGGTCTTCTACTCCGTACAGCTTTACGCGGATGTCACCCTGCAACTCTTCTTTATCGTCAGCAGTATTGCCGGGTGGATCAACTGGCTGAAGGGCAATCACGGTCAGCAACTGGCGGTGCGCAAGACGCCGCTGCAACATATTGCTTTCCTGCTGGTGGGGGCGCTGATTGTCGCGGGCGGCTATGCCTGGCTGCTGCACCGTTTTACCAACGCCTGGTCGCCGTGGCTGGATTCGGCGATCATGGTCTTCAGCATCCTTGCGCAGTTTATGCTGATGGGGAGGCGGCTGGAGAGCTGGTACTTCTGGCTGCTGGTCAACACTATCGCCGTGCCGCTCTATGCCGCGCGCGATCTGTGGCTGACCGCCGGGCTTTACCTGATCTTCTGGTGTAATGCCTGGCACGGGCTTTACCAGTGGCGCAAGGCGCTGGTTAAGCCATGAAACCCTTCGCCAGCGGGCTGATTGTCGGCAAATTCGCGCCGCTGCACTGTGGTCATGAACGGTTAATCAACACCGCGCTGGCGCAGTGCGAACGCCTGTGGCTCATCAGCTACTCCGTGCCAGAACTGCCCGGCTGCGAGCCGGAGAAGCGCGAGCGCTGGCTGCGGGCGCGGTTTCCCCAATGTGAGATCCTCGTTCTGACACCGGCGCGCGTGGCGGCGCTGGGTTTAGGCCCGTTACCGCATAACGACGCCGATGGCGATCGGCATCGTCACTATGTTGCGGATATCTGTTTGCAGGCGCTGGGCTGCCAGCCTGACGCGGTTTTCACGGCGGAGGATTATGGCGACGGCTTCGCCCGCGTGCTGAGCGAACGTTTTTCCCGCCCGGTGACGCATGTGCGGCTAACGCGCGGGCAGGGTGAGGATGCGCCATCCGGGACGCTGATCCGCAGCGATGTCCACCGCTGGCGGCAGATGCTGGCCGCGCCCGTCTATCACGACTTTGTTCAGCGCATCTGCCTGCTGGGCGGTGAATCGACGGGCAAAAGCACCCTCAGCGCCGCGCTGGCAGAGGCGCTTGGAACGGCCTATGTGGCCGAGTATGGCCGTGAGCGCTGGGAGCAGCAGGGCGGCGAGCTGGTGTATGACGATATGCTGGCGATTGCACGAACCCAGGTGCAACGGGAAAAGAGCACGCCTGCGGTGCGCTGGCTGGTATGCGATACCTCGCCGCTGACCACGCTCTTTTATACGCTGACAATGTTTGGCAAAGCGCCAGCGGCGCTCTACGCACTGGCGGAGCGGCACTATCAGCTGGTGGTGTTGTGCGAGGATGATTTCCCGTTTGTGCAGGATGGCACCCGCCAGGATGAAACCTTCCGCCAGCGCCAGCAGGCCTGGTATCTCGAACAGTTGACCGAGCGCGGCGTGCCGTTTATTCGCGTCAGCGGGTCGGTGGCTGAGCGCATCGCGCAAGTGCGCGCAGTGCTGGGCTGTTAATCCTTATTTCGTTTCCGCTTTACTGCCCCCTCGACCTTGTCCGGCTTCCGGTTTATTGTGGTGTTTCGCCCACTGTAAACCTGGAGAATACACGCGTGTTTCAGAAAGTTGACGCCTATGCCGGCGACCCGATCCTCTCATTGATGGAGCGGTTCAAAGAGGATCCCCGCAGCGACAAAGTTAACCTCAGCATCGGGCTCTATTACGACGAAGAGAGCACTATCCCGCGTTTGCAGGCGGTGGCGGAAGCCGAAGCGCGCCTCAACGCGCAGCCGCATGGCGCGTCGCTCTATCTGCCGATGGAAGGGCTTAACAGCTACCGTCACGCCATCGCGCCGCTGCTGTTTGGTGCCGGGCATGTGGTGCTGGAGCAGCAGCGTGTCGCCACCATCCAGACGCTCGGCGGCTCCGGCGCGCTGAAAGTCGGTGCAGATTTTCTGAAACGTTACTTCCCCAACTCCGGCGTCTGGGTCAGCGCTCCGACCTGGGAAAACCATATCGCGATTTTCGAAGGCGCGGGCTTCGAGGTCTCTACCTACCCGTGGTATGACAACGAAACCAACGGCGTGCGTTTCGCGGCATTCCTCGAAAAATTAAACAGCTTGCCTGAGCAGAGCATTGTTCTGCTGCACCCGTGCTGCCATAACCCGACCGGTGCCGACTTAACGCCTGCGCAGTGGGATGAGGTGGTTGAGGTGCTGAAAGCCCGCACGCTGATCCCGTTCCTCGATATCGCCTATCAGGGCTTTGGCGCAGGGATGGAAGAGGATGCCTATGCGATCCGCGCGATTGCCCACGCCGGGCTGCCTGCACTGGTCAGCAACTCCTTCTCAAAAATCTTCTCCCTCTACGGTGAACGTGTCGGCGGGCTCTCGGTGGTATGTGAAGATGCCGATGCCGCCGGGCGCGTGCTCGGGCAGTTAAAAGCGACGGTGCGCCGCAACTACTCCAGCCCGCCGAACTTCGGCGCGCAGCTGGTAGCTACCGTGCTGAACGATGCCGGGCTAAAAGCGTCGTGGCTGGCGGAAGTGGAAGCGATGCGCACCCGCATTCAGGCGATGCGCCAGACGCTGGTTGATGCGCTAAACGCGGCGATGCCGACAGGGGATTTCACCTATCTTCTCAAGCAGCGCGGCATGTTTAGTTATACCGGCCTGAGTGCTGCGCAGGTGGATCGTCTGCGCGAAGAGTTTGGTATCTACCTCGTTTCCAGCGGCCGCATCTGCGTCGCCGGGCTTAATAACCGCAACGTTCAACGCGTGGCGCAGGCCTTCGCGGCAGTGATGTAAGTATTCACTTACTTCTCTTTTCACCCTCTGCGAAGCGGCAGAGGGTGACCCACCAATGCTGGCGGATTTTCCAGAAAAGACTTTGTTTCACTCCGCCCTGCGGTTATGGTCACTCAGGTTTAAGACTATTCACCTCATTTATAAAAACTAAAGCATTAAGAAGCAGGGAAAATTATGCAAAAGTTCAGACACGCGCTCGGCGCGCTTTGCCTGTGGGCGGCCTTTAGCAGCGCGGCGGTTTACGCCTCGGCGCCGACGCCGGTTTCAACGGGCACTAACGTTGCAAAACTCTCTGAGCAGGCGGCGGTACACTGGGTTTCCGTGGCGCAAATCGAAAGCTCGCTGGTTGAACGCCCGCCGATGGCGGTGGGGTTTGATATCGACGATACCGTGCTCTTCTCCAGCCCCGGCTTCTGGCGCGGCAAGAAAACCTGGTCTCCGGATAGCGATGCCTATCTGCACAACCCGGAATTCTGGGAAAAGATGAATAACGGCTGGGATGAGTTCAGCATTCCCAAAGAGGTCGCGCGCCAGCTGATCGCCATGCACGTAAAACGCGGCGACACCATTTTCTTTATCACCGGCCGTAGCCAGACCAAAACCGAGACGGTGAGCAAAACTCTGCAGGATGATTTTCATATTCCCGCTGCCAATATGAACCCGGTAATTTTTGCCGGCGATCAGCCGGGCCAGAACAACAAGGTGCAGTGGCTGAAAGATAAAAAGATCCGCATCTACTACGGCGACTCTGACGGCGACATCACAGCCGCGCGCGAAAGCGAAGCGCGCCCGATCCGCGTGCTGCGCGCCGCAAACTCAACCTACCAACCGCTGCCGCAGGCCGGTGCGTTTGGTGAAGAGGTGATTGTCGACTCCGACTATTAATCGATCGCCCTTTTTTAGAGAAAAGAAGGGCCTCGGGTTTCCCCTTTTGGCCACATGCTGCACACTTACAGAGATTCATTTTTGATAAGGAGCAGTTTATGTGGCATCAACAGACGCTTACGCTTAGCCAAAAATCGCGCGGCTTTCACCTGATCACTGATGAGGTGCTCGGGCAGATTACTGCGCTTAAGAGCGTGAAAACCGGTTTGTTGCACCTGCTGCTTCAGCACACGTCCGCTTCTCTCACCCTGAATGAAAATTGCGATCCCACGGTGCGCCAGGATATGGAGCGCCACTTTTTACGTGCTGTGCCGGACAACGCGCCCTATGAGCATGATTATGAAGGGCCGGATGATATGCCTGCGCATATCAAATCATCGACGCTTGGCGTGTCGCTGATGCTGCCCGTGCAAAATGGGCGCGTATTGCTGGGGACATGGCAGGGGATCTGGCTGGGAGAGCATCGCATCCACGGCGGTTCGCGGCGGATTATCGCGACACTACAAGGGGAATAAACGATGACAATTTCGGAGTTACTGCAATATTGCATGGCCAAGCCTGGCGCGGAGCAGAGCGTGCACAGCGACTGGAAAGCGACGCAGATTAAGGTCGCCGACGTGCTGTTTGCGATGGTGAAAGAGATTGAGGACCGCCCGGCGGTCTCACTGAAAACCAGCCCGGCGCTGGCGGAGCTGCTGCGCGAGCAGCACAGCGATGTGCGCCCCAGCCGCCATCTGAATAAAGCGCACTGGAGCACGGTCTATCTGGACGGCACCCTGCCAGATTCGCAAATCTACTACCTGGTCGACGCCTCGTATCAGCAGGCGATGGAGCTGGTGCCGGAGGGGATCCGGCAACAGCTCTCCGTCTGACTAGCTGAGCAGCGGTTTCAGGAACCGTGCCGTGTGCGATGCTTCGCATTCGGCGACGGTTTCCGGCGTGCCGGAGACGAGGATCTCGCCACCGCCGCTGCCGCCTTCCGGCCCCAGGTCGACAATCCAGTCTGCGGTTTTCACCACGTCGAGGTTGTGCTCAATCACCACGATGGTGTTGCCCTGATCGCGCAGCTGATGCAGCACCTCAAGTAACTGCTGAATATCGGCGAAGTGCAGACCGGTGGTCGGCTCATCAAGGATATAGAGCGTCTGCCCGGTACCGCGTTTCGACAGCTCGCGCGCCAGTTTCACGCGCTGGGCTTCACCACCGGAAAGGGTGGTGGCCGACTGGCCGAGACGAATATAGGTCAGGCCGACATCCATCAGCGTTTGCAGCTTACGCGCCAGCGCCGGAACGGCATCAAAGAACTCGCGGGCTTCTTCAATGGTCATTTCCAGCACTTCGTGAATGCTTTTGCCTTTGTATTTAATCTCCAGCGTTTCACGGTTATAGCGCTTGCCTTTGCACTGGTCGCACGGCACGTAGATATCCGGCAGGAAGTGCATTTCGACTTTGATCACGCCATCGCCCTGGCACGCTTCACAGCGCCCGCCGCGGACGTTAAAGCTGAAGCGCCCCGGCGTATAGCCGCGTGAACGGGACTCCGGCACGCCGGCGAAAAGTTCGCGCACGGGCGTAAAGACGCCGGTGTAGGTTGCCGGGTTGGAGCGCGGTGTACGGCCAATCGGGCTCTGGTCGATATCGATCACTTTGTCGAAGTGCTCCAGCCCCTGAATATCGCGGTAAGGCGCAGGCTCGGCAATCGTCGCGCCGTTAAGCTGGCGCTGGGCGAGCGGGAAGAGCGTATCGTTAATCAGCGTTGACTTGCCGGAGCCGGAAACGCCAGTGACGCAGGTAAAGAGGCCGACCGGCAGCGTCAGCGTCACATCCTTCAGGTTGTTGCCGCGCGCGCCGCTCAGTTTCAGCACGCGCTGCGGATCGGCTTTCACACGCTCTTTCGGCACTTCAATTTTGCGTTTGCCGCTCATGAACTGGCCGGTCAGCGATTCCGGCACCGCCATGATTGCTTCCAGCGGGCCTTCCGCGACCACCTGGCCGCCGTGCACACCGGCACCCGGGCCGATATCGATCACGTGATCCGCTGCGCGGATAGCGTCTTCGTCATGCTCAACCACAATCACCGTGTTACCGAGGTTGCGCAGGTGCACAAGAGTGCCAAGCAGACGTTCGTTATCGCGCTGGTGCAAGCCGATAGAAGGCTCATCCAGCACGTACATGACGCCGACCAGGCCTGCGCCAATCTGGCTGGCCAGACGAATACGCTGCGCTTCACCGCCCGAGAGAGTCTCTGCCGAGCGGGAAAGCGTCAGGTAGTTCAGGCCGACGTTAACGAGAAATTTCAGACGATCGCCAATCTCTTTGAGCACTTTTTCAGCGATTTTTGCACGCTGACCGGAAAGTTTGAGATTGGTGAAGAAGTCCATCGCATGACCGATGCTCATATCGGAGATGGTCGGCAGCGGCGTATCTTCAACATAAACATGGCGCGCTTCGCGACGCAGACGCGTCCCTTCGCAGGTGGCGCAAGGGCGGTTGCTGATGAATTTCGCCAGCTCTTCGCGCACCGCGCTTGATTCGGTCTCTTTGTAGCGGCGCTCCATATTGTGCAGCACGCCTTCAAACGGATGACGGCGCACGGAGGTGTCGCCGCGATCGTTCATATATTTGAACTCAATCGACTCTTTGCCGGAACCTGCGAGAATCACCTTCTGCACGTTGGCGCTGAGGCTTTCCCACGGCGCTTCGACGTCGAATTTGTAGTGTTCAGAGAGCGACTTCAGCATCTGGAAATAGTAGAAGTTACGGCGATCCCAGCCGCGGATAGCGCCGCCAGCCAGCGATAGCTCCGGGTTCTGGATCACGCGGTCAGGGTCAAAATATTGCTGAACGCCCAGACCGTCGCAGGTCGGGCAGGCGCCCGCCGGGTTATTGAACGAGAAGAGACGGGGCTCCAGTTCGCGCATGCTGTAGCCGCAAATCGGGCAGGCGAAGTTCGCCGAGAAGAGCAGCTCTTCGGCTTTAGGATCGTCCATATCGGCAACGATGGCCGTACCGCCCGAAAGCTCCAGCGCGGTTTCAAAGGATTCCGCCAGGCGCTGCGTCAGATCGTCGCGCACCTTGAAGCGGTCAATCACCACTTCAATGGTATGTTTCTTTTGCAGCTCAAGGCTCGGCGGATCGGAGAGATCGCACACTTCGCCGTCGATACGGGCGCGGATATAGCCCTGGCCTGCCAGGTTTTCGAGAGTTTTGGTGTGCTCGCCTTTACGCTCTTTGATCACCGGTGCCAGCAGCATCAGGCGCTTGCCTTCCGGCTGCGACAGCACGTTATCCACCATCTGGCTGACGGTTTGCGCCGCCAGCGGCACGCCGTGATCCGGGCAGCGCGGCTCGCCAACGCGTGCATAGAGCAGGCGCAGGTAGTCGTGAATTTCGGTTATGGTGCCGACGGTGGAACGCGGGTTATGCGATGTCGACTTCTGTTCAATAGAGATGGCAGGCGAGAGACCTTCAATGTGGTCAACGTCCGGTTTTTCCATCAACGACAGGAACTGGCGGGCATACGCAGAGAGCGATTCGACGTAGCGACGCTGCCCTTCTGCATAGAGCGTATCGAAAGCCAGCGAGGATTTGCCCGAACCCGACAGCCCGGTGACAACAATCAGTTTGTCGCGAGGGATGACGAGGTTGATGTTTTTGAGATTATGGGTGCGCGCGCCCCGAACTTCTATCTTATCCAATCCATTCACCTTTTACCCGGTGGAACACGTAATGCCCGGTGTGTTTGAAGGACAACCGGCGATCACAAACGGCTAATTATGACACAAATTAACCTGAATGAATATACAGTATAGGAATGCAACTTCCGCGTAAGTGTGTAAAATACGCACTTCGCGGACGATGTCTGGAACCTGCTTCGCAGCTATCAAAATGCTACGTGGAAATGGTACACTCGCGCGTTTACACTACTACGAAACGATTTCAGGAGACACGATCATGGCCAGCAGAGGCGTAAACAAGGTTATTCTCGTCGGTAATCTGGGCCAGGACCCGGAAGTACGCTATATGCCGAGTGGTGGCGCAGTTGCCAACATTACGCTGGCTACGTCCGAATCGTGGCGTGACAAGGCGACTGGCGAGATGAAAGAGCAGACCGAGTGGCACCGCGTTGTGCTGTTCGGCAAGCTGGCGGAAGTTGCCGGTGAGTATCTGCGTAAAGGTTCTCAGGTCTACATCGAAGGCCAGCTGCGCACCCGCAAATGGACCGATCAGTCCGGCCAGGAAAAGTACACGACCGAAGTGGTGGTGAACGTTGGTGGCACCATGCAGATGCTGGGCGGTCGCCAGGGCGGCGGCGGTGCACCGGCAGGTGGCGGTCAGCAGCAGGGCGGTTGGGGTCAGCCTCAGCAGCCGCAGGGCAACAACAACCAGTTCAGCGGCGGCGCGCAGTCTCGTCCGCAGCAGCAGTCTGCCCCGGCACCGTCTAACAACGAACCGCCGATGGATTTCGACGACGATATCCCGTTCTGATTTAGCGCCTTTCTCTGGCGTCGTAATATGAACGATAAGACCCCGCCCCGGCGGGGTCTTCTGTTTTTACCCTTTCAGCGAAATCAATTTAATCGCCCGCCACATATGCGCTTTATCCTGCCCGGTTAAGTTGTGCTGCTGCACCGTGCGCATAAAATCCTCTTTATCGGCTTCGGTCAGCTTGCCGCTGGCTTTCAGGCGTTCCGCCACTTTGCGCAGAATACTATCGCTCAGCTCGCTGATCTGTTTTCGCACCTCATCCAGTGGACGGGGCTGCCAGTTTGTCTCCGGTGTCGCCAGCCAGTCGGCACGGTAGCGGTACTGAATCGCTTTCGCGGCATCCATTTGCGCCTGAATAAAGGGCTTCACGCTCTCACCGTTCAGCCCCAGCGCCTCGGCATCGATAACGGCGCGCGCCAGCACTTTCTGCTCCTGAGCCAAATCTTCTATTGCCTGGTGCTGCTGTGCTTTAGCGCCTGCAACGTCTTTCATCCATGACAGCCGCTCGTTAATCAGTTTGCCGAGTGAGGCATCGGCCGTGACAGCCGCGGCGGCGGAAAAGCTGAGCGTGGCGAGCATCACCACGGCGGAGTAAAACTTGTAGTCCATAATCACTCTCCGAAGTCGATAAATGGGCGTGTATCTCATGTTGCAGTGCGCGCTTCCTGTTAAACCACCGTGTCAGGCAGAGGAGCCTCTCGCATCGTGTGGCGGCGTGATTATATTAAAAACTTGTAATCACGAAATGAAATTACCGTTTCGTTTTATTACACCGTTAACAATGTCCGCTGGTGCAAGCGCCTGAAATAGCGCACGCTGAAGCGGCCACACTTTTCCGGCAAGCAGGAGGCAAATCGCGATGAAAACCCGGGTCATGCTTATCGTTATCATCACTCTGTTGCTGATGCTTTTCCTCAGCCTTTCACACAGCGATCTGGCAATGGAAACCCGCACTTTTCTGCGCGCACTGCTGCGCGCGATGTTCTGATAAATAAACAGCTGCACGAAACAGGAAATCTGCTTATCTCGCACCCTGGCTGACTAACTTATTCAGAAGGTTCTTTATCACAATAAAATCCGCTAAATAAAGAGCAGAATCTTCCTGTCACTTAAATAATGAAATTATCCTGGTAGCCTTTAATATGATTTTCATTGTTTGTACTTTGCATCTGATATTCAGCATTCGGGCTGCAGGGCTCATATTTAAGGGATTATTATGAAAAGTATATTTAAGATAAATAATGTCTTCGCCTCGCTGGCGCTGGCGGGGATGGTCGGTTTTAGCGGCCATGTATTCGCCAACACCGATTACGCCGATACCATGCCCTCCATTGAAGGCAAAAAATTATTAGTCGGCTACTGGCACAACTGGGATCAGGGTTTTTCCGGCGATTATGAGCAGGGCTACCCGTTGAAGCTGGCATTAAAAGATACGCCGAAAGCCTACAACGTGGTGATGGCCTCCTTTATGAAGTCGTCAGATGGCAAAAGCATGCCGACTTTTATCCCCTACTACGGCACCGATCAGAGCTTCCGCGCGGAAGTGGCGGCGCTGAACGAACGCGGCCAGGCGGTGTTGTTATCCCTTGGTGGCGCGGATGCACATATTGAATTGCACGAAGCCAACGGCGATACGCAGCATTTTGCCGACGAAATTATCCGACTCGTTGATTTATATGGTTTTGACGGTCTGGATATCGATCTCGAACAGAGTGCGATTAAAAAAGCCGATAACGAAACCGTTATTCCGGCGGCGCTGAAAAAAGTGCGTGACCATTATCAGCAGCAGGGTAAACACTTTATTATCAGTATGGCACCAGAAATTCCCTATCTGACCAAAGCGAATCCGCAGTACCAGAAATATATTACCAGCCTCGAAGGGTATTACGACTTTATCGCACCGCAGTTCTATAACCAGGGCGCGTTTGGCATTGGTTTCCAGCCAGACGACACCACGAAAGATGGCTGGTGGGTAAATTACGCGCAGAATGACGACAGCAAAAAATATGAGTTTCTCTACCACTTCAGCAAAGAGATCATTACCGACAAGCACGGCCTCTCTGCGGTAAAAATCCCCTCCAGCAAATTAGTTATCGGCCTGCCGAGTAATGGCGCTGCCGCCGCGACCGGGTTTGTTAAAACCCCGCAGGATGTTTATCGCCTCTTCGCCGATATGGAAAAAGAGGGGCTGCCGCTCAGAGGGTTAATGACCTGGTCCATCAACTGGGATGAGGGCGAAAACGTCAACCATGTGCCTTACAACGGGCAGTTCCGCAAAGCTTACACTCAGTTGATCCACGACGGCAGCGTGATTGAGACGCCGGAAAAAGATACCACTGCGCCGGGCGTACCTACCGGGCTGAACGCGCAGGCGACTGCCACCAGCGTGCATCTGACCTGGAAAGCCTCCACCGATAGCGGCTCGGGCATGGATCACTATGAAGTCTTCCGCAATCAGCAGAAAGTGGCTGATGCCAGCGGTAATACCTACACCGATGACGATCTGACGGCGAACAGTAACTACGCCTACAGCGTAAATGCCATTGATAAGGCAGGGAATAAATCCCTGCTGTCGGCGGTATTAAACGTCATGACAACCGATCACGGTGACGATACGCCGGATCAGCAGAGCTACCCGAAATATGTCGGCGGCCATGCTTATAAAGCCGGAGATATTGTGCTCGGCAGCGACAACCATTTGTATCAGTGCAAACCCTATCCTTACACCGGCTGGTGCGCAGGGCTGGCCAGCGCCTACGCGCCGGGTGCCGGCAGCGCCTGGCAGATGGCCTGGGATAAGGTGGTGAAATAGAGTTGCCTGGAACCGTGCTTCCATGGACGGAGGCACACCCCTGCGCGGTTTTAATCAAATACTCGATCGCAGTTCAGCAAAAGCGCTGCTTGATATTGCCACGGATACCAGCGGTGATGATGATATCCGCATCGAAGCGGTAAAGATCCTCGGCGTATATCATGGCGAGTATGACGATGCGTTTATTAAAGAGGCGCTGGTTCAGATAATTAATCAAGATGCTATTGAAGATGACAGCCTGATTGTCAGCTGCATTAATACCCTTGCGTTATTAACTGTTAATGAGAAAGAGATCGCCTTTGCGCTGAGCATTATTCAGGGGGATACCTACACCCTGTTTAAACATGCTGCGTTTTCACTGATTTGCCAGAATAAACAGCAGTCTGCGGCTGATGAAGCATTAAAAATCCTGATCGAGGATAATGATTTTGGCCGCCATGCAAAGCGGGAGCTAACGTAACTCCCTGCTAATGGCAGTGTCTCTAATAAAGTAATTATTGCTTATATTGAAATAGCACAGTGATATAACTTTATTATCATCTGGTTAAATGCCCGAATTAAACCCTACTGTTTATCAAGTTATCAATAAGCTCAATATTTTCTTGATATCTGTATATTTCGCGCGAATTTATTTTTCATAATTTTACATTCAGACTTTTTTTACTAATTTAAATCCATAATAAGATTTTCCTTAGGATTATATTTCCGCCGACAGTGCTAGTAGTAAAAGTTCCCGCATCAAACCAGCCAGATTTTGTTCACCGTCTATAAGGGAGTCGCACTGTGAAAAGGTTAAAACCGTTGCTGGCCCGTTCTCTTCCCATCGCCACCTTGCGCCAGGATACCCTGGCAGGCGTGGTCGTTTTTCTGGTGGCGCTGCCGCTCTGCCTGGGCATCGCCCACGCCAGCGGGCTGCCGCCCTTTGTTGGCCTGCTAACCGGGATCATCGGCGGGCTACTGGTCACTGCGCTAAGTCCGTCGCGTTTTGCCGTCAGCGGCCCGGCTGCCGGGCTGGTAACGATTGTCGTGGCCTCGGTGGAGTCGCTCGGCTCCTTCTCCGCTTTTCTCTTCGCACTGGTGCTGGCAGGCGTACTGCAACTGGCGATGGGCCTGCTGCGCGCCGGGCGCTTTATCGGCCTGGTGCCCGGTAGCGTGATTAAGGGGATGCTGGCGGCGATCGGCTTGTTGCTGATTATGCAGCAGATCCCGGTCGCGCTTGGCGAGGTGGAGGAGAGCGGTTTAGGCCAGCTCTTCAGCGGCGACTTTACCGTTTCGCTGACCTCGTTACTCGTCGCGGCAGGCGGCCTGCTCCTGTTATGGGGATGGGACTCGGCGGCAATGAAGCGGATCAAAAGCCTGAGCTGGATCCCGGGACCGCTGGTGGCGGTGCTGCTCGGTAGCGTAATGGTGATTGCCTTGAGCTACCTTGCGCCGCATCTGCTTCCCGCGTTACCGCGCATCACCCTGCCGGAGTTTGGCTCCCTTAACGATTTGATGGCCGAACTGGAAGGCCCGGACTGGAGCGCCTGGCAAAACCCGGCGGTCTACACGGTCGCGATCACGCTGGCGCTGGTAGCCAGCCTCGAAACCCTGCTCAGCCAGGAGGCGCTGAAGAAGCTGCGCCCGCAGAACCCGCCACCGTCGCCGGATAAAGAGCTGGTGGCGCAGGGCGCGGGTAACCTGCTCTCAGGCCTGGTGGGCGCCATGCCGATCACCGCAGTAATTGTGCGCAGCTCGGTCAACGTCAGCAACGGCGCGCAAAGCAAATTCTCGGTGCTGCTGCACGGCGTACTGCTGCTGGTGTGTGGTCTGTGGTTCGGAGAACTGTTATCGGTGATCCCGCTGGCAAGCCTCGCCGCCGTGCTGCTCTACACCGGCTATAAGCTGGCGACGCCGCGCCTCTTTATCGAGCAGTTTCGCGCCGGGTATCAGCAGTATGTGCCGTTTCTTACCACCGTCGCGGGGATTATTGTTTTCGGCATGCTGATGGGGATTGCGCTGGGGCTGGCGGTGCAGATGGCGCTGAGCCTCTACCACTGCCATCGCAACGCGTTGCAGCTTGCACGCCGTGGCGATCACTATGTGCTGCGCATCCAGCAGAACCTGACCTTTTTGCATAACCCCCGCCTACAGGCATTACTGGCGAAGATCCCGGAGCGCAGCGTGGTGGTGGTTGAGCATGAGAACGTCGACTACTTCGATCCGGATGTGAAAGCGGTGCTGCGGGAGTTTGCCAAAACCGCGCCGCAGCGCGGAATCGATCTCAACCAGTGGCCTGCCCGCTAAGTAAGTTACTTCCCTGATGGCAGCAGCAGCGGTTGCAGCTGCTGCCACACTGCTGGCGTGGCGGCCCACGCCGTATTGCCGTTGGTTAACCCCTCGTTGGCGAGAAAGTCGTTGTGGCGACCACCCGCTTCACTGATCAGCACCAGCCCGGCCAGTGCGTCCCAGCTGTGCAGGTGCGCTTCGTAATAGCCGTGCACCAGCCCTGCGGCGACGTGCGCCAGCATCAGCGCACCCGCGCCGAAACGGCGGTGTTCCACGCCCTGATCGAGCAGTTTTTCCAGCGCATCGGTATATTCACGCGGCTCGCGGCGGCTTGAGCGCCCGACGCCGAGCACCACCGCATCCGGCGAGGGTTCCGTCAGGGTTAAGCGGCGATCGTTGAGGAACGCGCCGTGGCCCGCGCGGGCAAAGAAAAACTCTTCGCGATCCGGGGCGTAGATAATGCCAAGCTCGATGCGGCCATTGCGTACCCAGGCAACGGAGATGCACCAGTAATCCATACCAAGAATAAAGTTGGTGGTGCCATCAATCGGGTCGATAACCCAGGTGCCTTCGCTGCCCGGCTCCAGCCCGCGCTCTTCGCCAAGCAGCCCATCCTGCGGGCGCTGCGCCTTCAGCCACTCGCGCAGTTGCGTCTCGACATAAACATCCGCCTGCGAGACAAAGTCCTGGCGACCTTTCTGCTCAACGGTCAGCCCTTTATCACGAAGCTGTTTGGCCTCAAGACCGAGGCGGCGAATCAGCGCGCAGAGCGCGTGGGTAAACTCTTCTGTCATAGATAGCTCTTAGCCAATGCGTGGCGATGTGTGTCGATGAATAAGTTCCACCTTAACCCACTCGACGTGGGAAGGCTGCAACGGATTTTTCGCCCGCTCCAGCAGACGCGTCAGCGCGCGATGGGCGATCTCGGTGGTGTTTTGATTCAGGGTGGTTAACTGGTAGCTGAACTGCCCGCTTTGCGGCGTGTTATCAAAACCGATCAGATGAAAATCGTGCGGTGCCTGTTTGCCGCGCTGGCGCATGCCGTCGAGAAAGCCGCAGGCCAGCTGAGCATTGGCGCAAAAGATGCCGTCGGGCAGTTCAGCGGAGTGCGCTAATGCCGCCTGCCAACCGCCCGCATAACCCTCTTCATGCGCCATGATGATCTGCAGATGCTGCGCCGTATCGACGCCGCCATCCTCTAAAGCCTGCGAGAAGGCCTCACCCCGGCGGCGTCCCGCCCAGGTCGAGCCGTGAGTATTCAGCCAGCCGAAGCGACGACAGCCCGCGCTGAGCAGCTGTTCTGCTGCCAGCTGCGCCCCGGCGCGGTTATCGGAGCAGACAAAATCGACCAGCGGAATATCGGGATCGCGGTTGATACCCACCACCGGAATTTGCAGATTTACGCACTCATTCACAATCGCTTGTGGAGGCTGGCCGGAGGTGACAATCACCCCCGAGACGCGAAACTGGGTAAAACGGCGCAGCGTGGCAACCAGATCCTGCTCCCCTGAAATCTCGGTGACCAGCGCCTGGTAGCCACGCCGCTGAATTTCATGCAGCAGCTCCTCGAGCAGGCGGCTGCGAAACGGATCGGCAATACGCGCCACAATCACGCCAATCAGGTGGCTGCGCTGGCGGTTTAAGCCCTGGGCAAGGAAATTGACCTGATAGCCCAGCTCCTGTGCGGCACGCAATACCCGCTCTTTCGTGGCGGGGGAGATACTGCCGTTGCTGCTGAGCGCCCGCGAGACCACCGCGCGGGAAACGCCAGCCCGTTTCGCCACATCCTCGGCGGTGACCGTCTGTTTAGCCATAATGGGCCGCCTGCTGCGCGAGGAGATCAAACTGCTTGCCATCCTCGCTAAGAAACAGCCCCGGATAGGGTGCGCACGCCTGTGCCAGTGCCGCAAGGACGGCATCGTTGCAGTGGTATAAGCCAAGCGCTGAAAGGCGTAATTGCTGATAGAGCGCCAGGCAATCGGGAAAGTCGCCATGGGAGGCGTCGCTGCCTAACGCCGTCAGCGAGGCGCACTCCTGGAAGGCGAGATCAGCATTGTGCATCAGGGCGATACTCTCTGCCGTCGGACGACCATCGCCGCTGTAAAAGAGCGCGCACCCATCAGCCTCAATACGCAGCGCGAGATTGGGAATTTCATGGTGGGTAAAGGCGGTGTGGATCTGCCAACCCTGCCAGTGAAACGCGGCTTCGCTGTCGCGCCACTCAATCGGAAAACTCAGTTCTGTCTGCGGCCAGTTTGCCAGGCTCGCCAGCTGCATCAGTACCGGACGCTGTTCACGCTGCGACCAGATAATCAGCGGTTTACGCCGCTGAAAGCTTTTCCAGTGATTGAGCAGTGCCGTCAGGCCGGTGCAGTGATCCGGGTGCACATGGGTAAAGTAGAGGGCATCAATCTCGTTAATATCCAGATTTCGCTGCCAGAGCGCGCGCGGAATAGTGGGGCCGCAGTCAATCAACCATTGGCGCTTCTCCCGGTCGATGACCCGAATAGCGGAAGTGTTTTGCTGCCGCGAAAAGGCGCTCCCGCACCCCAGCACATCTATTTTCATGTCGCCTCGCTAAAAAGCGTTATCACTTAATCAAATTGTCACAAATAGCGGACAAAGTAGGCTCACATCATGTCGCTACAAAGTTGCATTTTTTTTACAAATAAATGAACACGTGTTCATTGCTAATTAAGATGCGCAACAAGGGATCGCCCGTGAGTTATTTGCATATCGATAAACTAAAAATTTCCTATGGCGAGAAAGTGGTGCTGCACGATATTCATTTAGCCGTCGAAAAGGGCGAAATGATTGCGCTGCTTGGCCCCTCCGGCTGCGGAAAAACGACGCTACTCAATGCATTATGCGGTTTTATCCCGGCGCAATCGGGCACGGTGGCAATTAACAATCGGGATATTACGCATCTCACACCCGAGCAGCGAAATATCACCATGGTGTTCCAGAGTTATGCGCTTTGGCCCCACTTCACCGTCGCACAAAATATTGGTTATGGCCTCAAAGTGCGGCGCTGGAAAAAAGAGAGTATCCAGCAGCGGGTGCGGGAATTATTACGCATCGTCAATCTTGAACCCTATGCCGAGAGTAAAGTGACGGCGCTTTCCGGCGGCCAGCGCCAGCGTGTTGCCCTTGCGCGTGCGCTGGCGATTGAACCGGATGTGCTGGTGCTCGACGAGCCGTTATCAAACCTTGATGCCAAAGTGCGCCTCAATGTGCGCCATGAGATTAAAGCGCTGCAAAAGCGCCTCGGTTTTACCTCGCTGATTGTGACGCATGACCAGCAAGAGGCGCTGGTGATGGCCGATCGCATTGCGGTGCTCAATCAGGGGCGCATTGAGCAGATTGGCACACCGGAGGCGATCTACCACCACCCGGCCACGCCTTTCGTCGCGGATTTTATGGGGGCCGATAACTGCCTGATTGAACAACAGAGCAGCGATAAACGCCTCTATTTCCGCAGTGCAGATGTCCAGTTGCTGCCCGCAACCGCGCAATACGACTTGCCGCAGGGCCTGGTGCTGGAGGGCGTCGTGGAGGAGAGCGCGTTTCTGGGTCATCACTATCGCCACAGCGTGCGCTGCAACGGGCAGATTCTGCTTGCCGACGCCGAGCAGAGCTGGCCTTTGCAAACGCCGGTAAAACTGCATATCCCGGCACCGGCGCTGCATCGCTTTGAGACAACTTTTTAATGCCAACAACAGGGCTTCTTTTAGGGGAAAAACATGTCCGTAACAACGAAACTGGCGGTTATCGCCGCGCTCGGTCTGGGCGCTGTCGCGCAGGGCGCACAAGCTGAAACGGTGCTCAATGTGGCAACGGCAGGCGATCAGAATATGGTGGATTACGTAAAAACGTGGCTTGGGCCGAAGTTTGAAGCCGCGCATCCTGGGGTAAAAGTGCAGGTTGTCGGCACCGGCCCGGGCGATGCCGGGTCGAACAAAATCCTCGAAAAGCTGAGCGCACAGCAGGCGAGCGGGGCGAAAAGCTGGGATATCGACGTTGCCGTTGTGCATCAGGCGGTCGGCGGTCAGCTGGTGGAGAAGGGGCTGCTGGAGAAGTATCGCGCAGCCATCAATACCAGTTCGCTGGTCAGCGCCGATAACGCGAAAAATGCGCTGGGCGTCAATGTTGATGGCTATGTGATGCCGATGTTCCTTAGCCAGACGGCGATTGCCTATAACAGCGACCTGGTGAGCACACCGCCGAAATCCTATGACGAGCTGGTGCAGTGGTCGGCGAAAAACCCGAAGGCATTTGGCTATAACGGCATTAAAAACGGCATGTCCGGCGTCAGTTTCGTGGTCGGCTGGATCTACGCCTACGGCACCGATGCTGCGCGCTTGTCGGCGCAACCCTACGATAAAAGCGTTGAAAAGAGCTGGGATCAGGCCTTCGCCAAACTGAAAGCGTTCAACCAGAACGTCACTTTCACACCGGGCAACGCCGGCACACTCGATATGCTGAGCCGGGGCGAGATCGCCATGGGGCCAGTATGGGTTGATATGTTCTACAGCTGGCGGGATCAGGGCAAACTGCCGCCCTCCATCAAGCTGACATTAATCGCGCCAGGTATGCCGGGCCAGCCGATGTACTACGTGGTGCCGGCACACGCGGCGCAGGCCAAACTGGCGCAGGAGTTTATCGCGCTGGCGACCAGCCCGGAGGTGCAGGCGCAGGGGATTGTGAAGCAGTTCAACTGGTATCCGGGCATCGACGCGAAATATGTCAAAGAGAAGCTGGATGCGGCGACCTGGCAGAAACTGTTCGCCGAGATTTCACCGGAAACGCTGAGCCGCTACGGTAAAAGCTTCCCCATTAATCAGTACTTTACCGATATCAAAGAGGGCTACGAGCGTCAGGTATCGAACTGATTAACCCCATGCCCGGATCGCCGATCCGGGCGTTTTTGTGACTATTCAGGTTTACCATGCGACATACGATGAAATCCCTTTTGCTGGTTGGCCCGGCAACGCTGACCATCGCGGTTCTGTTTCTCTGGCCGCTCGGCTATTCGCTGATCTCGGCGTTTACCGACGAGACCCATGCGTTAACGCTGGCGCACTTTGCGAAGATGTTCTCGCTCTACTCCAGCGACATTCTGTTTACGGTGATCATCGTGCTGGTGTCGCTGGCGATCCTCGCCCTGCTGTCGATAACGATTTCCGCCATCATTGTGCTCTCGCCCTGGCAGGGTATTGTCCGGGCGCTCGCTTTTCTCTACCGCCTGCCGCTCTTTATTCCCTTTAACGTTACGGCGCAGATGATGCGTACCTTTCTGGCGAAAAACGGTCTGATGAATAATGCGCTGGTGGCCGCCGGTCTGCTGACGCCGACAGAGACCACCTCGCTGCTCGGCTGTAGCGGGATCATTATTACCTTCGTCTGGAAACAGATGGCCTTCTCAACCCTGCTGATTTGCGGCGCAATGGCAGCGGTAGATCGCAGCCATATTCTGGCAGCGCAAAACCTTGGCGCATCGCGCGTTCGTATCCTGTTCGACATTATTCTGCCGCAGGTTTTACCGACCATCGGCGTGGCGATGGTGCTCTCGACCGTGACGATGATGTCGGTACTTTCGGTACAGATGATGATTGGCACCGGCACGCCGACCATGATGACGGTGGATATGGCTTTTCGCGTTAACTCGTACGGTGATTACCCGGTCGCCAACGCGATGGGCGTGATCTCTTATCTGATTTGCGCCGCGCTGTCGTGGTTCTATTTACGCCATACGCTTCGGGCAAAAGGGGAGCAGGCATGAACCGGTTACGGCAAAAAATTCGCGGCAGCTTTCTTTTACAAACGCTGCTGCTCACCTTCCTGGTGCTGGCGCTGTTCGGCCCGCTGCTTAATTTACTGATCTGGACGGTGGCGGAGAGCTGGTTTTTCCCCCATACGCTGCCGAGCCAGTGGGGGCTGAAGTACTGGAACCAGGTATTTAGCCCCTATAGCGACATCTCCGGTTCACTGGGGGTTAGCGTGCTGATTGCGCTGCTGTCGGTGCTGGTCTGTCTGCTGATTTCGGTGCCGGCGGGTTATGCGCTTGCGCAGCGAGGAATGCCGTGGCGCGCCTTCTTTATGCTGCTCTTTTTGATTCCGCAGGCCTTTCCGAATCTGACGGTCTATATGAACGTGGCGCGGCTTTTTTATCAGTGGGGATTAAACGGCACGATTGCCGGGGTGGTGCTGGTGCACAGCGTGCATGGGTTGATCTACTCAATCTGGATCAGCGTTGCGGCGTTCTCGTCACTCGATCCGCTGCTGGCGAGGGCATCGCGCAATCTGGGGGCCGGGCCGCTCTATACCTTTTTCCACATTACGCTGCCGCAGGCGGCGCCAGGGTTGATTGCGGCGAGTATCTTCGTCTTTCTGGAGTCGCTGGATGAGTTCACCGCCACCTTTTTTGTCGGCGCGCCGGATATCACCACCTTGCCGATCCTGCTCTATACCGCCAGCATGTCCGGGAATTATCAGATCTCGTCGATTACGGCGCTGATTCTGTTACTGCCGTCGGTGCTCTTTATGCTGGTTATTCAGAAAGTTATGCGCCCGGAGATGCTGTCAAAGCTGGGGAAATAGCGCTTTGCTTGGGGGATATCTCCGGGCCGGTGCTTATCAGGTCATCACCATTGGCCATTCCGGCGGTGCGTTGCGGGTCATCTCTTCCCACACCGACGCAAAGTGTTGCCAGATTTTAGCGAAATCCATCACCGACAGGCCAAGCAGGCCGGTGGCAAACCAGCAGGCGGCTGCCAGCCCCATGCCGCTGCTGATCACCGCAAGCCCGAAGTAATCGGAACGGCGAAAACGAATGTTCAGCGTACTGGCCATAAACATTAAAAGTGCGCTCAATAACTGCCAGCGGAACAGCACCACGCTGGTGGTAAGGGTTGCCATCTTACTATCCTCAGGAGAATCAAACACCTGGCGAGCAACGGCCTGCGCAGCGCGCGAAAGCAATTGTCCGTCGGGTTAACACAACAATGTAAAAGTGGGGTTCCGCATACACGGAATTTGTGAACTCTATCACATTTGCTGTTTTATTCACCAGTACAAAAAGAGAGCTTTTTTAGTTTTTTAAGTTGGCAAAAAGCGGGTCGCTGCATTATCGTCGCCGGGTGAAATCGCGCGCATTGAATATTTTTATTTAACTTACTCTTGCCGGGAAATAAAAAATAAATTTTACATAAGCGCAGCAATAAAACGACAAAAACGCGATAACCGTGGTCATGAGGATGTTCTGATTGTGGAAACGCGCCATCTATAAATTGCCCTGTTTTTCGCCAGATAATTAAGCCTGCTTATATTATTAAGCGTGAGTACATTATGACTTAACTATTAAGCACTGGTTTATGCTATGGCGACTTTTAGCCGGATAATTGGGTGAAAAATAGCCAAAGCCGGTGCTCTATTACCTATATGGTCACTTCCTCTTATTCCCGGTCGTTTCGCCTTAGGGAACGGCAGGGCGAAATATTTCCTTAAATATAAAACCAGGGGCACACTTTTAGTTTGCCTTACGGTGGAATATTCTCAGCATCGTTAAATATCAGGATCCGGAAGAGAAAAGTCAGTTGCTAATGATCAGGGTTTGATGCAACGTAATCACCTGTTTCTAAAAGCCTCCTGCCCAACAATATAAAAGGCACATAAAATGCATGGATTTCGGCGGACATGAAGCTCAGTGTGCCTCATAAAATGCTCAGAATTAGCGGAATGATACTGGTGGTTCTTATCCCGGTAATGATCTCGCTATGGTTTGCGCATATCCATGCCGTAAAAGAGACGCGCACGCACCTGCGCGCATTTGCCCGCCAGGCGTTGAATAAAACCGATCTTGTTATCCAGCAGGCAGATAGCGTACGCCGCGCGGCGGAAAACTATCGCGGCACGCCGTGTACGCCGCAACATCGCGACGTGATG
>Ga0157369_10002555_pt1 | contig 21785 bp, 18 predicted proteins | sample C25metaG_FD_113461 | JGI IMG/M metagenome (GOLD analysis project Ga0157369, IMG submission 113461) | Corn rhizosphere microbial communities from Kellogg Biological Station, Michigan, USA - C2-5 metaG | ecosystem: Host-associated > Plants > Roots > Rhizosphere > Soil | place: USA: Michigan...
ATATTCCGCTGAACCAGAAGCTTTCCGAGTTCCCCTTCGTCATCAACAATGGCGAACCGCTCAGCGCCGTTCTCGATCAGCTCAAAGGCGCGCGCATTGAGATGGAGTTCGGGCCTCAGAAGACATCAGGCGCCATTGTCTCCGCGCGTCTCATCTCCGCGGATAAGGACCATACCGAGCGCGAGCAGCTTACCTTATTGATGGATTCGGGCGAGCTGCGCAATGTCGATTTATCGGCGGCAACCGCCATTCGCTTCCCGGATCCGAAGCTGCAGCTTCAGTTTCGCGATTATCTTGCGGCGGTCACGGGCGCGCGCTCGAAAGACAAGCGCAGCGTCTATATCGATTCAACGGACTCGAAATCCCGGGACGTGCGCGCGACTTACATCATGCCTATGCCGGCGTGGAAATCGAGTTACCGTCTCCTCTTCGATCAATCCGGCCAGCAGCCGGTGCTCGAAGGCTGGGCCATCATCGATAACACCACCGATGACGATTGGACCAACGTCAGGTTGACGTTGGTTTCCGGAAAGCCCATCTCTTTCATCAGCGAACTCTACGATCCGCGATATATCGATCGCACGAGGGCCGATCTGCCGGAAGATCAGTCAATCGGCCCGGTGATCCACTCGGGCGCGATGGCGCCTGCTGCTGAAGCCAAGGCCTCGCTTCTGTATCAGCCGAACGCCGGGTTGGCAAGGGTCGGCGGCATCACCGGGGGCCTGCCGTCCGCTGCCCCGCCCCCTCCGGCGCCCAGTTCCATCACTCCCGCGGGCATCGCGCGCGAAATAGCGGACCTTTTTGAATACAACCTCCCCAATCCCGTCACCGTGAAGAAAAACGAATCGGCCATGCTGCCGTTCCTGCAGCAAAAAATCACAGCGCGCAAGCTCATCATTTACTCCGACTCTTCGCGTCCCAATCCCATGAGCGCCGCCGAGGTTTTAAACACGACCGGCCGCACGCTCGATGGCGGTCCCATTACCGTCTATGACTCCGGAGCCTACGCGGGCGAAGCGCTGGTCGAGACGGTGAAGAATGGAGACAAGCGTTTCATCAGTTACGGCGTCGACCTGGGTACCCGCATCGCTACCAATCTCAATTCACGGACGGATAATGTAATCGAGTTACATGCGCACGACGGCATGCTCATAACTCGCGCCGCGATCGTGCAGAAGAAGACTTACTCTGTTCACAATGCCGACGCGCGAGCCAAGACCCTTGTCATTGAGCATCCTGTTCGCCCTGGTTATTCCCTGATCGATACCGCCAAACCGGCCGAGACCGCGCGCGACGTTTACCGTTTCGAGTTGAAACTCCCGGCCGATGGTTCGCTCGAATTTCCGGTCACCGAAGAGCACGTGTACGATCAGCAGACCGCTGTTTCTTCTCTGAACCCGCCTGTCCTGCTGACTTACGTTCGGAATAAGAACATTTCAGACGCCGCCCGCCGGCAGCTTCAGCAACTCGCAGATCTCAAGAACCGGATCGCCGATGCCGAATCCGAATCCGGCCGCCTCGATACGGACATCCAGAACATCTCACATGATGAGGAACGTGCGCGTCAGAATATCGCCAGTCTGTCTCAGGTCGGCGGCCAGCAGCAGTTGGTACAGGAATATGCGCGCAAACTGGCGGATGCCGAAGGGCAGATCGCAAGCCTGCGCACCCGCCGCAAACAGATCGAAGACCAGCGGGCCGCGCTTCAGACACAGCTTAACGGCGCCATCGAAAAACTTGATTTCTAGCGAGTACCAGTACCCGACGTGGCCCGAATCACGCGACTCGCTCTGATGAAGTGAACCGGTCCTGACGATAGAAGTCCATTACAGGCCGTGATTGGTCTCGCCGCTCGTGGCGGTTCCTGACCGATGCGTCACGTAATCGGCGGCTCCTTTCGCGCTGATTCAATCACGGCCACCCGAACTCCGAACTCAGCAGAGGCGAGCGCGAAAAGCTCCGCCTCTGCTTCCTCCTCCGAAGTGCCGAATCAGGTCTGGCCCGGCGGTGCCTGATGCGCCTGCGCAGTGAGGATTGTCTTCGGATCAACACTTTGATCCACCACGACGCCGAAGAACCCAGGCATCGTTACCGTAATCCATTCGACGACATTGTTTTTCGGGTGCGCCGGAACCTCGATGGTTGGCCCGCTGATCACGAGATCCGGCTGGATACTCCATCCTTCCGGCCATTTAACCAACCGGACGGCTGCCAATTTAACAAGCTTCGGTACTCCAAATCGCGCAACGGCGCCGGGAGGGTTCCTCCGATCCCGCCCGGTGACCCTGGTGGACTTACTGTTGCGAACTCTCGACGGTGGGAATCAGACTTGCCGGATGACCGGACGCGTGAACCGCTTTCAGTACAACGCCTTTCGCGGTGCGCTGGAAGCTGAGTCTGGGGATCTCGCCCTCCTGCATATCGCCAAAGGAGGTCAACATCATGGCGGCATTCTTCGCCCCTTCTATGAGGAGGAGTCCGTTCGCCTCCTGCTCGGAAATTCGATAATCTCCCGCCGGGAATGACGTCTTACCCACGGTGAAATCGAAGGGCACCGAGACGCGGAGATTGAAACTGTCCGCCCCAAAGATGGGCGCGGCGGAAAAAGCGAGGCCGAGAGACACTGCGATGGTTCGAACTTTGTTCGTCATAAGTGATTAAAATCCTTTCGTTGCTGCGCACTGAGGGCTGCCGTTTCTCAGCACAGATATGGATCACTGCCGGCGCGTGAAGTGGCCGCGGGCAAGATGTAACCAGTGAGGTAACGGAGTCGAGCCGCCTCGGAACGAGGAGGTAAAAGGCTACAAGGAAGCAATTGCGCCGGGCTTATTCAGAGGAAACCTTTGCAGGAAAGACCTTTTCACCAAAGCCTTCAAAAAGGTCTCTGGACGAGGATCATCTAAACGACGCAATCATCTACACTTTCACTGTACCTGTACATAGGCCCGAAAGGCCAATCAAATATTTGGATAATGTACATTTTTGGGTCACAGTCCGATTACGTTGTGGAAGACGGGCGCGAATCGGATGATTTGGCGGCCTCGGTATTTGGCGGCGCTATGCCCCAGCAGCAGGTGTGATCGGCTCGAGTGTTTCGCAGGCTGGTAAGCTCCTCCGAATGAGGAATGGCGCTCGCGAGTGCAACCTTGCTTCTCTTCGGAGCTACAACTTCGGACAGTTCCATTTCGGGACAAGGAGCGGCGCGGTTCCTATATGGTAAGCATCAGCTGCTCCTGTTCGAGCAGATGACGGAACTGGCGAGCCAACCGAAATGACCGTTTGGGGTTACAGCCGTGACCGCTGCCATTACGGCCGAGCGGTCCGGCTCAGCCGGTGACCCGATGAACGGCGGCGCGGCCGAAGTCAATTTCAACAAACCCGGCATGGGTTGATCGCCGCACCGCGAAAATCGCTGCCATGAGGCCGACGAAAGTCAGGGCGGCACTCGATGGTTCCGGGACTGCAACGGATACCGGAAAAAGGATGAAAGCCTCAGTCGCGGAGTTGTTGACGAAACCATTGGCGATAATCTGGCCGGCATTGTTAACACCGCTGGCTTCAATCAAATACCAGGCCGCCGATTGGGTTAACGATAAGTGAATTCAAATCCTTCATGACACCTTCGCTGTATACGAATGCGTGTTCGTCACCATTTGCTACCGCAGCTGTGCCTACCACCTCTCCTGAATTATTGATCGCGCCAGCTGAACGGTAAATACCGCCGAGGGTACCGAGGTCGGTCAAAGCTCCGTTCTTTATAGAGGAACGCATGTGTCTTTCTGCGGGAAGTCGCGGAATCCCCAGAAACCTGCCCGGAATCGTTGATTGCATGGGCGGATGCTTGTGTTGCCACCGAGCGTCCCAATGTCCGTCCTGACGCTGTTCGTGTAGATGAAGGTTTGAGCGTTCCTGCCGATGGAGGCCGATCCTGTGATCTACCCGGAACTGCTAATCGCATACGCCTCACTTAACGATCCATTTGGTAATGTGCCGAGATCGATCATTGCCCCGTTCATGTATTCGAAGGCGTGCGCCAGACCATTGACCTGGCCGTTGTCGTTTATTGCGATGGGAGATGTATTATTATTTCCTCCACAAGATCCGAGCGGCGTAATCGAATACAAGGTTCGCACGAAGCGCCGGCTGTGCAGAGGACCAGTGATGCAACCGCGCGGAAGAGAGAATGGTTCATGGACCACGATCATAAACTCTTACGCGCGTTGAATGATCGGTCTTCACATGCCATTGTTATCTGCGGCACCGGGATGGCGGGGCGACCAGACGGATTTCGTGCGACGTGTTTAGCGGTGCGCGTGCGCATGGGATCTGCACCGGCTCCAATGTCGAAATTGAATTTCCTGATGCCTCATTCCACGGAATTCAAGCCCGGAAGGGCTTGAGCGCCCGTCGACCCACGAGCAGGTTCGGGAATTGCAGCGGCGCGAGCGAGAGATCCCAAGCGAAAAAAGAGAACCAGCGCGAATGCCTGCCCGCCGTACTTCGTGGATGGCGTGAGCGGAGGCTGCGCCAGCGGCGCATTACAGACTGGAGTCCTCCGCAGTTCACAGCTTGAGTTGAAAACCGCTGCATTTTTCTGGTTCCTTGACAAGGGCTGCTGATGGGTATATAAGAGACACGTTTCACGTTGGGGGACGTGAATACCGATTGCGAGTCGGGGCTAGCTCCTCTTGTCAGACAATTCCGTCCGCCTGAACGCCGCCTCTGGGGGAGGTGGCAGACGGCGGATAAGAACCGGGTGAGCCGAACGGGCAGGCTGCGGACTGCCATGCCCAGGCATGGGCACATATGCGGCGGGCGCGAGCACACGGCGCCTGATCACCCGAATAGTTGAAAGGTGATAGGGCGATGACACGCAGTACTTCCAGCATCCTCACCGGCCTGGTCGGGGCCTTTTTCCTGCTGTCGGCTTTGGCGCTGGCGCAGATCACGACCGGCACGGTGACGGGACGAGTGGTCGACGCATCGGGAGCCGTCATCCCTAATGCGCATGTGGTCCTGATCAGCGGGACGCAAGGTACCAGGACAGCCCCTGTCACCACCAACCAGACAGGCGATTACGTGATCCCCAATCTCGCCCCCGACACGTACACTATCGAGGTCACGGCCGAGTCGTTCAAGACCACGCGGCGCACGGGGGTCGTGGTTACCGGCGGTGATCGGGTCGGCGTGCCACCGCTCGTGCTGGAAATAGGCGGAACCACCCAGACGGTCGAAGTGAACGCCCAGGCTGCACTCGTCGAGACACAGAGCGGCGAGCGGTCGACGGCCATCGAAACCAAGCAGGTGCAGGAACTGCCGATTGTCCATGGGAACTTCACCAGTCTGATAGCCCTCACTCCGGGCGTTAGCCAAACTCCAAACCAGGTCAGCCCTGTCGCTACGCGGCTGGGCTCCAACTCCGAAAACAACATCATGATGGACGGCATCTCGGCTATGGATACGGGCAACAACGGTCAGATGCTGAACATGAATATCGAATCGATCGGTGAAGTGAAGGTGCTTACCCAGGGATACCAGGCAGAATACGGCCGCTCGAGCGGGTTGCAAATAACGGCTGTCACCAAGAGCGGGACTAATGAGTTACACGGCTCCGGTTACGGCCTCTTCACACGGTGGAACTGGAACAAAAACTCCTGGGCGAATCAGAGGAACAATGCCCCGCAGGCGAAGACGACCCAGGAAATCTTCGGCTACAGCGTTGGGGGCCCGGTCGTCATACCCAAAGTATTCAACGGACGCAACAAGCTGTTCTTCTTCTACGCGCACGAGTTTCGGCCGACGACCGGCGCGGTCAACAGCGGCAACGTCATCCGCATGCGTATGCCCACTGCGGCCGAGCGCGCCGGCGACTTCTCGAAGAGCCTGGATAATAACGGCAACCCGATCCCGGCATTAATGGACGCCTCAGCGGGGGCGCCTTTCGCCGGCAACATAATCCCCACCAGCCGGCTGTACGGCCCGGGCCTAGCGGTGCTCGGCCGCTATCCGCTCCCAAACCTGACGCAGGGACCGGGACAGAACTACAACTGGCAGATCAATGCGCCGACATACAACTATCTGCTCCAGCAGCCCGCTGTCAAAATCGACTACCAGGCGACGTCGAAGCTGCGGTTATCCGGCAAGTATTCCGCCCAGCTTCAGTCGGTGGTGACGACTCCGGGCCTGATCCCGGGATTTTCCGACTCCTATGTACCCTATCCCAATATCGTGAACTATGGCGCGACGGTTGACTACGTGATCAGCCCAACGACGTTCATCGAAGGGACGTACGGGCAAATCGAGAACCAGTTGGCGGGCGGCAACGAAAACGGCATTCTGACTGACCCGGAGTCCAACCGGCTGAAGAGCCTGGCGGACTTCCCGCTGCTGTATCCGGACGCAGGCGTCATGAATAAGGGTTATTACGGCACTCAGGTTCTGTCGGCGACCAAGCCGCCGTTCTTCAACAATGGGACGCTGAACCTGCCGCCGATCTTCGGATGGGGAAGCCTCATCATGGGATCAGCGGGCGTATGCGCTCAACCGTCACCGGCCTGCCAGCGATATCCAGGCTGGCTGAACATCAATCGGACCAGGGACGTGTCGATCAACATGACGCACGTTCAGGGGCGGCACACGTTCAAGGGCGGCTTCTACCTCAACCACAGCTATAAGGCGCAGAACACCGGCGCCGGGGGCATTGCGAACCTGAGCTTCCAGGGCTTCGTTGATTTCGGCAACAGCACAAGCAATCCCCTCGACAGCGGCTTCGGTTACGCGAACGCGGCGCTGGGAATTTTCAACCAGTACCTGCAGGCATCGAAGTTCATCGAAGGCGACTTCCTGTATAACCAGATCGAGTGGTACGTCCAGGACAACTGGAAGGTTAGCAACCGCCTGACACTGGACTACGGATTACGGTTTGTGCACCAGCAGCCGCAGTACGACAAGTTTAACCAGTCGTCGAACTTTTTCCCCGACAAGTGGCAGGCGGGCGCGGCCCCGCTGCTTTACGTTGCCGGGTGCTCGAATGGCGCCACGGTATGCTCGGGCAACCTCCGCAACGCCATGGATCCGCGGACCGGGCAGATTCTGACGGCGGCGGGCGCGGCCAATACGCAGGCCGCTATCGGCACCCCGATTCCCGGCATTGGCAATCCGCTGAACGGTATCATCCAGGCGGGCAAAGGCATCGCAGCCACGAACTACTTGTGGCCGTCGGTCGTCTACGCGCCCCGGTTCGGGTTTGCTTACGACGTTACCGGGCATTCGGATTGGGTGATCCGCGGCGGAGTCGGGCTGTTCTACGACAGGCCGGACGGGAACACGGTATTCTCGACGCCGGGTAATCCCCCGAGCGCGACGGACCAGGACCTGCGCTATGGAAATCTGGCAAACCTCGGAACGGGACAGGGACTGAGTCTGCAGCCGGTGCCGAGCATGGTCACTTTCCAGTACAAGGCGCAGATCCCATCGTCTTTGCAGTGGAATATCGGCGTTCAGAAGTCACTGCCGGGGCAGATGGTCGCGGACGTGTCCTATGTGGGCAATCACGGGTATAACCTCCTCGGCGGGTTGAATGCGGGCGACCTCCAGAACCTGAACTCCGTCGATTTCGGCACGGCATACCTGCCGCAGTATCAAGACCCGACGCTCGCAACCAGCTCGGTTCCCGGCGCCTCGGCCTATAGTACGAATCTGCTCCGTCCCTTCCCTGGGCTGGGCGTCATCAACCAGAACACGACTCAGTTCTACGCCACGTACCATTCGTTGCAGGTGAGCTTGAACCGGCGGTTCTCGCACGGCTTATTGTTCGGGATGACTTATACCCGGCAGCTCTCGCTCATAGGCAACACGGGGCTGGTGCAGCGTATCCAGCACGGGCCCAACGGGCAGATCACTCTCCGTTCCGACTGGGCAGCCTACCAGGCGATGAATCAGAACCTCAATAGTGCTCAGCCGAATTTCTTCGTTGGCAACGTTGTTTATTCCATCCCGGGCGTCTCCGGGCACGGTGGATTTGTTCACCAGTTGACCAGTGACTGGCAGGTTTCCAGCGTGATAACAATGGCGTCCGGGTTGCCCTACACTCCCGGTTACAAATACAACTCAAATGGCGACAACGTGAACATCACCGGGTCGCCGGATTGGGCCGGCACCGTGGTAATCAACAACCCCAAAGCGCTCGGCAGCGGATGTTCGGGCAATACCTACGGCGAGTTCAATGCCGCGGATATCACCGGGCCAACCTACGGCAGCGTGGGTATGGAATCCGGCCACAACTACCTGCACTACTGTCCGATCACGCAGACGGACCTGTCGGTCGTGCGGAGGATTCGCGTGTTCAAGACCGAGCGGTACAGGCTCGAGCTCCGCGGGGACGTGTGGAATCTGTTCAACGTGGCGCAGATTAACGCTTTGCAACTCCAGGCACAGTTCAATAATCCGACGAGCATGACTCTGGCGAATAACCAGTACACTGGCAGCACACTGAACACGAGCAGGCTGACGGCGTCCAATGCCGGCTTTGGCGCGGCGACCGGAGCACTGGCGATGCGTAATATACAGCTGGAGCTTCGCTTCCAGTTCTGATGCCTGAAGCCGGGCCGATCCGGAACATAGCGACATCTGTTCAGCCAGGCCGGGAACAGATGTCGCCAGCACCTGTTCATCCCATTTCGGCGGAATCGGCTGGCGGATTGACTGCACCGGCGCGATCCGATTCCGCTGTTACAATCGCGCAATGGGCTATCGCCTCGAAGCTGACGAATCCGTGCCGAAGGGCCTGCGGCGCGTTGTTCGCGAGGAGATCGAAAGCGCCGAAGAATACCTCGGTGGAAAGAAAGACGGCGGCCCGGACGAGGCGATTCACGAAGCGCGCAAGAGCATCAAAAAAATTCGCGCTGTGCTGCGGCTTGCCCAGGCCGAGCTCGGCGGGACTTACGCGAAAGAGAACGACGGCTTGCGGACCATCGCGGTCGATCTTTCCGAGATTCGGGACGCTGCCGCCATCATCGAAACCTTCGATGAACTACCGGACGCAAGGAACTTCGCGCCGGTGCGCCAATGCCTGGTCGAACGCAAAAAGCAGATGGAGGCTGCGAAGGACCGCGACGCTGTAATGAAGCAGGCGGTACTGGCTTTGCGGCGACTCGGGAAGCGCGCCCGCACGTGGCCGCTCAAGAGTACCGGATTCGACGCCATTGCTCCGGGCCTCGAAGGCCACTACCGAAGAGGTCGCCGCGCAATGAAAGTGGCGGGTGAGGAGCAAACGCCCGAATGCTTTCATGAATGGCGCAAACGCGTGAAGGATCACTGGTACCACACGCGGCTGATTGAGAGCCTCTGGACCGAGGAGATGCAGGCGCGCGAGAAGAGCCTGAAAGAGCTGGAAACGTGGCTGGGGGACGATCACAATCTGGCGGTGCTGCGCGGCCTGGTTTCGGCCGAGCCCGCCGCGTTTGGCGAAACCGCAATGGTGGATGCGCTGCTCGACGTGATCGATGATCGCGAGAAAGAGCTGCGACGGAACTCGCTTTCTCTGGGGGCGCGCCTCTACGATGAGAAGCCGAAAAGGTTCCGGCGCCGCGTGGAGCATCTTTGGCAGGAATGGCAGGAGCGGCCAAAGGATCTCGAGGAAGAAGAAGTGGAGGCAGGGAAGGCCGAAACCGGCCGTAAGCCGGCATCCAAAGCCAGGCGTTCCGCGCGAAGCAGCGCGCGTGTCGCATAGGCAGTGTTTCGATTTATCCTTGGTTTTATCGCCGCATTCGTTCTGATTGCGGTCTTCGGATTTACATATCTGGCGATGGGCTATGCGCCCGTTGCGACGGGATCACATCCTCTGCCTGGAGAAGTCTCTCTGACGCATATGGCGCTGCACGCGGCGGTAAGAAAGCACGCGCCAAAGAACTCTCCCATACAGGCTGACGAAACGAACCTCGCCGCCGGAGCCCGCGTCTATCGCTCGTCCTGTGCTGTCTGTCACGGCCTGCCGGAGCAACCGGTGACGCCCATCGCGCGTGGGCTGTTCCCAAAACCACCGGCGTTGTTCGAGGGCAAAGGCGTCACGGACGATCCACCCGGAGAGACGTACTGGAAGGCGGCCAACGGCATCCGGCTCACCGGTATGCCGGGATTCAAAGGAGCGCTTAGCGATACCGAATTGTGGCAGGTATCGCTGCTGCTGGCGCATGCGGACAAGCTGAGTCCGAACGTGCGGAAGATCCTGAGCGCTCCTGCACCGCAGTCGTAGATGCCTGAGCGTTCGGGCAGCGTTCGCAGCTCTTGACTTCTTCTGTGCGCTGGACCATAATCGTACGGTTATATAACCATACGGTAATGGAAATCGCCGGCCAGCTTGATCTTACCTTTGCTGCCCTTGCCGATCCCACGCGGCGGGCGATCCTCGCGCGCCTCGCATCCGGCGAGGCATCTGTAACGGAGCTGGCGCGACCTTTCGCCATGAGTCAGCCCGCCATCTCCAAGCATTTGAAGGTGCTGGAGGAAGCCGGGCTGATTTCGAGCGGGCGCGAGGCGCAGCGCCGGCCCCGGCGTCTCATCGCCGAGCCACTGGCCAACGCGAGCGCATGGATCGAGGATTTCCGCCGTTTCTGGGACGAGAGCTTTCAGCGGCTGGACGGCCTGCTGGAGGAGATGAAGGCGCAGGAGAAAACGCAGGCTGGGCCAAAAAAGAAAGGAAGATCACGATGAAGAATACGGGAACGCTGCAGGTAACGATGCCAACCGACAACGAAATTGTTCTGACGAGAGTGTTCGACGCGCCCCGGCAGATGGTTTATGACGCATTCAGCAAGCCCGAACTGCTGAAGCGCTGGTTCGGACCACACGGCTGGTCGCTTGCGGTCTGCGAGGTGGACCATCGGGTGGGCGGAGGGTTTCGATTCGTGCTCGAAGGGCCGAACGGACAGCGCATGGGCATGCGCGGCGTGTACCGGGAAGTCGAGCCGCCGAAGCGTTCCGTGCACGTGGAATCGTATGATGATTACCCCGGCGAATCGATCGTCACGAGCGTGCTGACCGAGGAGATGGGCAGAACGACTCTGAATGCCACCATTACGTATCCTTCGCGCGAAATCCGCGATATGGTTGCCAAATCCGGCATGGAGCACGGAGCCGCCGAGAGCTACGACAAACTGGCGGACATGCTGGCGGCAGAGCAGAAGGTTACCGCGTAAACTGATTCGAGCGTATGATCATCACAAAAGACGAACTGATCGCTTCCCTCGAAAATGAGGTGCGGATTCTGCTGCACCTCATCTCCAAAATCGAGCCGCAAATGCTGGATTACCGCCCCACGCCCAAACAGCGCAGCATGCTCGAACTGGTCCAGTATCTGGTGATTGTTGTGCCGGTCCAGCTTCGGGTGATCCAGTCCGGAACCTTCGACATGGAATCCTTCCGCGCACGCTGGTCTCCCGAAGAGCAGAAGGCGAAAGCGATGAGCTTCGAACAGGCCGCGGCGTCGATCGCAAAACAGCCGGAGGTGATTCGGGATGTTGTGAATTCGCTTTCGGATGCCGATCTTCGCCAGGAGATGGAGATGTTCGGCAGCTGGAAAACCCGCGGCGCATGGGTGGTGACAATGGCGCTGACGCATTACGCCGCCTACCGTATGCAGTTGTTCCTGTACCTGAAATCGTGCGGGCGCGAAGAACTCAACACCATGGATGTCTGGGCCGGCACAAGCGCCCCGATGCCGGTGGCCGCGGCCTAGTATTTCAGTTCGATACGAATGGCGTGCGAAGGCCTCGATCCGACGTTTCGCACGTCATGCACGGTCGCTTCGGTCCAGTTCACTTCGCCTTCGCGCCGGCGCGAACGCGTCACTTTGCCGGTGAGGTAATTTTTCGACTCGATATCGTAATCGGTCAGCGCCACCGTGACGCCGTGTGGATGATGGTGCTTCGGCTCGGCCACGCCGGCCGGGATGCGGTCATCGATAATGCGAACGAATTCGTTTTCGAAGATGATCTTTTGCGTCTGGGGCGAAACTTTGACGGAATCAAGCTCTTCCTGCCGCTCGCGCGTTCGTTCCTTCTGGTTTGCAACCGCGATAGTAACAGCGAATGCGGCGACGATGGTGAATATGCCGAGCGCCGTCAGCAGCCAAGCCGGGCGCCGGGCGCTCCGCTCGCTCGATTTACGACTACCCGGCGGTTCAGCTCCACGATTGTCCACGGCGGCTTATAGACAGGCGGCTTCTACATATTAGGATGCCGCGGCGCTATCGCCTTTCGCTCGAGGGCGGAACGATGCCTTTCAGGCGCAGGTAAACGGCAAGATATCCGTACTCCTCGTTGCTGTGGATCAGCATGCCGTAGATCGCGCCGATGCGGGTCCGCTGCATGCGGCCGCTGCCCACCGCTTCGAGGGCGTTGGAGTCGGTGAGTGAATCGACGGCCTTGTCACAGACGGAAAATGATTCGCTAAGTGCGGCGACGAGGTCTGGTTTGGCGGTTTTCGATGAAGCGCTGGCAGGCGGCTGGGAACCCGCAAGCCCCGCGCACATCCGGCCCTGGGCATCGGCGATGTGGCCGATCAGCGCGCCAATGGTGCGGACGTCCGGGGTGGCTTTGAAGCTGTAATCGGCGTCCGGGATCTTTTCGGCGGCCTGGGTCAGTACGGATTTCACGCGGTTATATGCCTGTTTGGCTTCGTTTGCGGCTGACGGACCGCTCTGGGCGTGGGCGGCGCAGGCCAGACAGAGCCCGACGAGTGTGGCGTTCAGTTTCATGTGTGATCTCTTCAAGAGGTTATATCAGAGCGGGCTGAGCCGGATCGGTTCGACCAGGTTCTTGAAAACAAAGTTCCTGGCGATGGTACCGAAGTTTTGCTTGCGCGTAAGTAAGTATTTACTTACAATGGAGATTCCATGTCTGCGCCGGTTTTTTCCGAACCCCACCCACACCATCGTTTGCCTGCCGATGAACGGCGGAAACAGCTCATCGAAGTTTCGATCGACCTGTTTTCGCGAAAAGGGTTCGCCGGGACCACCACCAAAGAGATTGCGGCAGCGGCCGGGGTAACTGAGGCGATAATTTTCCGCCATTTCGCGACGAAGCAGGATCTCTACACTGCCATCGTCGAGCGCATGTGCTCCCGCGACGAAACCGCAGGCTGGCTACGCGGCGCGGAGAGCCTGATGGAACGGAACGACGATGAGGCGCTGCTCCGTTACCTGATGAAGGGAATCCTGGATTTCACGCAGGCTGACCGCCGGTACGAACGGCTGATCCTGTTTGCGGCGCTCGAAGGGAACGAACTGGCGCTGATGCATCAGAACGCGACTTCCTGGATCGGCAAAAGCGTCCTTGAATACATTGCGCGGCGGCAACGGGAAGGGGCGATCATCGCGGCCAGTCCGGAACTGGTGCTCTTTGCTCTGGTGGGGGCAGTGAAGTTCTATGCGGCAAGGAAGTATCTGTTCGGTTGCGGCGATGAAGCGGACGATCAGCGGGCAATCGAAGACCTGGTTCGCATCTTTGTAAATGGGATTCGGACCGGGAAAACGAGGGAGGGAAGTATATGAGGGGATACGGGTCGGTTTTATTCATTGCCGCGGGCCTCATCCTGACGGGCTGCGGATCGAAGCAGACAGCGGTTCAGGCCACTGCGCCGGATGCAGCGAAGCCCGTCGAAGTCCGGATAGCGGCGGTGATCGCGAAGCAGGTTCCGGCTGATTTCGAAGAAACGGGATCGTTCATCGCCGAGGAGAGTTCCGATATTGCGCCGCCGGTTGCGGGGCGGGTGATAGCAACGCCGGTGGACGTTGGAGCGCGCGTGCGCAAAGGCCAGGTGATCTGTGAACTCGACCATCGAGATGCGCAACTGAAGCTCGACCAGGCAAAGGCGCAACTGGAGGAAGCGACGGCCTCCGTGCGGCAGGCTCAATCACGGATCGGCTGGACAGAGGGTGCGTTTGACCCGAATAAGGTGCCGGAGGTTGCGGCCGCGCTCGCGAACTATCAATCGGCGCAGGCGCAGGCGAAACTGTCGGCGGCCGATTCGACGCGATACGCGAATCTGATTGCCACCGGCGATGTCTCGAAGAGCGCATACGAAAAAGCACGGACGCAGCAGGAAACGGCCGAAGCGCAGGTGAATGCGGCGCGGCAGCAGTACGAGGCAGCGGTGAACACGGCGCGGCAGAGCTATGAAGTGATCTCGACTTCGCGCGCGAGTCTGGACAGCGTGAAAGCGCAACTGGCGCAGGCGCAGAAAGGTCTGGCCGATACGACGATTCGCGCGCCATTCGACGGCTATGTTACAGCGCGGCCGGTGGCAGCGGGCGAGTACGTCGCCCTCACGAGCAAGATCGCGACGATCGTGAAAATTGAGACCCTGAAACTCGACCTGCAGACTCCCGAGCAGCGTGCAGCAATGGCGCATATGGGTGATCATGTGATTGCTCGCGTGGCCGCGTTTCCGGGGCGGGATTTCGAAGGCAAGGTGATCGCGATCAACCCATCGGTCGATCCCAATTCGCGGGTGTTCATTCTGGAAGCGCGCTTTCACAATCCGGAAGCGGCGCTCAAGCCGGGCATGTTCGCAACGGCGCGCGTCATGCTGCCGGGAGCCGTGCAGGGCCTGTTCGTTCCACGCGCCGCGGTGGTTCGCGACAAGACAACCGACTCCAATCAGCTTTACGTTGCGGAGAACGGAAAGGCGCGGCTGCACGTAGTTTCAGTTGGCGTTGCCGATGAATCCGGCATGATCCGCATTATGTCCGGGCTCGCCGCGGGCGACACCGTGATCACCAACAAGCAGACAGAACTTTACGACGGCGCGCGGATCGAGACGGTCGCCGCCGCGAGGTAGCATGCACGCACTAGCCAAGCTTTGCATCAAACGCCCGGTTTTCGCGACGATGCTGATTTTGTCGCTCGTCGTGGTGGGAATCTTCTGCTACGCGAGCCTCGGGGTGGATCTGTTCCCCAAAGTCGATATTCCGACGGTGATGATCCGGACCTCGGATCCGGGCGCCTCGCCGGAAGAGGTCGAAACCGAGATCACGAAGAAAATCGAAGACGCGGTAAACACGATCAGCCAGATCGATGAGCTGCGTTCGACCTCATCGGAAGGCCAGTCGCTCGTCATTATCACCTTCGAGCTTTCGAAGAACGGCGACGTGGCGGCGCAGGAGGTCCAGAACAAGGTCAACCTGATTGTCAACGATTTGCCGCAGACGGCGAAGACGCCTGTGGTCCAGAAGTTCGATCCGGATGCGACGCCGGTGCTGCAGGTGGTGGTCTCCGCGCCACGCTCGTTACGCGATCTGACGATGATCGCGGATAAGCTGATCAAGCAAAAGCTCGAGAACGCGAAGGGCGTCGGGGAGATCACCATTGTGGGCGGCGCGCGCCGCGAAATCCATGTACTGGTGAATCCGGATCGCCTGCGCGCTTACAACCTGACGATCAACGACGTATTCAATGCGCTCCGGATCCAGAATATGGAGCTGCCGGGCGGCGCCCTGCAGCAAGGCGCGCGCGAGTTCACGGTTCGTACGACGGGCCGAGTGACCGACCCCGAACAGTTCAACCAGGTCGCCATCGCGAACCGCGAGGGCTACGTGGTGAAGGTGAAAGACATCGGCTATGCCGAAGATAGTTATGTGGAGCCGGTAACGGCTGCGCGACTCGACGGCGTGCCTTCAGTGACGCTGACCGTGGCGAAGCAGTCCGGCGAAAACACGGTCGCGACGGCCGAAGACGTAAAGGAGCGGCTCAATGAGCTGCGCGCCACGCTTCCTAAGGATGTCCGGACGGAGGTGGTCGGGGATCAGTCGGTCTTTATTCAGGCCGCCGTCGATTCCATTCGCCACCACCTGATCGTGGGCAGCATTCTCGCGTCCGTGATCATTTTTCTGTTCCTTACCAACTGGCGCACCACGCTGATCGCATCCATCGCGATTCCGACCTCGATCCTTTCGGCATTCGCGCTGATGGCGGCCATGGGATTCACCCTCAACCAGATCACGATGCTGGCGCTGACGCTTATGGTCGGCATCGTCATCGACGACGCAATCATCGTGCTCGAAAACATCTTCCGCTTCATGGAAGAGAAGGGGATGACGCCTTTTCAGGCGGCTATAGAAGGTACGCGCGAGATCGGCCTCGCGGTTATGGCGACCACGCTTTCGCTGCTCGCCGTGTTTCTTCCCGTTGGATTCATGGGCGGCATTGTAGGCCGGTTTATGAGCTCGTTCGGGTTCACGTCGGCATTCGCGATCGCGGTTTCGTTGCTGGTGTCGTTCACGCTCACGCCGATGCTTTCGTCGCGCTTCATCCGGCCTCCCTCAAAGCATGGCGCGGACCAGCATGCGTCGAAAGAATCGAAGATCTTCCATTACATCGACGTGCATTACACGCGGATGCTGCGCTGGGCGATGGCCCACCGGCGGATGATGCTGGTCTTCAGCATGCTGACGGTGTTCAGCATCGTGCCGCTGTTTATGTTCGTGGGCAAGAACTTTCTTCCCGCTGACGATCAATCGCAATTCAACGTGCTGGTGAGGACTCCCGAAGGCACATCGCTGGCCGCGACCACTGCTACGGCCGAGCGCATTGCGCGCGATATCCGTGATCTGCCTGGAGTGCAGCATACCCTTATGACGGACGGCAACAGCGCGGACGCGTCAGTAAACAACGCATCCATCTATGTGAAGCTGACCGACGTAGATCAGCGCAAGATATCGCAGCAGGAACTGATGCAGCGCACTCGCGCGCTGTTGAAGAAATATCCGACAGAGATCCACACCGGCGTGGAACTGGTCTCTACCGTCGGCGGCAACCAGAGCAACGCGGAAGTGCAGTACTTCATCCAGGGACCCGATCTGGATAAGCTCGCCAAGTATTCCGACGAACTGCTGGCGAAGATGAAGAACATTCCGGATGTGGTGGATGCGGATACCACGTTGCGCTCCGGGAAGCCTGAGGTGCGGCTGGTGATCAACCGGGCGCGGGCCGCGGACCTGGGCGTTTCCGTAATGGACATCGAACAAGCGCTGAATACGCTCGTGGCTGGCCAGGTGGCATCGACGTTCAACTCGGGAGACGACCAGTACGACGTTCGCGTGCGCGCTGAAGAGCAGTTCCGTACTGGCGAAGCAGGATTGCGCTCGATGACGGTTCCCTCTTCGAAGCGCGGATCGGTGGGGTTGGACGAAGTGGTGGATATCGCATCAGGGCTGGGGCCATCGTCGGTCAATCGCATCAACCGGCAGCGGCAGGTGACGCTCACCTGCAACGTTTTGCCGGGCGGCTCGCAGGCGGCGATTCTTACGGCGCTCAACAAGGCGACCGCAGAGCTGAACATGGACCCGGACTACCGCAGCGGGATGACGGGCGCGTCGAAGGAACTGGCGCGCACGGGATATTACTTCATTCTCGCGTTTTCGCTGACGTTCATCTTCATGTACATCGTGCTCGCGGCGCAGTTTGAATCGTTTATCCACCCGATAACGATTCTGCTGACACTACCGCTTGCGATTCCGTTCGGCATTCTGTCGTTGCTGGTAACGCACCAGACCGTGAATATCTTCTCGGGTCTGGGGCTGCTGCTGCTGTTCGGCATCGTGAAGAAGAACGCGATTCTGCAGATCGATCATACAAATGGTCTGCGCGCCTCCGGCCTTTCGCGGTACGACGCCATCATTCAGGCCAACCGCGACCGCCTGCGTCCGATTCTGATGACGACCATTGCTCTGGTTGCCGGAATGCTACCGCTCGTGATGTCAAACGGGACCGGCGCCGCGACCAACCGATCGATCGGAGTGCTGGTAGCCGGTGGGCAATCGCTGTGTCTGTTGCTCACGCTGCTGGCCGTGCCGGTGTTCTATTCGTATTTCGAAGACATCCAGGAGTATCCGATTTTCAAACGTATGAATGGTCTGTTCTCGAGAGTGCGGCAGCTTCTGCCAAAGCGCGAGAAGACGGAAAAAATCCCCGCTGCCGCCCGGCAGATCGAAGGAGATATGGCCTGATGCGGGCGATTGCCGTGATTCTGTGCGCGGCCGCGGCGGCGCTGGCGCAAACGCCCAGGGGCCCGGCTCTTCCGGCGGAGAAGCCGCTCGAAGTGCCTCAGCGGGTGGGAATTTTAACGACGGCGAATATCAGCCTCGATGAAGTGATTCAGCGCGTGCTAGCGAATAATCGCGACATCGCGGTGCAGCGGCTGGTTCGCGAGGAATCGTATCTGAACATCAAGGCGGCGCGCGGGTTTTTCGATCCGCGCGTCGGATTCGGTGCGCAAAGAGTCCGCAGCGTCACGCCCATCGCTTCGCTGCTTGGCGGCGCGGCCAACGGCAAGCTGACCCAGGAAGAATACACAGCCGATCCCTATATCAGCGGCGCATTCCAGCAGACGGGAGCCAGTTACAAACTCGATTTCTCTTCAGCACGGCAATCGAGCGACAGCCAGTTTCTTGCCCTCAATCCGCAATACCCGACGTCAGTGAATCTGACGCTGACGCAGCCGCTGTGGCGAGGGCTGTTCTTCGACGACAACCGTCACCGCCTTGCTGTCGCAAAGAAGAATGCGCAATTGAGCGATGCGCAACTGCGGCAGCGCGTAATCGAGACGATCTCACAGGCGGTGCAGGCTTATGACGAATTGCAGTACGCGTATCTCAATCTGCAGGTGCAGATCGAGGCCGTGCATCTGGCGGAGCAGCAGGACGCGAGCAACCGCAGACAGGTCGCACAGGGTCTTCTGGCCCCTGTGGACGTGGTGCAAACACAAACTCAGATCGCTACGTTCCAGCAAAATGTCTATCTGGCGCAGCAAACTCTGACAAACGCTGAGAATACGCTCAAAGCGCTGATCAGCACTGATAAAGACGACCTGATCTGGGCGGCTGCCCTGATACCGCAGGAGACGCCGGAGAAGGCGGGGACTACGCCGGCCCTGCAGACCGCAATCGCGACCGCGCTCAAATCGCGCCCGGAGATTGATGAGGCGGGCCTTTCGATCGAAGTAAACCGGCTCGACGCGCGGCTCGCACGTGAGCAGGCGAAGCCACAGGTGGATGTAAATGCCGCCTTCAGTCTGAGCGGCCTTTCCGGCCATGTGCTGCCGCCGCAGCCGAATCCGTTTACCGGGGGCTTCGTGCAGCTTGGCGAGCGGATCAACGATCTCTCGGCTTTGAATGGTCTTCCGGCCCTGCCGCCGATCAACTTCGGATCGGGTGAGGTTCCACCCGTTTTCGTGGGCGGATATGGGCAGAGTCTGAGCGCACTCGGGACAGGCAATTTCTCGAGCGCAACAGTGGGCGTAAACGTTTCGATTCCGATCCGGAACCGGACGGCTGTCGCCAACGAAGCCATTGCAGCGGCCGAGGGGCGCCGGCTCACGGCGCAGAAGCAACAGGTAGAAATAGCAATTGTGCAGGACGTTCGCAACGCCGTGCAGGGCCTGAGCTCTGCGCAGGCGCGGCTCGATGCCGCGGTGAGCGCGCGCGAATACGCCGAGCAGCAGTATGCGAGCGAGCAGCGCCAGTTTCAGGCAGGCACGTCTACCGTGTTCCTGGTATTGCAGCGGCAGACCGATCTGATTGTGGCGAGGACAAGGGAAGTGCGCGCCCGGGCGGATGTAGGCGAAGCCGAATCCAATCTGGAACGCGCGACGGCGACCACGCTCGAGAAGAGAAATATTCAGGTCTCAAAGAGCTGAGGGCGCGTCTGCTAACCAGCATCGCGATATTCGCCGAATACAACTCGCAACCGGTCTGAAATCTCCCCCACCGTAGCTTTTGCGGCCGCTGCCTGCAGAATTGGTGGCATTAAATTTTCGCCAGTGCGCGCTGCCGCTTCGAGCGACTCGAGAGCCGCGCCCCAGCCCGCCGCGTCGCGCGTGGCCCGGAGTTCCCGAACCCGGGCTACCTGCGCGCGCTCAATGTCGGGGTCAATCCGAAACACCGGCCCGCTGGGTTCTCCCGGCATCTGATACCGGTTCACGCCGACAATGATCCTGCCACCGCTTTCGATCTCTCGCTGAAATTCGAACGCGGCATTCTGAATGTCGGCCTGAATAAAACCGGATTCGATCGCGCGCAGAGCGCCGCCCATCCGGTCTATGCGTTCTATATACGCCCTGACTTCGTTCTCGATCTGGTCGGTGAGTGTCTCAATGTAGTAGCTGCCGCCCACAGGATCCGCAGTGTTCGCGATGCCGCTTTCATACGCGATGATCTGCTGCGTTCGCAATGCGATTTGCGCAGATTCCTCGGTAGGCAAGCCGAGCGCCTCATCCCGTGCATTTGTGTGCAGCGATTGCGTGCCGCCAATCACGGCTGAGAGGGCCTCAAGGGCTGTACGAACGATGTTGATATCGGGTTGCTGCGCAGTAAGGGAGGAACCAGCGGTTTGCGTATGAAATCGCAACATGCAGGAGCGCGCCGAATGCGCGCCGAATCGCTCCCTCATCAACTTCGCGTAGATGCGGCGCGCTGCGCGAAATTTCGCAATCTCTGTAAGAAATTCCGACTGCGCATTGAAGAAGAAGGAAAGGCGCGGCGCGAAGGCGTCGATATCCAGCCCCGCGGCGATTGCAGCTTCGATGTAAGCGATCGCGTTGGCGAAGGTGAAGGCAAGTTCCTGAACGGCGGTCGATCCCGCTTCACGAATGTGGTAGCCGCTGATAGAGATCGTGTTCCATTCCGGAATCTCGCGCGGGGCCCATGCGAAAAGGTCCGTAATGATCCGCATGGCAGGCCGCGGCGGGAATATATACGTACCGCGGGCGATGTATTCCTTGAGAATATCGTTTTGAATGGTGCCGCTCAATTTTGCGACCGCCGCGCCCTGTTCGCGCGCCACCAGAACGTAATACGCGAGGAGAATGGCGGCTGTCGCGTTGATGGTCATCGACGTCGAGATTTCGTCGAGTCGAATACCATCGAACAAACGATGCATATCGACCAGAGAGGCGATGGAAACTCCGACGCGTCCCACTTCGCCGGCTGCCAGCGGGTGATCCGGATCGAGACCCATCTGGGTCGGAAGATCGAATGCGACCGAAAGTCCGGTAGTCCCCTGACTCAGGAGATACCGGTAGCGTGCATTGCTCTCCTCGGCTGTGCCGAAACCGGCGTACTGGCGCATGGTCCAGAGCCTGGTCCGGTACATATCGGGGTAAATGCCGCGTGTGAATGGATACGCGCCGGGTTTCGATGGAGCGCCGGGCGCATCAGGAATGTCGTCCATGGATCAGGAACGGGAAATACGCCGGGCTTTGCGAATCGATGAAACGCCGTATCCGGCCATGACCACGATGAAGATGATGACAATTGCCAGTTGTGCGGGTGGCAGAGTTCCCGGATGTTTCCAGACGCGCCACGCGGCGAGCGCTGCGAACACCAGAAAAAAGAAGCCGAGAATCTGGTGCCAGAGGGAATGGACGGGCTTCATGGCCGCGGGCACTACGGTCCTCAGAAAAAGACCCGATTGCTTCGCGATCTGTCCTGATTGGCGAGCTGAAGGAATCCAGCGGCGTGCCAGTCGCCCCGCTACACGGCCCAGCTGTTGCGGGTTCGCCACGTCCCAATGCTATCAAACCGGGACGTACCGCCCTCAACCGGCGCCCCATTACAGTATTGTTCGAATGGTATTTGGTCTGTACAATCAAGGGGACTTGAGGTTTCGGCCGACCAGGCAACCGATGGCCCTGAATTTGCATCTCTATAACCGGGTAGCGCCCGAAGAAAGGGGCAGAACGTGGAAGAGCGTCTGAAAAGCCTGATGCAGGATTTGGGAAACGCGATCAAC
>Ga0157369_10002556_pt1 | contig 21777 bp, 22 predicted proteins | sample C25metaG_FD_113461 | JGI IMG/M metagenome (GOLD analysis project Ga0157369, IMG submission 113461) | Corn rhizosphere microbial communities from Kellogg Biological Station, Michigan, USA - C2-5 metaG | ecosystem: Host-associated > Plants > Roots > Rhizosphere > Soil | place: USA: Michigan...
CCTTGTCGGCGCCGCCGCCGACGTCGAGGAAGTTCGCCGGCGCCATGCCGTAGAGCTTGATGATATCCATCGTCGCCATCGCCAGCCCAGCGCCGTTGACCATGCAGCCGATGGTGCCGTCGAGCGTGATGTAATTGAGATCGTATTTCGACGCTTCGATTTCCTTTGGGTCTTCCTCGGTCTCGTCGCGCAGCGCCACGACGTCGGGATGGCGATACAGTGCGTTGCCGTCGAACGACACCTTGGCGTCGAGCACGCGCAGGTCGCCCTGCCTGGTGACGACGAGCGGGTTGATCTCCAGCATCGCCATGTCCTTGGCGACAAAGGCTGTGTAGAGCTGCGTCACCAGCCGTTCCGCCTGCTTGGCGAGATCGCCCTTGAGACCCAGAGCCTTGGCGACGGTGCGGCCGTGATGGCCCATGATGCCGGTGGCGGGATCGACCGAGAAAGTCACGATCTTCTCCGGCGTATCGTGCGCGACGTCCTCGATGTTGACGCCGCCTTCGGTGGAGACCACGAACGACACTTCGGAGGTTTCGCGGTCGACCAGGATCGACAGATAAAACTCCTTGTCGATGTCGGAGCCTTCCTCGATGTAAAGCCGGTTGACCTGCTTGCCGTGCGGCCCGGTCTGCACCGTGACCAGTGTTGCGCCCAGCATCTGCTTGGCAAATTCATTGGCCTCGGCGATCGATTTGGCGATACGGACGCCGCCCTTGTCGCCGGCGGAGGCTTCCTTGAACTTGCCCTTGCCGCGGCCGCCGGCGTGGATCTGGCTCTTCACCACCCAGACCGGGCCGCCAAGCGTTTTCGCGGCGACGTCGGAATCGGAGGCCCGGAGCACCGGAACGCCGCGCGAGATCGGCACGCCGAATTCATGCAGCAGCGCCTTGGCCTGGTATTCATGGATGTTCATTTGGACGCTCCCACAATCCCCGTGCGGTGGAATTTACCTCAGTTTTGCGGCTGGCATACCATATACCACAGAAACCGCAATTCAAACCACCCAGAATTTCATCGTGCTGGTGCTGGCTTTGATTCCGAAGCCCGCGCCACAATGCTCGCGAGCGTCGGAAAAACTGGAATTCCGAAGGAAAATCGGCTGGCTCGATCTATCGGTTGACAGTTGAACGGGATCAGCGGCCGAGCAGATCCGGCGCGATCTTCTTGCAGGCTTCGACCAGACCCTGCACCGCGCCGACCGACTTGTCGAATGCTTCGCGGTCCTTGCCGGCCAGTTCGATCTCGACAATACGCTCGACCCCTTTCGATCCGATGACAGCGGGGACGCCGACATACATGTCCTTCACGCCGTATTCGCCGTTGAGGTAGGCGGCGCAGGGCAGCACGCGCTTCTTGTCCTTGAGATAGCTCTCAGCCATCGCAATCGCGGATGCGGCCGGTGCATAGAACGCCGAACCGGTCTTCAGGAGGTTGACGATCTCGGCCCCGCCGTTGCGGGTGCGATCGACGATCTCGTCGATCCGCGTCTGCGAGGTCCAGCCCATCTTCACCAGATCGGGCAACGGAATGCCGGCCACCGTGGAGTATCGCACCAGCGGCACCATGGTGTCGCCGTGCCCGCCAAGCACGAAGGCGGTGACGTCTTCGACCGAGACGTTGAACTCGTCGGCCAGGAAGTAGCGGAAGCGCGAGGAATCCAGCACGCCCGCCATGCCCACCACCTTCTTGTGCGGCATTCACGAGGCCTTCTGCAGCGCCCACACCATGGCGTCGAGCGGATTGGTGATGCAGATGACGAAGGCGTCGGGGGCATATTTCTTGATACCGGCGCCGACCTGCTCCATCACCTTGAGATTGATGCTGAGCAGATCGTCGCGGCTCATGCCGGGCTTGCGCGGCACGCCGGCGGTAACGATGCAGACCTTGGCGTTGTCGAGCGCCTCATAGGAATTGGCGCCGGAGAAATGCGCGTCGAAGCCGTCCACGGGCGAGGATTGCGCGATGTCGAGCGCCTTGCCCTGTGGCACGCCCTCGGCGATGTCGAACATCACGACATCGCCCAACTCCTTGAGGCCGATGAGGTGAGCCAGCGTTCCGCCGATCTGACCGGAACCAATCAAGGCAATCTTGTCGCGCGCCATGGGAAATCTGTCCTTTGAAGGTCAAGGAGGAGGGAAGGAAGCTGACAGGCTGGTTATCCCTTTCGACCGACCCGTTCAAGCCACGCCATGCTCAATTGTCGGCCAACTCGCGTCACGTTTCCACCAATCCCGTGCTCGACCCGCTCGCCACGGAATCCTTGTGTCCGTGAGGCAGCGCCAGATAGGATTGCGAACTCATCTCGATCAGCCGCGACGAGGTCCGCTTGAACTCGTTCGCCTCATCGCCCTCGGTCGCAAGATACAGCGCCAGCGGATCGGCTGCTGCGGACGCCATCAGCTTGACGGCGTTGTCATAAAGCGTGTCGATCAGCGCGATGAACCGCTTGGCTTCGTTGCGCTCGGCATAATCCATCACCGGAATGCGGTCGACCATGATGGTGTGATAGTCGTGCGCGAGCCGCAAATAGTCGGACGCGGCGAGCGGCTTTTCGCACAGATCCGCAAACGAAAACCGCGCAACGCCATCCGCCGAACACGGCACGTGCAGAACACGCCCCTTGATCGAAATATCGCGCGGCTTGCAGGGCGCGTTGCCGGTCATCCTGACCCACGCCCGGTCGAGCGCGGCATCGGCGTTGTGATCCGCCGGCACCAGCCACATTTTCACCCCAACAAGCTTCTCCAGCCGGAAATCGGTGCGGGCATCGAGCCGCAGCACATCCATATGCTCCGATATCTGCGCGATGAAGGGGAGGAACAGCGCCCGGTTCAGGCCGCCCTTGTAGAGATCCTCGGGCGCGACGTTGGACGTCGCCACCACCACCGTGCCGAGTTCGAACAGTTTTGCGAACAGCCGTCCCAGGATCATCGCGTCGGCGATGTCGGTGACGTGGAACTCGTCGAAACACAAAAGCCATGCCTCGTCGAAAATCGACGCGGCGGTGAGCGCTATCACATCGCCGTCGGCGATTTCGCCGCGCGCGATATTTTGACGAAAGCCGTAGATCCGCTCGTGCACCTCGGCCATGAATTCGTGGAAATGCGCGCGGCGCTTGTGCAGCACCAGACTTTGCTGAAAAAACAGATCCATCAGCATGGTCTTGCCGCGCCCGACCTCGCCGTGAACGTAGAGGCCGCGTGGCGGCGCCTCGTCCTTGTCGGCAAACAGCCGGCCCAGCAGGCCCTGCTTGCGTACCGGCTTGTAGCCCGCGAGCCGCTGCTCAAGCGCTGCAAATGCCTCGGCGGCCTGCGCCTGCGCGGCATCGGGCTCGATCGCGCCGGAGGCCACCAGGGACTGATAATGGACGAGGAACGGGGCGGACGGGGGAGACAGCATGGCCCCCTTTCGGCCCCAGCGCGGCGAAAAATGCAAGCCGTGAATTGGTGCAGGGGGCTATGCGGATTCTTCTCCCTTTCCCCGTTCTTGCGGGGAGAGGTGAAGGATCAGGCGCTCAATGCGTAGGAATCCTCGACCACATAGGGCCCGCCGCCGGTTGACGCCCGGGACGAGAACAGCACGAAGCGCGATGCCGTGAACACCGTGGTCGGAAAATATCCGCGCACCGACAGATAGTCCGCGACATCCTGGTTGGAGGCGTCGCGCAGCCGCGCCAGCGTCACATGCGGGGTGAATTTCCGCCCCTCCGGATCGAGCCCGAAGCGCTGCATCAGCCGCTCGAGCTCGGCCTGCAGTTCGATCAAGGGCCGGCTCGGCACGATCGACGCCACCACCGCGCGCGGCTTGCGTCCGCCAAAGCTCGACAGGCCCTGCAGGGCCACATCGAACGGCTTGCGATTGATCCGAAACAGCAGCGAGGCGATTTCGTTGGCCGCGACGCCGTCGATATCGCCGATGAAGCGCAAGGTGACGTGATAATTTTCGGGATCGATCCAGCGCGCGCCCGGAAGGCCGCCACGCAAGCTGGAAAGTGTCTGGCCGATCTCGGCCGGAATTTCCAGGCCAGTGAACAAACGCGGCATCGCATGACTCCCGATGCTGAAACCCGGTAACGAATCACCGATAGCGATTTCTACCGCAGTTAAGTGACCCTGCGAAGCATCCGGGGTTTACAGATTGGTAATCTGGCGGGAAAACGCCGCGTTAGGGTCATCGCTGCCGGTTTTTCAACTGCGTTGCCCGGATATCGTGCCAAGAAATGCCTCCACCGTGGGCAGGATATTTTTGACGATGACATCGACCCCCTCCGCCGTGGGATGCAGACCGTCCGCCTGGTTGAGCCTGGCGTCGGTAGCGACGCCCTCCAGGAAAAACGGATACAGCGGCACCCCGAACGATTTCGCAAGCTCCGGATAGATCGCGTTGAAACGGGCCGAATAATCGCTCCCGTAATTCGGCGGCGCAAGCATCCCGCACAACAGAACCGCGATTTTGCGCGCCTTCAGCCGGGTCAGAATGTCCGTCAGCGCTGATCGGGTGACTTTGGGATCGGTGCCGCGCAGGGCATCGTTGGCGCCGAGTTCGAGGATCACGGCCTCGGTTCCTTCAGGCACCGACCAGTCGAGCCGGTCGCGACCGCCGGAACTGGTGTCGCCGGAAACCCCGGCGTTGATGATATCGACTTCTATCCCTTTGAGTTTTAGAGATTTTTGCAGCCGTGCCGGGAACGCCGACGAGGCCGAAAGGCCAAGCCCTGCGCTCAGCGAATCACCCAATACAACCAGCTTGATCGGCTTGGTCTCGCCGGCAGCCGACGTGGGCGAAAACGCCGTTCCCACCATGGCCAGCGCCATGCCCAACACGACCATGTGCACGAACATCCGCCCGCGCCTCTCGACCGCGACGGCGGAAGTGCCATATGACCGAGCCATGGACAGTCTCATCGAACCCTCATCGCTGGCCGGCCTGGAGCCGGACACCATTTCCATCCAAAACGTCAATCTCTCGCTCGGCGCGGGCGCGGCGCGCGTTCACATTCTCAAGGATATCAGCCTGCGCGTGGCACCGGGTGAAGCGATCGGCCTGATCGGGCCGTCAGGCTCGGGGAAATCCACCTTGCTGATGGTGATGGCGGGATTGGAGCGTCCGGACAGCGGAGAAGTGGTGGTCAACGGCACCCCTTTCAATGCCCTCGACGAGGACGCGCTGGCGCGCTTCCGCGGCCGCCAGGTCGGCATCGTGTTCCAGTCGTTTCATCTGATTCCGACCATGACGGCGCTGGAAAATGTCGCGGTGCCACTGGAGTTGGCCGGCGATCCCGATGCGTCTCAGCGCGCGGCGCAAGAACTGATCTCGGTCGGCCTCGGCGACCGCTTGCATCATTATCCAACCCAATTGTCCGGCGGCGAGCAGCAGCGTGTCGCGCTGGCCCGCGCGTTGTCGCCCGATCCCGCGATTCTGGTGGCCGACGAGCCTACCGGCAATCTCGACGAAGCCACCGGCAAGCAGATCGTCGATCTCTTGTTCACCAAACACGCCGAGCGCGGCATGACGCTGGTGCTGGTGACCCACGACACCGCGCTGGCGGAACGCTGCGACCGCGTGGTGCGGCTGCGCTCGGGCCGCATCGATGGGCAGCCCGCGGATCGCAAAGCCGCTTCATGACCGGCGCTTCCGAACCCGTATCCCGCGGCCGCCCGGCATCGCTTGCCCTGCGCTATGCCCTGCGCGAACTGCGCGGGGGCTTGCGCGGCTTTTACGTCTTCATCGCCTGCATCGCGCTTGGCGTGATGGCGATTGCCGGCGTCGGCTCGGTCGCAGCCAGCCTCGGTGAGGGACTGGCGCGCGAGGGCCGTACGCTGCTTGGCGGCGACGTGGCTTTCTCCCTGATCCAGCGCGAGGCCAAGCCCGATGAAGTCGCGTTTCTCCGTTCGCGCGGGGAGGTATCGGTCGCGGCGACCTTGCGCGGCATGGCGCGCACCGGCGACGGCCGGCTGGCGCTGGTCGAGTTCAAGGCGGTGGATGGCGACTACCCGATGCTCGGCGAGCTGACGCTCGATCCGAAGATGCCGGTGGCCGACCTGTTGGCTGAGCGCGACGGCGCCTTCGGCGCGGCCGCCGATTCGACCCTGCTGGCGCGGCTTGATCTCAAGATCGGCGACCGCGTCAGCATCGGCAGCGCGACCTTCCAGATCCGCAGCGTGGTCGGCACCGAGCCGGACAAACTCGCCGGCGGCGTCGGCTTCGGTCCGCGGTTTCTGGCCAGCGAAGCCGGCCTGCGCGCCACCGAATTGTTGCAACCCGGCAGCCTGGTGCGCTGGATCTATCGGGTAAAGCTGCCGGACAACGCGGCCGACGATCGCGCCGTGACCGCGCTGGTCGATGATGCGAGAGGCGCGCTGCCCGAAGCCGGCTGGGAGATTCGCAGCCGCGGCAACGCCTCGCCGCAGCTTGAGCGCACCATCAGCCGCTTTACTCAGTTTCTCACCCTGGTCGGGCTCGCAGCCCTCCTGGTCGGCGGCGTCGGCGTCGCCAACGCCGTCAAAAGCCATATCGATCGCCGCCGCGACGTCATCGCCGCGTTCAAGGCGCTGGGCGCTACCGGCCGCGACGTCTTCACGATCTATCTGACGCAGGTGGTCGTGCTTGCCGTGATCGGCTCGGCGATCGGCCTTACCGTCGGCGCCGCGCTGCCGTTCGTCATCGTCGGCGTGTTCGGCAAGCTGCTGCCGCTACCGGTGGTGCCGGCGCTTCACCTTGCAGAACTCGCATTGTCCTTTGTTTACGGCCTTTTGACCGCGCTCGCCTTCGGATTGTGGCCGCTCGGCCGCGTTCATGACGTGCCGGTGGCGGCGCTGTTCCGCGAGGCGGTCAGCAGCGAGTGGCATCGCCCGCGCTGGCGCTATCTCGCTCTCATGGCCGTGGTGATTTTGCTGCTGATCGTGGTCGTGATCGGGCTCGCCTACGACAAGCGCGTCGCGGCGGTGTTCGTCGCATCCTCGCTTGTTGTGTTCGCATTGCTGCGCGGCATCGCCGCCGTCTTGATGGCGCTGGCGCGGCGGCTGCCCCGGACCCGCATCACCATGTTGCGGCTGGCGATCGCCAATATCTACCGGCCGGGCGCGTTGACGCCGTCGGTGGTGATGTCGCTTGGCCTCGGATTGGCCGTGCTGGTCACGATCACGCAAATCGACGGCAATCTGCGGCGGCAATTCCTGGCGGCGTTGCCGGACCGTGCGCCATCGTTCTATTTCATCGATATTCCCACCACTGAGGCCGACCGCTTCGGCGCATTCCTGAAAACAACCGCGCCGCAGTCGACCGTCGAGGACGTGCCGATGCTGCGCGGGCGCATTGTCGCAGCCCGCGGCGTCAAGGCGGAAGACCTTAATGCCTCGGCCGACGCCGAATGGGTGCTGCAGAGCGACCGCGGCCTGACCTATACCGGTGAAGTCCCCAAGGGCTCCAAGGTCGTCGAAGGCAAATGGTGGAGCGCCGACTATGACGGCCCGGCGCTGGTATCCCTGGAGAAGAAGATCGCCGACGGGCTCAAGCTCAAAATAGGCGACGAGATCGTCGTCAACGTGCTCGGCCGCGACATCCCGGCCACCATCAGTAATTTGCGCACCGTGGACTGGCAAAGCCTCGGCATCAATTTCGTGCTGGTGTTCTCGCCCAACGCCTTCAAGGGCGCGCCGCATACCCATATCGCGACCCTGACCGAGACTCACCCGGACCCCGCCGGCGACGCGAAGATCATCAAATCGGTAGCTGACGCTTTCCCGATGGTGACGAGCGTGCGGGTCCGCGAGGCGCTGGAAACCATCGGCACGGTGGTCACAAACCTCGTGCTGGCGATCCGCGGCGCCAGCGCGGTGACCTTGATCTCCGCCATTCTGGTGCTGGGCGGCGCGCTCGCCGCCGGCCATCGCCATCGGGTCTACGACGCCGTAATTCTGAAGACCCTCGGCGCTACCCGCGCGCGGCTGCTCGGCGCCTATGCGCTGGAATATCTGCTGATCGGCTTTGCGACAGCCGTTTTCGGCGTGATCGCCGGTTCGGTCGCGGCCTGGCTGATCGTGACCCGGCTGATGACGCTGAGCTTCATCTGGCAGGCCGGCAGCGCCGCCGGCGTGGTGGCGGCGGCTCTGACCGTCACGGTGGGACTGGGGCTTGCCGGAACGCTGCTGGCCCTGAACCAGAAGCCGGCCACGGTGTTGCGGAATTTATGACAAATTGTAGCAGGGGGCCGATAGGTTAACGCCGATACGCGCCAATTCCCGCTGCTAGCGCGCTTATTGACGCAACCGCTATCCGCCTCGCCCGAATTCGTGTTGCAGAGCGACATTCAGCCGCGCATGGAAGCTTGCAGTGAATGTGCTAGTTTCCCACATACCAGCTTGGGTCAGATGCCGGTTTGATGACACAAAATTAATGTCAGCAAATGGCGGGTATCTGGGATAGATTTCTTAACCGGCACCGCAAACCCCTTGCGCCCCGCCGGGCAACCAACGGGAATTCGACCATGTCGGACCTAGACCGTAACTACGCTTCTCCCTTCGGCCGGGCCGCCGGGCGCATTGATGCCGCGACCGTCGACGCCGGTCTGCGCGCCTACATGCTGCGCATCTACAATTACATGAGCATCGGCCTGGCCATCACCGGCCTCGCCGCGCTCGGCATCTATATGGCGGCGGTGACAACCGATCCGGCCGGCGCCGCGGCCAAGATCGGCAATGCGTTCCTGACGCCGTTCGGCTACGCGATGTTCGTGAGCCCCCTGAAATGGCTGTTCATCCTGGCGCCGCTCGCCATGGTGTTCGTGATCTCGGCCGGCATCAACCGGCTCAAGCCGGCGACGGCCCAGATGCTGTTCTGGGTGTTCTCGGCGCTGATGGGCATCTCGCTGTCGTCGATCTTCCTGGTGTATACGCACACCTCGATCGTGCGGGTGTTCTTCATCACCGCGGCCACCTTCGGCGCACTCAGCCTCTACGGCTACACCACCAAGCGTGACATGAGCGGCATGGGCTCATTCCTGATCATGGGCCTGTTCGGCATCATCATCGCGAGCCTGGTCAATATCTTCCTCGCCAGCTCGATGCTGCAGTTCGTGGTGTCGGTGGTCGGCGTGCTGGTGTTTGCGGGCCTCACCGCCTGGGATACCCAGCGGCTGAAGAACGATTACATCTACGGCTACGCCTCGCAGGGCGGTGACGTGGCGGAGCGTGCGGCGATCACCGGCGCGCTGTCGCTGTATTTGAACTTCATCAACCTGTTCACGCTGCTGCTGCAACTGCTCGGTCAGCGCGACTGATCGCCTCTGCGCGTTAGACTGCAAATTGAAGCCCCGGCCTCGCAGCCGGGGCTTTTATTTTGTCAACGTCGTCATGCCCGGTCATAACGAAAGCAATTTGATCAAAGCTCTTGTCTGCTGATATCCTCCTTTCGTCATGTCCTCGCCCGAAATCAGGCCCGCCGCGGCGGCCGACCTCCCGGCCATTACCGAGATCTACGAGCACGCGGTCCGCTACGGCACCGCGACGTTCGAGCTGATCCCGCCGGATCTCGCCGAGATGACGCGGCGCTTTGACGTGCTGAAGGACGGCGGCTTTCCCTATCTGGTTGCCGCCCTCGATGGCCGCGTGGTCGGCTACGCCTATGCGGGGGCCTACCGGCCGCGGCCGGCCTATCGCTTCACGGTGGAGAATTCGGTCTATCTGCAGCCCGCGATCCATCGGCGCGGCATCGGCATGCAATTGCTGCAAAGGCTGATCGCTGACTCCGAGCAGCGCGGCTATCGGCAGATGATCGCGGTGATCGGCGATTCCGCCAATGCCGGGTCGATCGGGGTGCACAGCAGGTGCGGATTCGAGATGATCGGGACCCACCCCGATGTCGGCTTCAAGTTCGGCCGCTGGCTCGACACCGTGATGATGCAGCGCGCGCTCGGCGACGGCGCCACGACGCTGCCGGCACATGCGCCTTAGCGTGGGGCCGCAAGAAGCCGCGTGTTCTATTCAATCACTTGGTCGGCGCTCACCAGCAGCGACGTCGGAATTGTAAGACCCAATGACTTTGCCGTTCGCATGTTGATTACCGTCTCGAACTTCGTAGGCTGTTCGATTGGCAAATCGGCCGGCTTCGCGCCCTTGAGTATCCTGTCGACATAGCTCGCCAGCCGTCGGTATGAATCGGCTAGCCGCGGCCCATAGGTGCAGAGCGCTCCGCTCTGAGCAAACACCGGCCATCCTGAAACCACCGGCGCACGATGACTCATCGCGAAATCGATAATGCTCTGCCGATTCTGAACGGCAAAGCCGTCAGCGAATAGTGAAATAGCCTGGGGAGGCTGTGCAGCCATCAAGGCAAAGGCGCCGTTGAGTTCGCCGGGGGTCGGAGTGGGAAAGTATTGAATTGTCAGACCCAGCCTGCGTCCCACAGCTTCGGAGTAGGCCCGCTCCAGGTCGACCCCAGGATGCTCTGAATTGGCAATGATAGCGACACGACGCAGATCGGGTACGATGTCCCGCAGCATTTCAAGGCGCTTGCCGTTGAGCTCAGCGGCCATGAGCGTAAGCCCAGTCATGTTGCCGCGAGGCCGGGCCAGACTGTCGGCGAGCCCTGCCGAAACCGGGTCGCCGCTAAAGACGTACACGAGAGGTACCGTCAGGTTGAGCTGACTTACGACGGGAACGGCGGCACCTTGCACGACGAGCAGATCGACCCCGAGTTTCACAAGTTCAGCAGCGAGGTCCGGCACGCGCTCGAGCGCGTCGTCGCCATAGCGATACTCGATCGCAAGATTGCGGCCCTCGACATAGCCGATCTCGGAAAACCCGGCGCGCATGGCGGCAAGGTATGGCGTCAGGCTCGACGCCTGTTGTGCGGTCAACCAGCCGATCCGCGCTGATTTCGGCACGCCTTGTGCGTGGACGCTCGGGGGCAAGATTGCGGTGGCTAGCACGGAGCCAAGAAATGCGCGTCGCTTCACGTGATTCCTATCAACGCAGGGCAGCAGGATCGTCAGATGCGATAGCAGCAACCCGGCGAGAGCCCGATTTAGACCAGCGCCAGCTTGCGGTCGATCACCAGCAACACCCGATCCAGTTCATGGCCGCGGCGCAGGATCAGCCCGCTCGCCGAGATCACGCTGTAAATGCCCTGCTTGCGCGCCAGCCGCGGATCTTTCTCGATGCGGTAGATCGGCACTTCGGAAGCGCGGCGGAACACCGAGAACACCGCGCGATCCCGCAAGAAATCGATGGCATAGTCGCGCCACTCGCCATCGGCGACCATGCGCCCATACAGATTCAAGATGCGATGGAGTTCGAAACGATTAAACGTCACCCGGCTCGGCAGGGCCCCCGCAGCGGCATTGCGAGCCGCTGCGCGATTCTCGCTTGGATCGGTTTCCTCCGACATCGAACTCATGGCGCACCTCCTGTTACCTCAGGCATGATCGCGCCGACCGCCCGCCGCTGCAAGAGGCCCCGTGGCCACCGGACCGGAATTCCTGCACGGGCGGATTGTCTTGAGCCCGCAGGGACACGGGAAAAGGGCCGTCACCGGCGGAAAAAGGCCGTCACGGGATCGTTAGCGGAAATCATAATACCGCCCAACTTCCGCCTAGCGACCGCCCAGCTGGATTGCGAGACAAGAACCCTGCGTTGGCCCGGTCCTTTCGGTTCCGGATTCCTCAGCCCCCAGCCCCCCGGGGTCGTCGGGATCGGGCCTGTTCGCAGGTAGTTTATCCCCATACTGGGCCAACGCGAGTTGGTCCTTTTTCTTTTGGGGGTGTTGTCTCTTTGGGGGTGTTGTCATTCCGGGGCGTGCCGGCGCGAACCCGGAAATCTTACTCAATAACCTCTGGCTTGCCGGGTCCACGCCAACGCGGGCGTCCCGGAACGACGATAACGGGAATTCAGTGCAGCGAGGTGTAGGCCGCCCCTAGCATCGGCCCCGGTCTGTCGCGGCTGCCGTCCTGGACATAGACCACCGCAGCATCGACGCCCTCGCTGGAAATATTTTCCAGCGGCACCGTCCAGCTGCCGGCATTGCCGTTCCAGTCACCTACCTTGAGCAGGTTGCGCACCACATTGTGGTAGGTGATTTCGCGACCACGATTCTCGCCGCGGCCGATTGAAATCGGTATCGCCTTCGAGACCGCCCCGATCCAGACTTCGCCATGCGCGGCCGCGGTGCCCTTATTCGAGGCCGCGACCGAAACGGTGATCTGCTTGCCTAACTGCGTCATCGTAACCGGCACCGACATCACGCCATCGGCCCGTTTTGTGTTGCTGATGGCGCTTTCGATGCCGGCGCGGTCGCTGCCGATCATATGGAGAGATCCATTGACGACAACCTGCGGCGTGTAGACGTCGCGATCGCCGCGCATCTCGGAATAGGCTTTCTGGCGGGCGCTGAAGCGCGCATCGGCCAGCGTATCTTTCCAGCCGAGATAATCCCAATAATCGATCGGCATGCTGAGCGCGATGATCGAGGGATCCTTGGCCAACTCACCGATGATCTTGTCGGCGGGCGGACATGACGAGCATCCTTGCGAGGTGAACAGCTCCACCACCGCGCGCGGGTCGGCATGGGCCGGGCGAATGATTGCAACAATCGCGCAGACGCCAAGCGCACCCGACCATCGCGAGATACAATTATAGGCCATCATCGCTGTCATACCAAAACCCGAGAACCCCCGCATCTTCGGCGCCAAACTCATCGCAACACGACGTGTGGTTGTGCCGGTCTTCACGCCAAGAAGGCGGCCCTTCATAGGCCGCCTTCCGTTCACTCGCCACTCACTTCGCGGTGAGGCATCGATCACAATTACGCGGCCAGCTTGCGCAGCACGTAGTGCAGGATGCCGCCGTTGCGATAATATTCGAGCTCGTCGAGCGTATCGATCCGGCACAGCAACGAGACGCGCCGCAGCGAGCCGTCGCCGGACACGATCTCCGCGGTCAGCTTCTGGCGCGGCTTCAGATCGCCCTGCAGCCCGCGAATCGTCACCGTCTCATCGCCCTTCAGCCCGATCGACTGCCAGGACGTGCCATCCTCAAAGGTTAACGGCAGCACGCCCATGCCGACGAGATTGGAGCGATGGATACGCTCGAAGCTCTGGCAAATCACGGCGCGGACGCCGAGCAGCCGCGTTCCCTTCGCGGCCCAGTCCCGTGACGAGCCATTGCCGTATTCGGCGCCGGCGAAAACCACCAGCGGCACCTTCTCGGCCTGATACTTCATCGCGGCATCGTAGATCGACATCTGCTCGCCGTCGGGCCAGTGCCTGGTCAGGCCGCCCTCGGGGATATTGCCGTCGGCGCCCCTGAGCATGAAGTTCTTGATGCGGATATTGGCGAAGGTGCCGCGCATCATGATTTCATGATTGCCGCGCCGCGTGCCGTATTGATTGAAGTCGGCCGGACGGACCTGGTGTTCGGAAAGATATTTACCGGCAGGCGACGTCAGCTTGATCGCGCCGGCCGGCGAGATGTGATCGGTGGTGATCTTGTCGCCGAACATCGCCAGAATCCGCGCGTCGACGACATCGACGATCGGTTCCGGTTGTTTCTTCATGCCCTCGAAATAGGGCGGGTTCTGCACGTAGGTCGAGCTCATGTTCCAGCGATAGGTTTCGCTCTCCACGGTCTTGATCTTGCGCCAGTTGGTGTCGCCCTTGAACACATCGGCGTAGCGTTTCTTGAAGATCGCCGACGTCACGAACTTCTTCATGATCGCGTTGATCTCTTTCGTCGTCGGCCAGATGTCCTTCAAATAGACCGGCTTGCCGTCCTTGCCGTTGGCGATCGGCTCGACCGCGAGATTTTTGGTCACCGTTCCCGCCAGCGCATAGGCCACCACCAGCGGCGGCGACGCTAGATAATTGGCCTGCACGTCCGGACTGACGCGGCCTTCGAAATTGCGGTTACCCGACAGCACGGCGGCGGCGATGATGCCGTTGTCGTTGATCGATTTCGAGATCTCCTCCGGCAGCGGACCCGAGTTGCCGATACAGGTGGTGCAGCCGAAGCCGATCAGATTGAAGCCGACCTTGTCGAGATCGAGCTGCAGTCCGGAATTGGAAAGATATTCCGCCACCACCTGGCTTCCCGGCGCCAGTGAGGTTTTCACCCAGGGTTTTGCGGTAAGGCCCTTGGCGGCGGCGTTGCGCGCCAAAAGTCCCGCGCCGATCAGCACGCTCGGATTGGACGTGTTGGTGCAGGAGGTGATCGCCGCGATCACCACGTCGCCATGACCGAGATCGAAATTGCGATGCTCCACCGCATAGCGCTTCGAGGCATCGGTAGCTTTCTTGTATTCGCTGGCCATCGCCGCGGCAAAGCCGTCGGCGACCGCAGGCAGCGCGACGCGGCCTTCGGGGCGTTTCGGGCCGGCCATTGACGGCACCACGTCGCCGAGATCGAGCGTCAGGGTTTCGGTGAACACCGGATCGGGCGATTTGGCGGTGCGGAACAACCCTTGCGCCTTGGCGTAAGCGGTCACCAGCGCGACCCGCGCCGGCGCGCGGCCCGAGGTCTTGAGATAATCGATGGTTTCGGCATCGACCGGGAAGAAGCCGCAGGTCGCGCCATACTCAGGCGCCATATTGCCGATGGTCGCCTTGTCCGCCACCGAGAGATAATCCAGACCGGGGCCGAAAAACTCCACAAATTTTCCGACTACGCCCTGCTTGCGCAGCATCTGCGTCACCGTCAGCACCAGATCGGTGGCGGTGACGCCTTCCTTGAGTTGACCCTTGAGCTTGAAGCCGACCACTTCCGGCAGCAGCATCGACAGCGGCTGGCCGAGCATCGCGGCTTCCGCCTCGATGCCGCCGACGCCCCAGCCGAGCACGGCCAGGCCGTTGACCATGGTGGTGTGCGAATCGGTACCAACCAGCGAATCCGGATAGGCGACCTCGAAGGTGCCTTTCTTCTTGCCTACCGTCATCTTCTCCTTGCGGGTCCATACCGTCTGCGCGAGGTATTCGAGATTGACCTGATGGCAGATGCCGGTGCCGGGCGGCACCACGGAGAAATTTGAAAACGCCTTCTGGCCCCATTTCAGGAATTCGTAGCGCTCCTGATTCTGCTTGTATTCCTCGACCACATTCTTGGCGAACGCCTTGTTGTCGCCGAAGAAGTTGACGATCACGCTGTGGTCGATGACGAGATCGACCGGTACCAGCGGATTGATCTTCTCGGCGTCGCCGCCGAGTGCCTGCATGGCATTGCGCATCGCCGCGAGATCGACCACCGCCGGCACGCCGGTGAAATCCTGCATCAGCACTCGCGCCGGGCGGAATGCGATTTCATGCTCGAGCGCGCGTTTCTTCAGCCACTTCGCAACCGCCAGAATATCGTCCTTCTTGACGGTGCGGTCGTCTTCATTGCGCAGCAGGTTTTCCAACAGCACCTTCATGGAATAAGGAAGTTTGGAAATTCCCTTCAGACCGTTCTTCTCGGCGGCGGGCAGGCTGTAATAGACGTAGGTCTTGCCACCGACCTTGAGGGTCTTCTGGCATTTGAAGCTGTCGAGCGAGGTCATGTGAGGAAATCCCAATTGTCAGTTATACCCGATAGGGGTATCAAAACACCGTCAGCGAGGCTGGCCTGATGGCTTGCAGCTGCGAATTGTGTGCTGCATCAAGTTCCGGCTTATAGAATCTTTCGAATGGCACCGCCACACCGACAATCGTGCTGCAGCATTGCGGTACCCACAATTTCCGATGCGGTACCCTAAGCTTTTTAGAGGGCTGTAAAGAGGCAAAATGCGGCTCTCGGGACGGGATGTCAGGTGTGTGCGAGGCGGCCGGGAAATTTTCTCAGGGGTCGATTTTGAGGCCTCCTCCGGCGAGGCGCTGGCTGTCACCGGCCCCAATGGGTCCGGCAAAACCTCGCTGTTGCGGCTGATCGCCGGGCAACTGACGATAGCAAGCGGGTCGATCGGGCTCGAGGGCGGCGAGAGCGAGCTGACATTACCCGAACAGGCCCACTATCTCGGCCACCGCGACGCGCTGAAATCCGCGTTGAGCGTGATGGAGAATCTATCGTTCTGGCGGGATTTTCTCGGCGGCGAGGCATTCGATGCCAGGACAAGCCTTGCCGCGGTCGGGCTCGATCATGCCGCGCATTTGCCGGCGGCGTACCTGTCGGCCGGACAGCGGCGGCGGCTCTCGATCGCCCGATTGCTTGTGGTGCGGCGGCCGGTCTGGCTGCTGGACGAGCCGACCAACGCGCTCGACACCGCCGGGCAAAGCATGTTCGCAGCCCTGATGGGCGATCATCTTTCGCGCGGCGGCCTGATCGTCGCCGCCACGCATGCGTCCTTGGGAATTGCCGCGCGCGAATTGCGGATCGGGGGCGGCTCGTGAGAGCGCTCGCCGCGTTGATTCGACGAGACATCAAAATCGCGCTGCGGGTCGGCGGCGGTGCGCTGATCGGCGTGTTGTTCTTTCTCACAGTCGTGGTGCTGATGCCGTTCGCGGTCGGACCCGATCTCGCACTGCTGACGCGGCTCGGTCCGGCAATTCTCTGGATCGGCGCGCTGCTCGCAAGCCTGCTCACCCTCGACCGGCTGTTCATGGCCGATCACGAGGACGGTTCGCTCGATCTGATCGTGATGGGCCGCACGCCGCTGGAACTGGCCTGCGCCGCCAAAGCGCTGGCGCACTGGCTGGCCGCCGGACTGCCCCTGATCATCGCCACGCCGGTCCTGGGCCTGTTGTTGAATCTCGATGCAACATCGACCTCAGCCGTCGCGTTGACACTGCTGGCGGGCACGCCGGCGCTGACCTTTACCGGCATGATCGGCGCCGCACTGGCGGTGACGCTGCATCGCGGCGGGTTGCTGCTTGCGGTGCTGGTGCTGCCGCTGTCGATCCCGGTGCTGATTTTCGGCGTCGCAGCCTCGCAAGCCGCGATATCAGGGCCGCTGTCGTTCGGAACGCCGTTTTCGATCCTGTGCGCGTTGTCGCTGGTCAGTTTTGTCATTGGACCGTTCGCTGCCGCCGCCAGCCTGCGGCATGGACTGGACTGATCGCCCGATTGATGCCGATCAACTCTCGCGGAGCCGGGATGAAACAAGACAAGTCACATTGCCTGCCGCAGCCGCTGCGATTATGAGGGACCCCATGACGCTGGTCGATCTCGCCAACCCCACAAAATTCCTGACGCTGACCGCGCGCCTGTTGCCGTGGCTGGCGGCGGCAACCGCAGTCCTGCTGCTGATCGGCCTCTATCAGTCGGCCATGGCGCCGGACGACTACCAGCAGGGCGCCACCGTGAAGATCATGTTCATCCACGTGCCGAACGCGTGGCTGTCGATGTTCGTCTGGGGCGTGATGAGCCTGGCTGCGCTGGGCACGCTGGTGTGGCGGCACCCGCTGGCCGACGTGGCCGCCAAGGCCGCCGCCCCGATTGGGGCTGCCTTTACGTTTCTCGCACTGGTGACGGGCTCGCTGTGGGGACGGCCGATGTGGGGCACCTATTGGGAGTGGGATGCGCGGCTGACCTCGGTGCTGATTTTGTTTCTGATGTATCTCGGCCTGATCGCGCTGTGGCGGGCGGTCGAAGACCCCTCGCGCGCGGCGCGAGCGGCTGCGATCCTGACGCTGGTCGGCGCCATCAATCTGCCGATCATCAAATTCTCGGTCGACTGGTGGAATACCCTGCATCAGCCGGCCTCGGTGATGCGGATGGGCGGACCCGTGCTCGACCGCGCCTTTTTGATTCCGCTGCTGGTGATGGCGCTGGCGTTTTCGCTGTTGTTCGTGACGCTGCATCTGGCGGCGATGCGCAACGAGATCCTGCGCCGGCGGGTGCGCGCGTTGCAATTGATGCAGGTTGCGCAAGCCAGCCAGGGTCCCGCGTGAACGCGATGTCGCTTGGTCCCTATGCATCCTTCATCGTGACATCCTATCTGGTGGCCGCAGGCGTGGTGCTGATCCTGATCGCCTGGATCGTGGTCGATTATCGCCGCCAGAAGCAGCGCCTGAGCCAACTCGACGCATCAGGCGTTGTCAGGCGCTCCGGGCGCAGCGCAACGGAGTTCCGATGAGCGAGCCTTCAACAACGGGCGCATCGCCGCAACGGCGCTCCTGGCTAATGGCGCTGCCGCTGATCGCGTTCGCAGCACTGGCCGCGATCTTCTGGTTCCGGCTGGGCGATGGCGACCCCTCGCGCATCCCCTCCGCCTTGATCGGCCACCCGGCGCCGCAAACCGCGCTGCCGCCGCTGCAGGGCCTCGTCAATGACGGCACGCCGGTGCCCGGGCTCGACCCGGCCGTGTTCAAGGGCAAGGTCAGCGTCGTCAATGTCTGGGCGTCATGGTGCGTGCCCTGCCACGACGAAGCGCCGCTGCTGACCGAGCTTGCCCGCGACAAGCGGCTGCAGCTGGTCGGCATCAACTACAAGGATGCGCCCGATAATGCGCGGCGCTTTCTCGGCCGCTACGGCAATCCGTTCGGCATTGTCGGCGTCGACGGCAACGGCCGCGCCTCGATCGAATGGGGCGTCTATGGCGTGCCCGAAACCTTCATTGTCGGCCGCGAAGGCACCATCGTCTACAAGATGGTCGGCCCGGTCACTTCAGCGAATTTCGATACCGTGCTCAAGGCCGAGATCGACAAGGCGCTGAAGGCGGGAAGTTAACCGCTCGACGTCATTCCAAAATAAATATCTGCTTTTATCTGCCGTTCATTTGGCGGCCATGGCGGCGCCACGAATTCGAAGCTAGCTTGATGGCGTTAATTTAAACCGTCCTTGGAGGGACAGACCCCATGCGTCATTTCACGCTCGCTTCACTCGCTGCAACAGCGCTTACCCTGGGCCTGCTGACGGCTTCGCCGTCGATAGCCCAGACCACGCAACCCGCCGCCAAATCCGACAAGATGGCTCCCGCTCCGAAAGCGTCGGAGTCGAAGATGGCGCCGGCGCCCAAGGCCGAACTGCTCGACATCAATTCCGCCAGCGCCGAACAACTCGACGCGCTGCCGGGAATCGGCAAGGCGTATTCCGCGGCCATCATCAAGGGCCGCCCCTACAAGGGCAAGGACGAACTGGTGCAGAAGAATATCGTGCCGCAAAAGACCTATGACGGCATCAAGGACAAGATCATCGCCAAGCAGAAGAGCTGATCGTTCAACCTCTCCCCGTCCTTTACGGGGAGAGGTCGAAATTCTCGCTGCGCGATAATTTCGGGTGAGGGGCCGGGCACGGCACCCAACACGTTTTCAGAATTCGCGGATCGCAAGAGCCCCTCACCCCTACCCTCTAAGAGCGAGCTTCGCTCGTCTCGACCCCGCAAGTGCGGGGCGAGGGAGTAGAGATCGGCGCACTGCGAAACACTTCACCCCTTGGTCACGTCGCCGGCCTCCGCTTCGCTCGCCTCCAGCGACGCCGGCTCCAGATGGTAGCGCTTGGTCAGCGGCATCTGCGTGATCGCAAAACCCATGGTCAGCGGGATCACGCCGAACGCCTTGAACGCGACCCAGAAATCGGTGCTCTGGGTGCGCCAGATGATTTCATTGAGGATCGCCATCGCCAAGAAGAACAATGCCCAGCGCACGGTGAGGATGCGCCAGCCTTTCGGCGTGAGGTTGAACATCTGATTGAACATGATCGCGATGAAGGAGCGGCCGAACAGCAACCCGCCGCCGAGGACCGCGGCGAACAGGCCGTAGATGATGGTGGGTTTGACCTTGATGAAGGTTTCATCATGCAGCACCAGCGTCAGCGTGCCGAACACGATGACGATGACGCCGGTGATCAGCGCCATCATGGGCACGTGCCGCGTCACCGCGTAGGACGTGATCATCGCCGCGACGATGGCCACCATGAAGGCGCCGGTGGCGACGAACAGATTGAACCTGGCGTTGGCGGCGAAAAAAATCATCAGCGGACCGAGCTCGGTCGCGAGCTTGAACAAGGGATGCGGGGTGGTCTTGTCCATTGATCTATCCATCAAGTTCAGCTTGTCGCCATCCTTCGAGACGGCGCTTCGCGCCTCCTCGGGATGAGGACTTTCAGTGTGACTCTGCCCTCATCCTGAGGAGCGGCGTAGCCGCGTCTCGAAGGATGAAGCCTATTCAATCCCTGCGATCGCCTTCGCGAAATCCCGCGCGGTGAACGGCGCCAGATCGTCGATGCTCTCGCCGACGCCGATGAAGTGCACCGGCAGCCGGTGTTTTTCGGCCAACGCCACCAGGATGCCGCCGCGCGCGGTGCCGTCGAGCTTTGTCATCACCAGGCCCGTAACCCCCGCGGTACGATGAAACGCTTCGACCTGCGACAGCGCATTTTGTCCCACCGTGGCATCCAGCACCAGCAGCACCGCATGCGGCGCCGACGCATCGACCTTCTTGATGACGCGAACGACCTTTTCAAGCTCGTTCATCAACTCGGCCTTGTTCTGCAGGCGGCCTGCGGTATCGACCAGCAGCACGTCGAGCTTTCCCTCCCGCGCCGCGGTCAATGCGTTGAAGGCAAGGCTCGCGGAATCCGAGCCCTGCGCGCCTGATATGACAGGCGATCTGGTGCGCTCGCCCCAGATCTTCAACTGCTCGATTGCGGCGGCGCGAAAGGTGTCGCCGGCGGCCAGCATCACCTTTCGGCCTTCGGCGCTCAATCTGGCCGCAAGCTTGCCGATGGTCGTGGTCTTGCCGGAACCGTTGACGCCGACCACGAGAATGACAAACGGCTTGTGCGCCCCGTCGATCTCAAGTGGCTTCGCCACCGGCGCCAAAACCTTTTCGACTTCGGTCGCGACTACTGACTTCACGTCATCCGCCGTGATCGCCTTGTCGTAACGGCCGACGCCGACGGCCGTGGCGATGCGCGCCGCCACCTCGGTGCCCAAATCGGCGCGCAGCAGCACATCCTCGATATCGTCCAGCATCGCGCGATCGAGCTTGCGCTTGGTGACGAGATCGGCCACCGCCGACCCGAGCGAACTCGAGGTGCGCTTCAGGCCGCTGGACAGCCGCCGCCACCAGCTCAGCTTCGTCGTTTCAGGAGTGGTATCGTTCATGTCGGAGGTGTGTTAGCGGTTTCGCGCCATGAGCGAAAGTCTTGACCGATCGACCGAAGTTCCCGAACTGACCGCGGACGAGATTCAGGCCCGTGTGCTCTATCGCGACGGGCTGATGCTGGTGATCGACAAGCCCGCAGGGCTGCCGGTGCATCGCGGCCCCAAGGGCGGCGCCAATCTGGAATCCTCCTTCGACGCACTGCGGTTCGGCCTGCCGCGCCCGCCGGTTCTCGCCCACCGGCTCGACCGCGACACCTCCGGCTGCCTCGTGCTTGGACGCCATCGCAAGGCAACCGCGTCGCTCGGCTTGTTGTTCAAGCATGGCAGGATTTCAAAAACCTATTGGGCGGTGGTCGAAGGCGGCCCGGCCGAGGATGAGGGCACCATCGACATGCCGCTCGGTCGTCTCAACGCCGAGCGCGGCTGGTGGCAGAAGTCCGATCCGGAAGGGCAATCGGCGGTCACCAACTGGAAAGTGCTGGGGCGCGGCGACCGCCTCACCTGGCTGGCGCTCGAACCGGTCACCGGCCGTACCCATCAATTGCGCGTTCACTGTGCCGAAATGGGCTGGCCGATCATGGGTGATAATATCTATGGAAATGGTCCTCGCTTCGGCGAGCCGCGATTGCACCTGCATTCCCGCGAGAGCGTGATTCCGATTTCCAGGAACAAGGACCCTGTGCGGGTGAGCGCACCAGCGCCGGTGCATTTGCACGAGCGGCTCAAGGCGTGCGGTTGGACTGGGGAAAAGTAAAGGACGCGAGGGCGCGACAG